>Ga0326727_10002544_pt1 | contig 61749 bp, 51 predicted proteins | sample MB2enrmetagenome_FD_207643 | JGI IMG/M metagenome (GOLD analysis project Ga0326727, IMG submission 207643) | Lab enriched peat soil microbial communities from McLean, Ithaca, NY, United States - MB29MY | ecosystem: Environmental > Terrestrial > Soil > Wetlands > Peat | place: USA: New York...
ATCTGCGAGAGATCCTTGGACTTGACTTCGATCGGAATGGTGCGCCGTGACATACCCCCAGTATGCCCCAAACCATTTCACAATGGAAGTGTTTTATAGAACCTTTTCAGGCGGTCAGAGACCTAGCGCGACTGCGCGGCGGTCACAACGGTGTGCGGGCTGTTCGGAATCGGATGCGCCTTGATCCGGCGGAACCCCACTGCCCGATGCATGGCTTCCAGTTCGCTGAACGTGTACGCGTCGCCGGCAGGGGTCGAGACGAGCATGGTGAGGCTGAAGGCGGCGGCCATTGGCGGTGTGACGCGGTCCGGGTTGGGCACGAATTCGAGCGCGGCCGAGATGCCGCCGGGCTTCAGCGCGGCGCGCACCTTCCGCAGGAGGCCCACGCAGGTGGGCGCATCGAAGTGGTGGAGGAAGTTCGTCAGCAGCACCACGTCGTAGGGGCCACCGTAATCGATTTCAAACGCGCTGCCGGGCAACCGCCGGTAGCGCCCGGCCACGCCGGCCTTGCGGGCGTTCTCCTCGGCCACGTCGAGAACTCGCGCCCAGTCCAGCGCCACGATGTGCGCGCGCGGATTCTGTTTGGCGATTTCGATGCCAAAGAGGCCGTGCCCGGCGGCGATGTCGAGGACGCGCATGGGCCCATTGCGGCCTTCGAGAACGATGCCGCCCAGTGGCGCCGCCAGGGGAGCCATCATAGGCGCCATGCCGTAGGCAAAATCCACCCAGATGGGATTGTCCGGCGAGACGCTGCCCTGCCCCGGTAGCACGCTGCGGCCAGTGCGCACGATCTCCGTGAGGTCGTCGTAGGCAGCCCGCACTTCGGCGAGGCCCAGAAAGCGCGCCGCCGAATGAAGCGAACTCGGCGAGCGCGGATCGAGGAACAGCGCGCTGGTGGGGGAGTGGCTGTAAACGCCGTCCTGCTTGGAAAGCAGCCCGATGATGGTCAGGAAGTCGCACAGGATGCGAATCCCGCGCACCGACGCCGAACACCGCACCGCCAGCGCGGAGGCATCGGCGGCGCCTTCGCCCACGGCGCCGAATACGTTCAGTTCGATGGCTGTTCGCAGCGCGGCGGAGTGCTGGTGGGCCAGCAAGGCTTGAAAGACGAGCGCCGGATTCGGCGCGGCAGCAGCGGCCACGGATGACACGACGAGCCTCCTCTTCTCTGGAAACGAGCGATTCACCCGGAAGATTCATTCCGGACCCAGGTTGGTGAAAGTATACACCCGACCGCCCGCGCCGGCCCTGCGAGTCCCGTTAAGTTCTCAAGTCTGGATCGGAAAACGCCTTCTTTTAACACATTAGGCGCAGAGACTGGCTGGCGTGGGAGACGAGGACACGCTTTTCGGCGGGTGCTGGCGGGAAGAGCGGGCCCAGCCCTGGTGGAGCAGGCGCGGCTCGGGCGGCCCGACTCCCCACACAGGGCCTTTCCAGACATCGCGCGGCGCGGCGTTGGCACAGATGCCGCCCAGCCGATCCGCCACAGTCCCGGGATAGCGGCGCGGAAGAAGGCCTCGACCCGCGCGCCGATGATGGAGGGAAAGAGGTCGTGGAGTTCCGTGCGCAGCACCTCGCGGCGGCAGGTGTGCGGGGCGGCCGCCGGAAATGCAGACGGAGCGTTTCAAATGCCTGTGGTGTCTGATATCTCACTGACCGGGCAGCTTGATCCGGCGGGCGCGCAGGACGGAGTCGCGGCCGGCGTAAACGCAGAACCAGTTTCCGAGCTGAGAACACGCAATGGAGGTATTGCTCGTGCCTGTACCGGCGTAGGAGAAAACGGGACGAACAAGGACCAGCGGCGTTTCAGGCGGATTACGGCACTGCCGGTTTGGAGACGGCATTCCAACGTGCTAGAGTCGAGAATGAAGCGTGCCGGGGCGGTTAGCTCAGCCGGTTAGAGCGCCTGCCTTACAAGCAGGAGGTCCGCGGTTCGAGCCCGCGACCGCCCACCATCCACAGCCCGGCCGCCTTACCGACCACCGCTCTGAGAGCCGACCCCAGCTAGAAAACCGAGCACTCGGGGCCACCACTGCCGTTGAGCTGCGGCGGTTCCCGTCGGTGTGCCGCCGATCTCCCCCGCCATGCGGCCCGGCAAGCCGCCGGTCGGCAGGTACTCTGCGGGCAGCCAGTGGCCGGCGCCTTCGAATGACAGGTGCGCGTCGGCATAAGGATGGTGGTATCGCCGCAGTCTCTCCATCGCACGTTGGGACATCGTCCCGGAAGGCCACTTCCGATCGTCGCTTCCGGAGCCGAGCAGCACAGGCCCGCGGATCCGTTCAACCGGGATCTGCACGTCGCGGTTCTCAGCCCGGTTCAGGCTGTCCACAAACATCGGCTTCAATGAGAGCGGGCTGTTGGTGACGCCCGCCCAGAGATAGTGAGCCGCGAAAGTAGGGCCAATGTGAATCGGCACGTAGGCCAGCGGTTTGCCTTCGTAGGTCCAGGCTGGCCCTCCCGGCAGCATGCTGACCGTGGCGCCTTCCCAGCGCACATGGCTGCCGGAGGCCGCGACCACCCCGTTCACCTCCGGGTACGTAGAGCCCACGATGAGGGCGGCTTCGGCGCCACGAGAGCCGCCCACAATTGAAATGGTCGCGCCGTGAACATCCGGCACTAGCTGCATCAAATGAATCGCCTTTCCGAAATACTCGATGGGGATTCTCTGCATGGCCGCCGGCAGGCCGTTCGTTCCAAAGTACGCCAAAGCCAGAACCACGAATCCTCGCGACGCCAACATGGGTCCTTGCGGCGTGGGAAAGCCGCCCTCTGAACCGCCGAGAAGAATTACACAGGGGTGTTTGCGATTGTCACCTGGCCGGTATAGGATTCCCACCACCCCATCACGCCTGAAGAGTTCGGCGCGAACGCCCGGCGCGGCGAAATAGCGGATCACCTTTGAGGTTCCAAGGATCTGGCCGTCCGTCGTGGCTTCGATCTCCGTTACGATTGGCTTGAACCAATCGACCACTAAGAAGAAAGCGGGAATGGGCCGAAGCGACCTGTCGGGCTGCATCGACCAGAACAGCCCCATGGCATCCACGCCCCCATATGGTCCAGATGCCGGAGCCATTGCTGAAAGGTCGATGGAGCCATCCCACTGCGCCACGAAGACGGCGGAACTCCGCCACCAGCACCCTCCCTGGTCCCTCGACGCGGCGCGGATCGTAATCCTGCGATTCGGCGGTAACCCCGTGATTCTCATCGCGATTCGATCATCCATCAATGCAGGATTCGGAGAGACCGAGAACGCGACTTGCCGATTGAGGGTGGCGAGATCGTGGGAGATCGCTGGCGGCGAACAGCAAAGGGCTAGCAGCCCCAAGCCAATGGCGATGGTACTCTGCATGTGGTTGGATTGATGATACACGATCACGCAATGGCTGCCGGGCGGCGTTTACCAAGGTCCCGCTGGTGACCCCACCGTGTTTGCCGGTCTCGGCCACACTGCAGCGGATTGCCGGCGCGCCGGCATTGGCTAAAATGGTAGGCGTATACCTCGAAACATGAGACCCTCCGCGCTTCTCTTCGTGCCCGTAGTCTGCTGGGCCGCAACGACTTCTGTAAGTGTCGATCAGTTGATCGGCATGGCACGCCCGGCCCCCGGCGAGTTCGCCGCAGAGGCCCTGATTCGCATCGCAGGAATCGACAAAACAGAAAAGCCGCGCCGGATCGCGCTGCTGGAAGAGGCTTTCGGCCGCGCCGGCGAGGCGCAACTACCCTACAAGCGCCGCGCCTCCATCACCAGGGTATCCGGCCCGGCCAACATACTGAACCGCGTGTATTTGCAGGGGCTGGACGCCATGTCTCTGCGGTTGAAAGCGGTGAATGCGATGATCCCGCTGGATCCGGTGAAAGCCCGCGAAATGTTCCGCCGCATCCCCCCCATCCATTTGCCGCGCCTCAGTTGCGAGGAGTCTCTGGTATACGACGTGGACGGTTTCTACGAGACGCTGTCCCGGGTCGTATCGCAGACTTTTACCCCGGAGGAGATCGAACGGGGCGAGGCCTTCCGCCTGACGCAGCCATACATTGCGGCGGTCTCCTCTGCGGTCGAGATCCCCTCAGCGGCGCGCCTGATCGCCGCCAGCAATCTAAGCGACAGGGAGTTCCAGGGATTGATGAGCGCGTTTGCCAAGGCCATGAGCGGCGTTTCGGGTGACGACCGGTCCTTCACTTACGCCGCCGCGGGACCGCCGATCCGGGCCGTGGTGGGGGCGGCCCAGCGCCGTCAGGTCCCTTACGCATCCTTGCTGGAAGCCTACCGCCTGTACCTGGTAAACAACATGTCCGCGGCGCGGTGCGCGGACGACGACTTGATGACCAATACCGCGCAGTCCTTCGCCTTTGTCGACCCGCGGCTCGCCGACCAGCAGGGACCGGATCCCGCCGCCTACTTCAACGCCCGCTTGCGTGTGCCGCCGCTGCAGGACATACAGGAGCAGGAAGTGACACCCTCCAAGCTGGAGGGCGCCGCCGGCGGCTTGCGGGGATGCGAAGATTCCGCCTGCAAGGCAGTCGTCCAGAAGTATCTGGATCTGATCTTCGATTCCGCTTTGAACGCGTATCCCGCATCGCACAAGGAGACTCCCGAATGGCAGAAGCAGTTTCAGGAGTTCCTCGCTTCGTTAGCCGCCTGGCAGCCGCCCGGGGATGTGTTTGCGGCCGAGCACTTCCGAGAGAAGTCCACCCTTTATGGAAATGCGTCGAACGTCGCCCCCAGCGCCGCCAGCCGTGAGATGGTTCTTCGCGCCGAACTGGAGTTCGTATGCAGGGCCAAGGCATCGGCGGAGAATCCGGTGCAGTGGTTCCTGCCCGTCAACGCCATAATCGGGCGGGTGACGCTCGAGCCGATGGGACTGGGCAAGCTGGCCGGCGACCTGCGCGCTACCGGCGACCCCCTCATCACGCTGTTCGTGGAACTCGACGCATTGGCGCCGCGCACGCCGGACCTGATTCTGCCGCTGATCTAGCCGCCTGCCGGCAGCCCGACTCCCGGATGGCCGCGGCGGCCAGTCGTTCGACGTCCAGGATCAGGGCCACCGTCCCGTCTCCCAGGATGGTGGCGCCGGAAACTTCGTCAATGTCCCGGAACAGGCGGCCCAGTTTCTTGATGACCGTGTGGTGGTCTCCAATCACGCGGTCCACCACGAAGCCGAACTGTCCGCCGGGCGTTTCGGCGACGATCACCTGCTCGATGGGCGGGGGTTGGCCGGAGATGCCGAAACGCTCCCGCAGGCGAATGTAAGGCACCAGTTCTCCGCGTACGCTGAGCAGGGTCTCCCGTCCGGCGTCGCCGTTTCTGCGCAACAGTTCCATGCACCCGGAAACGTGCGACAGGGGCACTACGAACCGGCGTCCGCCCGCTTCCACCAGCAACCCGTCAATAATAGCCAGTGTCAGTGGAATCTTCAGTGTCACCACGGTTTCCCTACCGGGGGTACTGGCGATCGATAGGCTGCCGCGCATGGCGTCCAGGTTGCGCTGGACGACGTCCATTCCGACGCCGCGCCCGGAGACGGCGCTGACCGTGCTGCAGGTGGAAAACCCCGGCTGCAGGATGAGGGCGTAGATCTGCTGTTCGGTCAAGGCCGCATCGGGACGGACCAGGCCCCGTTCCAGGGCGCGCGACCGAATGGCTTCCTGGTTCAATCCGGCGCCGTCGTCGGAGATGCGGATCAGCACGAAGGCGCCGGCGTGGGATGCGGACAAGTGGATGCTCCCCACCGCCGGTTTGCCCATCGCCTCGCGCCGAGCGGGCATTTCGATTCCATGATCCACGGCGTTGCGGATGAGGTGCACCAGCGGATCGGTCAATTGCTCGATGACCGTCTTGTCGAGTTCCGTTTCGCCTCCGGAGGTGGTCAGTTCGACCTGCTTGCCCAGATCCGCCGACAGATCGCGCACCAGGCGGCGGAAGCGGTTGAAGGTTTCGCCCACCGGCATCATGCGCAGGCCCATGGAGCTCTCGCGGAGCAGTTCGGTGAGGCGCTCCATCTCCTCCGAGATGAAGGCGATTTCCGGGTCCCCGGCGCCCAAGGCATAGCTGCTCAGCCGGGCTTGCACGGTAACCAGTTCGCCGACCACGTCGACCAGGCTGTCCAGCTTGGCGGCGGGCACGCGCAGGGTCGCCGCCACCAGTTCCGGCGCGCGCGCGCCGCCGCGCAGCCCGGCCAGGTGTTTCTGCTCCAGCATCGCCACCTCGACGCGATCCGGCGGAACGGCGCCCGCCTGCACCAGCAACTCCCCCAGCCGGAGCGGCTCGCTCCGCTCCGCGTCCTCAATGCGCGCGATCGACAACTCCGCGCGCTCCTCCACGAAAAGGAACACGTCGCGGATGGGGTTCTCGCCAACGCGGGTGGTGAGCACGGCGTCCCAGTAGGTGTAGCATCGTTCCGGGTCGAAGCCGCTCAGGTCGGGGATCCGGTCCACGTGGGCGGCGACGCTCAGATCGCCCAGGCCCCGCAACTCACCTAACAGCAGCAGGGGGTTGGTCCCCGTCAACAGGATGTCCGGGGACGGGTCGAAGTGGATGCGGTAACTGCAAGGGTCCTGAATTCCGGTTTCAGGCGGGGCGGGATCGGGAGCCATGGCGCCGTCGGGCGGCTGGGGGTGGGCGGGTTGGGGCGAAGCCTGGCGCACGCGTTCCAGCACCAGGCCGCCCTGCGCGGCCAGCGGCCCGGTTTCGGAATCGGGAACGCGCAGCAGGGCCTGGATATGGTCGCGCGCGGCCAGCGTGGCGCCCACCAGCGCCGGCGTCACCGCGACGCCCGCTTCCCGGACGCGGTCGAACACCGTTTCCAGCTCGTGGGTGAAAGCCGCGATGGCGTCGAAGCCGAACATCGCGCCCGAGCCCTTGATGGTGTGCAGCGCGCGAAACACCCGCCCGACCAGTTCGCCGTCGTCCGGCCGGGTCTCCAGTTCCAGAAGAGAGACCTCCAGTTCCGCGAGTAATTCGCCGGCCTCCTGGCGATACGTTTCGACGTGCCCGTCCGTCATCCCGGTGCGCTCCTCATTCCCGCCACAGGCAGTCGCCGCAAAGCCGGGGGCCGCAAGTTTGGGTGCCGGCGGCGAACCCCGCCGCCGTCGACGCCTGGCAGAACCAAGCCGGCCGACACTGCAGGCTGAGGCCGCCTCCGCGCGCGGCGAACGTGCGGTGCGCGGAACACAGCAACTGCAGCCCGCACAAATCGACGGCCGTTACGCCGGCCAGGTCGACCACCGTGCTGCGTCCCGCGCCGCAGCCATCCGACGCTTCCACCAGCGCCTGACGCAACGCGGCGGTGTGAGCGATGTCCAACGGCCCTGCCACCCGCAGCACCCGCCGCTCGTTTGTGCCCTCGACTTGAACCGCCATCTCACCGCCGGAATCCATACCGCTCCTCTTCACTGGCACGCCGCCAGAATCGCGGGGGCGATTCCCTCGATTGGGTGCACCTGGGCGGCCGCGCCCAGTCTGATCGCCGCATAGGGCATGGCGAACGCCACGCTGGTGGGTTCGTCCTGTACGATAGTGGCCGCGCCGGCTTGTTTGAGACACAGCAATCCGCGGGCTCCGTCGCTGCCCATTCCCGTCAGCAACACCCCCACGGCATCCGCTCCGGCGCACCGCGCCCCCGATCGGAACAGCACGTCCACCGACGGACGGTGGCGGCAGACTGGCGGGCCGGTGCGGACTTCCGCGTAATACCGCCCTCCGCAACTCCGCAGCCTCAGGTGGCGGTTTCCGGGCGCCAACAGGGCGCGGCCCGGCAGGACAAGATCGCCGTCCTCAGCCTCCTTGACCGCGATGGCGCACTGTCCGTCCAGGTGGCGTGCGAAGGCCGCGGTGAACGGCTCGGGCATGTGTTGGACGATCAGAAGGCCGGGCGACTGAACGGGCAGCGCCCTCAATGCCACGCCCAGCGCTTCCGGCCCACCCGTGGACGCGCCCACCAGGACCACCCGCCGGGCGGCGCCGGCCGGCCGCCGTTTCGCTGCGCGGCACAACTGGCTGCGGGACTGGTGCGGAAACTCCCCGGCACCGCTCCGCGGCAGGGCGATCGGACCCGCGGCGCCGGATTCCAGCGTCTTCGCGGCGCCGTCCGCTCCTGTTCCCGCAAGCGCCGAGCGGACGATCACGGGCATGGGGAGTTGCTCCAGCGTCTCCAGAAGGATCTCCAGACCGTCCATTCGCCGCGTTCCCGGATTCAGCACCATTACGTCTAAGATCCCGTCTCGGATGAGCTGGCCCGCCAATTGCGGATTCCCTGGGGCGCCGGCAACTTCGACTTCCAGGCCGGAAACCGGCGGCCTCGCAAGCGTCCGGCGGATCGTGGTGGAATCGTAAACAAACGGGACGCGCACTGGCTTCACGGTTCCTCCTCGAGCGAGCGCGGAGGCTTGGAAAGCTGTTTCACGAACACGTCGCCGGTGGCCGTGTCGAAGACCATCACGCGCCCCAACCGTCCACCCACGATAGCGGCTGCCGGTGCGATTCCCCGCTCAGCCAAACTGTCCAGCGCCGTCCGCACATTGCGCTCGCCCACCGAATAGAAGCTCGGCGCGCCGTTGGGCTGCAGGTTGTCGGCGCCGCCGATGAGCTTGACCTCGAGTTCCGATACCGCCGCGCCACGGGAGGCGAAGGTCTCGATCAGTATCCCAACGGTGGCGTCCACGTACTTGAGGGCTTCGGCGCGGGAGAGCGCTTCCGGCCTGACGCCGGAGCTGGGCAACAGGCAATGCGTCACCGAGGCCAGGCCGAGGCGCGGCGCGCGCATGGTGATCGCCACGCACGATCCAAGGACCGTCTTCACCCGGGTCGGGATATCGGTGGTCCACGCCTCTCCCGGCCGCAGAAAGACGGCGGCAACGGGCTGCGGCTCGACGGCCGGCGCCTCAGCCGCCCTACGCGGCAATATGTGCCCACCGTGACGGCTTCGCCGCATGACTTACGCCGCCGCATGGCTGGAGAACTGGAGCCCGGCCAACTGATCCGCCGAGAACACCCGGTCGATGTCCAGAATCATCAGGAACTGGGAATCCCGCTTTCCCATGCCGCGGATAAAATCCGTCCGGATGGACGTGCCCAGCTTGGGCGCGGGCTGGATCTGGTCCGGTTCCAGATCGATGACCTCCTCGACGGAATCGGCCAGCGCTCCCATGATGGTCGTCTCGCCTTCCAGGCAGACTTCCACCACGATGATGCAGGTGCTCACCGTCTTTTCGGTCGCCGTCATGCCGAAGGCCAGACGCAGGTCCACGACCGGAACCACGCTGCCCCGCAGGTTGATGACGCCGCGCATGAACTCCGGCGTCCTGGGGATCTTGGTGACGGTCGTGAAGTCCAGGACCTCCCGCACCGTGGCCACATCCAAGGCGAAAACTTCGTGATCCAGCTTGAACGTCAGGTATTGCCTGATTTCGGTAATGGCATCCACGCTCATGTTCAGTCTCCCGAGGCGGTTTCAGAACTTCTCGAACGCCTCGTCCCCCAGATCGGTATGGCTGCTGAGTGAGAGGACATGCCCGTTGGGCTTGCCGTTCCGCTTCTCGGGGGCCGGAGACACGGCGGCGGCACGCGGCGCCGGCTTGGGCTTTCCGGCCGGCCCCTTGGCGGGCGGTCTGGCCTCCTGGCGGACGGGCGCTTTGGCCTGGCGCGCCAACTGGGGCGCGGGGCTGCCTGCGTGGTCCCCGATATCGAAGAAGTTGATGGTGGCAATCAGGCCGTCGGCTTGTCCCGACAACTCTTCGCTGGTGGCGGCCATCTCCTCGGCCGCCGTGGCGTTCTGCTGAATTACGGTCTGCAGTTGCAAAAGCGCCGAGTTGATCTGTTCGGCGCCGGTGTTCTGCTCGTTGCTGGCCGCGCTGATCTCCTTCACCAGGTCGGCGGTGCTTTGAATATTGGGGACCAGCTTCTCGAGCATGTCCCCGGCCTTTTCGGCCACTTTGACGGTGGACCCGGAGAGCTGATTGATCTCTCCGGCGGCCTTCTGGCTGCGCTCGGCCAGTTTGCGGACCTCGGCCGCGACCACGGCGAATCCCTTGCCGTGCTCTCCCGCCCGCGCCGCCTCGATGGCGGCGTTCAGCGCCAGCATGTTGGTCTGCCGCGCAATTTCCTCGATGATCGAGATCTTGCTGGCGATTTCCTTCATGGCGTTCACGGCGTCCACCACCGAGCGGCCGCCTTCCTTGGCGTCGCCCGCCGAGCGGACGGCGATCTTCTCGGTCTGCTGGGCATTGTCGGCGTTCTGCTTGATGTTGGATACCATCTGCTCCATCGAGGAGGACGCCTCTTCGGCGCTCGAGGCTTGAGTATTGGCTCCCTGCGACATCTGGGTGGACGCCGAGCTCATAGCCTGGCTTCCGTTGGCTACCTCGCCGGCCACGGTCTTGATCTCCACCACCACCTTGATGAGGCCGGCCACCATGGCCGACAGCGCCTGCATCAGCTTGTCCTGTCCCGAACGCTCGCGGATCTCGACCGTGAGGTCGCCCCGCGAAATCGACTCGGCCGCCGCGGTGATGGTCTCCATGGCCTCGATGAGCACGTTCAGGTTCTGCTTAATCGTGTTGAAGTCGCCGTTATAGTTGTCCGTAATCTTGGGTGGTATGTCGCCCTTGGAGATGCGGTCCACATAGTTGGCCGACACATTCAGGGGTCCGATCACCGCGTCCAGCGTCTGGTTCACGCCCTCCACGATCTTGCGGAAATCGCCCCCGTGCTTGGAGGCATCCGCCCGGGTGGCCAATTTGCCGTCCCGCGCGGCGATGGCCAGGAGGTCCATGTCGGTAATCAGGCCGCGCAGGTTGGTGCGGACGGTCTCGATGGTGTCGTTGATGAACGCCTTCTTGCCGGGGAATCGCTCCAGGGGCGCTTCGAAGTTGCCGCGCCCGAACTCGGCCACGCACGCCATGGCCTTTTTCTTCACCTGGATGTGGCCGCCCACCATCTCGTTCACGCCGCGAGCCATCTCCCGGTACGCCCCTTCGAAGTGCTCTACCGGTATGGCCACGTCGATGTCGCCCTTGTTGTGCTCGTCCGACATGCGTTTCATCTCCTCGATGAACCGCTTGATGTTGGCGCGCAGCCGCTCGATGTTGTCGTTGATGAACGCCTTCTTGCCGGGGAATCGCTCCAAGGCAGCGTCGAAATTGCCCTTGGAGAACTCGGCCACGCACGCCATGGCCTTCTTTTTCACCTGGATGTGGCCGCCCACCATCTCGTTGACGCCACGAGCCATCTCGCGGAAGGCCCCTTCGAAGTGCTCCACCGGGATTACCACGTCGATGTCGCCCTTGTTGTGCTCGTCCGACATCCGCGTCATCTCTTCCAGGAACCGCTTGAAGTTGCCGCGCAGCCGCTCGATGGTGTCGTTGATGAACGCCTTCTTGCCGGGGAATTGCTCCAGGGCCGCATCGAAATTGCCCTTGGCGAACTGGTCCACGCACGCCATGGCCTTTTTCTTCACCTGGATGTGTCCGCCCACCATCTCGTTGACGCCGCGCGCCATTTCGCGGAAGGCCCCCTCGAAGCGGTCGAGCGGCATGGCGACGTCGATGTCGCCCCTGATGTGCTCTTCCGACATGCGGTTCATCTCCGCCAGGACGGAGTTCAGTTGGTCGATGCAGCCATTCAGACCGCTCTTCAGGGTGTCGAAGCTGCCTTGCCACGCGTCGGCGATCTTAGGCGGAATCACGCCCCGGCTGATCTTCTCCACAATCTCGACGGTGACGCAAAAGGGCGCGTTAATGGCATCCAGGATGCGGTTCACCGCCAGCATGGCATCGCGGTTCCCTATGCCCGCCGCATCGGGATTGCAGCGGATTTCCACCCGCCCGGCCTCGATGCCCTGCGCTACCCGTTGCAGTTCGACCAGCACCTCGTGGCCGCCGTCCTGACTCCTGGTGTCTCGAACTCCGCCGGCCAGCTTGGCGGATCCGTCTTGTCGTTTCGAATTCTTTGGCTGCATGTCTAAAATTTCTCCATGGGCTTCGGTGGAAACACGCCGTTTCGGAATCGGCTTGTCAACTTAGTACGAGCGCTTGTTCCAGCGGCAAACCCGAACTCTTCACACAGCCTACTTATCGGCACCCAACTGAAAGTCCTATAGAGGCACCCCGCAGGTTTTTCGCGAATCGTACATCCGGTCTCTGGAAGATGCGCCGCGGCTGGCTGCTCGAACTTTCAGCGAGACACGGCCGGGAGGGCGCGGGACAGTACCCCGCTCCCGCCCGTGGCGCAGAACGCAGGCTTCCCGGCGCCGGGTGCGGCCGGCGATTGAGCCCACGCGGGCTTTCGAATCCGCCCTAAGCACTGCCGGGTTCGGTGGGGGTACTACTAATCCAATCAGTACCCGGCATTCATGAGAAATTCCGCGGCCAACTGTCCGGTTTTCCGCTAGAATCCAGTTGAGCGCGGGTATCGTCATGCAACACCAGGGAACGCGGAATATGAAACCCACGGGGAAGATTCGGCACCACGAGAGATCCAGGGATAGCGGAACCGGCACGGGCCAACCGCCATGCGAAGCCTCTCTGGGGATTGCCCCGGAAGAGATCGACCCGGATGCGTGGGCGGAGCTGGTCAGGCGCGCGCGCGATCGCGATGTGGAGGCTTACCGGAATTTGTGGCTGCGGCTGGGCGGCTTCCGGCACTGTTTCGCCGGCCATATCTTTGCGGATCCGGAGGGCGCCTACCGCGAATTCGTGAGGGAACTCGTGGACCGGATCCGTTTCGGCTTCTTGCGGGACCCTCACTCCCTGCTGGCCCAGGCGCGTAACATGGCGATGCGCAAGGCCGCCGACCGCATCCGCTGTCTGACAACCGCCGCCCGCATCCTCGGCAGCCTGCCCAAACGGCATCGCGAGGTTCTGATTCGCGCCGAATTGGCGCTCGGCCCGTCCGCGCAGGCCGGGCGGAACGGCGATGGCGCACCGGTGCGGCGCACCCGCGCCACGGCTTCGCCGTAGTTGCCGCTTCGCCTGCCCGATGGTAAGCGGCGGTGCCCGTGCCTTCCGGATTCGCGCGCGGCCCGGGACGCCCTACTTCGGGCCGTAGCAAAACGTGGCGCCGGCGCCGCGAACCTGCGCCTCGGCGGCATCCCAGATCAGGCTGGTGGCGGGCCGCGAAGCCCCCACGTGGACGGCTTCTTCGGCGATCGAGTGATCGCGGGGAAAGCAGCGGACATAGATTGCGCCGGGCGTGCGGCGGGCCAGCGCGATCAGTTGCTCGGTGGGCTGGGCGCGCTCCAGAAACTGGCGGCGCTTGCGGGTCCACAAAGTGCCGATGTTGGCCAGCAGTATCACGGCCACCAGGGCGGCGGTAAGCCCGCGGCGCGCGCCCGGGAAACGGCGCCGCAAGGTCAGGACGGCAGCCGCTACAATCCACGCCACGCCCAGGCTGGGCAGGTAGAACTGCCGGCTGGGAACGCGCTTCCAATACAAGAGAAAGCAGTACGGCAGCAGGGCCAGGCCAGCCCACACCAGGCCCAGGGTCACCACACGGCGGTGCCTCTTCCAGCCCCACATGGCAACCGTCGCCAGTCCCGCCAGACCCCACGCCCAGAACAGGCGCGCCAGATTATCCGGCCAGACCAGCCACACGGGAGCGTGCAGGGAGAAACTGCCGTCGTGGAAGCGGAAGGAGCGGGTGCGCAGGGCGAAGATGGACCACACGTCGAGCGCGGCCATGGCCAAAAAGGGAAGCACCCACGGAGCGCAACGGCGTGAGGCGGCGCCGGCGAGCGGCAGCAGAAACAGCGGCCCGAAGACCACCGCCGATTCCTTGGAGATCAGCGCCAGCGCGAAAGCCGCCACCGCAGCGGCATACCATCCGAACCGGCGCCGATCCCCTGCCTTGAGGAAGCGCAGCCAGCACACCAGGGCCCCGGCGCCGAAAAGGAATTGCAGCGTTTCATTGCAGGCGGAGAACCACATGATGGCCTCCTGGTGTCCTTCATAGACGGCGAAAAACGCGGCCGCCCAGGCGGAGAGCCGGTATCCCAGTTGCCGCCAGCATCCCAGCGCGTACACCAGCCAGACGCACAGCACATGCAACCCGATGTTCAGCGCATAATACGGCGCGGGGCGCAGGCCGAAAGCTCGCCAGGCGGCCTGCATATACCAGATGCTGGTGATCCGCGGGCGGAATTCACCGCCGATCAGTTCGCGCCACGCCGCCAGCTTGCCCAGTTTCCAGGCCAGCGAAATATTGAAATAATCGTCCTCGATGAACGGCTGGGTGAGCGTGGGAAGATAGGCCAGGATCGCCAACGCCGCCAGCGCCAGCAGGATGAGCGGGGTCCGGCGCCGGTCGGGGATCATGGCTCCAGCCGCCTCAGTGCTTGAAGTAATCGGGCTCGCCGCCCGGACGCCACTTGATGTTGCAGCCGAGACTGGGCTTTTGTACGGGGTTCACGGGCTGGCCCGAGAGCACGGCGTCGATGGCTGCGCGCAGATCCCGGCCGGAGACCGGGACGCCGTTTCCGGGGCGGCTGCCATCCAATTGGCCGCGGTAGACCAGGGTGCGGCGCTCGTCGAAGAGGAAGAAATCCGGAGTGCAGGCAGCCCGGTAAGCCTTGGCCGCTTCCTGGGATTCGTCGTAGCAGATGGGATAGGATATGCCCAGTTCAGCGGCCATTTCGGCCAGGCGCGCGGGCGCGTCCTCGGGATACTCTTCGACGAAGTTGGGCGAGATGGCCACGATGCCGACGGACTGCTTTTCGTAATCTTTCCCCAGCCGCGCCAGTTCCTTCTGGACGTGCTGCACGTAGGGGCAATGCCGCGAAAGGAAGATCACCAGCAATGCCTTCTTGCCGGCGAAGGAGGAAAGTCCGATGGTTTTCCCGCTGACGACATCCGGCAGTTGGAAGCCGGGGGCCTCGGTACCAAGGCCCAGCATGGTGGATTCGGTGCGAGCCATATCTGTGAGGATACCAGGACCGGCGAGCGAAATGCGCTACAGTCTGTTTGAACGGGCCAAAGCGAATGACGCCGGGCGCGGAACAGGACGGGCAGGTCGGCCGCGTGGTGGGCCACTTCCGCCTGGTGCGGCTACTGGGCGAAGGCGGCATGAGCACGGTGTACCTGGGCGAACGCACCGGCGACTTCCGCCAGACGGCCGCGGTCAAACTGCTGCGCGAGGGCCTGCACGACCCCGAAACGCGGGGCCGCTTCCACGCCGAACAACAGGTACTCGGGTCGCTGCGGCATCCCGGTATCGTGCAACTGATCGATGGCGGTCTGACCGGCGACGGCGTGCCGTACCTCGTCATGGACCTGGTGGAGGGCGTTCCGCTGGACGAGTACGCCCGCGCGCGCGGCCTGGGAACCCGCGCGCGAATCGAGCTGATGGTCGGCGTGCTGGAAGCCGTGGAATACGCCCACCAGCGCTTTTTGGCGCACTGCGACCTGAAGTTCTCCAATATTCTGGTCGACTCGGGCGGCCAGCCGCGGCTGCTGGATTTCGGCGTGACCAAGCTCTTGGAGCCGGCACAGTTCGGCCTGGAGCCGCTGGCCACGCGCGCCGAGGCGCGCCCGTTCACGCCCGAGTTCGCCAGCCCCGAGCAACTCCAAGGCGGGAACCTGGGCACGGCCACCGACATCTACTCGGCGGGCACGGTGTTGTACGTTCTGCTGGCGGGCGCGCACCCGTTCGAGACCGTGCGCGCGTCCCCCATCGAGCTGATGCGGGCCATCCTGCGGGCGGAGCCGGAAGCGCCCAGCCGGCGCGCGGCGGGCGCGCTCGAACGGGAGCTGCGCGGCGACCTGGATGCGATCGTTCTGAAGGCGCTGCGCAAGGAGCCGGAGCAGCGCTACGCCAGCGCGGCACAGTTCGCCCGCGACCTGCGCAACTACCTGGAGGGACGGCCGGTGGAGGCGCGCCGCGGGTCGCGGCGGTATCGCGCGGCGAAGTTTCTGAAGCGGAACCGGATGGCCGCGGCGGCGGCAGCGGTGGCGCTGGTGGCGTTGCTGGCCGGCGCCGCGGGCGTGTTCTGGCAAGGCGTGCGGGCGCGCGCCTCGCGGCAACTGGCGGAGACGCGCTACCAGGCGGCGCGGGAGCTTACCAGTTCGCTGCTGCTGGATTTCTACCAGGCGGCCGGAAAGCTCGACGATTCCGGCGCGGCGCAGCGGTTCCTGGTGGAGCGGAGCAGCCAGACTCTGGATGCCCTGGCGCGCGCCAGCGGGGGCGACGCGGCGGCGGAGTGCGACCTGGCGGAGACGTATCTGAAACTGGGAAACCTCCAGACCGGGGACGCCGCGGGGTCGTCTTTTGCGCGCGGGCTGGCGCTGGCGGAGGCGGCGCTGCGCACGCGGCCGGGCGACCCGCGGGCGACGGATGTGCGGGCGCGGCTGCGGCGCGCCGCGGAATCGGGCCGATAGGCCGCTGGGAGGGAAGATGGAAGCGCCGGGCCGGACGAATGTGGAGCCGATGAGCGCGCGGCGCCGCGGCTGGCCGGTCATCCCCGGTCTTCGCTGGTGGATCGTCGGGCTGGTCTTTCTCGGGACGATTGCCAACTATGTGACGCGCAATTCCCTGCCGGTGATGGCGTCACAACTGAAATTCAGCCTGCATTTCACCACCCAGCAGTACTCCTATGTGGTGGCGGCGTTCCAGGTGGCCTACACGGTGATGCAGCCGGTCTGCGGTTTCATTATCGACCGGCTCGGGCTGCGATTGAGCTTCACGCTCTTCGTGGTGATCTGGTCGATTACCGGCGGCCTGCACGCCTGCGCCGGCGGCTGGCCATCGCTGGCGGTGTTTCGGGGATTCCTGGGCATCACCCAGGCGTCGGCCATTCCCGCCGGAGTGAAGGCCGTGGCGGAGTGGTTCCCCCGCAAGGAGCGCTCCGTGGGAATCGGGTACTTCAACGCCGGGACCTCGCTCGGCGCCGCGGTCGCGCTGCCCATCGTCACCTGGTTGATGCTGCACTACAACTGGCGGGTGGCCTTCGCAGCCACGGGCGCGGCCGGTTTGCTGTGGGCGGCGGCCTGGTGGCTGTTCTACCGCGCGCCGGCCGATCATCCGGCATTGGGCGCGGCGGAGCGCGACTACATCCTGGCCGGGCGCCCGGCCGTTACCGCGGTCAAACGCGCGCCGGCCAGGGATCTGCTGAGGCGCCGCGGTTTCTGGGCCATTGCCATCGCGCGTTTCCTGGCCGAGCCCGCCTGGCAGACCTTCAGTTTCTGGGTGCCCCTGTATCTTGCCAGCGAACGGCACATGGATCTGAAGGGCATCGCCATGTTTGCGTGGCTCCCCTATGTGGCGGCGTATTTCGGCAGCGCTTTCGGCGGCTACCTTTCGCCGCTGCTGATGCGGTGGTGCCGCCTCGGCCTGGTGGCCTCGCGCGTAGCGGGAGTGTGCATCGGGGCGGCCATCATGATCGCGCCGGCGTGTGTGGGGCTGGCCGGCACGGCCGCCATCGCCATCGCGCTCCTCTGCTTCGGCGGCTTCGCTCACCAGACGATCTCGGTCCTGCTGAATACCCTGACCATCGACGTCTTCGCCGAAGCCGAAGTCGCCACCGCCAACGGCCTGACGGGAATGGCGTCGTGGACCGGCGGCATGCTGTTCTCGCTGCTGATCGGAGCCCTGGCCGAGCGGAAGGGTTACGGCCGGCTGTTCGGATGCCTGGGCGCGTTCGACCTCCTGGGGGCGTGTATCCTGATCGCTCTCATTCGACCAAGGTGGCGCGCGGCGGATGCGCCGGAGACTTCGTCATGAGCGCTCCTTCCAGGGTTTCGGAACCTCCTCTGTTTCGCCTGAGCGCGCGATCGCGCGGGCGCGTCGATCTGGCCAGCGGCACCGGGGCGGCCGCGCATGTCTTCGTTCTGGAAGACGACATCGTGCGCGTGATGGTGCTGCCCGATGGCGTGCCGCGGCAGCCGGAAACCTGGGCCATCGCCCCGGGACTGGAGGACGTGCCGCTAGAGGGCCGCGACCGCTTCGATGTCTCGAATTTCACCTGCCCGGAATTCAAGCTGGTGGAGGAGCCGGAGGGTCTCGCCATCGAAACCTCGCGCGTGCGCCTGCGCGTTGGATTGCGCGGCCTCGGCTGCCATTGGGCTATCCGCGTGGAAGGCGTTTGGATGGACGCGGCCGCCGACCGCCCCACGCAGGCCTACAACTTCGGCTGGTGGGACGGCAAGGTCTATCATTACCTGGCGCGCGACCGCCAGGAGATGTACTTCGGCCTGGGCGAGCGGTCGGGCGAAATGGACCGCGCCGGCCGCCGGTTCCGGATGTGCAACGTCGATGCCATGGGCTACAGCGCCCGGTCGTCCGACCCGCTCTACAAGCACATACCTTTCTATATCACCTGGAAACCGGGCCCCCGCCTCGCCTTCGGGCTGTTCTACGACACGCTCGCGGACTGCGCCTTCGACATGGGCTGCGAGCTGGACAATTATCACGGGCTGTACCGCTATTTCAGGGCCGACCACGGCGATCTGGATTACTACTTCGTGGCCGGCCCGTCCGTGGCGGAGGTGACGCGTCGGTTCACGTGGCTCACCGGACGGCCCGCGTTCATGCCCCGCTGGGCGCTGGGTTACTCCGGGTCGACTATGAGCTACACCGATGCGCCCGACGCGCAGCAGCGCATGGGGGAGTTTCTGGAGCGCTGCGCGGAACACCGCATCCCGTGCAGTTCGTTCCACCTTTCCTCGGGTTATACCTCGATGGGCGGCAAGCGCTGCGTGTTCACCTGGAATCGCGACAAGTTCCCGGACCCGGCGGCGTTTGCGCGCGGCTATCTGGATGCGGGGGTTCGCCTGGTCGCCAACATCAAGCCCTGCCTGCTGCGAGGCCATCCGGCCTTCGAGCGTGCGCGCCGCAATGGGCTGTTCCTGACGGAGGAGACCGGCGATCCGGCATGGGTGCAGTTCTGGGACGAAGTGGGCGCCTACCTGGATTTCACCAATCCCGCCGCGGTCGCCTGGTGGAAGGCCAACGTTAAGTCGGCCCTGCTCGATTACGGAGTTTCGGCCACCTGGAACGATAACAACGAGTTCGAAATCTGGTCGCCGCGCGCGCTGGCCGCCGGATTCGGGAAGCCCCGTCCAGCGCGGGAGATTCGCGCCGTGTTCCCGCTGCTCATGATGCGGGCCTCGCGGGAAGCCCAGCGCGAACACGATCCCGCCCGGCGCCCGTTTTTGGTGACGCGCTCCGGGGCGGCCGGCATGCAGCGCTACGCGCAAACCTGGTCGGGCGACAATTACACCTCCTGGGAGACGCTGAAGTACAACCTCAAGATGGGGCTTGGTCTGGCCCTCTCGGGCGTCTCCAACACCGGCCACGACGTGGGCGGGTTCGCCGGGCCGCGGCCCGACGCGGAATTATTCGTGCGTTGGGTGGCTGCTGGAATCCTCATGCCGCGGTTTTCCATCCACTCGTGGAACGACGATGGCACGGCCAACGAGCCGTGGATGTACCCTGAGGTCACCTCTCATGTAAGGGAACTGATCGATCTCCGAAGCCGGTTGATCCCTTACCTTTATCTGCTCCTCCAGCGATACAGCGCGAGTTTCGAGCCGGTGATCCGGCCCACCTTCTACGATTTCCCGGACGACCCGCGGTGTTGGCTCGAAAACGACGATATGATGCTCGGCCCGTGTCTGCTGGCGGCCGCGGTGGTCGCCCCAGGCGCGCAAACGCGCACGGTCTACCTGCCGCGCGGCGCTGCCTGGTTCGACGTGTGGTCGGGCGCCAGGCTGGAAGGCGGAGGGGTGGTCGAGTTGCCGGCGCCCTGGAACCGTCCGGTACTGCTGGCGCGGGCAGGCAGCGTCATTCCCATCGACGTGGGCGGCCGGCGCGGCTTTCTGCTGTTCCCGCCGCTCGAAGGCGAGAGCCACGGCGAGAGCTATGAAGACGATGGCGAAAGTGAGGCCTGGCGGGAGGGCGATTGCGGGTCCTGGCGCGTCGGGGTAACCAGCGAGGCCGCCGTTCTGCGGGTATCGATCAGGCGGTCCGGCCGGCTTACCTGCGATCAGGATGAGTTGGATTTGATCCTGCCGGGAAACGAGCACCGGCCCGTGCACCTGTCCGGAGCGCGGTTGCTGGGCGAAGATTGCGGGGGCGGCCAACGCCGTCTTCGCGCCGGGCTTGCGCCTGTTCGATAGGACGCCCACCCCGTGCCGGTGCGCCTCAATTCGTCTTGCGCGCCGAGTACTTGGTCAAGGCGTCGATCAAGGGAGCCGCGCCCGCCGGCGGGGCCGCGCCGCCGCGAAGGATGTCCTTGGTGGTCCAGCGCTTCCCATACATGGCCTCGTTCTCGTCGATGTCCGTGCGCAGCGTGCTGCCATCCAGGGACGCGCCCGCGAAAATTCCGTGCGACCGCGACCAGGAGAGGATCTCCGCGGTCATCATCGCGTCCGTCTGCGCCGTCACGTTGCGGCCCACCGGGCCCAGTGCCGCCGTGGCATCCCCGCCGATGGTGAACTTGCTCCGCATCAGCCGCTCCATGCCGCGTTGGTTCATGATCAGCAGCACCACGTCGCTCGACGCGAATCCCACTTGAAATCCGAAACTGCCCCCTTCGATGCGGATGGCCGCCGGCCCGCCCCATCCTTGTTCCGGCGCGCGGCAGAGCACGAAACCCTTGCCGTACTTGCCGCCCACCACCAGCGCGCCCTTCTTCAGCCCCGGGACCAGCACCACGCAGGACGCCTTGTTCAACAGTTCCTGGGGAATGGAACGGTCCGGCGCGGCCATGATTTCCTGAAACAGGCTGGCGGCATCCTGCAGCCGCTCGCCGGTCTTCGGCGAGCCGCCCGCCGCCCACAACGGCATCGCGGCCAGCAGCATGGTGAAAGCGATCGTCATCCGTCTCATGCCCTCATCGTATCGCGCAGACATGCGCGCGGGGGTGGACCTCTGTTCGATTCCGCACGCTTTCAGAACCAGCCTACCCATGCGCCGCCCGCCGGAACTCTTCCGCCGACTCCTCCGGCAGCAGCACCCACAGCGTGTAAATACCCAAGGCGGTCCCAAACGGCAGGTGGATCAGGGCGATACACCCCAGCACGATGGCCAGCATCCGCGCCCACGGCTGCCAACTCAGCAGCCCCCATCCCGCCAGGATGCCCAGCAGGCCCATCAACGCCAGCAGGCCGCTAAGGGCGCCGAAAAAGCCCAGGAAATGCCCCGGAAAGCCGCCCCAGAACGGCCAATCGCCGTCGGCCCGGAACGGCCAGAACCAGGGCAGGCCCATGACCGGCAGTACCCGCAAAGCCGAGACTACGATCCACAGGATCCCCAGGGGGCGGATGTTGGCGCGCACGCGGCCGCGCGCCGACCCCACTCCCGGGTCTAGCGCATAGCCCCCGGCCGCCCTCCCGCAACCGGCGCAGAATTGCTGGCCGGGTTGGCTTGGCGCGCCGCACGCTGTACAGAACATCGATCTACCTCCTGTCCAACTCATTCATTCCATACGACTGCGGGGCCCGATTTGTTCCCTTCGCCGCCGCTATTCGGGGGTCAGGAACGGCGAAGCCATGGGCCGCGGAAACCGCGTTACCTGGGGCACCGGGTAATCCGGCTCCAGCAGCCACACTGTCCGATCGGGGAAATACTGGCGGAGTTGCTCGTTGGCCTCCGTTCCCAGGTCGCGGGCGAACACCACCCGCGCGCCGTCGATCGCCGCCGCATTGTACACCCACTCGTCCTGAAAGATGTGCCGCGGCAGGTATCGCACGAAAACCAGCAGCTTGCCCGGAATCTGCGCCAGCTTGCGGCTGACGTAAATGCGCCGCTCCGGATTGGTGTGATTGATGGCGTCCCAGGTTTCGTAGGGCCGGAGCGCCGCCGACACCTCCCAGCGGTCCGCCAGGTGCAGGCCGTACCAGAACAGGAAGTGCGCGGCGCACAGCCCCGCCACCAGCAGCATGGCTTCCCTGCCCGCCGCCTGGCCGCGGATCTGCCAGCGGCCCAGCGTGTCCAGGCCGGTCACCGCCATGAGCACGAAGAGGCACGCGATCCCCGCCACGTAGTGCGGCTGGAACGCCGGGAAGAAGTTGGTTCCCAGCGCGAACAGCGCCCCGACCGACGCCACCCACAGAAACCGCGCCTCCCGCAGGCGGAACAGGAACGCCACCAGCGCCACGTACAGCGGCGCCAGAAAGAAGAAACGGTAATACCGCACGCGGTACTCCAGCCGCTGGAAATACGTGGCCGGAGTTTCCGGCTTCTCGCCGCGGAAGCCGCGCTGCATGCGGTAATCCATCTCCTGTTGCGGCGTCAGCTCGCGGTGCGGCGTGGCATGCGGCTGGAAGGTGAGTGAGGCCGGCACGCCGTACTGATACTGGCTGAGCGCCTCGGGAAGCGTGGTCCAACTGCCCGTCACCGCCTTGTTCTGGAGACTCATCAGCCCCAGAAACGGCGCCAGCACCATAACCATCTCGGGCAGCACCTTCAACAGCGGACGCAATTCCGCGCGGCGCCTTAGGAGCGGCGCGAAGTACAGCGCCACGCCGGCCACCAGGAACAGCGACTCGAACGGCCGCGTGAGCACGTGCATCCCCAGCCCCACGCCCAGCAGCGCCGCGTCGCGCGTACGCGGCGCCCGGCGCAGTCTGGGCAGCGACCCGAACACCAGGCAGCCCGCCGCCGCGGCCACGCCTCCGCCCCAGTAACCGTTGGTCCACTGGTTCAGCGGCCCGAACTCGATCACCGCCAGCAACCCGCCGGCAAAGGCCCAGCCAGGGGTGGTCCAGCCCCGCAGCATCCAATAGCACAGCGCGCAGAAGGCGCCCACTCCCAGCAGCACGCCCGCCCATGGCGTCCCGAACAGCGTCCAGCCGATGGCCAGCACCAGCCCCGGCCCCAGCGGGTAGATGGAGCTGTAAGTGGGCTCCTGCAACACAAAGAAGGTTTCGAAGAACTGCGGCAGGGCGTGCGGCGGATTGGCCAGCCGGAAGTGCCGCAGCGTGTCCGCCATCAGCAGGTGGCCGAACTCGTCGTACACTTCCGGCGCCGGCGCGGGATGATTGGCCAGCAGCGCCAGCCGCAGTGCGATGGGCAGCAGGAAGAAGAACAGCATCGACCAGCCTGCCCGCTCCGCCAGGCGCCGCGCGTACGCTTCCAGCGGCGAGCGCCAGAACAGGCCCGCGATTACCAGCAGCGCGGCGATCCCGAGCAGGAGCAGATCGCCCGCTTCCAAACCCAGCGGATTTTGCGAGACCACCATGCGATTTCTCTATTCTCCCATTGTGGGGCAGCCACGCCGCGCTTGCGGCGGCCCTGCGCGGGGTCGTACCCTGGGATCACATGCGACTCCTCCTCGGGTTTCTGATGTGCTGGTCCCTGGCTGCCCAGGCGCCCCCGGCGCGGCCGAAAGTCTACGGTCTGGCCCACTACTCCATTTTCGTAAGCGACCTGGCCAAGGCGCGCGCGTTCTATGAGGACTTTCTCGGCTATGAGGAAGCCTTCACGTTGCCCAAACCCGATGGCACTGTGCAGATGGCCTTCGTGAAGATCAACGACCACCAGTACCTGGAACTGCTGAACCAGCCCAACCGGGGCGAAGGCCAGTTGAACCATCTGGGGCTCTACACCGATGACGTGGAGCGGATGCGGCAGTTCCTGGCCTCGCGCGGCGTCAAAGTGCCGGACCAAACGGTCGTGAACCGCATCGGGAACAAGAAGATTTCGGTGGCCGATCCCGACGGCCACACGGTCGAGATCGTGGAATACCTGCCCGATAGCTGGACCGGCAAGGACACCGGCAAGCACATGCCGGCGACGCGTATTTCGGACCGCATGATGCACGCTGGAATCCTGGTGGGCAACCTGGCGGCGGCCACCGCATTCTACGGCGGCATCCTGGGGTGCCACGAGACGTGGCGCGGCAACGGCCCGACGAGCGCCACCCTGAGCTGGGTCAACATGCGCGTGCCGGATGGCGACAACCACGTGGAGTTCATGCTCTACAAGCAGCTTCCGCCGCCGGACCGGCGCGGCGTGGAGCATCACGTCTGCCTGGTGGTCCCCGATATCGTCAAGGCCGTGGCGGAACTGGAAGCGCGGCCGGCGCGGAAGGGCTACGCGCGCGAGATAAAGATCATGGTGGGCGTGGACAACAAGCGCCAGGTGGGCCTGTTCGACCCGGATGGAACGCGCGTCGAGATGATGGAAGCCGATACTATCGACGGCAAGCCGGCGCCATCTTCCACGCTTCCGCCGCCGAGGTAGCCGGCCGCGCCCTAGAAAAACACCTTCCACTCGACGTCCTTGCCGGTGGACGACGTATAGTCCACGGTCAGCAGGTTGCCGTTGGCCGCCAGGTTCGCCGTCAGGCCCTCGCTCAGCTCCACGCGTTTGGCGGCAAAACCCTCCGGAACGTAGATGCGCAATTGATAGGGATCGCCCGCGACCGCGCGGGAAACGCCCCGCAACACGCGCTCGCCGCGGTCGTAGGCAAGGTCCTTAATGTCGAACGCCATTTGCCGGATATGCCGGCTGGTGGAGACCAGCACCGGCCGGTCCTGCTTCTCGACGATGCTGTATATGTCGCAATCGTACGGGGAGAGCGGACGCGTGACGAACTTGGCTTTGAACGTCCCGATGAGCTGCTTGCTCCAGAATTCGTAAACCACATACTCTTTCCCGGGATCGAGGCGGAGATCCTTCGCCGCGTCCAGCGTGGTCGTGAACTTGCGGCTGGGGTTGCCGGTGAAGTTGAAAACCGCCAGCACGGACCAATTCCCAAACGGCCGCTTGACCGGCATATTCCAGATGCGGGCCGGCTTGCGGACGAACAGGTCCACGGGATAGGACACGTCCATGGTGGGCGGGCTGATGCGTTTCAGCAGCTCGATCCGGTCGGGAGGATAAGGCACGTTGAAGGCTTCCGACACGAACAGTGTGCTTCCGGCCATGGCGTGGAAGTTCGCATCGACCTTGGCTTCCTGCGCGTTGAAATCCTTTCCATCGGAGGCGTTGTACTTGTAGATATGGAAGCCGTCGCCGTCGTTCCAGAACACCCGCCCGTTATAGAAGAACCGGTTTGCCGAGCCCAATACCGTTTCCGTGAACAGCCCCGTGAACTCGGTTTGCAGCAGCGTCGAATCGCCGGTTTCGTAGCCGTGGTCGGCATCCTCCGAGACCCGGCAGATATCCACGATTCCATAGGAATGGTCCACCGGCTGCATGTTGGAGCGGATGACCATTCGCGGGGCCTTCTGGTCGATGGCTTCGCGCCACGGCAGGCCGGCGGCGCGATAGGTCTCGAGCGCGCTCATGAAGGGATCGAACTGTCCGGGCCATGCGTCCCACCAGTCCGCGAAATCCATCTCCGCCCGGCCGGTGCTCTTCTCCTGGCCGGTCACCCACTTGAGAATACGCTCGCGTTCCAGCTTGACCGTCAGAGGATTGGAAAAGTCGATGACCCGTTCGCCTCCGTACTTGACGGTGTGCACCGGAAGATAGCACTCGGCTGGATAATTGACCCTCGCCGGCCGTCCCTGGGTGCTTCCGCCCATGCCATAGATTCCGAAGCTCCCCTGCGGGCCAGGCCCTCCCAGTCCCCAGTAGAAGTCGGCCAAGCCGTTATCTTTGAAGAACTTCGCCGCATTGGCGTTGCTGCCGCCGGACATCCACCCGTGGAAGCGGCTATAATCGTTGGCCACCTGCTCCCGGTCGTCCAGGTTGATCGGCCGGCGCTGTTTGAGGCGCACGTCGTGGGCGATCGCGATCAGGTCCGCCTGGTGCTCCATGGCGGCCAGCGCGTCCTGGTTGAAGTCGATGAGCAGCTTCTCTCCGGAGAAGCTCTTGCCGGGCGGGACGACGATCTTGTAAGAGCAGTATCCCCGGATCTGCATTCGATCCGGAAGCTTGCCCCCCCAGCCCGACGCCACCTCGAACCTGGAAGCTCCCTTCAGCGCCGTCACGTGTCCCATCAACAGGCTGTTGCCGGTGTCGCTGTCTCTGACCACATGATTCACCGCGTACGTCTTGGGCACGATCAGATTGACCACCGCCCAAAGCTCGTAGTAATCGCGGTTGCGGGACTGGGTTCCCAGGGTGATCCACTTATCGGTAGTGCCGCCCAGCCGCGCATCGTCCGACACGAAGTAATCCATGTTCCCGAGCGGCACATCCTTGCCGGTGTGGTTGGAGCGGCCCAGGCTGACAAGAATGTCGTTCCCCGTCTTGCTGACCGAAATCCGGTAGTCGAAGTCGAGTTGTCCGGGCTTCCTTCCGAGCAGCGTCACGGTAGCGAACGAACCGAGGTCGCTGGAGTCGTCGTTGTTGACCGAGGCCGTCACCCTCCAGCCCGAGGGGTCGTCACCGGGAAGAAAGTGGACATCCTTGAGGCGCATCGGCGTCCCCTTGACTTCCGCCGACCAGCGGCAGAGCGCGGCATCCACCGTGACCAGAAGGTTCCGGGTGTCTAGTTTGATCGGCGCCGCCGCCCTTGCCGGCGGAAACTGGAGAAGAGCCATGGTCGCGATCAAGCCCATGGCCCTTGCGCTTGCCTGCTTGTGCATGATTCGATTCCTCACTGAGCCGGAATTGTCGATGCCGTGACGCCGGCTTTGGCCGGCGTCTCTTGGAAGTCTACCAATTCCGGACGGCGGGACGCCGCGCGCGGCAGTCCGTTACACTGGTCGAAACACCCTGCTATGACGCACCGAATCGCTGTCCTCGTGCCGGCCCTGGCGCTCGGTTTCGCCGCCCAGGGTCAACTTCCCCTGCCCGACCGCATGGGCGTAACCAGCACCGGTCCCTACGACTACGGGGCGATGGGGCCGCCGGCCACGCCGGCCATCGTGGAGGCGACCAACCGGGCAGCCACCAGGCCCATGCCCGCCGGCCCCGCCTGGGTATTCAAAATCGCGGGAATGAAAACTCCGTGAAGCGCTACGCGATCCTCACCAATCGCAAGCGGACTATCGTCGCGTTGGTCCACACGGTGGTGTTCTGGCTGGTGGCGCTGGCCGGCTTCCTGACGGTGGTGCGGCCGCTGCGGGCTGCCTCTCCGGCGTCGTCGTGGGTTCTGGCGGCGGTGTATCTTCTGGTGGCCACGGCGTTGGTGGTGCTGGCCGCGGTTTCGCGAAAGGCGGTCGAGCGGCTGTATTTCGCGCTCTGCGCTTCTAGTGCCGGGTTCGGCTTGCTCCGGCAGATCGCCGGAGATTGGCCCATGCATCCGGCGGTGTATGCCCGCGTGGCGCTGCTGGGCTGCGCGGTGGCGGTGGGCAACTGGATTCTGCGGGACCACCGGCGCCCGGCGGCGTGACGCCATGTGGGACCCTCATTGTTTCCATGAGAGCGCTGGGGGACAGCCCCGGACTTGATTTAGAATAATAAGATACCTTTGGCGCAGTGCATTAAATAGTTTCTACTCTGTAGTTGCCTGGGAATTGGGGGCGTGGATGGACGAGACGCAAGCCTCCGGCAGCACCCGGCCGGAAACCGAATCCGAGGGCCCGCGCGCCCAACTGGATGAATCGGCGGAGCCAGGCGGTCCCGCCCGGACAGTTGTTCCGGTGGTTGGCATTGGCGCTTCCGCGGGCGGACTGGAAGTCTTCAAGCTGCTGCTCTCGGCGCTGCCCGCCGATACCGGCTTCGCCATTGTATTCGTTCAGCACCTGGATCCCAGCCATCGGAGCATGCTGACCAGCATTCTGGCGCGAGCCACCGCCATGCCGGTCAGCGAGGTGATGGATGGCATGGCGGTGGAAGCCAACCACGTTTACGTCATACCGGCGAACGTGGACCTGACCGTGGCCAACGGAGCGCTGGCGCTGACCGCGCGCACGCAGACGCCGGGATCGCACATGCCCATCGACGGCTTCCTGCGGAGCGTGGCCGAGGAGTGCCGCTGCGGCTCCATCGGAGTGATCCTGTCGGGGACGGGGGCGGACGGCGCAGCGGGCGTGGAAGCCATCAAAGCCGCCGGCGGCGTGACGTTCGCGCAGGACCCCGCCACCGCCAAGTTCGGCTCCATGCCGGAAGCCGCCGTGGCCACCGGTTGCGTGGATTTCATCCTGCCGCCCGAGGGCATTGCCGCCGAACTGGCGAGAATCGCCCGGCACCCGTATCTGGCGGATTCTCCAGGCCTGCGGGAGCCCGGCGCCGAAGAGGAGCGGTTCGCCTTCATCCTGGCCGTGGTGCGCGAGGCCACCGGCGTCGATTTTACGCTTTACCGGGAAAAGATGATCCGGCGGCGCATCCTGCGGCGCCTGGCCCTGCGGAATATCGGCACCCTGGCGGAGTACGCCGCGCGGATCGAGAGCGATTCCGCCGAATTGATGGCGCTGGAGCGGGATTTGCTCATCGGGGTGACCAGCTTTTTCCGCGACCGGGAGTCCTTCGAGTGCCTGAAGAAACTGGTCCTTCCGCGCATTCTGCAGCACCGGCCGGCCGGCGAGACGATTCGGTTCTGGGTGGCGGGTTGCGCCACCGGTGAGGAGGCCTTCTCGATGGCCATCCTGCTGCAGGAATTCCTGAGCGAGACCGGCGCGGCCTTTCCGGTTCAGATCTTCGCTTCCGATATCAGCGCGGCGGCCATCGAAAAGGCCCGCATGGGCAAGTTCTCCGAGAACATCGCGGCCGACATGACGCCCCCGCGCCTCAACCGCTGTTTCAGCAAGATCGACGGCGGTTATCAGATCAACAAGAGCCTGCGCGAGATGTGCGTCTTCACACGGCACAACCTGATCGAAGATCCGCCGTTTTCCAAGCTGGATCTGATCAGTTGCCGGAATGTTCTGATTTATATGGGAGCGGTCCAGAAAGACATCCTCCCGATGTTCCATTACGCACTCAAGCCCGGCGGTTTTCTGATGCTGGGCGCATCCGAGGGGGCCGCGGCGGACGATCTGTTCTCGGTGGCCGACCGCGAGCACAGAATCTACGCCAGGCGGGAAACGGCGAGGAGGCCCCGCGGGTTTCCGCCGCCCGTTGCCGCTGCCCGCAAACCCGCGCCGCCCGCCGTGCCGGAAGTGTCGGGGGGCGTGGATGTCAGGAAAGAGGTCGACCGCATCCTGCTCTCGAAGTACAGCCCGGCCGGGGTGGTGGTGGACGAGGACCTGGAGATCGTCGAGATACGGGGCAATGCCGCCCCCTACCTGGCGCTGCCGGTGGGAAAGGTGAGCTTCAGCCTGATGAAGCTGATTCCCGACACCGGATTGCTCCTGGAAGTGGAGAAGCTCATCCGGCAGGCGCGGCAGAGCGCGAAGCCGGCGCGGCGGGAGTTCGTGCCTTACGGACGGGACGGAACAGCCGCCCTTCTGCACGTGGAGGCTGTGCCGCTGGACGCCCACCGGAAAGGCGCGGTTCTGGTCCTTTTCGAACCCGCGAGGGAGGCGGCGGGAAGCCAGGCTCCTCCGCCCGAAGCAGTCGTCGAAGGCGACCCCCGGGACCGCCAGATCGCAACGTTGCAGCATCAGATTGCCGAGGCCCGGGAACGGTTCCTTTCGGCGCTCGAGGAGCACCAGACATCCCGCGAAGAGGACCTGAACGTGACCGAAGAGGCGCTTTCGGCCAACGAGGAACTGCAAAGCCTCAACGAGGAACTGGAAACCGCCAAGGAGGAACTGCAATCCACCAACGAGGAGTTGATCACGGTCAACGACGAATTGCAGGCCAAGAATGCGGCGCTGGCGCAGGCGCGCGATTTCGCCATGTCGATCGTGGAAACCGTGCGCCAGCCGCTGCTAGTGCTGGACACGGATTTGCGGATCAGGATGGCCAACCGGGCCTTCTACCGGACGTTCCGGGAGTCGCCGCTGGAAGCCGAGGGACAGGTAGTCTATTCGCTGGCGCAAGGCGGTTGGGACCTGCCCGGCCTGCGGGACGCGCTGGATGGGTTGCTCCAGGGCGGCCAATCGTTCTCGGATTTCGAGGTGGAGCGGGAGTTTCCGGGGGTGGGGCGCCGGAATCTGGTGGTGAGAGGCAGCCGCATCCACCATCTCAAGATGATCCTTCTCGCGGTGGACGACGTTACCGAGAGGCAACTGTCCCAGCAGGCCCTGCGCAAGGCCGAAGAGCACCTTCGCCAGTCGCAGAAAATGGAGGCCGTCGGCAGGCTGGCCGGCGGCATCGCTCACGACTTCAACAACCTGCTCACGGCCATCATCGGTTACGCCAGCCTGCTGCACGACCGGTTGGCCGGGGACACCAGCGCCACCCAGCAGGTGCTGGAGATCCAGAGCGCCGCCGAGAGGGCGGCCTCGTTCACTCACCAGTTGCTGGCCTTCAGCCGGCGCCAGGTGCTGCAGCCCAAGGTGCTCGACCTGAACGCCATCATCGCGGATTTCGACAAGATGCTGACCCGGCTGGTGGGCGAGCGAATCAATGTTGTCGTGGATTGCCAGCCCGCCTTGTGGCAGGTGAGGGCCGACCCGGGCGAAATCGGGCGGGCCGTCATGAACCTTTGCCTGAACGCCCGCGACGCCATGCCCGGGGGCGGCACGCTGGCCATTTCAACCGCCAACACGGTTCTGACGGAGGCCGATCGCGGAAACCTGAGCCTTGCCCCAGGCCGCTATGTGACGATGGCCGTGAGCGACACCGGAATCGGAATGGACGCGGAGTCGCGTTCGCATCTCTTCGAGCCCTTCTTCACCACCAAGGAGGCCGGCAAGGGAACCGGCCTGGGGCTGGCCACCGTGCTGGGAATCGTCGAGCAGAGCGGCGGCGCCATCCGTTGCGACTCCGAACCCGGCCGGGGCTCTACCTTCACTGTCTTCCTGCCGGCCATCGCCGAGACTGTGGACCGGGCAACCCGTGCGGCCGGAGGCCTTGCCGAGGCCCCCAAGGGTTCCGAGACCGTGCTGTTGGTGGAGGACGAGGACGCGGTCCGCGTGCTGGCCCGGACGATTCTGGAGAAGAGCGGGTACGTGGTTCTGGCGGCCCGCAACGGACGCGAAGGGCTGGCGGTTTGCGAAGCCCACCCGGGCCCCATCGATCTGCTGGTGACCGACGTGGTCATGCCCGAGGTGGGCGGGCGGGAACTCGCCGAAGGCACCCTCCGGCTGCGGCCCAGCATGAAAGTCATGTTCATGTCCGGCCACATGCAGGATGTGGTTCTCAGGGAGGGCGTCCAGAAAGGAACCGCGTTTCTGCAGAAGCCATTCACTCCCGCCGGGCTGGCGCGGGCCGTGCGCGAGGCCCTGGACGTAAAGGCCCGCGCCGCCGGGCAGGGGTGATGGCGGCTCGCGCCTGCGCCCGCGCAGCGAAGACGCGGGGACTGGCGCCTCGGTCCGGGCACTCACGCTTCGTCTGGTGTGAGAAATGCGGGCCCTAACTTCCGCCCGATACTTTCACCAGTCCAGCCGCAGCCGCCGGGTTGCCGGCGGCATCGGCTGCTTCGCCCGAAAGACCCTCCACCTTGGCGGAAATGTTCATGGAGCAGAACTTGGGGCCGCACATGGAGCAGAAGTGGGCGTCCTTGAAGCCGTCGTCGGGAAGCGTTTCGTCGTGCATCGCGCGAGCCGTTTCCGGATCCAGCGACAGGGCGAACTGCCGGTTCCAGTCGAAACGGTAACGGGCGCGCGACAGCTCGTCGTCGCGGTCGCGGGCGCCCGGACGATGGCGCGCGATATCGGCCGCGTGGGCCGCGATCTTGTACGCGATGATGCCCAACTTCACATCCTCGCGGTTGGGCAGCCCCAGGTGCTCCTTGGGCGTTACGTAGCACAGCATGGACGCACCGTACCAGCCGATCATGGCCGCGCCGATCGCCGAGGTGATGTGGTCGTAACCCGGCGCGATGTCGGTCACCAGCGGGCCCAGCGTGTAGAACGGCGCCTCGTCGCACAGCTCGTTTTCCTTCTGCACCTGCAGCTCGATCTGGTCCATGGGAATGTGCCCGGGGCCCTCGATCATGGTCTGCACGTCGTATTCCCACGCCTTCCGGGTGAGTTCGCCCAGCGTCTTCAACTCGGCGAATTGGGCTTCATCGCTGGCGTCGGCCAGACAGCCGGGCCGCAAGCCGTCGCCCAGCGAGAAGGCCACGTCGTGTTTGCGGAAGATCTTGCAGATGTCCTCGAAACACTCGTAGAGCATGTTCTGCTTGTGGTTTCTGACCATCCACTCGGCCAGGATCGAGCCGCCCCGGCTCACGATGCCGGTGACGCGGCGGGTGGCCAGCGGGATGTGTTCCACCAGCACGCCGGCGTGGATCGTCATGTAGTCCACGCCCTGCTCGGCCTGCTCTTCGATGGTTTCGAGCATCACCTGCCGGGAGAGATCCTCCACCCGGCGCACGCGCGAAAGAGCTTCGTAAATGGGCACGGTCCCGATGGGCGCCGGCGAGGCCGCGATGATGGCCTGGCGGATGGCCCGGATGTCGCCGCCCGTGGAGAGGTCCATCACCGTGTCGGCGCCGTACCTGAGCGAATACTCGAGCTTCTCCAACTCCCCGGCAACGTCGCTGGTCACCGCCGAATTGCCGATGTTGGAGTTGATCTTGCATTTGGAAGCCACGCCGATACACATGGGTTCCAGGTTGGCGTGGTTTACGTTGGCGGGGACGATCATCCGGCCGCGGGCCACTTCCGAGCGGACCAGTTCCGGAGAGATCGTTTCGCGCTGCGCCACAAAGCGCATCTCCTCGGTGACGATGCCCTGCCGGGCATAGTACATCTGCGTGCGGATTTTGTGGTCTTTGCGTTTGGCTACCCAGTCTTGACGCATGCTGACTCCTGGTTTCCGAACTTGCGGGGAAGGGCCGGGGATGCCCGGCCCCGTGCCTATTTCTGCTTCTTGGGCTTCTTGACTTCCTTCTTCGGGCTCTTATCTTTGGCCACGATAAATCCTCCCTTATGACTGAGGGTATCACTGCTCGGTCCCGCGGCGCACGGATTCCGGCGCAACCGCCGGCACGCCCCGCGCTACCGGTCCCACGGAAGGCTGTGGCCGGACACCACGCCCTCGTCCACCGTCACTCCCCAACTGGGAGTGTCCGGGACCGCCAGGCGACCGTGCTCGACCCCAGCGGTTCCTTCAGGATTTCCTCCGCCGGCGGGAACGCAAACGTGCTGGCGCGTCCCGGGGCGGAATGGCAGGGGTTCTTCGAGGAATTCCACGATGTACTCTGGCCGGCAGACATCCATCCGGACGTAGTCCACGGCACCGCTGGCGATCGGGTCGCGATAGCCCGCCTCGCCGGGCTCGTGCTCACCCGAGGCCGGCGGGACCAAGTCCTTCATCTTCAGCCGAGCATAGGCGGGGTGATCGTGTGGGGCAGCGGTTCTTCCATCCAGGCGATATCGTACCCGCCCATGCCGGCGGTCACCTGCTCGACGGTGCCCGCGCTGTAGCTGCGGTCGCCCATGCGCCACCAGGTGTGGGCGTCCACCATCGGTTCGAAGCAGGAACCCACCGTCTGCCGCATCGGGCGAACGGCTTCCACGTCCTGTTCGGGGCCCCAGCCGGGACGCATTCTGTGAGCCCGGAAGCCCATCCCCGGGATGGCGGCGGCTTCCTGAGCGTGGCCTTCAGGCTGCCTGTACATGCCCGCGCCGCCGTAGAGCCGGATGCGCCCGCGCGTCGGGATCCCGCAGCGCGCGACCCGTCGGAAACGGCCCGATCACCTGCTCCATGGCCGGCTGCACCCCTGCGTCGCCCGGCCCCGGGGCGTACCCCACCAGCCTGTTGTCCGCCGCGATGCGGATCGGCATGGCGGCCCGTTTCACAATGGTCCGCTCCCCGCCCCGGAACGCCAAGCGACGGGGCTCCCGGGAGGGGCATGGCAGCAGGTGTGAGCGAACCGGGCGGATCTTCATAGGACGTGGCAGTCTCCAGTTCACGGCGAGACCGGCGCCGCGGAATGGCGCTGGGCGGCGCACGGCTCCGGCCGGAAAGATCCAGACCGGCGGGCAGCCACCGTCACCTGCGTGGAATGAACCATTTCAGCAGGCGCAGGCTGGCGGCGGCCAGCATTGGAAACGACGAAACCAGCGGAATGCGCCACCGGCGGCTGGGGCTATGAGCCTGGGCGAGGGGCGTGGGCTCGACGTGAGGATGGCCCTCCACATCGCCCGCGGCCGGAACGGCGGCTACCGCCTCGAAAGGAGCCAGAGCCCCGGCCTCCGGCGGCGGAGGGGACGGCTGGGAAGCGGCGGGCGGACCTGCGGGCGGGTCCGCTGGCGCATCCGCTGGCGCGCTGGACGCAGGCGTGCTATCGACAGGGTGGGCCTCTTCGTGAGGCGGAGCGGCGGCAGGCGCGGGGTCGGACGCGCGCCCCGCCGGCTGGCGGCGCATCCGGCCCATGGCCACGACCAGTTCAAGCACGGTTTCCTCGTTGTCGGCCAGGTGCCTCCGCAGTTCGGCGGCTTCGCGGTCCCTTTCGGCCAGGGCCGCCTGCACCGGAGCCAGCCGTTCGTCGAGCCGCGCGCAGGCGGCTGAGGCAGCCTGGGCCGACGAGCGCTCCGCGGCCTCCACAATCTCGCTGCGCAGCCGCGCTTCCATGGCCGCCATCCCGGCTTCCAACTGGGCCGCGACCGCAGTCGCGATCTGCTCCTCCAGCGCCGCAGGCACCGGAGCCGGCCGTTCGTCGAGCCGAGCGCTGGCGGCTGAGGCAGCCTGGGCCGACGAGCGCTCCGCGGCCTCCACAACCTCGCTGCGTAGCCGCGCTTCCATGGCCGCCATGCCGGCTTCCAACTGGCTCGCAACCGCGGCCGAGATCTGCTCGTCCAGCGCCGGGTGCGCGGGAGCCAGCCGTTTGTCGAGCCGCGCGGTGGCGGCTGAGACAGCTTGCGCCGACGAGCGCTCCGCAGCCTCCACAACCTCGCTGCGCAGCCGCGCTTCCATAGCCGCCATCCGGGCTTCCAACTGGGTTCCGACGGCAGTCGCGATCTGCTCGTCCAGCGCCGGGTGCGCGGGAGCCAGCCGTTCGTCGAGCCGCGCGGTGGCGGCTGAGGCAGCCTGGGCCGACGAGCGCTCCGCAGCCTCCACAACCTCGCTGCGCAACCGCGCTTCCAACTGGGCCGCGACCGCGGCCGCGATCTTCTCCTCCAGCGCCGCAGGCACCGGAGCCAGCCGCTCGTCGAGCCGCGCGCCGGCGGTTGAGGCAGCTTGGGCCGACACGAGGTCCACGGCCTGGACAAGCTCGCCTCGCAGCCGTGCTTCCATGGCCGCGATCCGGGCTTCCACCTGGCTCGCAACCGCGCCGGCCAACTGCTCTTCCAGCGCCACGGCCAGGGCGGTAGAATCCTGCCGCAACAGCGCGATCTGGCCGCACAGGGCTTCCATGTCCTGCACCAGCGACTCGCGAAAGGCGGCGACGCTGGCGGCGTACTGGTCCTGCACCTCCTGCAGCCGGCCTTCGAAACCGGCGGCCAGGGACTGGTCCTGCCCCTCCAGGGATTTCAGGTCGATGGCCACTCTGGCCTCCAGATCGGCCAGGCGCCGCTCCACCTCTGCGGCCTCCTCGCGGAGGCGCGCGTCCAGGGCGCCGGTCAGCGTATCGAGAACTTCCCGGTCGAAGGGAGCCACCGCCTGGGGCGTCGGAAGAACAGCCGGCGGGGGTGCGCCTTCAATGGCTGCGACCCGCCGTTCGATGCGCTCCAGGCGGCCGGACAAAAGCGACAAGCCGGCGGCCAGCGGGCGCCGGGAGCCCTGGGCAAGCTTCACGCCCACTCCGAAAGCCACGCCATTGCCAATGGAGGCGGCCAGGCTGCGCCAGATGGACGAATCGCGGCTGCGCTGCATATAGCATAATGTACAGGAATTGTTTTAACCGGGAAAGGAAAATCCGTAAGCCGCCTGGAGGCCGGGATCGGCAGAGAATTCCATTGCTCCGGCGGGCGCACACGGGCGCGGCGGGAATGTCCGCGATATCGCGTTCCGCAACCGCCGCCAGTGGCAGGCCGCCGGCCGGTTGCGGTACGGTTGCGGGCGAGCGGCCATCGCGCCCCCGGGCCGATGTACAATGGCGAATTGCACTCTGAATTGCGGCTTCTCCTTTTCTTCTCCGCGGGGCTCTGTCTGGCTCAACAACCATCGGGGCCGGCCACGGCGCCGCTGCCTTCTGCGCCGGCGCAGACCGTGGTGGTGACCGGGGTCTTTCAGCCGGTCTCGCTGGACGAGATCGATCGCTCGGTATCCGTGCTCCCGGCGCGCGATATGAACCTGCTGCTCGGTTCGCTGGCCGACCTGCTGCGCCTGGATCCCTCGCTCGACCTCCAGTCCCGCGCTCCCGATGGGGTGCAGACCGATCTCTCGATCCGCGGCTCGACCTTCGGCCAGACCCTCGTTCTGCTCGACGGGCAGCGCCTCAACGACGTGCAGACCGGCCACCACGACATGGACATTCCGGTGCCGCTCGACTCCATCGATCACGTCGAAGTCCTGCGCGGCTCCGGCTCCGCCCTCTACGGTTCGGACGCCTCGGGCGGGGTGATCAACGTCATCACCACCCCGCCCGAAGACCAGGAAATGCGCCTCCGCCTTTCCGCCGGGAACGACGGCATCGACCAGCAGCGCATCTCGCTGGCCGGCGCTTCGGGCGGCCTCTCGGAACAGCTCGCCGCCGCCCGCGATTTTTCCTCCGGTTTCCGCCCGGATCGCGATTACCGCAATCTGCAGTTGGCTTCCACCACCCGCCTGCTAACCGGCCTGGGATCGAGCGCCCTGACCCTGGCCTACATGGACCACCCCTTCGGCGCCGACCAGTTCTACGGCCCCTACCCGTCCTGGGAGGACACCAAGACTTGGTGGCTGGGTTACCGCCAGGCCCTTGGCAAGAAAACCTGGTTCGATTTCGCCTACCGCCGCCACAGCGACCTGTTCGTGCTGGTGCGCGACAACCCGGCGCTCTACACCAACCATCACCACGACCAGGATTTCCAGACCTCCCTGCGCCGCACCGATCCGCTGGCCGCCAATGCCACTTTCTCGTACGGCATCGACGGCATCCACGAATCCATCGTCAGCAACAACCTGGGCATTCACGCGCGGAGCCGGGCCGCGGCCTTCGCCGCCGCGGATTTCCGCGCCCTCAAGCGCTTTTCGCTCTCCATCGCGGTGCGGGAAGAGGTCTACCGCGATTTCAGCGCCGAGTTCAATCCTTCCATCGCCGGCGGCGCATGGCTCACCCGGCAGCTCAAGCTGCGCGCTTCCGCCAGCCGCGCTTTCCGCGTGCCCACCTACACCGACCTTTACTACTCCGACCCCGCCAGCCAGGGCAACCCCAACCTGCTCCCCGAACGCGCCTGGACCTACGAAGCGGGCCTCGACTGGAGCCCAAGCGCGCGCGTCCGCGCCGGCGTCACGGTTTTCGAACGCCGCGAGCGCAACGGCATCGACTATTACCAGGCCGCGCCCAACGCCGTCTGGCAGGCCCTCAACATCGACAGCGTCAACTTTACGGGCGTGGAGTCTTCGCTGCACCTGGCGCTCTCCGGCTCCCAGACCCTCGACCTGCGATATTCCTGGCTGCTGGGGGTGCAGGACACCGTGCCCATCGGCGCCACCCGGTACACCTTCAATTACCCCAGCGATTCCGGCGTGCTGGCGTGGCAGGCCAGGCTCCCCGGCGGGATCGCGGCGCGCACCCGCCTGGGCGTCCTCAACCGGACCGCCCAGGGCACTTACCCGCTGTGGGATTTCGGCGCCGCCTGGCAGCGCGGCAAGATCCATCCATTCCTGCAGTTGGCGAATATCGCCAACGCTTCTTACGAGGAGATTCAGGGGGTGATAATGCCCGGCCGGACGGTCACGGGAGGCATTGAAATCCTCCTCCACAGGCGTTAACCAGTACTATCTTTACCCTCGAATACATTACATATGCCCCGGCATTTCAGCTAAGCTTGAATGCAGAGGAGTACTTGCCCTATGAAAGGCGCAGTCATTTTCGCAATCATGATGTTGATGATCGGTCCGACCACGCGCCACCTGCTGACCGGCCATTTGGGTGCGTTTGGCGATTGGCTGGGAGCGTGGGCTCCCTTTTCGTATCTCATCGTGGCCGTGGTGGCCGCGGCGCCGATCGCCGCCATGCACATGATGCTCACCTGGCCGAAGCACGTCGAGCCGGAAAACCCCATGGCCAAGTACCGCCGCGAAGCCCCTCCGGCGGACAGCGAGTAGCGCCAGGAACTCGGGGCCCGGCGCCATCGCGCGACTGCCCGGGACCCAGGCGGCACCCCGCTGTCGGCTTCATTCGAAGCCATGACCGTCAGGGAGTGGCTTCCGGCAAAGACAACTGACCACGCGGGCGGAAACGCGGCGACGGCGGCCTATTCCACGGCCTTGGTGAAGTACAGGCCGACGGCCCGGTCGATGGTCGCGCGCGACAAACGCACCGGCCGGCCTTCGTACTCGGAGATGGCCTTCACCAGTTTGTAGATGTCCATGGGGTAGCAGGCGCGCAGCACCCGGGCGCCCGCCGCCACGCACTGTTCGCGCAGGTAAGTGCCGCAACCCGGCTCGCAGGGCACGTGGTGGGTGGCCACCACGCGCTGGAAAATCTGGTCGAACACGCTTTCGTCCACGTCGGCCACCAGCACTTTGGTCTGGATGCGCCGCAGGAACGCCTCGTCCGCCAGGTCGTGCGGGTTCAGGTTGGTCGAGAACACCACCATCAGCTCGAAGGGCGTCTTGAACTTCATCCCCGAGGCCAGCGTCAGGTAGTCCACGCGGCGGTCGAGGGGCACGATCCACCGGTTGAGCAAGTCGCGGGGCGAAAGCATCTGCCGCCCGAAATCGTCGATGATCAGGATGCCGTTGTTGGCCTTCATCTGGCAGGGCGAGATGAACACCCGGGTGGCCTCGTCCAGCCGCAGTTCGAGCATGGACGCGGAAAGTTCGCCGCCCACCGTGATGCAGGGCCGCTCGCACTGCACCCACCGCGAATCCATCACATCGTTGGTGGTTTCCACGGGCCGGTGCACCACCGGGTCGAAGAGGGTGATGATGTGCCCGTCCACTTCCACGGCGTAGGGCACCAGCACGGTGTCGCGATAAATGCGCAGCAACCGCTCGGCGATGCTGGTCTTGCCGTTGCCGGTGCCGCCGTAGAGGAACAGCGACTGGTGGCCGATGAGGGACGGCCCCAACTGGTCGAGCAAGGCGTCCGGCAGCACCAGGTCGTGAAACGCCTGCCGCAGGCTCTCCCGGCTCAGACGCACACGGGCGGCCTGCGCCTTCACCCCGTCGTGATACTGCTGCAGGGAAACCGGGGCCGGCCCCACGTACTGGCAGGCCTCGTTCCGCGCCGTGGCCAGCGCCCGGCCGGCGGTGGTCAGCGAGAAGGTGTAGTCGTTCCCCAACATGCCTTTCACTTCGATGACGTGCTGCTGGCGGAACTGGTGATAGATGGATTCCAGGACGGAGAACGACAGCTTCAGCGCATCGTGCAGCATCGCCAGAGTGCCGCTGCCGTGCAACCACAGGTAGCGCAGGATCAGGTCGCTCACCATGGAGCGGCTGATGCCCAGATCCTCCATGCGGTCGGGCATCGGCGGACGAAACTCGCGTTGGGGAGCCTCGGGTGCGGGAAAAATTCCAATAGCCATGAGAAGGTCAAACTCGCGCGTGAGGAATATACAACGAAAACCGGAACCCGTAACAGTACGTCGATGGTTATCCGCCGGGACCTGCCGAAAGCCAGGAAAGATCGTGTTATCGCAAGGACTCCAGGGCTGAAACCGTGCGGAATCTCACATCTCGTGGGGATGCCCGCGATGGCCTTCGGGCTGCTCCATGGCGGCGGGGATGGCGCAGCCGTTCTCCGAGATGGCGCAGCCCACGTGCTCGAACTGCACGGTGGTGTGGCAAATGTGAAACCGCCCCGCCAGCATGCCGTTGATGCTCCGCAGAATGGCGTCGCTGGCGGAGGGCGGCACGTCCTCGATCAGCACATGGCAGCTCAGCGCGTGGGTGCTGGAACCGAGGCTCCAGATGTGCAGATCGTGCACGTCCAGAACGCCCTCCACGGCCCGCATGGAGGCGGTCACCTGGCGCAGTTCGATGCCGCGCGGCAACCCCTCCAGAAGGATGTTCAGCGACTCGCGCACGATGTCCCGCGCGGTCCACACGATCAGCAGCGCGATCAGGATGGAAAGCGCCGGGTCCACGCCCGCCCAGCCGGTGTAGCGGATCACCACCCCGCCCGCGACAATCGCCACGGACCCCAGCGCGTCGCCCAGCATGTGCACGAACGCGCTCCTGACGTTCAGATCGTCCTTCCTGGCGTGGCGCAAAGCCAGCATGATGCCGCCGTTCAGCACCACCCCGAGGGCGGCGATTGCCATCATGGTGGTTTCCTGCACCCGCTGGGGATGGCGCAGGCGCGCCACGGCCTCGTAGATAATCCACAAGGAGAGCGCCACCAGCGTCAGGGCGTTGACGAAGGCCGCCAGAACGCCGGCCCGGTGGTATCCGTAGGTCTTGGTTTCGTCGGCGGGCTTGGACTGCAGGTAGACTCCAAACCAGGCCAGCAGCAGCGCCAGGGCGTCGGTGAAGTTGTGCCCCGCGTCCGAGAGCAGCGCCAGGGAATTGGCCCGCAGCCCGGCGAAGACCTCCAGCCCGACGAAGATCAGGGTGGCCGCAAGCGACCAGCGCAGCACGTCGCCAGTGGCCGCGCCATGTCCGTGTCCGTGAGTGTGCATTGGCGGTGAATCGAGCCGTCTGGGGCTATCTTATCGCACGTCGAACCAGACGGGCATGGTGCGCAGGAAGCCGCCCTTCAGCCAGGCACGGTACGGCGCGCCGCCCACCACCTGCCGCAGCTTGGCGTCCAGCATGCCCTCCGTGGAACGCTGCTTCAAAAGCAGGTCCCAGAAGCTCTGCCGGGGAGGATAGAGCAGCACGGAAACGTTCTCGCCGGCGGGAATCGAGGCCTTCTTCTTCACCAGGGCGATGGCCGTGTCCAGCCCGCCCAGCTCGTCCACCAGGCCGCGATCCCGGGCCTGCGACCCCAGCCAGACGCGGCCCTCTGCGACCGGCTGGATCTCCTCGACTTTGCGGCGGCGCGCGGCGGCCACCTTGTCCAGGAAATCGCGGTAGCTTTCGTCGATGCCGGCGCGCAGCACCTCGCGCTCCTCGGCGGAAAGCGGCGTGTATTCGGAGTCTATGTCGGCGTGCCTGCCGCGCTCGACGCTGTCCTTGGAGATGCCCAGCTTATCGTAGAGGCCATGCAGGTTGAGCTTGCCGAACACCACGCCGATCGATCCGGTCAGGGTCAGGGGATAGGCCACGATGGCATCGCCGGTCATGGCCATGTAGTAGCCGCCGGAAGCGGCCAGGTCGGACATGGAAATCACCACCGGCTTCTTCTTGCTCAGCAGGTTCATCTCCCGCCAGATCTCGTCGGAAGCCGCCACTTCCCCGCCCGGCGAGTCGATCCGCACCACCACGCCCTTGATGAGCGGATCCGAGGCTACCTCGCGCAGCACTTTGTCGAAACCGTAGGAGGTGAGAGCCATTTCGCCCAGGCCGTCGCTGCCCGGTTCGCCGCGGACGATCTCGCCTTCGCCCACCACCAGCGCGATCTTTCGTTTGCCGGACAGGCCGGCGGCTTCGGCGGGCACCTTGATGTACTGGCTCAGCGCCACCTTCCTGGGTTCGCCGCCGTGCAGCCGGTTCTTCAAGTCGGCCCACGCCTGGTCTTCGAAGCCCAACTGGTCCACCAGCCCAAACTTCAAGGCCTGCCTGGCGGTGAAGGGTCCCTGGTCCACGATGGCGCGGACCTGATCGGGGGCCTTGTGCCGCGCCTCGGCGATACGGTCCACCAGGGCGCCGTAGATGCCGTCCACCACGCTGGACATCACCTCGCGGGTTTCCGGGCTCATGTCGCTGCGCGTGTACATGTCCCCGTAGTCCTTGTACTTGCCGGCGTGTTCCACTTCCACGGTGACTCCCAGCTTGTCCAGGGTTTTCCTGAGGTAGAGGATTTCGGCGCGCAGTCCCTTCAGCATGAGCGGTTCGGAGGCGCCCAGGTAAATGCGGTCGGCCGCCAAAGCCAGGTAGTACTCGCGCGCCGAGGGCGCCCGGAGATAGGCGAAGACCGGCTTGCCCGATTTACGGAACTGCGCGATATCGGAGCGGATTTCCTCGAGCCGGGCCCAGCCCACGGTCAGGTCCTCGGGCTCTAGCATCACGGCTTTGATACGCGTGTCGGCAGCCGCCTTGCGCAATGCCATCCAGATATTGGCGACGGTTGTGGGCGCTTCGCCGCCGCTCATGAAGTCGGGCATCTCAATGCCCGGCTTCTCCGGAATCTCGTTGCGCAACCGCAACACCAGGACGGAGTTGCCGTCGATTTCGGGCGGACGGCGCGAAACCTGCACCGCCAGGATCAGCAGCAGCGCCACTCCCAGAACCACCAGCAAGACACCTGTGACCACGCCGACGAAAAACTTAGCCATGCTGCTCCGGCCCCCTTCGAAAAGTATAAACCGGAAACGGTTGCCCCATCGCCGGCCCCGGCCGGCCAACCACCTGGAGCCAAGGGGAAGGTATATTGGCGGATGGTTCGCATAGTCCCGATAGTACTCATCCGAAAGCCCCTCGGATGGCTTGACTTGGCCGCTCGGCGCGTGGGAAACTGCCCCGGAGGGCTGTGGATGATCGCCCCGGCAGGCCGCCGGAGGTGGCGCCCGCCGGCCCCGCGACATAGATTTGCGTGTGTGAGGAGGATGAATGGCGCTTTCTACCTGGGCGCGTGCGCTCCTGCCCGCCGTGCTGGTTTCGCTCCCGGCGGCCGCCGCCCCACTTACCGTTTCCAGTTACTCCATGTACAACGGCGCCACGGGTGAATACGACTATCAGGACTTCATTTATACACCGTGCAATTCAGTGTGCGACGTAACCAGCGCCTTCTTGAGCGGAGGCACCGGCAAGCTCACCGATGGCGACTCGCCGGCACTTAGTTGGTACGAATACGGTTGGTCTACGCCCTATGTCGGCTGGTATTCCGGCTACACTGGCGGGTCAAATCCTACCATCACGTTCGATTTCGCCGACACGGTGACCGTGGACTCGGTCACGGTGTGGGTGGATAACTCGGACGGCTACGGCGGCGTGGGCCTGCCGGGGTCGGTATCCATCGACGGCCAGAACTTCACCATCGCTCCCGACAGCGACCCCGACCCGAGAGGCTACACGTTCGCAGTTTCGCCCATAACCGCGGACAGTGTGGATTTGCAGTTCTTTCAGGGCGATTATCCCTGGATAATGGTCGGCGAAGTTTCCTTCGATGGCGCCGGCGGAGCCGCCACGCCCGAACCGGCGGCCTGGGCTCTGATGGCCTGCGGCGTGGCCTGCATGTGGCTACGCCGGCGCACTTCGTTGCAGAAGTAGCTCTTCAACCCCGAGGCCCCTACCGGTTCAATTTGAACGTCACCACGATGCTGGTAACTACCTCCACCGGCTCGCCGTTGAGGAGGGTGGGAGCGTAGCGCCATTGCCGGACCGCCGCCATGGCCGCCGGCACCAATAGCGGGTTGCCGCTTTCCACCGCCAGTTCGCTAATGTGGCCGTCAACGGCGATGACGCCGCTCAGCCTCACCACGCCCTCGAGATGGGAGATCACCGCGAGGTGCGGATATTGCGGCTCGACCCAATTGACCAGGCGGGCGGATTTCACCAGGCCTCCTTCTTTCACCCGCGGGATCACAGCCACCACCGGTTTCACGACATCGGTCCCGGGCTCCGCATGCGCCTCCCGCGGCTCAGCCGGACCACCGCCGAGAATGTCCTTCATGAGCGCGCTCCCGCTTCCGTTGGATTCTACAAAAGGAATCCCCACCACCCCAACCGGGCCAGTGGGCTCATCGGGTTCCTTCAGAATCGCGATCGTCGCCGGAACCGAGATTGGCTCGTATATGACATTCGGCACGGGGCGGAACTTCTTTCTCACCGGCGCCGGATGGACCTGCCGCGTCACCTCGGGATTGGCTTTGGCCGGCCGTCCGGGCGGCGCCGTCGGCACCAGCATGGTGAAGCTGGCCTGCGGTATGGCCTGCGGCCACAGCATGGGCGCGACCACCATTCCCGCCACCAGCAGCAACTGCCCGGTGACGCCCGCGCACGTCGTCCAGACGCGCTTACCCTTGGGACTGCCCGTCAACATCACATGTTCAAACATGACCGTCCTCCTTTCGGACACACCTCGAGCCACCTGGGGACGCCGACTGCCATCCCCAAAATTCCAGCGCGCAAACGGGCGCGCCACCGTCAGCCTGTTTCGGGATTTATTCGAGAACTCGTGGCGTCGACATTGGCTTGTCAACCTCCACCAGAATAGACACCAACACGCGGCGGAAGTTTCCGGCATCATAAGAGGACATGCACCTGCCGCCGGACGTCCGGAGAATCGTCGAAGGCCGCGCCGAGGCCGTCGGTTTCGCCGCCCTGAAGCACGCCGCCGGAGTTATGTCGGATGCCTACCGCGAAGGCTCGCCGGCCGCCACGCGGCGCCTCGCCCCCGCCGAGCGCGCGGCGGCCTACCTGGCGACGCGCATGCCGGCCACCTATGTGGCGGCCTGGCGCGGGCTGGGCGAAGTGCGCCGGCGCCTGGAAGCGCGCTCCGTCTCGAGCATCCTGGATGTGGGCGCGGGCACCGGCGCGGCGGCGCTGGCCGCCCGGCATTGGTTCCCGGACGCCTCGCTCACCCTGCTGGAGCGCGATGGCGCGTTCGCCGAGGCCGCGCGCGAGTGCCTGCCGGGCGCGCGGCTTCGCCTGGAGGACGTTTCACGTATGGAAGCCTTTCCCCCGCACGACCTGGTGGTGGCGGCCTACTCTCTCAACGAACTCCCGCCCGAGGTGGGCGCCCGGTTGTGGCGGGCCGCGCGGGTGGTGCTGGTGGCGATTGAGCCGGGCACGCCCGCCGGATTTGCCCGCATCCGCGAACTCCGCGGAGAGTTGCTCGGCCAGGGCGCCCGCATGATCGCGCCCTGCCCGGCGGAGACGCCGTGTCCCCTCGCCACCCCCGACTGGTGCCATTTCGCCGGGCGCGTGGAGCGCTCCAGCCTCCACCGCCGGGTAAAGGACGCTGGCCTGAATTACGAAGACGAGAAGTTCAGCTACGTGGCCCTCGGGCGCCAGCCCTGCAGGCTGCCCGCGGGGCGCATCATGCGGCGTCCCGAACACCATCCCGGGCTGGTGGTTCTGGGTATCTGCCGGGCGTCCGGAATCGCAACCGAGCGCATCGCGCGCGGTGATCGCCCGGCCTTCCGCGCGGCCCGCCAGGCGGCCTGGGGAGACGCCTGGGACGGCGCCCCGCAAACTCCGCGGTAGGGCGGAACGCCGCCCTTCGAGCTATTCCGTCTTGGAGTAGTAATAGGTGTACTTGCTGTACAGTTCCGAGGCGCGGGCGCCGTTGGCGACGATTCCGAGCACGTTGTTTTCGCACAGCGACTGCATGGCGCGCTGCACGTTATCGAAGGTGGTGGAACCGATCTTCACCACCAGGATGGTGCCGTCGGCGAGCGTCGCCAGCAGGTTGGCATCGGCCGAGAACAGCAGCGGCGGGGTGTCGAAGATCGCCCAGTTCAGGATGCGGGGCAACTCCTCGAACAGCGCTCTGGCATGGCGCATGTTCAGCAATTCGAGCGGATTCCTCACTAGCGAGCCGGCCGGCAGCAGGTACAGGTTCATGCCTTCCACTTTGCGGAGCGCCTGCGGGAAGGTGCAGCGTCCCGTCAGGAAGTCGGAAAGTCCGGGCGTACGGTCGATCTGGAAGAGGTTGTGGATAATCGGCCGGCGCAAGTCGAAGTCGCCCAGCAGGACGGAACTTTCGGCGATCTGGGCCTGAGCCAGCGCCAGGTTTACGGCGGCAAAGGTCTTGCCTTCCGCGGGCGACGGGCTGGTGACCACCACGGTGTGCAGCACCTGCACGGTTTGCAGGTGATTCAGCCGGGTGCGCAGCGTGCGGAACTCTTCGGCGGGAGTCTCGTGGGAGTTGTTGAGATCCAGCAGATGCGACTCGGGGGCCGGATCGAAGGGCACCACGGCCGCCTCCTCCAACATCGCCGGGGTGAGATTCAGGCGCACCGCGGGGGTGATCGCCATGCCGCCGTGGACCGGCAGATGTTCGGGTCCCCGGATTTCTCCTGCGTGAGGCGCCGGGTATCCCTCCTCCGAAGAAGGAACCGCCTGCTCGGCGCGGCGCAATGCATCGTGTACTCGGCTCATACGATCTCCAGTGTGGGACAGGCCATTCCGCTGCCAAACTGCCGGGTTGCCATGCTACGCCGCCCTCAGGACAAAGTGGTAGTACATGGATGCGCTGACGCAGGCGAACCCCACGATGAAGGCGCTGGTCCAGGCCAACCAGAACAGGCGCCGGTTGCGGCGCAGGAGCAAGGCGTTTTCCAGCAGGGGAATGCTGCTCAGTATGGGGAGGTTGGTGTAAGCCCGTACGTCCTTCAGGTTCTTGAGCGAGGTGTCCTTCATTTCCTTGATGCCCGCCAACACCAGCCCCAGCAACATCCCGCAGGTAGTGCCGAGCGCCGCCCAGACCTCCCGATGAGGTTCGGCGGCGGTCTCCGGCAAGGAAGCCATATCGAGTGTCTCCAGCTTTTCACCGGCCTGGCGCTCTTCCAGGCTCTCCTGGGTGGCGGAGGCAATCTGTTTCTTGGTCAGGTCCTGAACTTCCAGTTCGGCCATGTCCCGGTCGTGCGTCAACCGGTTGTATTCCTGCGAGTTCAGCCCGCCGGTGTCGACGGCTCTCTGCACGCCGGCCATCTCGCGGGTCAGTTCCTCGATCTGCTTGTTCTTGTTCTGGAGAACAACGTCCGCCTGGGCGATCTGGCTGCGGACGGTGTTCTCGTCCGCCCGGACGGCTTCCAACCGCTCGGCTGCCTGCGGGTTCTTCATGCGGATGGGGCCGCCGGCGGTCTGGGCGGCGCGGTCGGCGTCTTCCTTTTCCTGCTTGTCCAACTGTTTCTGGGCAAAATCGAGTTTGGACTGCAGGTTCTGAACTTCCGGCATGCTGTCCTGGTATTGCTTGCGGGCCGCGTCCAGGGCGACGGTGAGATCCTGAATAGTCTTCCGCCACCCGGCGGCAGCCTCGCTGCTGTAGGCTCCCGGCCCCGCCACCGTGGTTTCCAGGTTGTCCCTCAAGGACTTCTCCTGGGCTTGCAGGTTCTTCAGGTTGGCCTCATAGAAAATCCTCTGCGTGGAGATGCTGCCGATCTGGTCGTTGGCCTGGCCGATCTGCATGCGCAAGCCTTGCAGCGTCGACAGGTTGCTCTGCAACTCCTGCGGCAGGTGGCCCCGGTTCTCGACGGTGAACTTGGTGATGGCCTCCTCGGCCGCGGACAGTTTTTCGCGCGCCGCGTTGAGCTGATCGTTCAGAAAACTGCTGGTGGTTTTGGCCTGGTTCCGCTGTTCGCGCGAGTTCTGTTCCTCGTACATGGACACCAGCCGGTTCACCACCTTCTGCGCCTTGAACCGGTCGTTGTAGGAGTACTCGATGCGGAAGGCCGATGCCACGCGGCCGTTGCTGGACTCCACCGGCGCGCCGGGGATGATCTTGATGTCCCTGGCCATCTGGGTGGCCACGTCTTCCAGGGCTTTGCCTCGCGAGCGCTCCTTCGGGTACAGGCTGAGTTGGGGATCGGTGATGAGAGTGATCAGATTGGTGTGGCTCAGGATGGAGGTGGTGATCTGCTCCAGGCGCTGGCTGACCTGGGTGGTTCCGGTGTTTTCCACCAGCCGCTCGGACACCAGTTGCGGGGTGATGCGCATGGTGGCGCGGGAGATGTAGGTGTCGTCCCAATAGAATGCGACTACGGTGGACACCACCAATCCAAGAAACATCGGCCCGACGATCCAGGACCGGTAGCGCCGCGCCATCTCGATATAGTCCTCGATATCAGGCGGGCGGCGCGAAACGGAAACGAAATTGTTTTGGGGCTCCATCATACTCTCAAAATCCTCCTCGACCCGTTACGCTATTCCTTGACCGCAATAAGGTCCCCGTGCCTCAAATAGACGTTTTTTTCCGGGTGCTTGCCTTTGATGGCGTCATTGAAATTGAACACCACCACCACCTTTCCGTCGCGCAGAAGGTTGATTTTCTTGGTGTTGGCGAATTCGTGGAAACCACCCGCATTGACCAGGGCCTGCATGATGGTGGTGGGAACCAGCAGCGGATACTGTCCCGGCCGGTTGACACCGCCGTTGATGAGGTAGTACCGGCTTTTGACGGCTTCGACGCGGACCATGACCCGCGGAGTGGTGCGCAGGTACTTGTCCGCCAGGATCTTGGAGATCTCCGCTTCCAGATCCCGGGGGGCCTTGCCGGTGGCTTTCACCTCGCCCACCAAAGGCATGGAGATGAGGCCGTCGGGACGAACGGACTGATTGCTCACCGTGAACTGCGGCTGATCGTAGACGGATATGCTGAGTACGTCTTCGGCCCCGATCACGTAATCCTGGGTGGCGCCGGCATCCTGGTCCTGGTTCGGCTTGGCCTGATCGGCAGCCGGAGCCGCCTTCTTGGTCTTCTGACCCAGCACTGGAAACGCGGTCAAGGCAGCCACCGCGAAGATGGCGGAAAACTTCGCCGTTCTCATCGTAGTCCCTCTGTGAAGTTGGCGGCGTCCGCGCGGTTGCGGCCCGCATCTTGAATATTATACAGCATTTGTTGGTACTTCCATGATTCCGCGGTAACAGGACTGCCATCCGGTATCGCATTTAGGTGTGAAATCAAACAGTACGTGTTGGCTAAGTGGGGTTAGGCTCAAGGAGGGGTGGGCTGAGATACACAGATGCGTAGTGGGATTCTCCCAAATAACGGATCGGCGCTGTTGCCACGTCGCCAAGTGGCAGATTTAACAAGATTTACACCATGTGCTCGAGGCTACCAGCAGCGGCATGAAACGTGCAAGAGGCTGGTAGGATAATTGTCTCGCTAGCTCGCGCCGGCGGCTGCCATGCTTCAGGAACTGAAGTTCCAACTATCTACGGCGATTTTGACGATTCTGACCCTCGCCGCCGGTGTCGGCGCAGTCATTAACTTCAAGGAGTACCAGCGATTCCGGTTGCCCGACGACGGGGTGATCTGGGTCGACCGGGCGGGTGGCGTGCAGGCTTCCCAGGTGCCCGCCGGGAGTCCCGGCGCCAACGCCGGCATCCATGCCGGCGACCAGTTGCAGAGCATCAACAACGTCAGGATCGAGAAAGAGACCGACGTCGCCCGGGTGCTGGCCTCCATCAAGGCTTGGGGCAAGGCGGATTACCACCTGCTGCAGAGGGACGTGGAGTTCGACGCCAACGTGATCGTGGGCGAGGTGCCCCTGGACCGGGCGGTCAGCTACCAGTACATCGTGGGCGTAGCCTACCTGGTGATCGGCCTGTTCGTTTATTTCCGGCGGGGCAGCGCGCAACGGGCGCGCCATTTTTATATTCTTTGTCTGGCTTCCTTTGTATTCTTTTGTTTCCATTACACCGGCCAGCTCAACGCTTTCGACAAGGCGGTGTACTTCTGCAATGTGGCGGCCAGCCTGCTGGCGCCGGTCCTGTTTCTGCACTTCTGCCTGATTTTCCCCGAGCCGGTGGGACGGTTCGGGAAGCCACTGCCCGCGGCCCTGATCTACCTGCCCGGCGGCCTGCTGTTCCTGGCGTACCTGGCGTTCGCCACCGGCACCCTCCACCCGGCGGAGGGCTCCCTGATCGAAGTGCGCTGGCTGCTGGATCGCGCCGGGGGGATTCTGGCGGCGGCGCCGTACGGGCTGGGCGCCTTTGTCCTCGGCATCCAGTACCGGCGGGCCGAGGATACGCTGGTGCGGCAGCAGTTGAAATGGCTGCGCAACGGCACCGTCTGCGGATTCCTCCCGTGCGGCCTGTTCTACGTGCTGCCATATTCCGGGTTCGGCAGCCTGCCGGGCGAGTACCTGAAGCTGATGGTGCTCTCCATGGTGCTGATCCCGCTCACCCTGGCGTACGCCATCGTGCGCTACCGGCTGATGGACGTGGACATCCTGTTCCGGCGCGGCTATGCCTACACCCTGGCTACGCTGTGCGTGCTGGCCGGATTCTATGGGATCATCTTCACGCTGGCCAGCGTAGTCCACGTTTCGTTCCAGGACCTGCCCTTGAGCGCGGTGGTCTGCATCATGCTGATTGCGGCCTTCCTGCTGCAACCCGTGCAGAGGTGGGCGCAGGAGTGGCTGGACCGGCATTTCTACCAGGACCGTTACGACTACCGCCGCACGCTGGTGGAGTTCGCGCGCGAACTGGGAGCCGAGACCGATCTGGACACCATGCTCTCGGCGGCCGGCGAGCGGCTGATCGAAACCCTGGGCATCCGGCACGTGGCCTTTTTCCTGGCCGAGGATCAGGAGGGCACGCGGTTCCATCTCACCAAGGCCATGGGAACCAACCCGCGGCTGGCGGCGGCGGACACCTGCAGCCTGGATCTCAGTTTTCTGAACTGGCCGCGGAGCGAGCCGTACGTTTTCTTCGAGCGCACCCGCCATCACCTGGACGCGGTGTCGCGCGCCTGGCCGGCCTCGGTAAAGAGCGCCATCGCCGACCTGGACCTGACCTACTACCTGCCCTGCACGGTGCGCGGCCGCACGATCGCCTACCTGGGCGTCAGCCGGACCGCCGACGGCGACTACCTTTCCAGCGTGGATGTCGAACTGCTGATCACGCTCACCGGCTACGTGGCCATCGCCATCGAAAACGCGTCGCTGTACCGGAGCCTGCAGCGCAAGGTGGAGGAGTACGAGCGCCTCAAGGAATTCAGCGAGAACATCGTGGAATCGATCAACGTGGGCATCCTGGCGGCCGACCTGGAGGACCGCGTGGAAAGCTGGAACACGCAGATCGAGCAATTGACCGGCGTGCCGCGGGAGCGGGCCCTGGGCCGCGCCCTAGCGGACCTTTTCCCGGCCGATTTGTGCGAACACTTCGACCGCGTGCGCGGCGAAACCGGCATTCACCACATCTACAAGTTCGTGCTGCGCCCGGCGGCGGCCCGGAAACCCGGCAGCAACGGGGATGGCGGGGGCAACGGAAACGGCGACGGCGTCCCGCCGGCGGAGGGACGGGTCCGCGAATCCACCTTGAACATCGCCATCGCTCCCCTGGTGTCCAAGGACCAGCAGCGGATCGGGCGGCTGATCATCTTCGACGACGTGACCGACCGCGCGGAGCTCGAGCAGCGCCTGGTGCAGGCCGACAAGCTGAGCAGCATCGGCCTCCTGGCGGCGGGCGTGGCGCACGAAGTCAACACCCCGCTGGCGGTAATCTCCACCTACGCCCAGATGCTGGCCAAGCAGGTGGCCGACGATTCGCAGAAGTCCATGATCCTGGACAAGATCGCCAAGCAGACCTTCCGCGCCAGCGAGATCGTGAACTCGCTGCTGAACTTCTCGCGAACCTCCACCACGTCGTTCGGCGAAATCAATCTGAACCGCGTGATCCAGGAGACCTTGAGCCTGCTGGAACACCAGCTCATGAAATCCGGCGTACAGCTACAGACCTCGCTCCAGCCGGATCTCCGCCCGGTTCACGGCAACGGCGGCAAACTGCAGCAGGTGTTCCTGAACCTGTTCCTGAACGCCCGCGACGCCATGCCGGGGGGCGGCACGCTGGAGGTGCGCACCTGGCAGGAAGGCGCGGGCGCGCGCATCGAAGTGGCCGACTCGGGCACCGGGATCGCCCCCGAGAACATGCACCGCATTTACGACCCGTTCTTCACCACCAAGACCGCCCGCAAGGGGACGGGCCTCGGACTGTCGGTGACCTACGGTATCATTCAAGAGCATGGTGGTTCCATCGAAGTCTCCAACCGGCCGGGCGGCGGCGCCAGGTTCCGGATCGATCTCCCGTTCTCCGCGCCAAGGAGGCCGGTAAGTGATCTCCTCCCCAGCGCAGCCCATTAAGGGCAGAATCCTGGTAGTCGACGACGAAGCCGATATCCGCGAAGGACTCGAGTTGCTGTTGACCAGCGAAGGCTATGCCGCCGAGCTGGCCGAAAACGGCGTCGAGGGCTTGCGCAAGATGTCGCAGCACGCCTACGACCTGGTGCTGCTGGACCTGATGATGCCCGATCTTTCGGGCATGGAAGTCATCGAGCGGGTGCGCGAGCGCGACCGCGAGACGCCTATTTTCATGATCACCGCCTACGGGTCGGTGGAAGCCGCCGTGCACGCCCTGAAGCTGGGCGCCAACGACTACTTTTCGAAACCGTGGGACAACGAGAAACTGATCATCGAGATCGGCCGCATGATCGCCGGCCGCCGTCTGGAGAGCGAGAATACCCAGCTCAAGCGCGCCCTGAAGCAGCGCTACAGTTTCCCCAACATCATCGGCAAGAGCGAGCGCATGGTGCGCATGCTGGACCTGGTGGGGCAGGTGGCCGAGGCGCGCTCGACCATCCTGATCACCGGTGAAACCGGCACCGGCAAGGAACTGGTGGCCAAGGCGATTCACGCCAATTCGCCGCGCTCGGAGCAGATGTTCGTGGCCGTGAACAGCGGCTCTCTGCCGCCGGACCTGCTGGAATCGACGCTCTTCGGCCACGTGCGCGGCGCGTTCACCAGCGCGGTGCAGTCCAAGAAGGGCTACTTCGAGGTGGCCGACCACGGCACCATTTTCTTCGACGAAGTGGGCACGCTGGGGCCGGAGACCCAGATCAAGCTGTTGCGCGTGATCCAGGAGAAGGAATTCACGCCGCTGGGCTCGACCGACCCGATCAAGGTGGACGTGCGCATTCTGGCCGCCACCAACGCCGACCTGTACCAGCTTGTCAAGGAAGGCAAGTTCCGCGAGGATCTTTACTACCGGCTGAACGTGATCGCCATCGCCATGCCGCCCCTGCGCGAGCGGCGCGAGGATATCCCGCTGCTGGTGGATCACTTCTTCAATTACTACTGCCGCCAGAACAACAAGTTCCTCTCGGCGGCGGGCGTCTCGGTGCTGCACTTCCAGCCCGACGCGCTGCAGGTGCTGATGGAGCACAACTGGCCGGGCAACGTGCGCGAGCTGGAGAACGTGGTGGAGCGGGCGGTGGTGCTGGCCAACGACCCGGCCGTGCCGCTGGAGGTTCTGCCGGACGCGCTGCTGCAGGCCAACGGCGTGCGGCTGCACCGCAAGGACGGCGGCCCGCTGCCTCCGGACGCCTCGCTGTTCGAGATCGTGAACGATTTCGAACGCCGCCAGATCCTGGAGCGGCTGGAGCGATGCAACTGGAGCCAGACCGAGGCGGCCGAGAGCCTGCACGTGCCCTTGTCCACGCTCAACCAGAAGATCAAGAGACTGGATATCAAGATCCGGCGCAAGGGCGAAGAGGGCAGGTAGGGGTTCAGAAGAACACTTCGGGGGATAAGTGGAAGAACTCCGCCAGCCCGCGGATGTGGGCCTTGCTGAGTTCCCGCTTTCCATTGAGCACGTTGGAGGCGACGCTGCGCGACCCGAAGACGGGCGCCAGGTCGGCTTGCCGGAGGCCGCGCTGTTCCATGAGAAACTGCAACATCTTGAGCGGAGGGACGTCGGGCAGGTCGATCCGGTCGTCGTAATCCCGGATGAGTCGTGCCAACAGGGATTGCAGCGCGGCTTCTTCGCGGGTAAGGGGGCGATCCCTAGTATCGAGATCCTCCAGGACTCCGGCGAAGCGCGCCAATTCCTCGTCGGTCTCGATCACCTTGGGAAGCGCTTGAGCGAGAAGGCTGCCATACTTGCGGGGGCTCAGAGTCAGCGTACCCTTTTCATCCATTCCTTTCGATCGTATCGCTTGTGGGTCAACAACGCCTTCACGTAGAGCCGCTGGTACTTGAACGCGGCCACGGCGATGAGGCGCAACTCGTTGTGGAGGATGTCGAAGATCAAGACCCCGCCCACAAGATCCGCACTGGGAAACACCGAGCGGACATCCGCGAGGCTGTTCCATGTCGCATTGCGTGCCGCCTTGTACCAGGCCAGCAACTCGGATTCGGCTTGCGGGTGCTTCCCCGCGGATGGCCGCCGCTTTCCACCGAAAGACCTTATCAATCCGCGCTCCGATAGACCGGAATGATTTCTCCCTCATCCACTATCGCTCGACACGGAACTCGCAGCCCGCTAACCCGCCCGCTTCTCCCCATACTCCACCCCGATCAGGAACAGCCCCTTGGCCGGCGCCGTGGGGCCGCAGATAGTAGGGATGGCGTCGAGCGCGTCCACGCGTCCCCGCCCCGCCTCGAGCAGCGTGCCGGCCATGTTCCGCACCATGTGTTTCAGGAACCCGCTGCCGCGCACGCGATAGGTCAGGCGGTCTCCGGCGCGCTCCAGAACCGATGAGAAGATGGTGCGCACCTTGGACCTCGCTTCCTGGTCGCGGTCGTCGGCGGCGGCGAAGGCGGTGAAATCGCGCTCGCCTTCGAAGGCCCGCGCCAGCGCGGCCATGCGCTCCTCGTCCAGAGGGTAGGGGTGGTGGTGCACGTAGGGCCACTCGAACGGCGGGCAGATCTCGCCGCGCAGGATGCGGTACTCGTAGGTCTTGGCGGTCGAGTCGTAGCGCGGGTGAAACCCGGCGTGCACTTCGCCGGCCCACAGCACCCGTATGGCCGGCGGCAGCAGGCGGTTGACGGCGCGCCGCAGGTTCTCGACCGGGATGGGGTTGTCGAGGCTGAAGGCGGCCACCTGGCCGAGGGCGTGGACGCCGGCGTCGGTGCGGCCGCTGCCGGCCACGTGCACCGGGCGGCCCTCGATTCCGGAGACGATCTCTTCCAGCGTCCCCTGTATGGTGGGGAGGCCCGGCTGCACCTGCCAGCCGTGGAATCCGGCGCCGTCGTAAGCCACGTGGATGCGGATGCGGCGCATCAGGAATTCGGCCGCGATCCCGGTTTCACCACGGGGATTCCCTCGGCGCACATGGGACACTGCTCGGGATAATGGGCGGCCACCTGCAAGGTCGCCAGCGCCACCCGCGGCGCGCCGGCGTCGGCCAGACCGCCGGAGCGGTCGATGATGGTACCGGCCGCCACGATTCTGGCTCCGGCCTGGGTCAGCAGATCGACCACCTCCCGCGTGCTGCCGCCGGTGGTGATGACATCCTCCACCACCACGCCGGCCTCGCCAGGTTCGACGGCAAATCCGCGGCGCAGCGCCATTTTGCCGCTGACGGCGTCGCGCTCGGTGAAGATGAAGCGCACTCCCAGGGCGCGGGCGGCTTCGTGCCCGATGATCATCCCGCCCAGGGCGGGCGAGACCACGAAGGCCACCGGTTCGTTCGAAATCGTACGCAACTGCTCGGCCAGCATGTGGCCCAGCTTCGCGGCGGCCTCCGGGTGCTGCAGCACCAGGGCGCTCTGGAGATACTCGGAGCTATGCAAACCACTGGTGAGGCGGAAGTGTCCAACCAGGTAAGCGCTCTTGGAGCGGAACAGCTCCAGTACGGAACCGGCTTCGGATGTCATTACAAGTCACTATACCGGAAACCCGGGGACAGACGGAACGTTTCCTGGTTTCTGTTCAATTCTGCGCCACAAAATTGGCGCGTGTGTGTCAATCCCGTGTACTGCACGCCGGGCGCACGGAACCTCGGTGCTGATTCTAAAGGCGCTGGGTTTTGGTGCGCCAATTGCAACGGAACAGGACGTGACTATGAACCTGCTGGCTACGGGAGAGACGGTTGATCTTCAACACTGTGTCCTGCCTCACAAGTCACCTCGCACCTAAACCCACAAGCAGTTCCCCGACACCCCCACAACCGTCTCCACCCGGCCGGATCAGCGTTGCACGCGTCCCGAGCCGCCGCCCGCCACCAGCGCCTTGACATCGTCCACCGACACGCGGTTGAAATCGCCGGGGATGGAATGTTTGAGGCAACTGGCGGCCACCGCGAACTCCAGCGCCTCGCGATGGCTGGAGAGCGCCTGCAGGCCGTAGATCAAGCCGCCGGCGAAGGCGTCCCCGCTGCCCACCCGGTCCACGATGTGGGTGATCTCGTAGTGGCGGCTCAGCAGGAACTCGGCGCGGTCGTGAAGACACCCCGACCAGCCGTTGCTCGAAGCGCTGCGCGATTCGCGCAAGGTGATGGCGATGGCCTTCAAATCGGGATAAGCCGCCAGCACGTTTTCCGCCAGCGCCTGGTACTGGGCGCGGTCGAGCTCGCCGGAATGCACGTCCACCTTGGCCTGGATTCCGAGCGCCATCTGCACGTCCTCCTCGTTGGCGATGGCGATGTCGACGAAGCGCACCAGTTCGCGCATCACCTCGGCGGCGGGCTTGCCCCACTTCCACAGGTTCTTGCGGTAATTGAGATCGCAGGAAACCGTGAGGCCATTCTGGCGCGCCATGCCGACGGCTTCGAGCGAGAGAGCCGCGGCCGATTGGCTGATGGCCGGCGTGATGCCGGTGATGTGGAACCAGCCGGCGCCGGCGAACACGCTGTGCCAGTCGATATCGCCGGGCTTGGCCAGCGCAATCGAGCTCGAGTCGCGATCGTAGACCACGCGCGATGGCCGCTGGTTGGCGCCGGTTTCCAGGAAATAGATCCCCATCCGCCCCTTGCCCCGCACGACCGCGGAGGTGTCCACGCCGAAGCGGCGCAGGTCGGCGATGGCGGCGTCGGCCAGCGGATTTTTGGCCGGCAGCACGGTGACGTACGACGCCGGGAGCCCGAAATTCGCCAGCGACACGGCTACGTTGGCTTCGCCGCCGCCGAAGGTCGCCTGGAACTGGGGGCTCTGCAGGAATCGCTCGCAGCCCGGCGGCGCAAGACGCAGCATGATCTCACCGAATGTGACGGTAGTGGTTGCCATAGATACCTAACACTAGAGGGTAGCGCGCGCCGGCGGAGCCCGTCTACTTCACGAGCGGCCCGAGCACGCGGTCGAGTTCCGCGTCGTTCCACTGGGCCAGCTCGACGCCGCGGTCGAGCGTCCAGCGCTCGGTGTGCGCCACCGATTCGCCCGGCTGGAGTTCGACCATCGGCCCCAGCGTCTCCAGTTCCAGGAAGCCGGCATTGGTGAAAGTCTCGAAGGTGCAGCCATAGTCCGGGAAGGCAGCCGGTTCGGCCGTGGCGCGGGCGCGCTTGACGAACAACTCGCCGTTGAGCAGGTATGCGCCCCACGTGTGGGGATTGTAGCTGCCGATCTTCTGCGGCGTGGCGTCGGCGGGGTCCTGGCGCAGGACCACATATTTCTCGAGCAGTTTCCAGCGCGGATCGGCCAGGTTGGTGTAGGCCCACAGAACCACCGGTCCAGTAGCCAGCAGGTTGTCCGGGTACCTGCCGCGTTCGGGCAATCCGTGAATGCCCGCGCCTCCCGGCGCCATCATGGTGAGCGACCACGGCGCCAGGCGGAACGGCTCGCCTCCGGCGTTGCGCAACTGGTGGTTCACCTCGACCGCGGCGCCCTCGGCCGCCATGCGGACCACTATTTTCTTTTCCAGGCCGGTCAACTGCTCGACCGCTCCGGTCGCCTCGATCGCGCCGCCGTGAATGGAGATGTCCACCGCGCCGTTGTCGGGCGCATAGGTCTTGATCCGGTCCTCGGGTCCGAACCACAGGCGGTGGCCGCCGCGCGGCTGCCACTCCGTCTCTCCCGACTTGCCGATCTGTTCGTCGAATTCCTTGAACAGGTTCTGCCCGCCGATGAAGCCGAAGCGTATGACGCGCGGGCCCACGTCGCCGGTCACTACCGCCTCGATGGTCCCATTCGAGATGCGGTGGCTGTTGGGCCATCCCTTAAAGTTGATCTTTTCGATATTGACTGCCGTGGAATCGGTCACCGTTCGAGGTCTCCTTTTCGGGACTCCACTCTATCAGGCTGCGCCCGCCCGCGGCTATGGCGGGGGTGCGCGTTTGCGGGGCAGACTGTCAGTCTGCGTCGGACCCGGAGGGTACCCCGTCAACCCGCCTGGGCGGCATCGTGGGAACGGCCGGCAGGCGGGTTAACAACCCGCCGCAGGATGCCATCCCACTTACGGCGCCAGGAGATTCTCCAAGGCGTACGGGGTTGCGGAGACGGTGGCTTTGACCACGTGGCCCTCGCGGCGGATCTCGACGGCGCCAAGCAGCGCGGCGGCGGGGGAGCCGCGCTTTTCGGCCATGGTCATCATGGCCACCATGCCGCGCAGCGTCTCTTCCACGTCGCGGGCCGCGTCGGCAGAGCGTCCCACGGCGGTCGCCTCCAACTGAATCCGGGGGCCGGGCGCGGCGGTGACCGAGGCGAACTCCGAATCGCGCAGCAGGCGGTTGAGGTTGGCGGCATTGCCGCTGAGCGGCAGCGTGACGCCGCCCGGCGCCACCATCCACACGGGCTTGGCGGCAACGCCCGCGGCGAAGCCGAGCAGCGCGGACGGGGCGTGAGGGCCGCGCGAGCGCCGCGCCATGGCCGCGCGGATGGCGCGGTCCGGGCCGCCGAGGACCAGCCCGGGCGCGACCAGCGTCGCGCCTGCCGGAGCGGATGCGAACGCGCCGCGCGCCACCATCAGTGCGTCCTGGCCGTCGTAGGCGATCAGCAGTTGGCCGGCCTGGCGGAACGCTTCCAGGAAGGGCGTCACGAGCGGCAGTTGCCGGCCGGGCGGCAAGGCGCGAATCTCGGAGACGTGAATGCCGGCCAGCAGCACCGTGCCGGGAGGCAGGCAGGCGGCCATGGCGGGGTCGATGGCGGCGGGCGGCGCGCCGGATCGGCAGGCGGCCGCCAGCACGGCCAACCAGGCGAGCCCGGCCGCCAGCGCGCCACGGCCTGGGATGGGCTGCATGTACCGTTCTCCGCCGGCTAGATTTCGGTGATGGAGTCCGGTTTCGGCCCGCCCGGCTTTTTCTTTCCCAGGAGCTCCTGGATCTTCTCGGCAATCGAGCTCATCACGCCGGGGCTGGCGCCGGAGGCTCCCAGCAGGGTGGTCTCGTCGCCCGGATCGTTTCCGGTCTCGAGGATCTTCCGCAGCCGGCCGTAGCCCACGTCGATGGTGGGGATGAATCCGCCCACGATGCGGTCGAACTGCTTCTGGGTCAGGGCGCCGTCCATCACCCAGACATCGGCGAATGCCATGATCTCGCCGTCGCTGGGGTCCCAGCCGAACTTGGTCATGCGCTTCTGGCAGTTGATGTGGGCGATGGCCCGCAGCACCTCCTTGAGCCAGGGGTGGTCCGCCTTGCAGGTGAGGTAGGCCTGGGTGCGGAATTGCAGGAAATCCCCTTCGGACTGCACGGTCATGGTGACCTGGTAGTTGCCAAAGAGGCCTCCGAAAATGGCCAGCAGTTGCGGCGCGGCCGGCGACGCAAAGTACTTCAGCGAGTGGCCGTCGGCTAATTTCTTCAAGTCGTCGATTCTCATAAAGGTTGCTCCGGGTTCACCTGATAAATACGGTCAGCAGCTTGCCGGCGCGCTCGCGGACGGCGTAGCCGCCGGCTCCCGGCGCGGAAGCGGCGCGCTCTTCCGGCAGAAGCTCCAGACGGATTTCCTCCACGCCTTTCAACTCGCCCTGGGCGTCGGCCACGGCGAGTTGCTCGGTGATGCGGTTGCGCAGAATGGTGGCCAGGTGGCGGACGCCGAACTGGGGTTGCCAGCGCGAGGCCAGGTGTTGCGCCACTTCCGCGCTCCATTCCAACTGGCAGCCGCGCAGTTCGGCGGCCGCCCGCAGACTTTCCAATTGCTTGTCGACGATACTGGCGACGCTGGCGGGGTCCAGCGCCCGGAAGGCGACGAAATGCCCGATCCGGCCGAGGAATTCCTGCCCGTAACCGAGATTGCGCAGCTCGGCTTTCAGGCTTTCGAGGTTGACCGAAGGCGCGCTCCGCACGGCCGCCGGGACGACGTCGAAGCCCAGCGGCGCGCGGTCGTAGACGCAGCCCGCGTTGGTGGTGAAGATGAGGAACGAGCGGCGGAAATCGAGCACGTTGCCGTCCACGTCCTCCACCCGGCCGTCGTCGAGAATCTGCAGCAGCAGCTTGGCCACGCCGGGGTCGGCCTTTTCGATTTCGTCGAACAGCACCACGCATTCCGGCAGGTCGCGCACGCGCGAGAGGATGCCGCCCTGGCCGCGGGCGTAGCCGATGTAGCCGGGCGGCGGGCCGAGCAGGCGGTTGATGGCCGGACCGCTGTCGTGGCCGGATCCCTGCAGGGTGTTGCAGTCCACGCGCACCAGGCAGTCCTTGCCGCCGCCCAGCAGCTCACCCAGCAGGACCGCGGTTTCGGTCTTGCCCACGCCGGTGGGACCGCAGAAAAAGAAGACGCCGCGAGGCGAGGTGCGCTTGCTCCAGCTTCCCAGGCCGGCGGCGAAAGCGGCGGACACTTCCCGCAGGGCCGCGTCCTGTCCCATGATTTTGGCCGAGAGGCGCGCGAACACGGCCGATTCGGTAAGCTGCTCCGGGCGCGCGAGGGAATGGCCGATGATGTCTTCGAGCGCCGACCAGAGCTCGCGCTCGGTGACCACCTCGGCGGGAGGGTCCTGGCTCACGCAGAACGCGCAGGCTTCGTCCAGCAGTTGGATGGACTTGTCGGGCTGGAACCGGGAGGGCAGGTACTGCTCGGTCAGGTCGATGGTGCGGTCGAGGACTTCGGCGGGAATCCGCAGCGGGCGGTAGAAGGCCTGCACGCGCGGCAGGCGCGATTCCAGGATGGAGTGGGTGCCGCGGCGCGAGGGCGGCTCCAGGCGGATGATCCCGAAGCGCCGCATGAGCGCGCCGTCGGGCTCGATGTAGCGGCGGAACTCGGACGTGGTGGTGCAGCCGATGCAGGTGATTTCGCCCTTGCCGAGCGCGTCCTTGAAGGCCTCGTTGGCCTCCGTGAACGGGCCGTGCTGGTGTACGCCGCTCTGCAGAAGCTGGTGGATTTCGTCCACGAACATCACCACCCGCGGATGTGCCCGCAGGGTTTCGAGCAGCGCCTTCACGCGCTCCTCGTACTGGCCCACCATGGAGGCGCCGGACCGCAGGAACACCGGCGAAAGCTCGAATATGTCCAGGTCGCGAAGGCGCGGCGGGATGGACGGGTGCCCATCCACCAGGCGCCGCGCCAGCTCATAGACCAGCGCCGATTTCCCGGTGCCCGGGAAGCCGATGACCAGGGCGTTGCGGCGCTTCATCTTGCTGAGCGTGCGCACCAGGGCGCGCAGCGGGGCTTCCAGTTCCACGATGCCTTTGTGGGGCGGCTGGCCGGCGGTGAGCGTGCGTCCGAAACTGCCCAGTTCGCGCAGCACGCCTTCGCGTTCCGGGGTGGTCCGCCAGGAAAGCTGCGGTTCGGCGGCGGGCGCGGGCGCGGGCCCGATGGCCGGGGCGGCCTGGAACTCCTGGCCGGCGGGAGTGGCCAGCAGCGCTTCGAACAGCCGCAGCGCGGTGATGGCGGGATCGGTCTCCACCAGCCGTTGCAGCAGCAATTGCAGGGGTTCGGACAGGGTCACCTTGCCCGGGGTATCCGGCCGCACCTGGCGCGGCAGCTTCAGGCGGGCCGCCAGTTCGCCGTGCTTTTGCCGCACGGTGGGCGCCGTCGCCAGGGCCGCCAGGAGCGTGGCCGTGTCCAGGATGGAGCCCGGCTCCACGGCGCGCTTGGCCAGGTCGACGGCCGCCTGGCATTCGTGATCGAACATCAAAGCCAAGGCTGTTTCACCGCCTGTAGGGACTCGACGGCGCCGGCGGCATACTGCTCGGCCGAGAGACAGGTCGGCTCGATTCCGGCCGCCGGATCCGGCGATTCCAGTTCGGGCTTCCGGTTGTGATAGGGCAGCTCCGCCGGGGTCATATAGGCGGCAATGAATTCAGTCTCGCGATCCATAATCTCCTCCGCTATCGGCCGTCGAAATTCGAATCGGCCCGTACCATATTAACTTGTTGCCCGGCCCGGAGAACGCCCGGCGCGCCCGTAATCCGTCCGTAGCGCGGGCGGACTTTTCGAGGAGGCGATGCAGGTTGTAGCCTGGTCGGCGCTTATGGCTTT
>Ga0326727_10002545_pt1 | contig 61713 bp, 72 predicted proteins | sample MB2enrmetagenome_FD_207643 | JGI IMG/M metagenome (GOLD analysis project Ga0326727, IMG submission 207643) | Lab enriched peat soil microbial communities from McLean, Ithaca, NY, United States - MB29MY | ecosystem: Environmental > Terrestrial > Soil > Wetlands > Peat | place: USA: New York...
GGAAAACGCCCGCACCGTTGAGCAAACAACCGTCTGCATCGGCAGGCTCATCGACCAAATTACCCCCACCGAATGCGTCAACTATTTTAGAGAAGCAGGTTATTCAACTTGAAGCTATCACGCTCTATCTCCTGTTTTGTTGTATTCACTGCGCAGCAACGCCTCGGCATCCACCGCATGCAGCGCCGCGATCGGCATCTCTGCCGCCGCTTCGAGAAGATCCGCTAGCTGGCAACAGAAAACCGCGCCAAGCACCCGCCCCGGCGCCAGTTCGCGCAGCACGGAACGGTCGTGCCGGAGCAGGAACGCGCCATCCACCGCCGCGCGGTATTCGCTGGCACTCATCGTGTATTGCTGCAGCTCCATCGGCATGTACACCACATCGCCCGGGCGCAGCAGCGGCGCGTAGCGGGCGAACACATCGTCAAGCCCGATGCCCACGGCGATGCCCGCATTTTCGCACGGCATGTCCAGCATGGCCCCCAGCACCGCGCAGGAATGCGAATACGGCCCGTTGGAGCCCGCGAGAATCACCAGGCGGGGCGACGGCATGGCGGCGAGCGAAGCTGTTTTTTGCAGCAGCTCCAGCCGCAGCACGCCGAGCGATAACGGCCTATCCACGAGCGTGGCGAACACCGCCACGTAGAGCGCCATTGAGCCGAGGCAGGCGAGGGCCAACCGCCGCATGCTAGAACTGGAAATACAGGAACGGCACGGCGGTCGGGGCAAAAAACAGCGCTTGCAGGCTGAAGGCCGTGCCCGCCACAAGTGCTACATGGCGGCGCGGGCGCGTCATCTCCTGGGCGTTCGGCAGGCACAGCGCGATCCACCAGCCCAGCGCCACGAACAACATCGCCTGCGGCAGGCTCAGCGTACGGGCATCGCCAAGGTACGGCAACACAGGCACCGCGCGCACGAAATGCCCCAGCCAGGGCGCCATCCGCACGAAGATCTCCGGCAGGGCGATGCCGTTGCCGCCGAACAGGCCGCGATAAAAATCCATCGCCGCGCCGAAGCCCTCGGCGCGGAACGGCACCCAGGCCAGCAGCACGGCCAGCAAGGTCAGCGCCCAGCCCAGCCGCGCAGGAATTCGCAGCCGCGTCCGCTCCGCCCAGCCGTGCAGCACCAGATAAACCCCGTGCAGCCCGCCCCAGGGCAGGAACCGCCACGCCGCCCCGTGCCACAGCCCGCCGAGCAGCATGGTAATCATCAGGTTGCGGATGCGCCTGCCCTCGCCATGCCGGTTGCCGCCCAGCGGGATGTACAGATAGTCGCGCAGAAAGCCGCTCAGCGTGATGTTCCAGCGCCGCCAGAATTCGCTAATGTTCCCCGCCTTGTACGGGCTGTTGAAATTCACCGGGAACTCGATGCCGAACATCCGAGCGAGGCCGATCGCCATGTCCGAATAACCGGAGAAGTCGAAATAGATCTGCAGCCCATAGGCCAGCAGCGCCACCCAGGCCTCGATCAGGCTCAGCGGGTCGTGCCGCGCCGCCGCCGCGAAGCCCGGATCTGCGAAGCGCCAGCCCGTCGGCCAGCACCAGCTTTTTGGCGAGGCCGAGCATGAACAGCTCCACCCCCAGCACCAGCCGCTCCCTAAGTCCCGCCCAGGGCCGCAGCGCCGCGAATTGCGGGAGAATATGCCCAGGCCGGACGATCGGCCCCGAAATGAGATGCGGGAAGAAGGCGATGAAGCAGGCATAGTCGAGGAGCCCGACCGCGCCCAACCCGCCTCGCGCGGTGTCCACCAGATACATCACCTGCTGAAAGGTGAAGAAGCTGATACCCAGCGGCAGGAAGATCCCGCCCACCCCGAACAGCCCGGCATATTTGAACAGCCCCAGCAGCCCCAGGTTGAATGCCAGCCCCGCCACCAGCCAGCCCCGCCACCAGCCAGCCCCGCCCGCCAGGACGCAGGATCAGCCTTCCGGCGCAAAAATTCACCGCCATGGAAAACAGCAGCAGGAGCAAAAAAACCGGCTTCCACCAGGCGTAGAAGAAGAGGCTCGCCGCCAGCAGCCACACCATTGCCGCCCGGCGCCCCAGCTTTCCTGCGGCCAGAAACCCACCCAGCGCCACCGGCAGGAACACCAGAATGAACAGCCTGCTGTTGAAAAGCACGCGATTTTTAGCTCGTTTAGGTTGTATTCACGTCTGTTTACTTTACTAATCCGCGTCAGGCAATTGGACCTGCCGCATGGCGATGCTATAGCGCCACGCCACCATCACCGGTTCCCATGAACGACACGCCGCTCTCCCACCCTGCTCTCCTGCCTGCCGGCCTGCGCGACATCCTGCCGCCCGAGGCGGAGCTGGAGGCGCGCTCCGTCGAAGCCATCATGGATTGCTTCGCGGCGCACGGTTACGAGCGGGTGAAGCCGCCGCTGCTGGAGTTCGAGGACAGCCTGTTCGCCAGCTCCGGCGCCGCCACGGCGGAGCAGACCTTCCGGCTCATGGACCCCCAAAGCCAGCGTATGATGGGCCTGCGCGCCGACACCACGCCGCAGATCGCCCGCCTCGCCGCCACGCGGCTTTCCGCCTCGCCCCGCCCGCTGCGCCTCGCCTATGCCGGGCAGTGCCTGCGCGTGCGCGGGACGGACCTTGAACCGGAGCGCCAGATCGCCCAGGCCGGGATCGAGCTGATCGGCCATGACGCCGCCACGGCCGATGCCGAGATCATCCTGACGGCCATCGAGGCGCTGGAAGCCGCCGGGCTGACCCAGCTCAGCGTGGACCTCACCGTACCCCGCCTGGTGCCGGACCTTGTGGACGAGACGCTGGGCGCGGCGCACCCCGCGCTGTCCCGCGCGCTGGACCGCAAGGACAGCGCCGGTGTCGCCGCCCACGGCGGAGCCGCGGCACCGCTCCTGCTGCGACTGATGGAGGCTAGCGGCCAGGCCGAACGCGCCATTCCGGCCCTGCTGGCCATGGACCTGCCCGCCCCCGCCAAGGCGCAGATCATCCGCCTCGCCGAGACCGTTGCCGTGCTGCGCGCCGCCCGGCCAGACCTGCTGCTCACCATCGATCCGGTGGAGTTCCGCGGCTACCAGTACCATACCGGCATCTGCATGACCGTGTTCGCCTGTGGCGAGCAGGCCGAGCTTGGGCGCGGCGGGCGTTATTTGTGCGACTCCGAGCCCGCCACCGGCATCACATTGTACCCGGACACCATCATCCGCCTGGCCCCCCCGCCCAAGCTGCGGCCGCGCCTGTATCTGCCCTTCGGCACCCCGGCCGCAGACGCCGTCGCCGCGCGGGCGCAGAATTTCGCCACCATCAACGGCTTGGCCCCGCACCCGGACCCGCGCGCAGAAGCGCTGCGCCTGGGCTGCAGCCATGTCTTCTCGGACGGTAAGATCGTCCCGCTCGCTTAAGGAACAATAGATGGCAAATGTAACCATTATCGGCGCGCAATGGGGCGACGAGGGCAAAGGCAAGGTGGTGGACTGGCTGGCCAGCCGCGCCGACATCGTGGTGCGCTTCCAGGGCGGGCATAATGCCGGGCATACGCTGGTGGTCGGCGAGCAGACCTACAAGCTCTCGCTGCTGCCCTCCGGCCTCGTGCGCGGCAAGCTGGGCGTCATCGGCAATGGCGTGGTCGTGGACCCCTTCGCCCTGCTGGCCGAGATCGGACGCGTTACCGCCCAGGGTCTGGCCGTCACGCCCAAGACCCTGCGCATCGCCGACAACGCCCCGCTGATCCTGCCGCTGCACGCGGCACTCGATGCCGCCCGCGAAGCCGCCCGTGGTGAGCGCAAGATCGGCACCACCGGGCGCGGCATCGGCCCCGCCTATGAGGACAAGGTGGCCCGCCGCGCCATCCGCGTGTGCGACCTCGCGGAACCGGAGACGCTCGCCGCCAAGCTGGACGAGTTGCTGCTGCACCACAACACGCTGCTGGCCGGGCTGGGTGCTCCGACCTTCAAGAAGGAAGACGTGCTCGCCAGCCTGCTGGATCTGGCGCCGAAGCTGCTGCCCTTCGCCGAGCCGGTGTGGGAGCGCCTCGCCGAGGCCAAGCGCCTGGGCCAGCGCATCCTGTTTGAGGGCGCGCAGGCGGTGATGCTCGACGTGGACCACGGCACCTACCCGTTCGTCACCTCCTCCAACACCGTGGCCAGCACGGCGGGCTCCGGCAGCGGCATGGGGCCGGATGCGGCGGGCCGCGTGCTCGGCATCGCCAAGGCCTATTGCACCCGCGTCGGCTCCGGGCCCTTCCCCACCGAGCTGCACGACGAAACCGGCCAGCTTCTCGGCGAGCGCGGGCATGAATTCGGCACCGTGACCGGGCGCAAGCGCCGGTGCGGCTGGTTCGATGCCGCACTTGTCCGCCAGGCGGTGAAGGTGGGCGGCGTCCAGGGCCTGGCGCTGACCAAGCTGGACGTGCTGGACGGCATGCCTGAGCTGAAGATCGGCGTGGGCTACACCATCAATGGCAAGACCTATAAGCACCTGCCGGCCGGCATGGCGGCGCAGGCGGCGGCCGAGCCGATCTACGAGGTTCTGGAAGGCTGGAGCGGCTCAACCCGTGGCGGCCGCTCCTGGGCCGACCTCCCGGCGGCGGCGATCAAATACGTCAAGCGCATCGAGGAACTGGTGGAAGCCCCGGTGACCCTGCTCTCCACCAGCCCGGAACGCGACGACACCATCCTGATGCAGGACCCTTTTGCGGGCTGAAACCGCCCGGCTGCTTTCCTGGCTCGATGCCCTGGTCGTGCTGCTCGCACGGCTGGGGCTGCCGGAGAGCTTTATCCGCTTCGGCATGGTCGGCGTGCTCGGCTTCTGCTGGGATACCGGCACGGTGTACGCCCTGCGGGGGCATACCAATCTCTACATCGCGGGTACGTGCGGCTTTCTCGTCGCCGCCACGGCCAACTGGGCGGCCAACCGGCTGTGGACCTTCCGCCACCATGAGCATGACGCCGCGCATGTGCAATGGGCCAGGTTCATCGCCGCCAACGCCGTCGGCTTCGTCTTCAACCGCGGGGTGTTCTTCGCCCTGGTGGCCCGTTTTGCGCTCGCCCATCAACAACCTGTGATTGCCATCATCGCCGGCACGCTAGCCGGGTTGATCTTCAATTATTTCCTTTCCAAGCGTTTCGTGTTTCGTTAATACAACCAAAAGTAAAGTTTTGGTAACATCACGACAACCTTAGAGAGCGCTCTGCATGGCGGAGCTTCATGCCCAGGCTGCCCTGATTTCCGGCCAAATCAGCGCGGAACACGCGTTTTTTGCTCCCCGTTTGCTGCTCTCCCGGCAGCAGTGGCTGATGCTTTCCGATCTCCTCTGCGTGCTGACGCTGCCGCTGACCGGCAGCCTGCTCATGCACGGCAGCGAGAACCTGGAACGCAACCTGTGGTTTTATGGATTACTTGCGCTGTTCACCGTGCTGCTCACCGCCTCGCATGGCGGCTACCGGGCGCGGGCGAAGCGGCCCGCCAGTATCGCCGCCAACAGCTTCCTTGGCACCAGCCTCGCCATGCTCGCCCGGGCCCTACTGCTGGGGCACCCGCATATCCTCACCCGGGCCTGGACGGCGGCGGACCTGGCCGTAACCCCGCTGCTGCTGATCGGCGCACGCGCCCTGCTCACCGCCCAACTCGCGGCGGATGACCCGGTGCAGGCCGGGCGCGGCACGCTGATCGTCTGCTACGACCATTAACCGCGCGACCTGCCCCGCGCCTTGGCCGAGAAGCGCATCTCCCGCAACGTGGCAGGGGTGCTCTACCTCTCCCAGCTGCACGAGCTGGGCAACTGGCACCGCTGGCCCGAACTGCCGGATTTCCAGTCCCTGCTGCATCTCATCCATGAGCGGGACATCCAGGACGTGGTGTTCATGCACCATCCCGAGCTGGAGAGCTTCAGCGCCGAGTTGCACCAGGAGCTGCTCGCCGAGTTGCTCTCCTTCCCGGCGCGGATCTGGATGGCCTTCGACCTCGCAGTCAATCTGCCGGAGGTGCTGAAATCCCGCTCCGGCGCGTGCAAGCTCATGCCCATCGCCACCGAGGAGCTGATCACCTCGGCCAACCCCGCCAAACGCCTGTTCGACATTCTTGGCGCAACGGTACTTCTCACCCTGGCCTCTCCGCTGCTGCTGGTACTGGCCGCGGCGGTGCGGGTGAGCAGCGAAGGGCCCATTCTGTTCCGCCAGACGCGCATTGGCGCGCATGGGCGGCGATTCTCCCTGCTCAAGTTCCACACCATGACGCATGAGCCCGACCGCCCCTTCGCCCAGGCCAGGAAGACGGACAAGCGCGTGACGCGCATCGGCCGCATCCTGCGCCGCCTGTCGCTCGATGAGCTGCCGCAACTCATCAACGTGGCGCGCGGCGATATGTCGCTGGTCGGCCCCCGGCCGCACGCGCCGGAAACGCAGGTGGAGGGGTTGAGCTTCGAGACCGCCTTGCGCCTGTACCGGCTGCGCCACCGGGTGAAGCCGGGGATGACCGGGCTGGCGCAGATCCGCGGCCAGCCGGGGGGCCACACCGGCCATTACGGCGCTGGAGCAACGCCTGGGCAGCGACCTTGAATACATCCAGAACTGGTCACTCTGCCTCGACCTCGCCATTCTGCTCCGCACCCTGCCCGCCGTGTTGTCGCAGAAAAATGCCTCTTGAGAAACGTCTGGCTGGCTCCTTTCCTCCCTTGGGCGGGTATGACGCGGACATCATCATCCTCTGCCTGAACCGCCAGGAGGACACGTTGGAGGCCATCGCCTCCGCCCTGCGCCAGCGCGGCGGGGAGTTCCATGTCACCGTGCTGGACCAGGGCTCCGCGCCCGAGACCATCACCGGCATCGCCCGCGCCTTTGCCGGCCATCCGCGCTTTGCCCTGTACAGCGCCGGGGAGAATCTCGGCGTCGCCCGGGGGCGCAACCTCGCGGCCTCACTCGGCCATGGCACGATCATTACCGCGCTGGATAATGACGCGGTGTTCCAGAATGACTGGGTGGTGACCGGGGCGCTGAAACGGTTCCGCCGCAGCCCCGATCTCGGCGCGCTGGGCTTCGCCATCCTCGCCGCCGATGGCACCCAGCCCGACCAAGGCGCCTGGGGCTACCCCAAGGCGCTACTGCCGCGCTTCAGAGGGCGATTCGATACCACCGCCTTTGTCGGCGCCGGGCATGCCATCCGCCGCGCCGCCTGGAACGCCGCGGGCGGCTACGACCCCAGCCTGTTCTTCACCTGGGAGGAGTACGATTTCTGCCTCTCCGCGATCGCGCTCGGCTGGCGCATCACCTATGACGGCTCTCTGGCGGTGATCCACAAGGTCTCGCCCGAAGCCCGCGTGCAATGGAGCGGCGAGCGCATGGCGTATTTCGTCCGCAACCGGCTCATCATCGCGCGCAAATGGGGCGTCTCCTGGCTGGCCCTGGCGCCGCGCATCGGGGCGTATCTGCTGCGCGGGCGCTTAAGTGGCTGCGCGGGCCAGGCATGGCGCGGGGTGGAGCAGGCCTTCCGCGCGGAAATCCCCTCCCCAAGACGGATGCCCGAGGCAATGCGCCGCTATATCAGCCACAATGAGACGCGCCATCGCGGCGGCCTGATGCAGCAACTTGTTGGCCTATTCAGCTAACGGATGCAGCGTATTCACCAGTTTTTGCAGCCGCTCGGCCAGCACATGGGTATAGATTTCGGTCGTGGCGATGTCCGCATGGCCGAGCAGTTTTTGCAAACTTCGCAAATCCGCCCCGTGCGCCAGCAGATGCGAGGCGAAGGAATGGCGCAGCACGTGGGGCGAGAGCCGGTCAGGGTCGATGCCCGCCTGGATCGCCACTTGTTTCAGCAATAGCGCGAAGCCCTGGCGCGTCATCGCCTCGCGCGGGTCGCGGCCAGGGAACAGATAGCGCGGGGCGGGCTTTTTCTCCGCCATCGCCGCGCGCATTTCCGCAGCCGCCTGCTTCGCCGGGTCCGAGAGCGGCACCATCCGCTCCTTGCCGCCCTTGCCTTTTATCAAGAGCATCTGCGCATCGGTGGAGAGCGCCTGCGCCGGGAGAGCCAGAAGCTCCGAAACGCGCAAGCCCGTGGCGTAGAGGATCTCCAACCCCGCCACCGCCTTCAGCCCCGGTAGGCCAGGTAGCTCCCGCGCCGCGATGAACAGCGCGGACACCTCCGATTCGCTCAGATATTTCGGCAGCGCCTTGGGCAAACGCGGCGAGGCGAAATCCGCCATCGGGTTATCCGCGCGCCGCCCCTCGCGCAGCAGGAACAGAAAGAATTGCCGCAGGGCGGAGAGCTTGCGCGCCTGCGTCCGCGCCGCCAGCCCGGCCTCAAACAGCCCGCGTACATAGGCGCCCACATGGCTGGCATCCGCCGCGATGGCGCTCACCCCCCGTGCACGCAAGAACCCCAGAAAATCGTCAAGGTCCGCCGCGTAGGCGGCGAGCGTGTTGGCCGCCGCCCCGCGCTCGGCGGCGAGCATTTCCAGAAACGCCTCGGCTTGGCCATCTATCGTCATGCGTCCAATGTGATAAGCGTTTCAGGCAATGTCATTCAACCATCATGACCTGCCCGTGCAGGAGCGCAGCATTGTCCTGGTCGGCCTCATGGGCGCCGGCAAAACCGCCATCGGCAAGCGCGTCGCCGCCCAGCTCGGCCTGCCCTTCTTCGATGCCGACCATGAGATCGAGCGCGCCGCCGGCATGAGCATCGCCGAAATCTTCAAGACCCACGGCGAGGCGCATTTCCGCGCCGGAGAAAAACGCGTGATCGAGCGCCTGCTCGGCGGCGGGCGCATCGTCCTCGCCCCCGGCGGCGGCGCCTTCATGGACCCGGAGACGAGGGCGCTGATCCGGCAGCGCGCCATCTCCATCTGGCTGCGCTGCCCGCTGCCGGTGCTGCTCGCCCGTGTGCAGGGGCGCACGCACCGGCCGCTGCTGAATGCCGGCAACCCGGCGGAGATCCTGGCCCGGCTTTCCGAACAGCGCAGCCCGGTTTATGCCCAGGCCGATATCATCATCGATGGCTCAGAGGTTCCCCCGCAAGTGACGACCGACAACGTGATCGCCGCGATCAACGCCTATGCCCCGCCGCGCCGGGTGGGCGTGCAGCTTTCCGAGCGCAGCTACGAGGTGCTGATCGGCCCCGGCCTGCTCAAGCGCGCGGGCGCCCACATCGCCCCCGTGCTGCCGCAGCCGCGCTGCGTTGTCATCACCGACAGCAACGTGGCGGCACTTCATCTGCCCGCGCTCCAGGCCAGCCTGAGCGAGGTGGGCGTGAGCCACACCACCCTCACCGTGCCGCCGGGCGAGGAGTCGAAGAGCATCGAAACCTGGCAGCGCCTGGTCACCGCCCTGCTGGACCAGAAAGTGGACCGCCATACCACCATCATCGCCCTGGGCGGCGGCGTGGTGGGCGATCTCGCCGGGTTCACCGCCGCGGCCACTTTGCGCGGCCTGCCCTTTATCCAGATCCCGACCACGCTGCTCTCGCAGGTGGATTCCAGCGTCGGCGGCAAGACCGGCATCAACGCGCCGCAGGGCAAGAACCTGATCGGCGCCTTCCACCAGCCGTTGCTGGTGCTGGCCGATACCGGCGCGCTGAAGACCCTGCCGGTGCGCGAGCTGCGCGCGGGCTATGCCGAAATCGTCAAGGCCGGGATGATCGCGGATGCCGCCTTCTATGATTGGTGCGAGGCCCATGCCGGGGCGATCGTGGGTGGGGACGATGAACTCCTGGCCCAGGCCATCGAGCATGCGGTGCGCTTCAAGGCCCAGGTGGTGGGCGATGACGAGCGCGAGACCAAGCCGAACAACGGCCGCGCCTTGCTGAACCTCGGCCATACCTTCGCCCACGCGCTGGAGGCGGAATGCCATTTCGACGGCACCCTGCTGCATGGCGAGGCCGTGGCCACCGGGCTCGTGCTGGCCACCGATCTCTCAGCCCGGCTCGGCCTCTGCCCGGAGGAGGATACCAGCCGCGTGGCCGCGCATATCGCCCGCGCCGGGCTACCGGCGCGTATCGCTGGGCTGAACGCCGGGCATCTGCTGGCGCACATGAAGCAGGACAAGAAGATGCGCGAAGGTAAGCTGACCTTCGTGCTGACACGCGGCATCGGCCAAGCCTTCACCAGCAATCAGGTAGAGGAAGAGGCTGTCCGCGCCACGTTGCTCGCCAACGGCGCGGTGTAAGCACCTGTCTGAAAACTCGCTCTGGCGAGTTAGTTGACGTGGTTTGATGAGCACCGGAGCGCAGACAAACCGCGTCAAATGGCCGCCAGATTAGAGTTTTCCTACGACTGTTCGTCCGGCGAGATCACCACACATCCCGTCGGCCCGCCGGAGAGGCGGTTGCAGGCGTTCACCGCGTCCTCATGCGGCAACCCGACCACGCGCGCACGGTAGGTGGTCTTGCCGCCCCTGCGGATGGATTGCACCAGCGCCTGGCCTTTCACCAGCTGGGAAACGGCTGACAGCTCGGCGATGCCAAGCGCCGCGCGGGCATTGGCGGGGCTGGAATAGGCGCCAACCTGGATGGCCCAATGCGTCCGGCCCGGCTCCGGGCTGTAGGAAGCCTGCATGGTCCGCGGCGGGGTATCGGCCATTGCGGGCGGGACAAGCGAGAAATCGGGCCGCGACTGCGTATGCGAGGGCGCCGGAGGCGGCGGCGGCAGGGACATGGCCAGGGCCGAGGCCGCGAGCGAGCTCTGATAGGCGGGCTCGACCGGGCGCGGCGGCGCGGGCGGCGGCGGCACAGGAGCGGCCTCGACCGGGGCGATGGAAGCAGTCTGCACCGGCGCGACGGACGGGGTCTCGACCGGGGCAATGGAAGAAGTCTGCACCGCCGCGACGGACTGGGTCTGGACCGGGGCGTTGGACGCCACCTGCACCTGCGCCCCGGCATTGTCATCCGAATTGTCCGCAGGCAGCCCGTAGGAGGCGGACGGCACGAAGCCCGGCGGCAGCAGCCCCGGCGCCTCGGTCATCGGCTGGGTATTCAGAGCCAGCTGGTCAGCCTCGGACCTGTGGGCCGGGTAGTAGCCCTGGATATTCGGCGCGATCATGGCCACGTAATTCTTGGTCTCGTCTGGCAAAGGCCGGCTGTAGTTCATGTAGGAGTCGAGCCGCCCCGGCCCGGCATTATACGCCGCCAGGAAGCCCGGCGAGCCGTACACCTCGTACATCTGGTGGATATAGGCCGTGCCGGCCATGATGTTGTCGTAGGGGTTGAACGGGTCGTTCCCCAGACCGTACTGCGCGGCCATCTCCTGGTAGGTCTCGGGCTCGAGCTGCATCAGCCCCATGGCCCCGGCGGCCGAGACCACCAGCTGGCCGTCGATATATTCATGCCCGCCGGACTCCACGCGCATCACCTGGCGGATCCAGACTTCCGGCACGTCGAACTGCGCCGCGGCCTCGCGAATATAAGGGCCCCACGGATCGCTCGGCGGTCCGGGCGGATTGTAACCGTGCTGGGCGTGAGAGAGGTAATAATCGGCGTTTTCCGACACGCGGGGCCCGCCGGCGCAGGCGGTAAGCAGGGCCAGCCCTGCGCAGCCCAGCGAGAGCTTGACCTTGAAGCCAGCCCGGGAACCACGCAAACGGCCCGGCCGCACTTGGGAGCCATTGACCACGTTCAGAAGCCTCCAGCAGTTCACGCCCTTTATAGCATCGTGCTCAATGATGGCTTAAAGAAGGCATTATAAGCCATTAGACGGAAACACAGTTTTCGGCAACAAAATCTTGACATCCGCGGCTACCGGCGCCGGGGCAATCGTGTTAGCTCTGCCCCATGCCGCGCACTCGCAAAATCTCCCCGTTCATGGCCGGTCCGGCGCTGCTGCTGGCGCTCGGGGGGTTGAGTGCCTGCGCCCCGTCGGCGCCGCGCGCCGCGGTTGGCGCCGCCCCCGCGGCAGCCCTGCCAACGGGCACAATCGTCGCCGTGCGCCATGCCGACCCGGGCCAGTCAGCGGCCGCGCTCAACCAAATCATGTCCATCCTGGGCCAGCCAATGCCGGCCAATCCCGGGCCGGGCACGGAGGTTGTGATCAAGATGCAGGACGGCTCGGTGAAATCCGTGGCCGAGCCGGTGGATCCCCCGCTCTCCCCAGGGCAGACGGTGACGGTTACCAAGACGCCTAACGGCGTCGCGATTCACCCCATTTGAACCCTGGCGGAGCATGGTTGATGCCGCACCCCCGTTCCGCTATCGCCTACCCATGAACAGTATCGCGCCTTACCAGGACATGGCCGGACCCGGCACACCAGCGGCAGACACGGCGCCAACCGCGCGCCTCGTCATCGCCGCGTCGCACAGCTGGCGCGAGCGCCTGCGCCTGGCGGCGGCGGACCTAGCGGACACGGCCAGGCTCTGGCCGCTGGTGTGGACGCTCAGCATGTTCGACATCCGGCTGCGCTATCGCGGCTCCATGCTCGGGCCGCTCTGGCTTACCCTGTCCACCGCCATCATGGTCGGCGCTATCGGTTTTCTCTACGCCCGGCTGTTCCACCAGAATGTGACCGCCTATCTGCCGTTTCTCACCATCTCGCTGGTGCTGTGGAATTTCATCAGCACCGTCGCCTCGGAGGCCACGACCTGCTTCACCCAGGCTGACGCGATGATCCGCTCCATGCGCATGCCCCATTCCATGCATGCGGCGCGGGTGGTGATGCGCAACACGCTGGTGCTTGGGCACAATGTCGTCGTCGTCGCGGTGGTGTTCGCGCTGTTGGGCACCCGCCCGGGGCTGGACTGCTTCACTTTGCTTCCCGCCTTCCTGCTTTGGCTGGCCGATGCGTTTGCCGCCGGTCTGCTGCTGGGGCTGTTCGGCGCGCGTTTCCGCGACATTCCGCCCATCGTCGCCAGCGTCATGCAAATCGCCTTCTACGTCACGCCGGTCATGTGGAACCCGGCGATGCTGGCGCATCGGGGCCTGGCCCGCGCCTTTATCGATCTCAATCCGTTCTACGCCGTGCTCGAGATCGTCCGCGGCCCACTGCTCGGCCTGCCGCTCGATCCCGCCGCCTGGCATCTCGCCATAGTCTATTCGCTGGGCCTGTTCTTCATCACCGGACTCATCTTCGTGCGTGCGCGCCCGCGCCTGCCCTACTGGTTGTAAGCCATGGCCCAGCTGATTGTTGACAATGTCTCGGTGTCCTTCCCGCTCTACCATACGGAAGGCCGCAGCCTGAAGAAGACCGTGTTCGCCGCCGCCTCCGGGCGGCTGGGCGAGGACAGCCGCCACCGCCTTACCGTGGAGGCGCTGCGCGGCGTCTCCTTCACGCTCAACTCCGGCGACCGGCTGGGGTTCATCGGCTCCAACGGCGCTGGCAAGACCACGCTGCTGCGCACCATGGCCGGAATCTACGAGCCGATCACGGGCAGCATCACCATAGAAGGCGCGGTGACGGCCCTGCTCGACCCCGGCCAGGGCATGAACCCGGACCTCACCGGCAACGAGAACATCCGCCTGCGCGCCTTGTTCAACGGCTATTCCGAGACGCAGATCCGCCAGTTGCAGGAAGATGTGGCCGCCTTCGCCGGGCTGGACCAGTTCCTCGCCCTGCCGGTGCGCACCTACAGCTCCGGCATGGTCGTGCGGCTCGGTTTCGCCATGGCCACGGCCATCCTCCCGCAGATTCTGCTGATGGATGAATGGCTCCTGGCGGGCGATGCCACCTTTCTCGAAAAGGCCCGGCACCGGCTGGAAACCATGGTGCGAGGCGCGGAGATCCTTGTCCTCTCCTCGCACAGCCCCGCTATCCTCCTGGAATGGTGCAACCGGCTCATCTGGATGGAAAACGGCATGGTGAAGGCCGACGGCTCGCCGCGGGAGGTTCTCGCCGCCTATCTGCCGCCCGAGCAGTTCACCCATGCGCTCGAGGCCGCCGGAAAGGCCGCTTAACCCAAGGAGATCCGCATGGCCGCCATCGCCTACGTGAACGGCCGGTATCTGCCGCTGCACGAGGCGAGCGTGAATGTGGAGGATCGCGGGTACCAGTTTGGCGACGGGATCTACGAGGTTCTTTACGTCTATCGCGGCAGGCTGGTGGATGCGGAGTTGCATCTGCAACGCCTGGCGCGCAGCCTGGGCGAGATCGAGCTGCCCAGCCCGATGCCCCCCGCGGCCCTGCATGCGGTCGTGCTCCAGGTGCTGCGGCGCAACCGCATCCAGACCGGGCTGGTTTACCTGCAGGTCACCCGCGGCGTGGCACGGCGCGACCACCCCATTCCCTCGCCCACACCGCGGCCCAGCCTCGTCATCACCGCCCGCCGCAGGCCCGAACCGCCCACGGACATCACCGAGTGGACGGCGGAGGCCATCACCCTGCCGGACGCGCGCTGGGCAAGGTGCGACATCAAATCCACGAACCTGCTGCCCAACGTGCTCGCCCGCACCGCGGCCAAGCGCGCCGGCGCCTACGAGGCGATTCTGTTTGACGCCAACGGCAACGTGACCGAGGGCGCGGCCAGCACGGTCTGGATCGTCACCCGTGACGGCACGCTGCTCACCCGCACGCTGGACCAGCATATCCTGCCCGGCTGCACCCGCTTAGCGCTCATCGAGGAATTGCAGCGCCAAGGGCTTGGATTCGAGGAGCGGGAATTCTCGCTGGCCGAATTGCGCGAGGCACGGGAGATCTTCCTCACCAGCGCCACCTCCTTCGTCAAACCCGTGGTCCGGCTGGACGGCGCGCCCATCGGCAATGGCGCGCCCGGCGTCACCGCCACCGCCTTGTTCGAGCTTTACATGCGCCGCCTGCGGGCGTCCGCGTAACAGGAGCCGCTTCCATGTATGTCCCGCCCGCCTTCGCCGAGACCCGCCCCGAGGAACTGCACGCCATCATGCGCGCGGCCTCGCTGCCCGTGCTCGTCTCGCCCACCGCCTCGGGCCTGACGGCCACGCATCTGCCGTTGTCGCTGGACGCGCCGGACCGGCTGGTGGGCCACATGGCGCGGGCCAACCCGCACTGGCGGGAGTTCGACCCGCATGCCGAGTCGCTGGCCATCTTCACCGCGGTCGATGGTTACGTGAGCCCGAGCTGGTACGCGACCAAGGCGGAGACCGGAAAAGTGGTGCCGACCTGGAACTATCAGGCGGTGCATGCCACCGGGCGGCTGGAGATCATCGAGGACCCCGCGGCGCTGCTGGATATCGTCTCCAAGCTCACCGATCGCTTCGAGGCCCCCCGCGCCACCCCCTGGGCGGTGAGCGACGCGCCACCGGATTATATCGAGGCCATGCTGAACGGCATTGTCGGAGTGGTGCTGCACATCACCAAGCTGCAGGGTGTGGCCAAGCTCAGCCAGAACAAATCCATGGCTGACCGGGAAGGCGTGATCGCCGGCGCGGAGGCGGAGAACCCGGCCCTCGCGGCCGCGATGCGCAGAACGCTTTAAGCGATTTTCCCTTCGAACGGCGGCAGATAATCCGGCGCGTCGAACTCGATCACCCAAAGGTCGGGGTCGTAGGATATCTGCTTCCTCACATAGGCGTCGGTAGCGTCCTCGCTCACCGGCTCGGGGCCGGTGCCGCGCATCCAGGCCAGCTCGCCATCCTTCTCGCGGAACTGCGTCAGCACCACGTTGCCGCTGCGCCCATGCAGCACAACCAGCACGCCGCCGGCATCGGGGTCGCCCTTGCGCACCACCAGGCCGGGCTTGCCGTCATGCATGCCCATTCGCAGCACTGCGGAGACCCAAATTCCTGCCTTGATCCTCGGCTCGCCCATGCTAATCCCTAAATCGTAAGTTCACGGATACCCGTATGTCTCGTGCGCGTTCCGGTCCACTCTGCGTGCAACCAATTGTTTGCTCAAGTCTGCAAGGAGACTCCGCAATGTTCCGACTGGTCCGCCTCGCAGCCGCGCTTACCGCGACCCTCGCCTTCGCCCCCACCGCTCAGGCGCTGGATAAGGTCACCTTCGGGCTCGACTGGGTGGCCGAGCCCGAATATGGCGGCTACTATCAGGCGCTCGCCACCGGCATCTACAAGAAATACGGGCTGGATGTCTCTATCGTGCAGGGCGGGCCGCAGGTGAACAACGCGCAGCTGCTCATCGCAGGAAAGCTGACCTTCGACATCACCTCCAATGGCTTCCTGGCGCTCAACTTCGCGCAGGAGAACATCCCCTTCGTCGCCATCGCCGCCGGATTCCAGAAGGACCCAGACGCGCTGATCGCCCATCCTGGCCAGGGCAATGACAGCTTCGCCGACCTCAAGGGCAAGCCCATCGCCGTCAGCGTCGACACACGCGCCAGCTGGTGGCTCTATCTCAAGAGCAAGTATGGCTACACCGACGACCAGCTGCGTCCCTACAGCTTCAGCCTGACGCCGTTCTTCACCAATCCCGGCGACATCCAGGAAGCCTATGTCACCTCCGAGCCGTATCTGGTGCATGAGCAGACGGGGCAATGGCCGGTTGTGATGTCCCTGCCCGATTCCGGGTTCAACGGTTATGCTAGCCTCATCGCCACCAGCCGCAAGCTGGTGGATACCAACCCGGATCTGGTGCGGCGCTTCGTCGAGGCCTCCGCCGAGGGCTGGTACTCGTTCCTGTACGGCGACCCGAGCCCCGCCTTCGCCGCCATCAAGGCCGCCAACCCGGACATGACCGACGGGCTGCTGCATTTCGGCTATGACCAGCTCAAGCAGCGTGGCATTGTCGACTCGGGCGACACCAAGACACTCGGCATCTACGCCATGACCGATGCGCGCTGGGCCAGCTTCTTCAACCAGATGGTGGAAGCAGGGCTTTACGACAAATCCATGGACTACAAGGCGGGTTATACGCTGCAATTCGTCGATCACGGGTTCGGCGTGCAGAAGTAATGTTTTCCCTCCGTTCGGTCTCCAAGACCTTTCCGAACGCCACCATCGCGCTGGACAACATCACCGCCGATATCGAGCCGGGCGAGTTCGTGGCCCTGCTCGGCCCCTCGGGCTGCGGCAAATCCACGCTGCTGCGCCTGCTGGCGGGGCTGGACGAACCGAGCGCCGGCAGCATCGAGTGGGACCATCGCCCCGGCCCCGGGGATATCGGCTTCGTGTTCCAGGACGCGACGCTGCTGCCCTGGGCCGATGCGGCGACGAACGTGTACCTGCCGCTGCGCCTGCGCGGTCGGAAATGGGCCGAGGCGGCGCCTCTGGTCGAGTCTGCGCTGGCCCAGGTCGGGCTCGCCGATTTCGCCAACGCCAAGCCGCGTGCGCTCTCGGGCGGGATGAAGATGCGCGTCTCCATCGCCAGGGCTCTGGTCTCCGACCCGATGCTGCTGTTGATGGACGAGCCCTTCGCCGCATTGGACGAATTCACCCGCCACCGGCTGCAGGACGATCTGCACGCGCTGTGGCGGCGCTCGGCCAAGACCATCGTCTTCGTCACCCATTCGATTTACGAGGCCGCGTATCTCGCCAGCCGCATCCTGGTGCTCTCGCCGCGCCCGGGGCGAATCGCCGCGGATATCCGCACCGCGATCCCGGAAGGCGAACACCGCCGCACCAGCGCCGCCTATACGGACCTCGTGGCCGAGATCACCGAGACCTTCCAGCGCATCATGCCCGCCCATGAATAAGACAATCGAGCGCGTCGCCCCCTTCGCCTTCGGGTTCATCGCGCTTGGGGCTTGGCAGGGGCTGGTCTGGGCACTTGGCGTACCGTCCTATGTGCTGCCTGGGCCCATCGCCATCGTACAGGCCTACATCGACGACCATGCCGTGCTCGACGCCGCGCTGCTCTCCACGCTCAGTGTCACCTTCGCGGCCCTGGCAGCGGCTACCGCCATCGGCGTGGCGCTTGCCGTGGCCATGGCGGCAAGCCGGCTGTTCCGCGCCGCCATCCAGCCATGGGCGGTGATCCTGCAGGTCACGCCGATCGTCGCCCTCGCGCCATTCATCATCATCTGGGTCAACCAGCCCTTTTTGGCGCTGGTGGTCTGCGCCATTATCGTCGCCTTCTTCCCCATCCTGGCCAACACTGCGGCCGGGCTCGCCTCCACCCCGGCGGAGTTGCAGGACCTGTTCCGGCTGAACGGCGCGACTCGTTGGCAAACGCTCACCTTGCTCAGCCTGCCCTCGGCCCTGCCCAGCTTCCTCACTGGCTTACGCATCTCCGGCACGCTGGCGCTGGTTGGCGCGGTGGTGGCAGAGTTCGTGGCAGGCTCCGGCGGCTTCGCCTCCGGGCTGGCGTACCGCATCATCGAGGCCAGCTACAGGCTGGAAATCCCGCGCATGTTCGCGGCGCTGGTGCTGCTGGGCCTGTCCGGCATTGTCATCTACGCCGCATTAGGCTGGCTGGAAGCCGCCCTGCTGCGCCGGCGCAACGGTGCTTGAATTTTTGTCCCGGACCTGCGAGGCAGGCCCAAACTGGAGACCAACATGAACGACTACACCAAGACACTCAGCAATGGACAGCTCGCATACGAGCAGCAGCGCGCGGCCAAGGCCGGCATGTCGCTGGATGAATGGATGAAGGCCAAGGCCAGGAAGGCTGAGGACGAGGCCAAGCAGGCCGCCCCGAAGCCGCCGAAGAAGAAGGGCTTCTTCTCCCGCCTGTTGGACAAGGCGCACGAACCTCTGGGTTAAAATTCTACTCCGGTGGCCGCCTAGGGGCGTTTTCCCGCGCTCTGGTGCTCGAAAAACACCCCCATTCGACTCACCAGAGCGAATTTTCAAATCGCCGCCAACAAAAAAGGGCAAACCTACTTGGGTTTGCCCTTTTGCTTTGCCGGTTGAGGCGATGCTCTTACTCTTCGCCTTCAGCTTCGGCGGCAACTTCCGGCTTCGGCCCCGAATCCTGCCCCTTGGCGGAAACATCACGCTCCACCAGCTCTATCACCGCCATGTCAGCAGCATCGCCATAGCGCATGCCGGCCTTCAGCACGCGGGTATAGCCGCCGGCGCGGGTCTTGTAGCGCTCGGCCACGGTGGTGAAGAGCTTCGCCACGATCGTCTCGTCGCGGAGCTGGTCGAAAGCCTGGCGCTTGGCGTGAAGCCCGCCGCGCTTGCCGAGCGTGATCAGCTTCTCCACAACCGGGCGCAGCTCCTTCGCCTTCGGCAGGGTGGTGGTGATCTGCTCATGCTTGATGAGTGCTACGGCCATGTTCCGGAACATGGCAGCGCGATGGGAGGAGGTGACGCCGAGTTTACGACCGCTGAGACCGTGACGCATGATGAAGTGTTCCTGTTAATACTTTAGAAGGGCTGGTCCGAGCGCTTGGCCAGTTCCTCGATATTCTCGGGCGGCCAATCCGGCACCGTCATGCCAAGGGAGAGCCCCATGACAGTCAGCACTTCCTTGATTTCGTTCAAAGACTTGCGGCCGAAGTTCGGCGTGCGCAGCATTTCCTGCTCGCTCTTCTGCACGAGGTCGCCAATATACACGATATTGTCGTTCTTCAGGCAGTTGGCGGAACGCACGGAGAGTTCCAGCTCGTCCACCTTGCGCAGCAGGTTCGGGTTGAAGGGCAGCTCGATGCGCGGCTCTTCGGGGCGGGCGCGCTGCGGCTCCTCAAAGTTCACGAACATGCTGAGCTGGTCCTGCAGGATGCGCGCGGCCAGGGCCACGGCGTCCTCCGGCGTCACCGCGCCGTTGGTTTCCACTTCCAGGATGAGCTTGTCGTAGTCCGTCACCTGGCCCACGCGGGTCTTCTCGACCTTGTAGGACACGCGGCGCACCGGAGAGTAGATGGCATCAACCGGGATCAGGCCGATCGGCGCATCCTCGGGGCGGTTGGCGGAGGCCGCCTCGTAACCCCGACCGGAGCCGACGGTGAATTCCATGCCCAGCGTCGCGCCTTCGTCCAGCGTGCACAGCACGAGATCGGGGTTCATGATCTCGATGTCATGCCCGGACTGGATCTGCCCGGCCTTGACCTCGCCTGGGCCGGTCGCGGTCAGCACCATGCGCTTCGGCCCCTCGCCATGCATGCGCACGGCGAGCTGCTTGATGTTGAGCACGATGTCGGTCACGTCCTCGCGCACGCCGGCGAGGGTGGAGAACTCATGTAGCACGCCGTCGATGCGGACGGCGGTAACGGCGGCACCCTGCAGCGACGAGAGCAGGATGCGGCGCAGCGCGTTGCCCAGCGTCAGACCAAAGCCACGCTCCAGCGGCTCGGCGATGATCGTGGCGATGCGGGACGCATCGGCACCGAACTCGACGTCGAGCTGCTCCGGCTTGATCAGCAACTGCCAGTTGCGTTGCAGAGACAATGTAGAGTCTTTCAACATTCACCCCTCCGGCCTGGGCGGCAAAACCACACCCCGGCCTAAAGAAAAACCCGAACCCGTATTAGACGCGGCGGCGCTTGCGCGGCCGGCAGCCATTATGCGGGATCGGCGTCAGGTCGCGAATCGCGGAAATCTGGAAGCCCACAGCCTGCAGGGCGCGCAGCGCGCTCTCACGTCCCGAACCCGGGCCGCTCACCTCGATCTCGAGGGTCTCCATGCCGTGCTCGCGAGCCTTGCGGCCGGCATCCTCGGCGGCGACCTGCGCGGCGTACGGGGTGGACTTGCGGCTACCCTTGAAGCCCTGGCTACCAGCGGTCGACCAGGCAATGGTGTTGCCCTGCGCGTCCGTGATGTTGACCATCGTGTTGTTGAAGCTGGCGAGAACGTGCGCAACACCGGCAATGATGTTCTTGCGTTCTTTCTTGCGGGGACGTGAAGAGGCGGGCTTCGCCATGTCGGTAATCCTGTGTCTGACGCTATGCGCGGAAAATTAGCGGGTGGCTTTCTTCTTGCCGGCGATGGCCACGGCCTTGCCCTTGCGGGTGCGGGCGTTGGTGTGGGTGCGCTGACCGCGGACCGGCAGGCCCTTACGGTGACGCAGACCACGGTAGCAGCCGAGATCCATCAGACGCTTGATGTTCATCGCCACTTCGCGGCGGAGGTCGCCCTCGACGCGGAAGTCCTTATCGATCATCTCGCGCAGGCGGAGAATTTCGTCATCGGAGAGCTGGTTCACCCGGCGCTCGTCGGGGATGGCCAGTGCCGTGCAAATCTCCTGGGCCTTCGCCGGGCCGATGCCGTAGATGTAGCGAAGGCTGATCACAACACGCTTGTTCGTGGGAATGTTTACGCCGGCAATACGTGCCACGTGGTCTCTCCTGAGGTCATAACAAGTAGCGGCGCCCCACCCGGGAGCGCCGCGAAAGCGGGTTATAGCGCCCGCGAACTTAGAGTCAACAACGACTGATCAATTTTTCGTGAGGCTTGTCAAGAGTTGATGTCAAACCGCCGGGGCGGGCACGCCAACCTGGCGCAAAACCGCCTCGATCTGGCGTTCCACCTCGTCCATCTCGGCCATGCCGTCCACGCTGAACAGCCGCCCCTGGGCCTTGTAGTAAGGCAGAATCGGCGCCGTCTGGGCGTTGTAGGCCTCCAGGCGGGCATGCACGGTCTCGGCCTTGTCGTCCGGACGGCGGGTGAACTCGGTGCTGCCGCAAACGTCGCACACGCTGTCGGCCTTCGGCAGCTTGAACTTGTCGTGGTAACCCTCGCCGCACTTGGCGCAGGTGAAACGGCCGGAGATGCGCTCGACGAGAATCGCCTCGTCCACCTTCAGCTCGATCACGGCGTCCAGGTCGACTGCGGTGTTGTGCAGCAGCTTATCCAACGCCTCGGCCTGCGGCACGGTGCGTGGGAAGCCGTCCAGGATGAAGCCCTTGGCGCAATCCGGGCGGTGGATGCGCTCGCCGATCATGCGGATCAGGATATCGTCGGACACCAGCTTGCCGGCATCCATCACGGCCTTGGCCTCCAGCCCGATCGGGCTGCCAGCCTTCACCTCGGCGCGCAGCATGTCGCCTGTGGAAATCTGCGCGATCCCGTAGCGGGTCTCCAACAGCTTGGACTGAGTGCCCTTACCTGCGCCAGGTGGGCCGAGAAGGATTAATTCCACTTTGCTCTCCCTTACTTCCGATTTTTACCGCGGCCCTTGCGGATCAGCCCCTCATACTGGTGCGCCAGCAGATGCGACTGAACCTGCGTCACTGTGTCCATGGTCACGGACACCATAATCAGCAGCGACGTGCCGCCAAAATAGAACGGCAGGCTGTAATTGCTCATGGCGAAGTCCGGCAGCAGACAGACCAGCACCAGATACCCGGCGCCGATGGCGGTCAGGCGGGTGAGCACCATGTCGAAATACTTGGCCGTGTTGGTGCCGGGGCGGATGCCGGGGATGAACGCGCCGTTCTTCTTCAGGTTCTCCGCCGTTTCCTCCGGGTTGAAGGCGATCGCCGCCCAGACGAAGGAGAAGGCGGTGATCAGCCCGGCATACAGGAGCATGTAGAGCGGCTGGCCGCGTGAGAGCGAATGCGCGATGGCCTGCAGCCAGCCAGGCCCGCCGGCTGAAAAGCCGACAAAGGTGGCCGGGATCACCAGCAGCGAGCTGGCGAAGATCGGCGGCATCACGCCCGAGGCGTTGACCTTGAGCGGCATGTAGTTGCTCTCGCCACCGTAGATGCGCTGGCCGACCTGGCGCTTGGGATGCTGGATCAGAATCCGGCGCTGCGCGCGCTCCATGAACACGACAAAGGCGATGACCAGCAGCGCCACGGCGAAGAAGACGATGATGAAGAAGGTTGAGAGCGCCCCGGTGGAGCCCAGTTCCAGGATATTGGCGATCGCCACCGGCATGTTGGCGACGATGCCGGCAAAAATGATCAGGCTGGAGCCGGTGCCGATGCCGCGCGAGGTGATCTGCTCGCCGAGCCACATCACGAACACCGTGCCGCCAACCAGCGTGACCACGGCGGTGAACTCGAAGAACAGGCCGGGGTCGATCACCGCCGGGCCGAGCGCGCTTTTCACCCGTTCCAGGCTGACGGCGATGCCATAGGCCTGCACCGTGGCGATGATGACGGTGAGATAGCGCGTGTACTGGGTGATTTTCTGCCGACCCGAGTCGCCCTCTTTCTTCAGCGCCTCAAGCGCCGGAATGGTGGAGGACATCAGCTGGATGATGATGCTGGCGCTGATATAGGGCAGGATGTTCAGCGCGAAGATGGTCATGCGGCCGAGCGCGCCGCCGGTGAACATGTTGAACATGCCCAGGATGCCGCCGCCGTTCTGCGTCATCAGATGCGCCATCACCGTCGCGTCCACGCCGGGGACTGGAATATATGTTCCCAAACGGAACACGATCAGCGCGCCCAGGGTAAACCAGATGCGCTTGCGGAGGTCCGTGGCCTTGCCAAATGCGCCCAGGTTCAGGTTCGCGGCCATCTGTTCTGCGGCGGATGCCATTACTCAATCCTTATTATTCAACAAAAAACGGCGCTTGCCGGTGCTTAGCGCGACAGGCAAGCGCCGTTTTACAGCGCTATTTGCCGGAATTTCTCCGGCTCAGGCAAGAGGCTTAGGCAGATTCGGCGTCGGCCTTGGCAACCAGGGTGGTCACCTTGCCACCGGCCTGCTCGATCGCGGCCACCGCCGCGGCGGAGGCGCCGGAGACTTCGATGGTGACAGCCTTGCTGATGGTGCCGCGGGCAAGCAGGCGCACGCCGTTCACCTTGTTCTGGCGAACCACGCCGGCCTCGGCCAGCGCGGCCTCGGTGATCGGCTGCGAGGCGTCCAGCTTGCCGGACTCGATCGCAGCTTCGAGCGTGCCGAGGTTCAGCGGCGCGTATTCCTTGCGGTTGACGTTGGTGAAGCCACGCTTCGGCAGACGGCGGTAGATGGGGAGCTGACCACCCTCAAAGCCGTTCAGGGAGACGCCCTCACGAGCCTTCTGGCCCTTCACGCCCTTGCCGGAGGTCTTGCCCTTGCCGGAGCCGATACCGCGGCCAAGGCGCTTGGACTTCAGCCGAGCGCCGGGATTGTCGCGAATTTCATTGAGTTTCATGACGAATATCCTTGCACGAGCCGGCTTACGCCAGCTCCTCGACCTTCAACAGGTGCTTGACCTTGTTGACCATGCCAAGCACTTCCGGCGTAGCGGTAAGCTCGACGCTCTTGCTGATCTTGTTCAGCCCGAGGCCAATCAGGGTCGCCTGCTGGCCGGGCTTGCGCCCGTTGCCGGACGAGACCTGCGTGATCCGAATCTTCTTATCAGACATCGCTCACCTCCACGGCGACTTCCTTCTGAGCTTGGCCGTACAGATCCGCCACCTTCTTGCCGCGGCGGCTGGCCACCAGGCGCGGGCTGGTGACGTTCTGAAGCGCGGCGAAGGTCGCCTTTACCATGTTGTGCGGGTTGCGGCTGCCCAGCGACTTGGCGACCACGTCGCCGATGCCCAGGGTCTCGAACACAGCGCGCAGCGGACCGCCAGCGATGATGCCGGTACCGGCCGGCGCCGAACGGATGACAACCTCACCGGCGCCGAAGATGCCGCGCACATCGTGGTGCAGCGTGCGGCCTTCCTTCATCGGGACGCGGATCATCGTCTTCTTCGCGCGCTCGGTCGCCTTGCGGATCGCCTCGGGCACCTCACGGGCCTTGCCCGCACCGTAGCCGACGCGGCCCTTCTGGTCGCCAACGACCACCAGCGCTGCGAACGCAAACCGGCGGCCACCCTTCACGACCTTGGCGACGCGATTGATCGTCACCAGCTTGTCGACGAACTCGTCACCAGCCTCGCGCTCGCGATCGCGCTCACGATTCCTGCCGCCGCTGCCGCCTTCGCGTGCTTCACGTGCCATCTGCAAACCCTCTTAGAAGTCGAGGCCGCCCTCGCGGGCCGCCTCTGCCAGGGCTTTCACCCGGCCATGATAGAGATAAGAACCGCGGTCGAACACCACGGCGACCACGCCCGCAGCCTTGCAGCGCTCGGCGATCAGCTTGCCCACGGCGGAGGCGGCGTCCTTGTCGGCGCCGGTGCGCAGGGTAGCCTTCAGATCCTTGTCCAGGGTCGAAGCGGCGGCCAGGGTGCGGCCCTGGGCGTCGTCGATGATCTGGGCATAGATGTGCTTGCCGGAACGGAACACCGACAGGCGCGGACGCCCGCCGGACTTCTGCCGGAGCTGATAGCGGAGGCGGGCCCGGCGGCGCGCCTGCAATTCCAGATTGCTCGACATTATTTCTTCTTACCCTCTTTCCGGCGGATCGCTTCGCCTTCGAACTTGACACCCTTGCCCTTGTACGGCTCGGGCGGACGATAGGAGCGCAGCTCGGCGCAGACCTGACCAACCTGACGCTTGTCCACGCCCTCGACCTTGATCGAGGTCGGCTTCTCGCAGGTCACCTTGATCCCGGCCGGGATCGGGTAGACGACGTCATGGGAGAAGCCCAGGTTGACCACCAGGTTGGCGCCCTGCACCGCAGCGCGGTAACCGGTACCGGTGATCTCCAGCGTCTTCGAATAACCCTGCGACACGCCCTTCACCATGTTGGCGATGTTGGCGCGGGTGGTGCCCCACATCATACGGGCCTGGGCCGCCTTGGTCTTGGGCTCGACGGAAACCTTGTTCCCTTCGACCTTCGTCTCAACCAGGTCGGTGAGGGCCAGCTGCAGCTCGCCCAGCTTGCCTTTCGCCGTGATCACGTTGCCGGCCAGCGCCACAGTGACGCCAGCGGGGATCTCGACGGGATATTTGCCTACGCGCGACATATCTGCTCCCTCCCTTAGAAGACGCGGCAGAGAACTTCGCCGCCGACATTGGCAGCGCGGGCTTCCACATCGCTCATCACGCCGCGCGGCGTGGAGAGGATGGAGACACCCAGACCATTATAGACACGCGGCAGCTCCTTGATCTTGGAGTAAACGCGGCGGCCCGGACGGGACACGCGGCTGATCTCTTTGATCACCGGCTGGCCGTCATTGTACTTCAGCTCAATGCGCAGCTGCGCAATACCGGGGCGCACTTCCTCGCGGGAGAAGCCGCGGATGAAGCCCTCGCGCTTGAGCACGTCCAGCACGTTGGCGCGCAGGTTGGAGGCAGGCGCAACGCACACGGTCAGACGAGCGTGCTGCGCGTTGCGGATGCGGGTGAGCATATCGCCCAAAGGATCGGACATCGACATTTTCTTACTGCCCTTTCCTTACCAGCTGGCCTTCGTGACACCGGGGATCTGTCCGGTGCTCGCCAGATCGCGGAAGGCGATACGGCAAAGCTTGAACTTACGATAATTGCCACGGGCGCGGCCCGTGAGCTCGCAGCGCAGGCGCACGCGAACTTTCGCGCCGTTGCGCGGCAGCTGCGCGAGCTTAAGGCTCGCCTCGAAGCGGTCCTCCACCGGCAGCGTACGATCCATGATCGTCGCCTTCAGCGTCGCGCGTTTCGCCTGATCACGGGCAGCCATGCGCTCACGCTTGCCGTTTCGGTTGACCTGCGATGTCTTAGCCATCTTCTGATACCCTCCGGAACCTGCCAGTCTCTACCGGCCGTTTTCCAACAAAATTTTTCGCGATGCCGCTCACTTCTGGAACGGCAAGTTGAAACCCTTCAGCAACGCCTTGGCTTCGGCATCGGTCTTCGCGCTGGTCACGAAGATGATGTCCATTCCGCGGATCGCATCGACCTTGTCATAGACGATCTCAGGGAAAATAATCTGTTCCTTGAGGCCCATGGCAAAATTGCCGCGTCCGTCGAAGCCCTTATTGCCCGGGATGCCGCGGAAGTCACGCACGCGCGGCAGCGCGATGGTGACCAGGCGGTCCAGGAACTCGTACATGCGGTCGCGGCGCAGGGTCACCTTGCAGCCGATCGGCAGGCCGGCGCGGATCTTGAAACCCGCGATCGCCTTCTTCGCCAGCGTCTTCACCGGCTTCTGGCCGGAGATCAGCGTCAGCTCGGCCAGGGCGGCGTCCAGCTTCTTCTGGTCGCCAGCAGCTTCGCCAACGCCCATGTTGATCACGATCTTCTGCAGGGACGGCACTTCGAACGGGTTCTTGTAGCCGAACTCCTTCTGCATCTGCTCACGCACAACCTCGCGGTAGTACTTCTGCAGGCGCGGCAGCTCTTTCACTTCGCTCATATCGGCCTCCTCAGCCTTCAATAGCGGCGCCGCTCTTGCGAGCGACACGCACTTTGCGGCCATCGTCCAGCACGCGGAAGCCAACCTTGGTCGGCTTGTCCGTGGCGGGGTCGATCAACGCCAAATTCGACAAATCCACAGCGGCTTCACGCTCGATGATGCCGCCCGGCTCGCCCATGCGGGTCGGCTTGGTGTGGTGCTTGGCCACAGCCACGCCCTGCACAACGGCACGGTTCTCGGACGGGATCACGCGCAGCACTTCGCCGCGGGAGCCCTTGGCGGCGCCGGCAATCACCTGCACCTTATCGCCCTTTTTAATACGCGCGGCCATGTTACAGCACCTCCGGCGCAAGGCTGATGATCTTCATGAACTTCTTCGCACGCAGCTCGCGCACCACGGGCCCGAAGATACGGGTGCCGATCGGCTCCATCTGCTTGTTGATGAGCACGGCGGCATTGCGGTCGAAGCGGATGGCGCTGCCATCGGCGCGGCGAACCGGGAACGCCGTGCGCACGACAACCGCCTGGTGCACGTCACCCTTCTTCACCTTGCCGCGGGGAATGGCATCCTTCACGGAGACGACGATGACATCGCCGACCGAAGCGGTCTTGCGCTTCGAGCCGCCGAGCACCTTGATGCACTGCACGCGGCGGGCGCCGGAGTTGTCAGCAACGTCGAGGTTGGATTCTACGATAATCATGCTTCAGCCCCCTCAGCCAGCCTGCTGGTCGGTGACGGCGGCGCCATTGCGCTCCGTCACAACCCAGGTCTTGCGCTTGCTGATCGGCGCGCATTCTTCAATGCGAACCACATCACCTTCGACGCACAAATTACCCTCGTCATGCGCCGCGTACTTCTTGGAGCGGCGAATGAACTTCTTGTACAGCGGGTGCATGATGCGACGCTCGACAAGCACGGTAATCGTCTTGTCCATCTTGTCGCTCACGACACGCCCGGTCAGAACACGTTTCGGCATGGTACCCTCTTAACCCTTCACAGCCGAACGCGCGCGCTCAGCCAGAATCGTCTTCACCCGTGCGATCTCGCGACGCACCGCGCGCACGCGGCTGGTGTTTTCCTGCTGGCCGGTGGCGCGCTGGAAACGCAGATTAAACTGCTCCTTGCGCAGATCCAGCAGCAGGCTCTTCAGCTCGTCCGGGGTCTTCACCCGGATATCACTTGCAGCGGTCATCTCTTATGCCTCCCCGATACGGGTGACGAACTTGGTGCGGATCGGCAGCTTGGCGGCACCCAGGGCCAGCGCCTCGCGGGCCAGCGGCTCGGCAACGCCGTCGATCTCGAACATGATACGGCCGGGCTGCACGCGGGCCACCCAGAACTCCGGGCTGCCCTTACCGGAGCCCATACGCACTTCGGCGGGCTTGGTGGAGACGGGCAGGTCCGGGAAGATGCGGATCCACACGCGGCCGGCACGCTTCATGCAGCGGGTGATGGCGCGGCGGGCAGACTCGATCTGGCGGGCGGTGATCCGCTCCGGCTCCAGCGCCTTCAGGCCGAACGCGCCGAAATTCAGCTGCGTGTTGCCCTTGGCGTTGCCGTGGATGCGGCCCTTATGCGCCTTGCGGAACTTGGTACGCTTTGGAGACATCATGGCTTAAAAATTCCTTAGCGCTGCGGGGCCTGTTCGGCCGCGCGCTTATCCTGCGCGAACGGGTCCTGAACCAGGATCTCGCCCTTGAAAATCCAAACCTTCACGCCGCAGGTGCCGTAGGTGGTTTTCGCGGTGGCGACGCCGTAGTCGAGATCGGCGCGCAGCGTGTGCAGGGGCACGCGGCCCTCGCGGTACCATTCGACACGGGCGATCTCAGCGCCGCCGAGACGGCCGGAGCAGGTGATCTTGATGCCCTGGGCGCCCAGACGCATCGCGGACTGCACGGCGCGCTTCATTGCGCGGCGGAAAGCCACGCGGCGCTCCAGCTGCTGGGCGATGTTTTCGGCCACCAGCGTGGCGTCGATCTCCGGCTTGCGGATCTCCATGATGTTGAGGGCCACGTCGGCCTTCGCCATCGCGGACAGCTCCTTGCGCAGGCTGTCGATGTCCTGACCCTTCTTGCCAATCACCACACCCGGGCGGGCGGCATAGATGGTCACGCGCGGCTTCTTGGCCGGGCGCTCGATGACCACGCGGGAAACGCCCGCCTGCTGCAGCTTGCCGCGCAGATGGCTGCGCAGCTTGATGTCGTCATGCAGCAGCTTGGCGTAGTCCTTGTCGGCGTACCAGCGGCTGTCCCAGGTGCGGGTAATGCCGAGGCGCAGGCCGATCGGATTAATCTTGTGACCCATATTACGCAGCCTCCCCGGCAGACTTCGCGGACTTACCAAAGCCCGGACGGGCATCGCGCACCGGCTTCTCGGCCTGCTCGCGCTCCTCAACAACGATCTTCAGATGGCTGAACCACTTCTCCACGGTCGCGGAACGGCCACGGCCACGGGCATGGAAACGGCGCATCACGATGCCGCGGCCCACCTCGGCCAGCTTCACGTAGAGTTTGTCCACGTCCAGCTGGTGGTTGTTCTCGGCATTGGCGATGGCGCTCTCCAGAGCCTTCTTCACCTGCTTGGCGATGCGGCGCTTGGAGAAGGTCAGGTCAGCCAGCGCGCGGCTGGCCGGGAGGTTGCGGATGGAACCAGCAACCAGGTTCAGCTTGCGCGGGCTAACACGGATGTTGCGCGCAATGGCCTCCGCCTGATTGTCGGCCAGGCCGCGCTCGGCTTTCGGTTTGCTCATCTTAGCCCCGCTTCGCTTTCTTGTCGGCGGCGTGCCCCGGGAAGGTGCGCGTCGGCGAGAATTCACCAAACTTGTGGCCGACCATGTTCTCGTTCACCTGCACCGGCAGGAACTTCTTGCCGTTGTAGACGCCGAATGTAAGGCCGACAAACTGCGGCAGAATCGTGGAGCGGCGCGACCAGATCTTGATGATCTCGTTACGACCGGAGGCGCGGGACGCCTCCGCCTTGCCAAGGAGGTATCCGTCCACAAACGGACCTTTCCAAACAGAACGTGACATCGATTAGCCCTTCCCGCCTTTCGCACGGCGGATGATGAGGTGATCCGTGCGCTTGTTGGTGCGCGTCTTGTAACCCTTGGTCGGCTTGCCCCACGGCGTAACCGGATGACGGCCACCGGAGGTACGGCCTTCGCCGCCACCATGCGGGTGATCGACCGGGTTCATGACCACGCCGCGGTTATGCGGCTTGCGGCCCAGCCAGCGGGAGCGACCAGCTTTGCCGATCTGCTCGTTCTGGTGGTCAGCGTTGGACACCGCACCGATCGTCGCCATGCACTCGCCGCGCACCATGCGCAGCTCGCCGGACATCAGCTTGATCTGCGCATAGCCCTGGTCCTTGCCGACCAGCTGGGCGAAGGTGCCCGCAGAACGCGCCAGCTTGCCACCCGCACCGGCCTTCAGCTCGATGTTGTGGATGATCGTGCCCACCGGAATGGCGGACAGCGGCATCGCATTACCGGGCTTGATGTCCACGCGCGCGCCGGAGATCACCGGGTCGCCGGCCTTCAGACGCTGCGGGGCCAGGATGTAGGCCAGCTCGCCATCGGCGTACTTGATCAGCGCGATGAACGCGGTGCGGTTCGGGTCATATTCCAGACGCTCGACCGTGGCCGGCACATCGAACTTGCGGCGCTTGAAGTCGACCAGACGGTACGACTGCTTGTGTCCACCGCCGCGGAAGCGGCTGGTGATGCGGCCGTGATTGTTGCGGCCGCCGGTGGAGGATTTACCCTCGGTCAGGCCCTTGACAGGCTTGCCCTTCCAAAGCTCGCTGCGGTCGATCAGAACGGTGCCGCGAAGGCTCGCCGTGACCGGATTAAAATGTTTCAGTGCCATAATCCGCGCCTCACACCAGTCCGGTGGTGAAATCGATGCTCTCGCCCTCGGCGAGCGTCACGAACGCCTTCTTCACGTCGGAGCGCACACCCGGACGGCCCTTGAACCGCTTGGTCTTGCCCTTCGTGACCAGCGTGTTCACACCGGTAACCTTTACATTGAACAGGCCTTCGATCGCCGCCTTGATCTCAGGCTTCGTCGCGTCGCTCGCCACCTTGAACACGAACTGGTTCTTCTCGGAGAGAAGCGTCGCCTTTTCGGTGATGTGCGGAGCGCGCACGACTTCGTACATACGCTCCGGAGAAATCTTCACGCTGCTCATGCCAGGCGCTCCTTCAGGCCATCGATGCCGGCCTTGGTGATGACCAGCACGTCGTGCTGCATAATGTCATAGACATTCGCACCGATGACGGGCAGCACATCCAGGCCATGCACGTTGCGGCTGGCGCGGGCGAAGGTCTCAGCCACCGCCGCGTCGACGATCAGCGCCGACTTCCAGCCAAAATTCTTCACCTTCGCGGCAACGTCCTTGGTCTTCTCGAGGTTGCCGACGGCATCGAGAACGACCAGCTTGCCCTCGGCCGCCTTCTGCGACAGCGCGGAGACGAGCCCCAGACGGCGCACCTTCTTGTTCAGCGAGTAGCCATGGTCGCGCACGACGGGACCATGCACCACGCCACCAGTACGGAACTGCGGCGCACGCAGAGAGCCCTGACGGGCGTTACCCGTGCCCTTCTGCTTGTACGGCTTGCGGGTGGTGCCCGAAACCTCGCCCATGCCCTTCACCTTGTGCGTACCGGCGCGGCGCTTGGCCAGCTGCCAGTGGATCACGCGCGCGATGATGTCCACGCGGGGCTCAGCTGCGAAAATCTCGTCCGGCAGCTCGGCGCTGCCAACGGCCTTCGCATCAAAATCAACAACATCCAGCTTCATCGACTTAGCCCTTCAGCGCCGCGGGATAGGCGGCATCCGCCGGCCGCGCCTTCTTGATCGCGTCGCGCATCAGCACGTATTCGCCCTTGGAACCGGGGATCGCGCCACGCACGAGGACAAGGTTACGTTCCGCGTCCACACCCGCGACCTGCAGGTTAAGGGTGGTCACGCGCTCCTGGCCGAGATGGCCGGCCATCTTCTTGTTCTTGAAGGTCTTGCCGGGATCCTGACGGTTACCGGTCGAACCCAGCGAACGATGGCTGATGGACACGCCGTGGGAGGCTTCCAGACCGCGGAAGTTCCAGCGCTTCATACCACCGGCAAAGCCCTTACCCTTGGTGATACCAGCAACGTCGACGAACTGGCCGACGGCGAAGTGCGCGGCGGAAATCGCGGCACCAGCCTCCAGCACGGCGTCGTCGGCCACGCGGAATTCCGCGAGCTTCATCGCCGGCTCCACCTTGCCCTTGGCGAAGTGGCCCTTCTGCGCCTTGCTCACATTCTTCGGCTTGGCCTTGCCAATGCCGAGCTGCACGGCGGAGTAGCCGTCGGTCTCAACCGTCCGCGCCGCCACAACCCGCACCTCGTCGAGATGCAGCACCGTGACCGGCACATGCGTGCCGTCTTCCTTGAACAGCCGGGTCATCCCCAGCTTTTTTGCGATCACACCGGTACGCATAATACCAATACCACCTAAGCTCAGATCTTAATTTCGACTTCGACGCCGGCGGCCAGGTCGAGCTTCATCAGCGCGTCCACGGTCTGCGGGGTCGGGTCAACGATATCCAGCAAGCGGCGATGGGTCCGGATTTCGAACTGCTCGCGGCTCTTCTTGTCCACATGCGGCGAACGGTTCACGGTGAACCGTTCAATGTGGGTCGGCAAAGGAATCGGCCCCCGCACCTGAGCGCCCGTGCGCTTCGCCGTGTTGACGATGTCCTTGGTGCTGTTGTCCAGCACGCGGTGGTCATACGCCTTCAGGCGGATACGGATGTTTTGGTTGTCCATCTTAACTCAAGCTCTTCTCAAAGATACGGGGGCCGGTAACTTACTTCGTGATCTTGGCGACGACGCCCGAACCAACGGTACGGCCGCCTTCACGGATAGCGAAGCGCAGACCTTCGTCCATGGCGATCGGGGCGATCAGCTCGACGGCGATCGTCACGTTGTCACCCGGCATCACCATCTCGGTGCCTTCAGGCAACGTCACCACGCCAGTCACGTCCGTCGTGCGGAAGTAGAACTGCGGGCGGTAGTTGGTGAAGAACGGGGTGTGGCGGCCACCTTCTTCCTTGGTCAGGATGTAGGCCTGACCTTCGAACTTGGTGTGCGGGGTGATGGAGCCCGGGGCGGACAGAACCTGGCCGCGCTCGATATCCTCACGCTTGGTGCCGCGCAGCAGCGCGCCGATGTTGTCGCCAGCCTGACCCTGATCGAGCAGCTTGCGGAACATTTCCACGCCGGTCACGGTCGTCTTGGTGGTCGGACGCAGGCCGACGATCTCGACTTCGTCACCAACCTTGATGATACCACGCTCGACGCGGCCGGTGGCCACAGTGCCGCGGCCGGAGATGGAGAACACGTCTTCCACCGGCATCAGGAACGGCTTGTCGACAGCGCGCTCGGGCTGCGGAATGTAGGAGTCAACCGCTTCCATCAGCTTCAGAATGGCCTGCTCGCCGATCTCTGGCTGCGTGTCATTCAGGGCGCACACGGCGGAACCCTTGATGATGGGGATGTCATCGCCGGGGAAGCCGTAGTTGGAGAGCAGCTCACGCACTTCCATCTCGACCAGCTCGACCAGATCGGGGTCCGCAAGGTCCATCTTGTTCAGGAACACGACCAGGGCCGGCACGCCGACCTGGCGGGCGAGCAGGATGTGCTCACGGGTCTGCGGCATCGGGCCGTCAGCGGCGGACACAACCAGGATGCCACCGTCCATCTGGGCGGCGCCGGTGATCATGTTCTTCACGTAGTCGGCGTGGCCGGGGCAGTCCACGTGGGCATAGTGACGGTTGGCGGTCTCGTACTCCACATGGGCGGTGGAGATGGTGATGCCGCGGGCGCGCTCTTCCGGCGCCTTGTCAATCTGGTCGTAGGCGGTGAAGGTCGCGCCACCAGCCTTGGCCAGCACCTTGGTGATGGCGGCGGTCAGCGAGGTCTTGCCATGATCGACGTGGCCGATCGTGCCAATGTTAACGTGCGGCTTGGTGCGCTCAAATTTAGCTTTGGCCATTTAACTGCTCCGTGTGCAGGCTAAAAACAGTAACGTTCAGTCAGATTACCACCGGTAGTGGCTGAAAGCCTTGTTGGCTTCGGCCATACGGTGAGTGTCTTCGCGCTTCTTCACCGCAGAGCCGCGGTTGTTCACCGCATCCTGCAGCTCGTTCGACAGACGCTCTTCCATCGTGTGCTCCCCACGCTTGCGCGCGGAGTCGATGATCCAGCGAATCGCCAGCGCCTGACGACGCTCGGCGCGAACTTCAACGGGAACCTGGTAGGTCGCACCGCCAACGCGGCGGGAGCGAACCTCGATGGCCGGCTTCACGTTGTCCAACGCTTCGTGGAACAAGCGCACCGGGTCGGCATTCGCCCCGCCGCGCTTCTTCAGCACGTCCAGCGCACCGTAGACAATGCTCTCGGCCACAGATTTTTTGCCGTCATGCATCAACACATTCATGAAACGGCTGATCACGACATCGCCGAACTTGGCGTCCGGCAGAACTTCACGCTTAATCGCGCGACGGCGACGGCTCATCTCAGTCTCTCCTTACTTCGGACGCTTCGCGCCGTAGAGCGAGCGGCGCTTGCGGCGCTTCGGCAGGCCCTGCGTATCCAGCACGCCGCGCAGAATATGATAACGCACGCCGGGAAGGTCTTTCACGCGGCCGCCGCGGATCAGCACCACAGAGTGCTCCTGCAGGTTATGCCCTTCACCGGGGATGTAGCTCACCACCTCGAAGCCATTGGTCAAACGCACCTTGGCGACCTTACGAAGCGCCGAGTTCGGCTTCTTCGGCGTGGTCGTGTAGACGCGCGTGCAAACGCCGCGCTTTTGGGGGCAGCCCTCGAGGGCAGGCACCTTATTACGCTTCGGCGCCGGCTCACGGCCTTTGGCGATCAACTGATTAATGGTCGGCATATCTCATCCTGCTTCGTGTGTATCCCGGTGGCACCTTCGCCTCGGCATCGAGTCAACCATACAAAAAAACCTCCGCAAGGCGGTTCCCCACCTTACGGAATGTCCCTCCAGCACGCGGCCTAGGTACGGGAAACCTTCCCGGACGGCGCCGCACGCGCCAGATTGTATAGACGACCCGCGCCAGAAACTCTGGAACCGCGAGAGCGCCTTCCTTAGGACCCACCCACCCGCAAGTCAAGCGTTTCCGCCGCCTCGGGAAGGCAGAAAATTGCAGAATGGCGAAATCCTCATGGCAGGTCACGGGAATCAATCAGATGCCTGCCCGAATCAAAACGGCGCCCTTATGGGGCGCCGTTTCGACTCGTCTAAATATAAGCAGACTCTTACTCCGCGGCGGTTTCCGGCTTGGAGATCGCGGGGCGGCTTCCACCCAGCGCCTGGCGGTCCCGCCCGGCGGCGATCGCCCGCAGCCGGTTCATCACCGCGCCGGTACCGGCGGGGATCAGGCGGCCGACGATCACGTTCTCCTTCAGGCCCGTCAGCGCGTCGATCTTGCCCGCCGTGGCGGCCTCGGTCAGCACGCGAGTCGTCTCCTGGAAGGAGGCGGCAGAGATGAAGCTCTGCGTCTGCAGGCTGGCCTTGGTGATGCCCTGGAGCACCGGCAGGGCGACGGCCTTGCGCTCGTCTTCCGCCAGCTTGGCGTTCTCCTGGTCGAACTCCACGCGGTCCACCAGCTCGCCGACCAGGAAGGTCGTATCGCCCGGCTCCACGACTTCCACCTTCTGCAGCATCTGGCGGACGATCACTTCAATATGCTTGTCGTTGATCTTCACGCCCTGCAGACGGTACACGTCCTGGATTTCGTTCACGAGGTAATCGGACAGCGCCTCCACGCCCAGCACGCGCAGAATGTCGTGCGGCACGCGCGGGCCGTCCACCAGCGGGTCGCCCTGGCGGACATAGTCGCCCTCCTGCACGGAGACGTGCTTGCCCTTCGGAACCAGGTACTCGGTCTCCTCGCCGGTCTCGTCGTTCTTCACGATAACGCGGCGCTTCGCCTTGTAATCCTTGCCGAATTCCACGCGGCCGTCGATTTCCGCGATGATCGCGTGATCCTTCGGCCGGCGCGCCTCGAACAGCTCCGCCACGCGCGGCAGACCGCCGGTGATATCGCGGGTCTTCGAGCCCTCGCGCGGGATGCGCGCCAGCACGTCGCCATCCGCCACCGTAGCTCCCGATTCCACCGAGAGGATGGAGTCCGGAGCCAGGAAGTAGCGGGCCTCGGTACCGTTGGCCAGGCGCAGGATCTCGCCCCTCTCGTCCTTCAGCAGCAGGCGCGGGCGCAGATCGGCGCCGCGGGCGGATTGCTTGTAGTCCACCACCACCTTGGAGGTCAGGCCCGTCACCTCGTCGGTACGCTCGACGAGGGTGATGCCCTCGATCAGGTCTGCGTATTCGACGATACCGGCACGCTCGGTGATGATCGGCAGGGTGTACGGATCCCACTCCGCCAGCTTCTGGCCACGGGCGACGTCCGCGCCCTCGTCCACCAGCAGGCGCGCGCCATATGGCACGCGGAAGCGGGCACGCTCGCGCTTGGCGGCGTCGGTGATGATGATTTCGCAATTACGGCTCATCACCACGGGCACGCCCTGGGAGTTGGTCACCACGTTCCGGTTTCGGATAGCCACCACGCCGTCATGGCTGGCTTCCACATTGGACTGCTCGGCGCCACGCTGCGCCGCGCCACCAATGTGGAAGGTACGCATGGTCAGCTGCGTGCCCGGCTCGCCGATCGACTGCGCCGCGATGACGCCCACGGCTTCGCCGACATTCACCGGCGTGCCGCGTGCGAGGTCGCGCCCATAGCACTTGGCGCAGACGGCGATCTTGGTGTCGCAGGTCAGGACGGAGCGGATCTTCACCGACTCGATGCCGGACTTCTCGATGAGCTCGGCCTGCGGCTCCTCGATCAGCGTATTCGCCGGCACGATCACCTCGCCAGTGACCAGATCGACGACATCCGCCGCGGCGGTACGGCCCAGCACGCGCTCGGCGAGCGAGGAGACGATCTCGCCGCCATCGCGCACCGCGCTCACGGTCAGGCCGCGCTCAGTGCCGCAATCATCTTCGATGATGATGCAGTCCTGCGCCACGTCGACGAGACGGCGGGTGAGGTAACCGGAGTTCGCGGTCTTCAACGCCGTATCGGCCAGACCCTTGCGGGCGCCGTGGGTGGAGTTGAAGTAGTCGAGAACCGAGAGGCCTTCCTTGAAGTTCGCGATGATCGGCTGCTCGATGATCTCGCCCGAGGGCTTGGCCATCAGGCCGCGCATGCCGGCGAGCTGGGACATCTGCGCCGCCGAACCACGCGCACCGGAGTGGCTCATCATCCACACCGAGTTGGTCGGCCGGCCGATCTCCTGCTTGGAGATCTCCTTCATCATCGCCGTGGCCACGAGGTCCTTACAACGCGACCAGGCGTCAACGACCTTGTTGTAGCGCTCGCCGGCGGTGATCAGACCATCCTGGTACTGCTGCTCGAACTCGCGCACCTCGGCCTGGGTCTTGCCAACCAGCTCGGCCTTGGAGCCGGGGATGCGCATGTCGTCCTTGCCGAAGGAAATGCCGGCCTTTGCCGCGTGGCGGAAGCCCAGTCCCATCATCCGGTCGCAGAAGATCACCGCCTCCTTCTGGCCGCAATGGCGGTAGACGAGGTCGATCACGTCCTGCACATTCTTCTTGGTCAGCATCTTGTTGACCACGGCGAACGGCACGTTCGGGTTCAGCGGCAAGAGCTGGCCGATGAGCATGCGGCCCGGCGTGGTCACCACGATGGCGGTCTTGACGTTACCCTCGTGGTCGATGGTCTTCACGCGCCCGCGGATCTTGTCATGCAGCTTGATGACACCGGCCGAGAGGGCGAACTCGAGCTCTCCGACCGTGCCGAAGGCCTTCGCCTCCTCGTCCTTGGTCGCCAGGAATTCCGGCGTCTCCAGGGAGAGATAGTACAGGCCGAGCACGATATCCTGGCTCGGCACGATGATCGGCTTGCCGTTGGCGGGGCTGAGGATGTTGTTGGTGGACATCATCAGCACGCGGCCTTCCAGCTGCGCCTCGATGGACAGCGGCACGTGCACCGCCATCTGGTCGCCGTCGAAGTCCGCGTTGAAGGCGGTGCAGACCAGCGGGTGCAGCTGGATCGCCTTGCCCTCGATCAGCACCGGCTCGAAGGCCTGGATGCCCAGGCGGTGCAACGTGGGCGCGCGGTTCAGCATCACGGGATGCTCGCGGATCACCTCTTCGAGGATATCCCAAACCTCCGGACGCTCCTTCTCCACCATGCGCTTGGCGGCCTTGATGGTGGTGGCCAGGCCGTATTTCTCCAGCTTGGCGTAGATGAAGGGCTTGAACAGCTCCAGCGCCATCTTCTTGGGCAGGCCGCACTGGTGCAGCTTCAACTCCGGGCCCACCACGATGACCGAACGGCCCGAGTAGTCCACGCGCTTGCCGAGCAGGTTCTGGCGGAAGCGGCCCTGCTTGCCCTTCAGCATGTCGGAGAGCGACTTCAGCGGGCGCTTGTTTGTGCCTGTGATGGCGCGGCCGCGGCGGCCGTTATCGAACAGCGCGTCAACGGCCTCCTGCAGCATGCGCTTCTCGTTGCGCACGATGATGTCCGGCGCGCGCAACTCCATCAGCCGCTTCAGGCGGTTGTTGCGGTTGATCACGCGGCGGTACAAGTCGTTCAGGTCGGAGGTGGCGAAGCGGCCGCCATCCAGCGGCACCAGCGGGCGCAGCTCGGGCGGGATCACCGGGATCACGTCCAGCACCATCCACTCCGGGTGCGTGCCGGAGTCGAGGAAGTTCTCGACCAGCTTCAGGCGCTTGACCAGCTTCTTACGCTTGGTCTCGCTGTTGGTCTCCTTCAGCTCCGCGCGCATGGTGGCGCGGTCCTCGGCGAGGTCGATATTGTTCAGGATGACCTTGATCGCCTCGGCGCCGATGCCTGCCCGGAACGCGTCATCACCGAACTCGTCCTGCTTGTTGTACAGCTCGTCCTCGGAGATGAGCTGGTGCAGCTTGAGGTCCGTCGTGCCCGGTTCGAGCACGATGTAGCTCTCGAAATACAGCACCTTCTCGACATCTTTGAGCGTCATGTCGAGCATGGTGGCGATACGGCTCGGCAGCGACTTCAGGAACCAGATATGCGCGACAGGCGAGGCCAGCTCGATATGGCCCATGCGCTCGCGGCGCACCTTGGCAAGCGTCACTTCCACGCCGCACTTCTCGCAGATGATGCCGCGGAACTTCATGCGCTTGTACTTGCCGCACAGGCACTCGTAGTCCTTGATCGGCCCGAAGATGCGGGCGCAGAACAGGCCGTCGCGCTCGGGCTTGAAGGTACGGTAGTTGATCGTCTCCGGCTTCTTGATCTCGCCATAAGACCAGCTGCGGATCTGCTCCGGCGAGGCGATCTGGATCTTCATCCGGTCGAAAGACGTGGCCTGCCCCGGCTGGCCCAGAATCTTCATCAAGTCACTCATCTGCGTCATCCTTGCAAAGCCAGGCAGGAGGCCATGCCCCCGCCCGGCAAAATGAAGTTTAGGTGGCGTCCTGTTCCAGATCGACGTTCAGGCCGAGGGACTTCAGTTCCTTCAGCAGCACGTTGAAGCTTTCGGGGATGCCAGCCTCGAAATTGTCCTGCTCGCGCACAATGGCCTCGTAGACCTTGGTGCGGCCGGACACGTCGTCAGACTTCACCGTCAGCATTTCCTGCAGCGTGTACGCGGCGCCATAGGCTTCCAGCGCCCACACTTCCATTTCACCGAAGCGCTGGCCACCGAACTGCGCCTTGCCGCCCAGCGGCTGCTGGGTAACGAGCGAGTACGGGCCGATCGAACGGGCATGGATCTTGTCATCGACCAGGTGGTGCAGCTTGAGCATGTACATGTAGCCCACGGTCACCTTGCGCTCGAACGCTTCGCCGGTACGGCCGTCGATCAGGGTCGACTGGCCGGAAACATCCAGCCCGGCCTTGGCCAGCATCGCCTCGATATCCGGGATGCGCGCACCATCGAACACCGGCGTCGCGATCGGCACGCCCTTCTTGATGTTGCCGCACAGCTCGATCAGCGCCGCGTCATCCATGTCGGCAATCTGCTCGCCATAGATTTCGTCGCCGTAGGCGTCCTTGAGCCGGTTCAGCAGTTCCATCTTCGCTTCACCGGTCCGGCGGTACTCTTCAACCACCGCGCCGATCTGCTTGCCAAGATTGGCGCAAGCCCAGGCCAAATGCACCTCGAGGATCTGCCCCACGTTCATGCGCGACGGCACACCCAGCGGGTTCAGCACGAGGTCAACCGGCGTGCCATCCTCGAGGAACGGCATGTCCTCCACCGGCACCACGCGCGAGACCACCCCCTTGTTGCCGTGACGGCCGGCCATCTTGTCGCCCGGCTGCAGCTTGCGCTTCACCGCCACGAACACCTTGACCATCTTCATCACGCCGGGGAGCAGCTCATCGCCGCGCTGCAGCTTCTCGACCTTGCTCTCAAACCGCTCCTGCAGGCGCTTCACAGCGGCATCGAACTCGCGCTTCAGCGTCTCGATATGCGCCACCACGGCGTCGTCCTGCACCGCGATGTTGCGCCACGCGCCGCGCGGATGCTCGGCCAGAACCTCTTCGGTGATCTCGGTGCCGGCCTTGATGCCCTTGAAGCCCGAGGCGGCAACCTGACCCAGCAGCGACTCGCGCAGCCGGTTCAGGAAGGAACGCTCCTGAATAGCCTTCTCGTCGTCGCGGTCCTTGGCCAGGCGCTCGATCTCGGCGCGCTCGATCGCCAGCGCGCGCTCGTCCTTGTCCACGCCGCGGCGGTTGAACACGCGCACATCGACGATGGTGCCCGCCGTGCCGGGCGGCAGGCGCAGCGAGGTGTCGCGCACGTCGGAGGCCTTCTCGCCGAAGATGGCGCGCAGCAGCTTCTCTTCCGGCGTCATCGGGCTTTCGCCCTTCGGCGTCACCTTGCCTACCAGAATATCGCCCGGGTTCACCTCGGCGCCGATATACACGATACCCGCCTCGTCGAGGTTGCGCAGCGCTTCCTCGCCGACATTCGGGATGTCGCGGGTGATTTCCTCCTGGCCGAGCTTGGTGTCGCGCGCCATGACCTCAAACTCCTCGATATGGATCGAGGTGAACACGTCATCGCGGGCGATACGCTCGGAGATCAGGATGGAGTCTTCGAAGTTGTAGCCGTTCCAGGGCATGAAGGCGCAAAGCGCGTTGCGGCCCAGCGCGAGCTCGCCCAGCTCGGTGGACGGGCCGTCGGCGATAATATCCCCCGCGGCGACCCTGTCGCCGACTTTAACCAAGGGCCGCTGGTTGATGCAGGTGCTCTGGTTGGAGCGCATGTACTTACGCAGGCGGTAGATATCGACGCCCATGGTCGTGCCATCCTCGGCCGTCGCCCGCACCACGATGCGTGCGCCGTCGATCTGGTCGATGATGCCGGCGCGCCTGGCGACGATGGTCGCACCGGAGTCGCGCGCCACGGCGGCTTCCATGCCGGTGCCGACGATCGGGGCATCGGACCGGATCAGCGGCACCGCCTGGCGCTGCATGTTCGAGCCCATCAGCGCGCGGTTGGCGTCGTCGTTCTCCAGGAAGGGGATCAGCGCCGCGGCGACCGAAACCAGCTGCTTCGGCGACACGTCGATGGCGGTGACTTCCTCGGGCTTGACCAGAAGGAAGTCGCCGCTGCGGCGCACGGAGACGAGGTCGTCGGTGAACTTGCCCCCCTCATCCTTCTTCGCGTCGGCCTGCGCCACCGTCAGGCGCTCTTCTTCCATCGCGGAAAGGTACTTCCACGAGGGCTGCACCACGCCGTCCTTCACCAACTGGTACGGGGTCTCGATGAAGCCGTATTTGTTCACCTTGGCGTAGGTGGCGAGGCTGTTGATCAGACCGATGTTCGGGCCTTCCGGCGTCTCAATCGGGCAGATGCGGCCGTAATGGGTCGGGTGCACGTCGCGCACTTCGAAGCCGGCGCGCTCGCGGGTCAGACCGCCCGGCCCGAGGGCGGAGAGGCGGCGCTTATGCGTCACTTCCGAGAGCGGGTTGGTCTGGTCCATGAACTGGCTGAGCTGCGAAGAGCCGAAGAACTCGCGCACCGCCGCCGCCGCCGGCTTGGCGTTGATCAGGTCGTGCGGCATCACGCTGTCGATATCCACCGAGCCCATCCGCTCGCGGATCGCGCGTTCCATGCGCAGCAGGCCGACGCGGTACTGGTTCTCCATCAGCTCGCCGACGGAACGCACGCGGCGGTTGCCGAGATTGTCGATGTCGTCGATCGCGCCGCGGCCGTCCTTCAGCTCGGTCATGATCTTGATGGTGCGCAGGATGTCGTCCTTGCGCAGCACGCGCACGGTATCCGGCACGTCGATGCCCAGGCGCATGTTCATCTTCACGCGGCCCACGGCGGAGAGGTCGTAGCGGTCGGCGTCGAAGAACAGGCCCTTGAACAGCGCCTCAGCGGTTTCGCTGGTCGGCGGCTCGCCGGGGCGCATCACGCGGTAGATGTCGATCAACGCATCTTCGCGGTTGTTGTTCTTGTCGGCGGCCAGGGTGTTGCGGATCCACGGGCCGTTCGCCTGGTCGATGGCGAGCGTCGGCAGGGAATCGATGCCCTTGTCCTCCAGCTGCGCCAGCTTCTGCTCGGTCAGCTCCTCGCCGGCCTCGGCGAAGATCTCGCCGGTCTCGGGGTCGTATAGGTCCTCGGCCACATAGCGGCCGACCAGGTCCCCGCGCGCCACCAGCACGCTCTTGGTCTTCTCGGCGATCTTGCGCACCGCGCGGGCGGTCAGCTTCTCATCGGCCTTGGCCACGACCTCGCCGCTCTCGGCATCGACCAGATCCTCGATCAGCTTGACGTTGCGGAACGCATCGACCTCGAAGGGGCGCGCCCACTGGCCGTTATTCGCGGTGTACACCACCTGGCCGTAGAAGAAGTTGAGCATCTCCTCCGCGTCCATGCCCTTGATCTCGCCGATCTCGACCGTCTCACCCTTGGCGGCGCGGGCCTCGATCAGTTTCTCCGTCCCCAGGCTCGGCAGGGCGTAGAGCAGCGTCGTCACCGGCAGCTTGCGCTTGCGGTCGATGCGCACATACACGAGGTCCTTGGCGTCGAACTCGAAGTCCAGCCAGGAGCCGCGATACGGGATCACGCGGGCGGTAAACAGGTACTTGCCGGAGGAGTGCGTCTTGCCGCGGTCGTGGTCGAAGAACACGCCCGGGCTGCGGTGCATCTGGCTGACGATCACGCGCTCCGTGCCGTTCACCACGAAGGTGCCGTTATCGGTCATCAGCGGCATGTCGCCCATGTACACGGGCTGCTCTTTAATATCGCGAATAGAGCGGGCACCGGTGTCCTCGTCCAGGTCCCAGACGATCAGGCGCAGGATCACCTTCAGCGGGGCGGCATAGGTCATGCCGCGCTGGATGCACTCCTCGACATCGTATTTCGGCTCTTCCAGCTCGTAATAGACGAACTCAAGCCGGCCGCGGCCAGCGAAATCGTCGATCGGGAAGACCGATTTGAAAACTTCCTGAAGCCCGGAATGCGTGCGCGCATCCGGCTTTGTGTGCATCTGCAGGAAAGAATCGTAGCTGGCGCGCTGCACATCGATAAGATTTGGCATCGGCGCGACTTCGGGGATGCGACCAAAGCTCTTACGAATGCGCTTACGGTTGGTGAAAGATCCCTTACCCAAACCACCACTGATCGCGTTCATCGCATCACCCTCGTAAATAATTTACAGCGTCGTCGTATAAAAACGGGTGGCAGGCGATCACCCAGGGGTAATCGCCTGCCCTTTAGGCGTATACACGCCGCGGCGATGAAGCCACGGCGGGGAGCAAATTACTTGACTTCGACAGTCGCGCCCTGCTCTTCCAGCGTCTTCTTGATCGCGGCAGCCTCGTCCTTGGTCGCGTTTTCCTTGACCGTCTTCGGGGCGCCCTCAACCAGGTCCTTGGCTTCCTTGAGGCCCAGGCCGGTAATGGTGCGGATTTCCTTGATCACGTTGATCTTCTTGTCGCCAGCATTGGCGAGGATCACGGTGAACTCGGTCTGCTCTTCAGCCGGGGCGGCAGCAGCAGCGGCCGGGCCGGCAACGGCGGCAACAGCCACCGGGGCGGCGGCGGAGACGCCCCACTTCTCTTCGAGCAGCTTGGAGAGCTCAGCGGCCTCCAGGACGGTCAGCTTCGACAGCTCTTCAACGAGCGCGTTCAGGTCAGCCATTTTTACAATCTTTCGTATAAGTAGACTTTGGTTGGTTCAAAGCAAGGGCGGCACCACGCTGCCCTGCCAATTTCATGCGACAAGAGTCTGAAGCGTCGTCAGGCCGCTTCGCTCTTCTGGGAGTCGGCATACGCCGCGAAGACCCGAGCAAGCTGGCCAGCCGGCGCCTGCAGCACGCCCGCAACCTTGGTCGCCGGGGCATTGATAAGCCCCAGGATCTTGGCGCGCAGCGAGTCGAGCGACGGCAGCTCGGACAGTGCCTTGACGCCATTGGCGTCGAGCACCTGGCTCCCGAGGGAGCCACCGAGCAGCACGAACTTGTCATTGGTCTTGGCGAAGTCGACAGCAGCCTTCGCCACCGCCACCGGGTCTTTCGACCAGGCAAGCGCGGTGGGCCCCTTCAGGAGCGGGCCAATGCCATCGAACCGGGTCCCATCGAGCGCAAGCAGGGCCAGACGATTCTTCGCAACCTTGAAGCTCGCGCCAGCCTCGCGCATCTTGCGGCGCAGGTCCGTGACCTCGGCAACCGTCATGCCCGCATTGCGGGTCACAACGACCATCGACGTCTCGGTGAACACCGAAGACAGCTCAGCGACGAATTCACGCTTCTCTATGCGATCCACATCCGTCTCCAACTTGCGGCGATAAGCGGGACAAAGCCCACATACCGCCAGGTTACCCAAGATGCCGGGACCATCCCGGACATCTCTCGCCTGTCCTTACGCTAGAACCACCAAAGCCCTGCCGTTACGCGAAGTCTTTGGCACCTCTCTACCGAATGCGGGGCAGGCCCCATCAAACCTCGCGGTACATACGGTCTCGGACAGGTCGGGGCGCGTTGCCGCACCCCTGCCCGTGGCGGCCGGAGCCGCCACGTATCTCTTAGAAAAACTTAGGCGACGGTCGTGACATCCACGCGGATGCCGGGGCCCATCGTCGTGGAGAGCGCCACCTTCTGCAGATAGGTGCCCTTGGCGCCGGTCGGCTTGGCCTTCTGCACGGCGTCGATCAGCGCCTTGGCGTTCTCAACCAGCTTGCCGTCGTCGAAGCTCGCCTTGCCGATACCGGCATGAATGATGCCAGCCTTTTCGGCGCGGAACTCAACCTGGCCGGACTTGGCGGCGGTCACCGCGCCCTTCACGTCCATGGTCACGGTGCCGAGCTTCGGGTTCGGCATCAGGCCGCGCGGGCCCAGGATCTTACCCAGCTTACCAACCAGACCCATCATGTCCGGGGTGGCGATGCAGCGGTCGAACTGGATGTCGCCAGCCTGCACCTTCTCGGCCAGATCGTCGGCGCCCACCACGTCGGCACCCGCGGCCAGAGCTTCCTCAGCCTTGGCGCCGCGGGCGAACACGCCCACGCGCAGGGTCTTGCCCGTGCCGTTCGGCAGGGAGATCAGGCCGCGCACCATCTGGTCGGCGTGACGCGGGTCGATGCCCAGATTCAGCGCGATCTCGATGGTTTCGTCGAACTTCGCCTTGGCGTTGGCCTTGGCCAGGGTCACGGCCTCGGTCAGCGGGTACAGCTTGGAGCGGTCAACATTGGCGCGGGCAGCGGCCAAACGCTTGTCATGTGCCATGTGTTAGCCCTCCACCACAGTCACGCCCATGGAACGGGCAGAGCCAGCAAGCATGCGCACAGCCGCATCCTCGTCATTGGCGTTCATATGCTTCATCTTGATCTTGGCGATCTCGCGCAGCTGCTCCATCGTCACCTTGCCGACGGCCGCACCCTTGCCGGGGGTCGTCGTACCCTTGTCGATCTTCGCCGCCTTCTTCAGGAAGTAGGTGTTCGGCGGGGTCTTCATGATGAAGGAGAAGGTCCGGTCACCGAAGGCGGTGATCACGACCGGCACCGGCATGCCGGGCTCCATACCTTGCGTCGCCGCGTTGAATTCCTTGACGAACTGCATGATGTTCAGACCACGCTGACCGAGCGCCGGACCAACCGGCGGCGACGGATTCGCTTTGCCTGCAGGAATCTGCAGCTTAATATAGCCTACAACCTTCTTTGCCATCTCTGGCTCCTATCCTTTGGCACACGCCAATGGACCGCGGTACATCCGGCCGGGCGAACCAACGCCCAAGCCTCCCACGTTCCGGTAAGGGGCGGAGCCTTAGCCCATCCCCTCTCCCCTGTCTATATCCCTGCGGCCTAAATCTTATTATAATGCGACCATGCAGAAACACGCTGCCTTGCTTGTCATTGACGTCCAGAACGACTTCTGCCCCGGAGGCACCCTCGCCGTACCTGATGGCGGCGCGATCATCCCGCTCATCAACCATCTGGCCCCCCGGTTCGAGACCGTAATCCTCACCCAGGACTGGCACCCGGCCGACCATATCTCCTTCGCCGCCAGCCACCCGGGCAAGCAACCGTTCGAAATGATTGAGCTCCCCTATGGCCCGCAGGTGCTCTGGCCCCGCCATTGCGTGATGGGCACGTCGGGGGCGGCACTGCACCCGGCGCTCGACATCCCGCACGCCCGGATGATCCTGCGCAAGGGCGGCAACCGGCTGGTGGACAGCTATTCCGCCTTCCTGGAGGCCGACCGCGCCAGCAGGACCGGGCTGGACGGCTATCTGCGCTCGCTCGGCATCACCGACCTTTATTTATGCGGCCTGGCCACGGATTTCTGTGTCGCCTGGTCGGCGGAGGATGCGCGGACCTTCGGCTTCAACGCCACGATCATCGAGGATGCCTGCCGCGCCATCGACCTCAACGGCTCGCTCGAAGCCGCCTGGGCGAAGCTCACCGCCGCCGGGGTGGCGCGCATCTCCAGCACCCTACCGGCATAAAAAAAGCGGCCCGAAGGCCGCTTTTCTCAAAGCATTTTCGTCCGAACGATCAGTCGAGGCTGATGGCGGAGACTTCCGGGCCCTTGGCGCCCTGGACCACGCTCATCTTCACGGCCTGGCCTTCCTGCAGCGGGGAGAGACCTGCAGACTCCAGAGCGGTGGCATGCACGAACACGTCCTTGCCGCCGTTCTGCGGGCTGATAAAGCCGAAGCCCTTGGTGGCATTGTACCACTTGACGATGCCGGTCATCTCCTGGGCCGGGCCACTCGCCTGCTGGCGGGGCGGGCGCGGGGTGCGCGGACGGTCGAAACCACCGCCGAAACCACCGCTGCGCGGCGGCGGTGCTTCGCCTTCCTTCACCGAGATCACTTGGTCAACCTGGCGGCCCTTCTGGCCCTGGCCAACCCGCACCTGCAGGATGGAGCCCGGCGTAACGGCCTGGAAACCGGCGTTCTGCAGCGAGTTCGCGTGCAGGAACACGTCGCCCGAGCCGTCGGCCATCTCGACGAAACCGAACCCCTTCTCGGGGTTGTACCATTTCACCGTTGCCTTTGCCTCAGGGGCAGAGGACGTGGACCCAAACCCGGAAAAAGACGGCGGGGGAAGGGGCGCATTGCCAAAGAAATTGTCGTCATCAAAGCCGCGGCGGCGATTTTGACGCTGGCGGTCGTTTTTCGGGGGTCGCACTATTAAAACTGTCCTCTGTGATCTTTCAGGTCGCCCAGCGCAGGCTGGACGGCCAGCAGCATAAGACAGGCGGGCGGGGCCTTCAATCCCGAAATGAGGCAAGCAGCCTGCATCCTTGCATAAATCGCCGTTATTTTCGCAACTCTTCGCAAATGGCATGGCTCGCCGCGCTTGCCCTGCGCCGCGGCGCGCCCTAAGAGCCCCCATGGCTTTCCCCATTGACAATCCGGCCCTGGCCGAAGCGCTCGCCGCGCGCGGCTATTCCTCCCCCACTGCGGTGCAGCTCGCCGTGCTGCAGCCCGAGGCCGAGGGACGCGACCTGCTCGTTTCCGCCCAGACCGGCTCCGGAAAAACCGTCGCCTTCGGGCTCGCCCTGGCCAGCACCATTCTTGGCGCCAACACGGCGCTGCCCGCCACGCAACACCCGCTCGTCCTCGTCATCGCCCCCACGCGCGAACTGGCGCTGCAGGTGCATGCCGAGCTCTCCTGGCTGTACGAGAAAGCCGGCGGGCGGATCGTCGCCTGCGTCGGCGGCATGGACCCGCGGCGCGAGGCGCGCCAACTCGCCGCTGGCTGCCATATCGTCGTCGGCACGCCGGGGCGCCTGCAGGACCATATCGACCGCGGCAATCTCAAACTGGCCGAACTCGAAGCCGTGGTACTGGACGAGGCCGACGAGATGCTCGACCTCGGTTTTAAGGACGAACTGGACTTCATCCTCTCCAACGCGCCCGAGAGCCGCCGCACCCTGCTCTTCTCCGCCACCATCTCGCGCGAGATCGCGGCCCTGGCCCGCGCCTACCAGCACAACGCCCTGCGCATCGACACGGTCTCCCGCACCGAGCCGCATGCCGATATCGAATACCGCGCCATCGTCGCCCCCGGGCATGAGACCGAGTCAGCACTGGTCAACCTGCTCCGCGCCCAGGAGTCGCGCGCCATCGTGTTCTGCGCCACGCGCGACAATGTGCGCCATCTGCATGCCAGCCTGCTGGCGCGCGGCTTCAACGCCGTGGCGCTGTCAGGCGAGCTGTCGCAGGCCGAGCGCAACACGGCGTTGAACGCGCTGCGCGAGGGCCGCGCCCAGGTCTGCATCGCCACCGATGTCGCGGCACGGGGGCTGGACCTGCCGGATCTCGGCCTCGTCATCCATGCGGACCTGCCGACCAACAAGGCCACGCTGCTGCACCGCTCCGGGCGCACTGGCCGCGCCGGGCGCAAGGGCGTCTGCGTGCTGCTGGTCTCCCCGGTGAAGCGCCGCCGCGCCGAAATGCTGCTCGGCTCGGCCAATATCGAAGCCACCTGGCACAACCCGCCCACGCCGGAGCAGATCCGCGCGCTGGACGCCGAGCGCCTGCTGGAGCATCCGCTGCTAACGCAGCCGCGGGACGAGAACCAGGACCAGCACCGCGCCGCAATCGGCCTGCTGGAGCGGTTCAGCCCCGAGGCCATCGCCGCCGCCTTCATCCGCCTGGCCCAGGCGCATCTGCCCGAGCCCGCCGCCGTGACGATATTGCCGCTGGAACCCGCCCGCCCGGCGCGCGCCACAGCCGCAGCCCGGCCCATCGCCGCGGTGACCGGCAGCGGCAACGGCGTGTGGTTCCGCCTGCCCGCCGGGCGCCAGAACAATGCCGACCCGAAATGGCTGATCCCCTTGCTGTGCCGCCGCGGCGGCATCACCAAGGCCGAGATCGGCGCCATCCGCATTTTCGACCGCGAGACCAAGTTCGAGATCCTCGCTTCGGCGGCGGAGTCGTTCTTTGGTGCGGCGAGCCAGGCCGCGCCGTCCGACCTGCCGATCGAGCCATCATCTCCGCCAAGCCCGAGCGGTCCCCGAACACCGCGCCCCCAGGGGTCCAAGCCCGCCGGCAAGCCCTTTGCCAAACCGCCGCGCGAAAACGCCGGCCCGCTGAGCGAACAGCAACGCCGGCGCAAGAACAAGGCCACGAAGGGCGTACGCTAACTAATACCGCCGCAGCAGGGCGACGAGCTTGCCCTGCACGCGCACACGCTCGGCCGGGTAGATCTTGGTCTCGTAACGGACATTCGCCGGCTCCAGGGCGATGGAATTGCCACGCCGGCGCAGGCGCTTCAGCGTAACCTCGTTCTCGTCCACCAGGGCAACGATGATCTGGCCATTTTCGGCCGTCTCGCCCTTGCGGATGATGACGATGTCGCGATCCAGAATCCCGGCCTCGATCATCGAGTCACCCTCGACCTGCAAGGCGAAATGGTCGCCATTGCCGAGCAGCGCCACCGGCACGTCCACCTGCTCGGCCTCGTCGCGCAGCGCCTCGATTGGCAGGCCAGCGGCGATCCGGCCATAGAGCGGCAGGCTGATCGCCCCCGCCTCGTTGGCTGCACGCACGCCCGGCAGCTTGCCTGTGAAATTGCCCTGGATCACGTTCGGCGCGAAGCGCGGCATTTCGCGCTCCGGCGGCGCCAGGTCTTCCGAGAGCCGCACCACCTCCAGCGCCCGCGCCCGGTGCTTGTGCCGCCGCAGGAAGCCCCGCTCCTCCAGCGCCGTGATCAGCCGGTGGATGCCGGATTTGGAGCGCAGATCCAGCGCCTCCTTCATCTCCTCGAAACTCGGGCTGCACCCGGTCTCACGCAGATGCTTGTCGATGAACACAAGCAGCTCATGTTGCTTCGTCGTCAGCATGCATCTCTCCAAGCCAAAAAAGGCGCCTTAAGAACAAAGCGCTAACCCAGCAATGTTCTAGTTTGGTTCTCGTTTGCTCGTCAAGCAATACCGTCGTCAAGCCGGATGATCTCGACCATCGCGCCCGGGGCCAGAGCCTCCTGGTATGGCGGCCGGCGGATCAGCGCCTGGGCCTGCGCCAGCGCGGTCAGCACGGCCGAATCCTGCACTGCCAGCGGCACCGCCACCCAGCCTGCCTCGTCCCGTTCCAGCCGGGCGCGCAGATAATCCTCGCGCGTATCGTTCGGCTTCAGCGCCGCACCGAGCCGCGCAGGCTCCAGCCTGGGCACCGCCGCCTCGCCCCCCGCCAGCAGCCGCAACGCCGGGCCCAGAAACAGCACGGCACAGACAAAGGCGGAGACCGGATTGCCCGGCAGACCCAGCACCGGGATGTTGCCCAATTGGCCAAAGAGCAGCGGCTTGCCTGGCCGCATGGCGATCTTCCAGAAATCCAGCACGAAACCCTCGGTGGAGAGCCCCTCCAGCACCAGATCGTGTGCGCCCACGCTCGCCCCGCCGGTGGTCACCAGCATGTCCGCGCCGCGCGCCGCTTCCACTGCGGAGGCGATGGCGGCGCCGTCATCCGGCACCGGGGGCAGCATCACCGGCTCGCCGCCATGTGCTGCGATGAACGCGGCCAGCATCGGCGTATTGGAATTGGCGATGCCGCCAGGGCGGATCTCCGCGCCGGGCAGGGCGATCTCGTCGCCCGTGGCCAGCACCGCCACGCGCGGGCGGCGATGCACGCGCAGCCAGCCATTGTTGCCCGCCGCCGCCAGCGCGATCTCCCGCGCCGTCATCCGCCGCCCGGCGGGGAGCAGCGCATCGCCCGCGGCGAAATCCTGCCCGGCGCGGCGGATATGCCGGCCCTGCCCGGGGCTCTCCCGCACCGTGACGAAGCCATCCGCCGCATCGGCGTTTTCCTGGATCAGGATGGTATCCGCGCCCTCTGGCACGAAGCTGCCGGTGAAGATCCGCACGGCCTCGCCCGGCTCCACGCGCCCGGCAAAGGGCCGCCCCGCCGGGGCCTCGCCGATCAGCTTCAGCCGCGCCCCGGCGGTGGCATCCTCCGTGCGCAGCGCATAGCCATCCATGGCTGACACATCCGCCGGCGGCTGCGTCAGCCGCGCCACCACCGGCGCCGCCAGCACCCGGCCCGGCCCTTCCGCCAGGGCGACAATCTCATCCCCCATCGGGCGCAGCCCCGCGAAAATCCGCGCCCGCGCCTCCTCAACACTGATCATGGCTGGACGAACTCCCCCGATTTGCCGCCGGTCTTGCGTACCAGGCGCACTGCCTCAATGCGCATTTCCTTATCCGCCGCCTTCGCCATGTCATAGACCGTCAGCGCCGCGACGCTCACCGCCGTCAGCGCCTCCATCTCAACGCCGGTCCGGCCCGAGGTCTTCACCGTGGCGGTAATCTCCACCCCGCCATCGTCGAGGGTCAGGTCCACGTTCACAGCGTCCAGCGGCAAGGGGTGGCAGAGCGGGATCAGCTCAGCCGTTCGCTTCGCCGCCATGATCCCGGCGATCCGCGCCGTACCCAGCACGTCGCCCTTCTTCATGTTTCCCGCGGCGATCAGCGCCCGGGTCCCGGGCCGCATCGCCACCCGGCCCTTGGCCACGGCCTCGCGCACCGTCTCCGCCTTGGCCGAAACATCGACCATGCGGGCCTCGCCCGTCTCCCCGATATGGGTGAGCCGCGTCATTCCGCGCCGAGCAGCCGCCGCACGGCGGCACCGACATCTTCCTGGCGCATCAGCGACTCGCCGACCAGGAAGCCCTGCACCCCGGCCTGCCGCAGGCGCTGAATGTCGGCGTAGGTCTTGATGCCGGATTCCGAGACCAGAAACCGGTCCGGCGGGCTGAGCCGGGAAAGCGTTTCCGTGGTCTCCAGCGAGGTCACCATGGTCTTGAGGTTGCGGTTGTTGATGCCGAGCAACGGCGTCTGCAGGCAAAGAGCGCGCTCCAGCTCCGCCTCGTCATGCACTTCCACCAGCACGTCCATGTCCAGCGCGCGGGCCAGCTCCTCCAGCTCGCGCGCCTCGGCATCCTCAAGTGCTGCCATGATCAGCAGGATGCAATCCGCCCCCATCGCCCGGCTCTCATAGACCTGCCAGGGGTCGAGGATGAAATCCTTGCGCAGCACCGGCAGTTTCACCACCGCCCGCGCCGCCTCGAGATAGGCCGTGCTTCCGGAGAAATATTTCTCGTCGGTGAGCACCGAGAGGCAGGCAGAACCATTGTCCGCATAGGCCAGGGCCAGCGTCTCGGGGTCGAAATCCGGCCGGATCAGCCCGCCCGAGGGCGAAGCCTTCTTGATCTCGGCGATCAGCCCGGGCCGTCCGGCGGCGGCGGCGTCCATCAGCGCCCGGGCAAAGCCGCGCGGCTTGTCCGCCGCGCGCGCCGCCTGCTTCACCTCGTCCAGCGGCATTGCCGCCTGCCGGGTCGCAATTTCTTCCCGCTTATCGGCGCAGATTCGCGCCAGCACATCATTTTCAGCCACATTCCCGCTCATTGCACAGACACCGTCTTCAGCCGCTCCAGCACATCCGCCGCGGCGCCGGTATCAATCGCCGCCGCCGCCCGGGCCACGCCCTCGGGCAGGGTCTCCACCCGCTCCGCCACGATCAGCGCCGCCGCGGCGTTGAACAGGATGGTGTCGCGATAACCATTGCGCGCCCCAAGCAGCACCGCCTGCAGCGCCGCCGCGTTCTGGGCCGCATCGCCGCCCTTCAGCGCCTCCAGCGGCATGGGCGCCAGGCCCGCATCCGCCGCCGTCACGATGAATTCCCTGATCTCCCCGTTCTGGAGCGCAACCACATGGTTCTCGCCGGAGAGGACCAGCTCATCCAGCCCGCCGCCATGCACCACCCAGGCGGATTCGCTGCCCAAATCCCGCAGGGTCTCGGCCACCGGCCTTGCCCAGACGGAGTCGTACACCCCGACCAGCTGGCGCTTCACCCCGGCCGGGTTGGCCATGGGGCCGGTGAGGTTGAAGATCGTGCGCGTGCCCAACTCCACCCGCACCGGGGCGGAATGGCGCAGCGCCGGATGGTGCCGGGGGGCGAACAGGAACACGCAGCCCGCCTCGCGCAGGATTGCGGAAAGCCGCTCCATCGGCGGCTCGATATTCACGCCCAGCGCCGCCAGCACATCCGCCCCGCCCGCGCGGGAGGAGAGCGCCTTGTTGCCATGCTTGGCCACGGGCACGCCGCAGCCCGCCAGCACGAAGGTGACGGCGGTGGAAATGTTCAGGCTGGCCGCGCCGTCGCCGCCCGTGCCACAGACATCGACGGCATCATCCGGCGCCTTGATCCGCGTCATCCGCGCGCGCATCGCCGTCACCGCGCCGGTCAGCTCGGCCACCGTCTCGCCGCGGGCGCGCATCGCCATCAGCATGCCGCCGATCTGCGCCGGGGTTGCCTGTCCGTCCATCACGATGCCGAACGCCGCTTCCGCCTCGGCGGCGCTCAGGGTCTCGCCCTTGCCTAGGCGCGCCAGCACCGGTTTCAGCGATGCGGTCATGCCGCCACCGGCTGCGCCTCACGCGCCAGCCGCAGGAAGTTGCCCAGGATCTGGTGCCCGCCGGAGGTGGCGATGCTCTCCGGGTGGAACTGCACGCCATAGATCGGCAGGCTGGCATGGCACAGGCCCATAACGGTGCCATCCTCGGTCCAGGCCGTGGCCACCAGGCAATCCGGCAGGCTAGAGCGGCGCACAATCAGCGAGTGATAGCGCGTGGCCGTGAACGGGTTCGGCAGCCCTGTGAACACATCGGTGTTGTCATGGAAGATCGGGCTGGTCTTGCCATGCACCGGCTCTGTGGCCCGTATCACCTCGCCGCCAAAGGCCTGTCCGATGGACTGGTGCCCCAGGCAGACGCCGAACAGGGGTACTTTGCGCTCAGCGGCCAGCTTCACCATGTCCAGGCAGATGCCCGCCTCATTGGGTGTGCAGGGGCCGGGGGAAAGCACGATGGCTTCGGGATTCAGCGCCAGCGCCTCTTGCGGGGTCAGCGCGTCATTGCGCTTCACCAGGCAGTCCGCGCCAAGATCGCCGAAGAACTGCACCAGGTTGAAGGTGAAGCTGTCGTAATTGTCGATGAGCAGGATCATGGCTTGTTACTCCGGCGCGGCGACATAGCGCACCGCGTCCTCCGCGGCGCGGAACAGCGCGCGCGCCTTTTGCACAGATTCGGCATACTCGGCCTCGGCATCGGAGTCGGCCACCACGCCGACACCGGCCTGCACATACATCTTGCCGTCCTTCAGCACCGCCGTCCGCAGGCCGATGCAGGTGTCCATCGTGCCGTTGGCGGCAAAATAGCCGATGCACCCAGCATACAGGCCACGGCGGGAGGGTTCCAGCTCCTCGATGATTTGCATCGCCCGCACCTTCGGCGCGCCGGAGAGCGTGCCGGCGGGGAAGCCCGCGACCAGCGCGTCCAGCGCATCGAGGTCAGAACGCAGCCGGCCCTCGACGGTCGAGGAGATGTGCATCACATGCGAGAAACGCTCGATGACGAAGCTCTCCACCACGCGCACGGAACCGATTTCGGCCACGCGGCCGACATCGTTGCGCCCGAGGTCGAGCAGCATCAGGTGCTCGGCCCTCTCCTTCGGGTCGGCCAGCAGCTCGGCCTCCAGCGCCAGATCCTCCACCCTGTCGGCGCCGCGTCGGCGGGTTCCGGCGAGCGGGCGGATCGTCACCTTGCCGTCGCGGTAGCGGACGAGAATTTCCGGGCTGGAGCCGACGGCGCAGAAATTGCCGAAATCCAGGAAGAACAGGAACGGTGCCGGGTTGATACGGCGCAAGGACCGGTACAGCGCGAACGGCGGCAGGGAGAACTTCGCCTCGAAGCGCTGGGAGGGGACGATCTGGAACGCATCGCCCGCGCGGATGTAGTTCTTCGCCGTCTCCACGACGCCGAGGAACTCTTCCTTCTCCATGTTGGAGGTCTGCTCCAGCGGCTCCAGCAGCCGGCCCGTGAGCTGCGGCACCGGGCACTCCAGCGCCTGGGCGGCATCGTTCAGCCGGGCCTCGGCGGCAGCAAACGCCTCGGCGGCGGAGACGCCCTCACGCGGATATACCGGGGCGGCCAGCGTGATCTCGTCGGTCACGCCGTCGAAGATGATGAACACGCCCGGCCGCGCCAGAACGCCATCGGGGATACCGAGCACGTCCGGCTTCAGCGCCGGCAGCTCTTCCATCAGCCGCACCATGTCGTAACCCAGATACCCCAGCAGCCCGCCGGTCATGGGCGGCAGGCCTTCCGGCACGTCCAGCTGCGTCTGCTCGATCAGCGCCCGCAGGTTCTTCAGGGGCGCCTCGCCCACCGGCACGAAGGCGTCCGGGCTGGTCCGCGCATCGCGGTTGATGAAGGCGACGCCATGCTCGCAGCGCCAGACCAGATCCGGCGCCATGGCGATGACGGAATAGCGCCCGCGGGCCACGCCGCCCTCCACGCTCTCCAGCAGGAAGGAATAAGGCTGGCCATGCGCCACCTTAAGGAAAGCGGCGACCGGCGTGAGCAGATCGGCGATCCCGTGCCGCCAGACCAGCGCGCCGCGTCCCTTTTCGTAGGCGGCGCGAAAGGTCTCGAAACGGTCTGGCGAAACGGCGTTCATTCTCTACCCAACGTTACTGGTACAGCTGCGAGAGCAGCTTCTGGTTCACATCCACCTTGTCGCGCTGCTGCAGCCCGTCAAGGAAGCTCTCACCGATATCCTCCTGCAAGAGTTTTGTCATGGACTGGGTGAGCTCGGCGTAATCAGCGGGGTCCTGTTCAGGCGTGGGGTCAACCACATTGCTCAGCACCGCCACGGTGAAGCCCGTGCTGGTCTGCTGCATCGTCGCCTGGCCCGGCTTCAGGCTGAACAGCACGGAGACGAACTGCTCATCGATGCCGGCGGGCGGCTGGCCGTTGCGGGTGATGGCCGGGCTGGTGGTCACGCTGTAGTGCTGGACTGCGGCCAGCGCGTCCAGCTTCTGCCCCTGGTTGAGGGCGTAAAACAGGTCGGCGGCTTTCTGCTCCGCCTCGCGGGTCTCCTCATCCGCCATCCACGCCGCCAGCACCTTGTCGCGCACCTGGGCGAACGGGGCCAGCGCCGGGGGGATCACCGAGTCGACTGTCAATGCGAAATAGCTGCCATCCGGCCCATTGGTGAGCTGCGCCGGGTCGCCCTGATGCGCCGCGAACGCCGCCTTCACCACCGCCGCCTTCAGGTCGTCGCCGCCCGGGATCGGGGCGGGCGTGCCGTCCGGCTTGTTGCCGCTGGCGTCCACGGTGCCTTCCACGGCGGTAAGGCCGAGATTGCCCGGAAGCTGGTCGAGCGGCGTCTGGCCGGCGAGCGCGTCCTGCAGCCCGTCAACATCCTGGGCCACATCGGCCTGCGCCTTCTGCAGCTGCAATTGCTGGGTGATCTGCGCGCGCAGCGCGGCCTGATCCGGCCCGCTTTGCCCGGCCTGCGTCACCTTGAACACGTACATGCCGGTATCGCCTGCGATCGGCCCCACCACCTTGCCCGGCGTGGCGGCGAACACCGCCGCGGAGAGGTTCCCATTGGGGATCTGCGTCTGCGTCGCGCTGTCGAGCTCAATGGCGCTGGCGCCATAGCCCTTGGCCATGGTTTGTATCTGGCCCCAGCTGGCGCCCTTCTTCCACGCCGCCTCGAGGCGCGAGGAGCTGGCGAGGTCGCCCACCGAGAGCACCTGCACGCTGCGCACCGGCACGCTCGGCGCGCTGCCGGCGGCGCGGGCCAGGGCTGCGTCCACATCCGCCTGGGCCACCTGCTCATTCGGGGCCAGCAGCGCCGGGGAGAGGATGACGACCTTGATATTACGGTACTCGGGGGCGGTGAACTGGTCCGGATGGTTGCGCCAGTAGCGCTGCAGCACGGTGTCGTCCGGCGCGGCGGGAACGGGCTGTCCGGCGACGGGGATCTGCACCATGCTGGCGAAACGCTGCTCCGCCACGGCGGCGAAGATCTGCCGCAGCATCAGGTCCGGCGGCGCCACCCCAGCCAGCACCGGGCCGATCAACTGGCGGTTTCTCAGGTCGTTGCGCACATCGGCAATGAACTGGTCCGGCGAGCTGTTGTTCTGCTGCAGCACCTGGGCGAACTTCGCCTTGTCGAACACGCCGTCGGTCTGGAATTGCGGGATATTGTCCAGCATCTCGCGGACCGCCGCATCCGGCACGGCGAGGCCGAGGTGCCGCGCCTCCTGCGCCAGCACCTGCTTGCGCAGCACATCCGACAAAGCCTGCATGGCCAGCTGCTGACGCGTGGCCTGGTCCGGCTGGGCCTGCCCGGACTGTTCCGCCCGGTTCAGCGCGGCCTGATACGCCGCCTGCACCTCGGTGATGTCCACCGGCCTGCCGGCGACATGCGCGACGGAGGTGCCTCCCCCCGCCAGCGTGAATACGTTGGAGATGCCCCAAAGCACAAAGACGGCGACAAGAAGGCCGATAAGCCCCCGCGCCACCCAGTTGCTCATAATTTTACGGACCCAGACCAGCATGGCTCTCTTTACCCAAAACCGCCGTCTCTATAGCTAGACCCCCGGAACTGGGCAAATGACGGACAGGGAGAGCAAAATGCGCGGCACGCTGACGGAGGGTTGGAGGCCTACCGCCGCCAGCGCCGAAGCTAAATTAGCGCGCCCCGCCGACCGTGACGGCGTTAGGATAGCCCGCGTCTTTCGCGGCGGCGCAAATAACCGCGCGGGGGGGCTTGCGGGGCTTCTCACATTCGATGTCCATCGCTTGCGCACCCAGCAGCAGCGCCACGGACACAGTCAGGGTCGCCAGAAAAGTCAACATCTTAAGTATTCCTTTTGGCTTGAACCCGACTATGCTGCATCGCAACACGAGCCGTCCAGTTTTTTTGCTGCATAGCAGCATGCGCAAACCTCATTTCACCTGCACTATTCAACACCGGAGACAACATGATGCGGCAACTTATTGCTGGAAACTGGAAAATGCATGGCCGTTTGGCGGATATCGAGGCCTATGCAGGGGCTATTCGCAACGCCGCGCTGCATGCCAACCTGCTGATCTGCCCGCCCTTCACCCTCATCGACCGCTTCGCCACGGCGCTTGCGGGTTCCGGCATCGCCGTTGGGGGGCAGGATTGCCACCCCGCCCCCGACGGCGCCTATACCGGTGACGTCTCCGCCCCGATGCTGGCCGAGGCCGGCGCCACTTATGTCATTCTTGGCCATTCCGAGCGCCGGTTCGCCCACGGCGAGACCAATGCCCGCGTCGCCGGAAAGGCGGAGGCGGCGATGCTCGCCGGGCTGACACCGATCATCTGCATCGGCGAGACCGAGGCGCAGCGCGACTCTGGCGAGGCCGAGCATGTGGTGCGCCAGCAGCTTGTCCACAGCCTGCCCGAGGGCTTTGCCGGGACCATCGCCTATGAGCCGGTTTGGGCCATCGGCACCGGCCGCACGCCGACCGAGGCGGACGTGGCCGCCATGCATGCCGCCATCCGCGCCGCGCTGGTGGAAAAGCTGGGCGAGGCCGGCAAGACGCTGAAAATCCTCTATGGCGGCTCGGTAAAGCCGGGCAATGCCGCCAGCCTGCTGGCCCTGCCAGAGGTAGGCGGCGCGCTGGTGGGCGGCGCCAGCCTGAAGGCCGAGGACCTGCTGGCCATCGCCGCCGCCGCGCCGCAAGGCTGAGCCTGCCGCAAGGTTTTTTACTCGAAGAAACTGATTCACGGTCCGGGTTGCAGCGCCTTGGGCGCTTCACCCCGGACCGATCCGGCTCTGGCGCGGTTGAATAATCGGCGTCCGCGCTCTAGAAGCCGCGAAACCTTTTTCACCCAGGCCCGCAAATGATCAAAGTTCTCCTCGTCCTGCATGTCTTCGTCACCATCGCGCTCATCGGCGTGGTGCTGATCCAGCGCAGCGAGGGCGGCGGGCTGGGTCTAGGCGGCGGCCAGGGCATGGGCAGCTTCATGACCGGGCGCGGCACCGCCAACCTGCTCACCCGCACCACGGCCATCCTGGGCACGATGTTCTTCGCCCTCTCCCTCTCCCTGGCCCTGCTGTACAAGAGCAGCACGGCCAACAGCAACGCGGCGATCCTCAACGCACCGGCGCAGAGCGCCCCGGCCGTGCCCGCCCCGGGCGCTCCGGCTGTTCCGGCACCGGCGCCGCTGCCCAGCTCGCTGCCGCAAACCCCGGCCGACGCACTGCCAGCGCCCGCCCCTGCGGCCCCGGCTCCGGGCAACGCGCAGTAAGCGCGCTCCCCCCTCCCGTTTTCTCAACGACTCGTGTAAGGTTGGATTCCATGACGCGGTTTGTTTTCATCACCGGCGGCGTGGTGTCTTCGCTCGGCAAGGGCATCGCCTCGGCGGCCCTTGGCGCGCTGCTCCAGGCCCGCGGCTATTCCGTGCGGCTGCGCAAGCTGGACCCCTATCTCAACGTCGATCCGGGCACGATGAGCCCGTATCAGCATGGCGAAGTGTTCGTCACCGATGACGGGGCCGAGACCGACCTCGACCTCGGCCATTACGAGCGCTTCACCGGCGTGGCGGCGACCAAGGCGGACAACGCCACCACCGGGCGCATCTACTCGGAGGTGATCACCAAGGAGCGGCGCGGCGATTATCTCGGCGCCACCGTGCAGGTGATCCCCCACATCACCGACGCGATCAAGGACGTGGTCGTGAACCAGACCTCCGAATTCGACTTCGTGCTGGTCGAGATCGGCGGCACGGTCGGCGATATCGAGAGCCTGCCCTTCCTGGAGGCCATCCGCCAGCTCGGCAACGAGCTGACGCCCGAGCGCGCCATGTTCGTGCACCTCACGCTGGTGCCCTACATCCCCTCCGCCGGGGAGCTGAAGACCAAGCCGACGCAGCATTCGGTAAAGGAGCTGCAGAATGTCGGCATCCAGCCGCATATGCTGATCTGCCGCTGCGACCGCCCGATCCCCGAGAATGAGCGGCGCAAGATTGCCAGCTTCTGCAACGTGCGGACAGAAGCCGTGGTCCCGGCGCTGGATATCGACACCATCTACGCCGTGCCCATCTCCTACCACGAGGCGGGGATGGACCGTGAAGTGCTGCGCCATTTCGGCCTGAACTTCGAGGTTGAGCCTGATCTCTCCCACTGGCAGCGTATCGTCGATACCGTGCGCCACCCGGAGGGCGAGGTGCGCATCGCCGTGGTTGGCAAGTATATCAACCTGCTGGACAGCTATAAATCCCTGGCCGAGGCGCTGGCCCACGGCGGCATCGCCAACAAGGTGAAGGTGAAGCTGGAGTGGGTCGACTCCGAGATTTTCGAGCAGCCGGACACGATCGAGCAGCTTGAGGGCGTGCATGGCATTCTCGTTCCCGGCGGCTTCGGCGAGCGCGGCGCGATGGGCAAGGTCGAGGCCGTGCGCTTCGCCCGCGAACATAATGTGCCGTTCCTCGGCATCTGCTTCGGCATGCAGATGGCAGTTATCGAGGCCGCGCGGAACCTGGCCGGCATGAAGGATGCCTCCTCCACCGAGTTCGGCCCGTGCGAGATCCCCATCGTCGGCCTGCTCACCGAATGGGCCCGGGGCAACGAGATCGAACGCCGCCGCGAGGGCGGCGATCTCGGCGGCACCATGCGCCTAGGCGCCTTCCCGGCGGCGCTGGCGGAAGATTCGCTGGTGCGCGCGGTGTATAACGGCGCGGCCAAGATTTCCGAACGCCACCGGCACCGCTTTGAGGTGAACATCCACTACCGCGAGCAGCTGGAAGCCACAGGGCTGCGTTTCTCCGGCCTCTCGCCCGATGGCGTGCTGCCGGAAATCGTCGAGTACCCGGACCACCCCTGGTTCATCGGTGTGCAGTACCACCCGGAGCTGAAATCCAAGCCCTTCGACCCGCATCCGCTGTTCAAGGGGTTCATCGCCGCGGCCGTGAAGCAGTCCCGGCTGGTGTAGCTCAACCATTGCGAGTGGATCACAAAAACTCAGGCTGAGAGATTGCGCTTATACCAGCTGCCGAATTTTACGACTCGTAGGGGATTCCCTCGGCGCGATGGGTTATGATTCTGTATCTCCCGTTGGTTTGGACGATGGGGGTTGCCATGGCTATTGCGGTTGCGATTACCAACTTGAAATTCACGGCGGCGGATTTGCGCCGACTGATGTCGAAGGAGCGGGACGGCGATGTCGTCCGGCGTTTATCTGCGCTGGCGCTGGTGCTTGAGGGTCATTCACGGACGCATGCGGCGGAACAGAGCGGGATGGATCGCCAGACCTTGTGCGATTGGGTACACCGCTACAACGCTGGCGGCGTTGCCGCACTAGCCTCGGGCAAAAGTACCGGCCGGGCGCCGAAGTTGAACGCCGCGCAGATGGCGGAACTCTACGAGCTGGTGATCAAAGGCCCCGATCCTGAGATTGATGGCGTTGTGCGCTGGCGATGTGTCGATC
>Ga0326727_10002547_pt1 | contig 61665 bp, 43 predicted proteins | sample MB2enrmetagenome_FD_207643 | JGI IMG/M metagenome (GOLD analysis project Ga0326727, IMG submission 207643) | Lab enriched peat soil microbial communities from McLean, Ithaca, NY, United States - MB29MY | ecosystem: Environmental > Terrestrial > Soil > Wetlands > Peat | place: USA: New York...
TTTACTATTCCAACCCTCAAGTTCAACATTCTTTACGTTCTAATCGTTATTAATCACGGAACCCGGAAAATTGAACATTTTGCTGTAACTATGAATCCTAGTGTGGGCTGGCTCAAGCAGCAGTTTCCAAATGCTACACCTTACGATCATAAGCCAAAACACCTAATTCATGACAATGATTCTGCATTTGTTTCCCAAGCATTTCAGGTCTTCCTGGCATCCTCTGGAATCCAATCGAAGAAAACTTCTATACGATCACCCTGGCAGAACCCTTATGCGGAGAGGGTTATCGGTACATTGCGGCAAGAATTATTAAATCATATTATTCCGTTTAATGAAAAACATCTGCATTGTTTACTTAAAGAATATATTGACGATTATTATAACCCCCACCGCACCCACCAGGGGATTAGCTGTAAAACACCAATACCATCACCAAAGTATATACCTACAAAATCGGCTAATACTAAACTTAAGGCGAAAGCTGTTCTTAATGGGCTTTATCATAATTATGATAAAGTTGCTTAATTGATAATTTATAGATTATGCATGAAAACCTTTTCGTCTGAGGTTTATTTGTGTTGCCTTTAAAGAATTAATCATGGCTTTTAGATCACTTTTGATGATCTTTTTTTATATTACAAGCTTACATTTATATACTTCTTGAGCATGTATTGGTAGCTAATTAGTCTGAAATGGACTTTTTGAAGGGGACAGGAGTTTTCACCACCAAGTTATTGCCTATGTTGGGCGAACTGTAAATAGACTCAGGAGATTTTACTCCTGAGTCTTTCGGTGTTAATTATGCTCATATTTCTTCATTAAACTCATTTTACCTGATAGAATCATTACGAGCATACTCTTTGGCTAAGATGTTTAAAAATGCTAGACTATTACTGAGTTACCGTGACAACTGTGTATTCGTTAGGTAACGTAATGCCTGTAGCACTACCGCCACCAACTTGAATTGTGAACTTATCTGTTACGCCGGATGTCCATCCTGCAGAAGGTGTCGTGTAAGTGAATGTTGCCACCCCAGCAGAATTGGTGTAAAGGGCTGAAGCACTGATCGCTCCTGGAGTAGTAGCGGTACCACCAGTTGTGTTCGACAGATAAACTGCTTGATTATTAAGAGGCTTACTATTAGCATCAAGCAAGGTTACTGTGAAGGTTATTGCCGTAGAAGAAGTACTTGTTGTAATTCCACCAGCAGTAGGGCTAACTTCGCTATAATTTGTGGCAGTAATAGTACTGCTTCCAGCTGAAGTCCCGAATGCAGCAGCTCCTATTGCAGCCTCTAGTTGTGTGTTTGATGTACCAGAGGTATAAGCTGCATCTAGGTTCGTTGTACTAACTGATCCATCATTCATAGTTACGTTTGCACCAGTTCCATTGATAAGCAATACCGAAGAAGAAGTTTGTCCCGGTGCGATAGTAATGGTTGTTACATCAGCGCCTGCAGTAGTAGCCCGATACTCTAACCCTGTAGTTGAACTCAGTTGTGGTAGCGTAACCGTGTAGGTTGCATCAGCAGTTACTGGGTTTCCAGCAGCATCTACTGGCATAAGTGTTAACGTCGTTGTAGTAGCTGTAGCAAAAGTATCGCCCGTAGAACTAGTGGACAGGTTCGTATTGCTAGCGTCAAAGAAATTAAATCCAGCTACTGGACTAGCAGATACAGAAGCAGTTGCAGTGCCACTAGGTTGGATCGGTGCACTAATATCCTTAACGGTTATAGTGTAAGTACCGACAGCACCCGCGGTTGCGCCGTAAATTTTAACTTGTGCTCCAGTAGTAACAAAGTGATATTCAAGGTTGCTAGTATTCGCTACAAGCGTTGCACTATTAGTACCATCAGTAATATTCGTGTGGATATCACTTCCACCAAACAATCCTTTTGGAACGGTTATATCCAGCACATCTCCATTTGCCAAATCGCCATAAGTATCTGTAGCCTTAATGGTAAACATTGGTGTACCGCTTGTGCCCGCTGCACTGCCCGCAGCATATGCAGTGGTCTGTCCAGCTTTTATAGCCACATTACTGATTGCTGCACCTACCTCAGTAATAGTACCAGTACTTACAGTTGATAAGCCGCTAGAAGTTGCATATACCGTTGCATAGTCTCCAACACCCGATGGTAATGTTAGCGTAGCCGTGGCTATGCCGCTCGAGTTGCTGGAAACAGCAAGCTGTGTGCCACTGCCACTATATTGCGTTCCACCATTTAGCGCAAAACCAGTACCTACTCCAGCTGAATAATAGAAGCTTATTGTTGTACCAGCCTGTGGAACATTATTACCTTCCGCATCCTGAAGTTGAACGCTCACGGTTTGTGTTGGGCTACTAGCTAGCACTGAAGTAGCAATTGTAGGTGAAATTTTCATTGCGGCACTAGTACCAGGTGTTACTGTAACGTTTACAGATGTACCTGTAAGACCATTAGCGCTAATACTAACAGCATAAGTTCCCACAACATCTTCCTTAGTGTTTCCAAATGGCACTGTGAATGTACCGCTGCTCACGCTCACACTTCCAGAATCATAGGTTTTTCCACCCATAGTGACCGTGTAATTGACAGCACTTGGCGCACCAGTTGTTGTAGTCAGAGTGTTCGAATCTTGTACTGTACCAGCAATATTAGTAGTATTACCATGTGAAAAATCTGCGGTCATTGAATTATTGATAACATTACTTGTACTTGGTACTTTTAATGCTAATTGGCTAGCCGTTCCAGCCGTTGCAATATTGAATGTCGCTGAACCACTTGTCAATTGAGTTGAAGAGCCGCTAGCGGTTCCAGTTACAGTCAATGTAAAGCTTCCTGAAGTAGCATAAGACGGAGCATTTACAGAAACAGAACCTGAGGCGTTGCTAATATTAAACTGCTCGGTTTGCGTATTACCAGGGAAATAGGCGCTTCCTGTGAGCGTAGCCGTAACAACATAAGTCCCCGATGATAAAGGCGCTCCATTAGCATCGAGCACATTGATCGGAACGTTGATCGTCGAACCTCCAGCAACACTGGTGCTCGTTGGTTTAACTTGGAACGCCGAACCAACTGCAGCAGTGTACGTTAAGCTTAAAGGAGCATTCACAACATTACCCTTAGGATCTGTCCAGATAGCGGTAATTGTATCAGGAGTAGTTGCTCCAGCAGGCACGACTACATTGAATGTAGCAGTACCATTAACGACATTAAATGTCTCTACACTTGTAGCAGTATTGACACTACCACCCTCGATATATGCGCCACCAGTAGATGTTACATATTTTGCATAGCTATTATTTGCATCTGTACTATTAGAAGCACCAGTGATCGTGAATGTTCCTGTGTAGTTAGTCACAGTAGCTCCATTTGAATCAACAATATTAGCTGTAACAACATCAGCAGTTTTACCATTCGCAGTTGCACTGGAAGATGCAGCGCTTAATTTCAAACCAACCGCTTGACCAGAAACGGTAACTGTTGTAGTCAAATTTGTCGTTCCAATCGTCGCCTGAATCGTGTACGCACCAGCAGCAGTAGCTGTAAACACGCCACCATTAAAGAAAGCAGTTGAAGCATTTGCACTAGTCACGCTATAAACAACACCAGTTGGCGTTGCAGCCGTACCATCACTGTTTGCAAACGTAAACCCAGTTGTTCCACCAACAGCAATTGTAGGGTTAATAGCACTAACAGTAGCTAACGTCGTCGTTACGATTGGAGTCACCGTTTTTGCAGCAGCAGCTTTCGCTTGTGCAACTGTTTCACCTGGGGTTGCAAGAAGCGCAGTAACTGCAGTATTGTAACTATCAAACCCAAACTGTTGCCCGCCAAACGAATAGGCGAATTGGTTAGTAGTACCTTCAATAAGACTGTTAACCAATGTGTTATACGCTTGAGTATTTGAGTTATAACTCGATGCTTGATAGACCGTACCAGTCTTCGTATCCGTGATGTCACCATCCGCCGCGAAAGCAGGTAGCACCATACTAACGGATAACGCAGCCACAAGTGCTGCCGTCGATAATACCTTCCATGGTTTTTGCATTTAGGATTTCCCCCTTAGATTTTGGTTTATTTTATCCGAGTAAACCGACACAAAGCTGACCAAACTACTACTAGATTGTCACTGATGTGCCACTAGCAGGAACCAAGATTACAGTTGCCGGAGCAACTGTTAAGCCCGTAACTTTGATATGAGTTGCATCAACAACACTTGCCGCTATGCCATCCGCACCAGCGGCGGCACCCATTACATAAGTGACTCCACCGATACTGACATTGGCAACAAGCGCTGAATTATTAACAGTTACGCTTTCGAAGCTTAATAAACTATTGTATGTCTTACTACTGGCTGTCAACGCCGGAGCTGCCTGTGCAGTGCCTTGTGCAACAACATCGACTCCGTCAGTACCAACAAACACTACATAATCGGTAGCAGATGAGATTGGCACTGTATAAACATTTCCTAACGGTGTAACCGACACTTGCGTGCCGTTGACCATAACCTCCGCCACTTTAGTTGCATCGTTCACCGTTACGCTCAAGTTCCCGAGTACAAGATGTTGTACAGGAGTACCGATGATTTGGAGTACTGATCCATAATTAGTAGTTGTCGTCGGGTCAAAATTCAAATACAGCGCCGAGTCATTTGCAACTGCTAATATTGCAGCATCAGGAGTAGCTCCGGCGAGAATTTGAGTTGAGAAAAGATTATACGCACTATTATAATCAAGATATTTTGGGCCGGTTTTCTCGCTAATTAAGCTATCACCTTTCGCATACACCGATATTATATTGGCTTTAGCAGCAGCGCTTAGCGGGTAAGAGTAATGTATCTTTGTGGTAGTATCGTAGAAATCACCCGGTGCAGCCATCACTGGCGTTACTACGGCACCAAGCATCATGCCAGCTAAGGTGAGTGTCGCTAAGACATTCTTTGGCATGCTTCTTTGGTTTTTACTCATGTAGTAATTTCTCCTCTCAATATAGACGTCCCACTTGATTCTGAATCCATTCCATCATGATTCCGAGGCACTGTAGGGGTTGGTGTTAGCTCCCGGCAAAGCCGAAAGCTAAACACCTCTCAAGTGTAGGAATTCTATTACATTACAACTACTGTAACTGGAGATCCGACTGCATTTCCTAGAGCGTCGTAAGCTTGAACTTTGACAGCTTCCGTGGCGAATGTAGCGGTACTGATCGTAAAGACACCTGTTGTTGCGTTCACTACTCCAGTGACAGTCCCTTCGGTACCGGTGGCTTTCACTACTGTAGCTTTCGTTACGTCCAGTGTTCCGTCAATCTCAAAGACATTGAACTTAGGAGCCACTGTGAACGCATTAACTGCAGGAGCAGCAGCTGTTACTGTCACTGTGCTGACAGCGTTCTTACCACTGCCATCTTGAGCAGTTGCCGTAATGGTCGCTGTTCCTGGGGCTACCGCAGTGACTACTCCAGCAGTGGAGACAGTTGCTACGGCTGTATTACTACTGGACCATGTGAGAGCCGGATTTGTTGCAGTGCTAGGTGTTACTGTGGCAACTAGCGCGCCAGTTGCTCCACCAACTGTCAGGGCTAAGGTAGGATTATTCAGGGTTACTCCGACAACAGGCACTGTTGGGTTTGTACTGCCACCGCCCCAGTTAACTTGAACGGAACCCAATTGTAGGGTCATCGTATTGTCAGAGAAGAAGCCTAATGTTTGGTTAATAATCGATTGTCCCGGATCTACCTGATAGCTATTCGTTGCACTGGTTGTTGCAGTATTAGCAACATACGTCACATTGCCATCGACCAGGGTGATGGACACTGTGCCATCCACACCGGTTGTCAATGCTACAACTGGAGCTGATTGCAGATGATAAGCAGTTACACCAGTAATTGCCGCACTATCATAGGCAGGTGTAATCGCGGCTTTATAGAGCGGAATAGGAGTACTGACCGTCTGCATGGATGTCGAAGATGTAGTTCCCATGTTAACACTACTCGTAATAGCAGTACCATTAACCTGAGTAATCCACAATCCAGGTATTCCTGTTCCAACATAGATGGTTTGGTTAGCAATCGGATTACCGTAAGCATCTTGTGCAGTGATGGTAATATTCTGTGTGCCACCGACTACTGAGTTGACGCTGGACGGAGTAGCTTTAGCAGCTACCAATCCACCAGTTGCTGCTGTGAAGTTTTCAGTTACTGTCGCAGTTTTGCTGTTAAGCGAGTTGCTAACAGTAATGACCGGACTTTCTGAATACTTATCGCTTGAAGACACTTGAGCAGCCTCAACAGGACTAAATACACCAGCTGGTACTGTGCCAGAAGCTCCATCGACATAAGGAGCAAAAGTATTATTGGTATCGTAGTAACTGGCTACCATAGGCTGCAATTGACCAGAAGCATTTACATTAAACCCAAGGAATTCTTCATAGTTGAGTGGCAGACTGCCTTCAGGCACTGTCCAAGAATCAATCTGTGTTCCAGCAGTACCAACGCTCGCTACCTGAACTCCGATAAACTGAGTCAGATTCGTCAGATTCTCTTCAATTAAAGTAAATGAGCCACTGGTAGCACCAGGCAGGAAACCAACAACTTTATAATTGGTGCTCTGAGCCATCCAGAGTTTAACATTGTTAGCACTAACTTCGCCTGCACCGTTCACATTAACTGTTACATTATTCGGCATAGAAGCAAGAGTGTAGCCATCAACATTACTGATTACGCCATTTAGCGTGGAACTCATGTTCATGGTCAGTCCTTGACTAGGAACAGTACTTAAAGCCGGATAGGAGTTAAATGGTGCTGCAATGAAGGTAGCGTTCCTGGAAGCGTCATACGCGTTAGCTGCAGGTATGGCAACTCCGGCGACGGTGAGGGTTGAGCCAGGAGCAGCATTCCCATCCAACAACGGGATGTATTGGCTGAATCCAGCTAAATTAGCAACTACACCAAGAGTTCCGATACTGTTACTTGCTGTGAACGACGCATTAATCGTTCCGGCAGCGGAACCTTGAGCATGATTAGGATCGAGAGTTTTAGCGGAGTTAGAGTAAACACTGATGTTAACATTTACGGAGCCTGCTGTTCCGGAGGTGACAACCGCAGTCGTTTTGTTCGAGTTGAGGTAGAAGTTAAGTTGTCCGCTTCCGTCATAAGCACTGCCAAAAACAGTAGGGTCAAAACCTGTTGGACCCGCTACCGCCGATGTATAGGTGCCATCGGAGTAACATACTGTTCCATCAACGTAAATTAGCTCGTTAATCTTAAACCCAACACTTGGGTCTTGGAAATATTGGGCTTTGATTTCTCCGATTCCGCCATGAGTAGCATCTACAGGCAATGGCGTGCCAGAATTTGAGCCTAAATATTGGAAATTGATGCCGCTTGGAGCTAGGAGATCATAGATTAGCGCATAACTGTCAAATTGGTTGCCAGCAGCGGGAGCAATGATCGTACCATTTTGGTTATAAGCGGCTGCATACATTTGTTCGTTGGAACCCACAACGTTAGTGAAACTGGCAGTTTGAGGCACAGCACTCAGTGTAGCATAATTAGGCATGAGAGAGGTGTGACTTACACCAATTGATTGGGCCGTTTGGCCTTGTTGCCATACGAGGTTTATGAAATTGCCTGTGTTTTGATTGCCCACAAAGTTCAGCGGAGTAACAGTATTAGGCAGAGATTGACCTGTCGTAATGGCTATTGTAGAAGGAACATAGTACGCATAGTACTGAGTAACGCTGTCCAGTACGCTTTGAGTAACCGGCACATTAGCCGTAACCGTTACCGACCAGTTACCATTGCTGTCCGTCGTAACAGTCGGGTAGTTAACAGCACTAAACAGTGTCGTTGTACCATTCGTTACGAAAGCATCATTCGAAACGTTGTTGGAAGCTCCATTGATTACATCATAATCTTGAATTGCCACCAAAGCACCACTTACCGGATTGCCTGCGGAATCCTGCAGCGTACCGCTAATGACCATTTGCGAACCGGAGGTTGCTGTTTCAGCGTTAGTGGAGGCAATTGTGTTATCTGCTGATATACCTGTCGGGTTCAACATAGCAGCCGGACTCACATTGCCGATTTTTGTAGCTTGGGCAACTGCTTTCCATTGATAGTATCCAGTATTGGTTGAACCGCCGCCATTGACGAGTTGCGCATTCACACTGACATTCATGAAGCCGCCCGGATTAGCGAGACCATTTGTCGTAGGCAGATTAGAATTGATATACACCAAAGCCTGACCATTGGTATCTGTATTTGCAACATAGGTTATAGAATTTTGAGAGCCGCCTTTACCAACCGATGCACCTGAGGCAACCATGGTTGTTCCCGTAGTATCAGTGAAGAATGCGTTCGCATCTTTCATTGGATCTTGAGTACCCATCGTCATTGTGAATTTAACAGGTTGACCACTCAGAGATGTGGTGGCACCAGTAGCCGGCAATATGGTAGCTACCACAGGCACTAAGCCTTTCATCTTGCTAGATGTGGAGAAGTTCAAGCTGTCCGGATTACTGGCGGAATAGATTGGGCTAAGTACCGTAGTTCCCGGTACGCCCCATTCTATACTCGCTTCTTCAGACATAACAGGTTGACCGTTGTTGCTGAACGGAGCTTCAACCACGACATTGAAGGACTCTTGTGAACTAGCGGTAGAAGTAAAGACAGCCTTCACGTTGCCACTGGCATCCGCTGGGACAGAATAAGATGCACTGAATGTGTCATTGCCAACAATAACTGGCGAATTTAAGGTTGTCGCAACTAAAGTATTACCATTGGAATCTTTAGCTGTGATATTGTTCGAAGTGGATACCAAATAAGTGATACTGGCATTAGCTGCACTAGCACCATTTACAGTACCGGAAACCGTGACTCCATCATTAACCACTGCAACAGCAGGGGAACTCGTCACTCCTGTTCCAACCAATTGACCAGTAACAGCTAGAGCACTGATGGTAACAGGGCTAGTATTAACAGGAGGAGTAGGATTAGTAGTAACCCCAGTAGTTATTTCTGTAACAACTGAGTCAGGAACTACCGAACTGCCGCCAAGAGCAGTAACTACAGCACTCGCAGCCAGTTTGGCATGGATGTCAGCAGCTGCATCAGCACCGTTTGTATCAGCGAGAACGATCGGAGCACTCGACACGGCTGCCAAAGATGATGCTACGAGAGAGTCAACCAAGTGAGCGTCTGTGCCGTTAGCGACATAGACATCATTATACGTATAAGTTAAGGCTTTAAGTACTGCCTGATTCGTAGCGAAACGATCTGCTCCAAAGATGCGTGTAGCACCGGCAATATCTGCTACAAGAGTAGGCCCACCGACGATGTACACCTTGGAGCCTTTGAGGGTAACTTCTGAAGGCGGAAGACTTCCATCAGGGTTAGCGACCAAGATCGAGTAGTTATTGGCTGCTGCATAAGAAGCGACTGATAAGGCGTCAGCCAAAGCACCATATCCTACTACAAAAGAGCCTGCAGGATTAGTCAGTTTACCAGCAACTGCAGCAGCTGTCGCAATACGATCAGCACCTTTGAGTGCTGTGGCAGTAACACCGGTCATTGCGTTCAGTTGGTCTACAACCGTTTTGTTTATAGCGCCAACCACATACACATTTTTTACACCCAGTTTGACTAATTCTGCTTTCGTGGAATCACTCAGGTTGTTGTTGTCAGTCAATAAGATAGGCGTGGTTTTTCCTGCTAATGGTGCAGCAGCTAAGGCATCCACCAAGTTGGCATCCGCTGACGGAGCTACGATCGCTGTGGTGGCTGTTTTAAATGTATCTGCTACTTTAACAGCAGTTTCGATTCTGTCCGAACCGGAAATGCGGGCAGTCGTTACCCCAGTGTCTGCTAATGCATTAAACGGAGTCATGGTCATGGCCATTCCTACAATAGCTAAACTAGCTAAAGCTTTTTTAGTTTTGTTCTTTTTCATGTAGTAGAATTCCCCTCTTTCTTTATACAGTAAATTTCCATCTTCGAGGCAATACCTATTGTTTTTCTACATTACCTCACGCTAAAGTGATTATAGGTTTTTTCCGCCACCCCCCTATATGCTGCAAGATCTTTAGACATTGCGCAATATCTAAAAGCATCCATCCTTTACCTAAGAGGGGGCGTCCCTCCTCAAGGAGTGTACATAGGACGGGTTTGCCTTTTAGATGGCTTGAATTAATGAAGAAGCCCCCTTAAAGGCCCTGCATTATAGTGTAAGTATTCCGCAAAGATCTGGATATTCCTGCCGCTGCCATAGAAAATCTTAGAGAAAATTTTAGCAAACATCCAGTTCTTCTAGGAATTGTGCGCTTTTACGAGGAAAATTAATGTTTGGATTCTTGCTATTATGAAAATATGAATCTTCCTCCAGCACTATTGATAGTTTAACCTAATGAAGCTTAGTTTGCTAGTCTTTTCGCAAAAATAATTTAATCTGCAAATGATCTTTAGAGGTTCTTCATACGGTCTTCACAATTTTCTATCCGAATTTATAGCCCAAGATTCCTTGAAAATCCCTAAGGCAGCTTGTTTTTGATGACATAGGGTGTGTGTTTCTGTAACGCCGGCAATGGTTTCGGCTTGTTGCCATCCCATTTGAGAAAGACGAATGGCCGTTTGGCAACTTAACGGAGCAGCACTAGCGATAGCTACTTCAAGTAGCCAAAATGTCAGCAATAGTCCAAGCAGCACCCCCAATTTAATATATTTAGTTTGCAGCTTCATCCCCTCCCCCCTTTATTATTTTCGACACTCATTGCACGAATCCTGCTATTTCTTATTTTCTTTTGTTTAAAACTATTGAATTGCAAATGAACTACAATTTGCTGCGTTGCCAGAGTACTCACCGATTCCTGAACTACAAACGTAGGTTTAGGTTGAGGCCGCGTCGTAGTCTGCCCTTCATAACTTGTTATGACTTTTTTCACCGCTGGGGTCGTCCCCTGTGTTGAAATACCAAGTGCTGAGCCTTGCCAATTTAAGGGATATATCATATGGAGCAGGAGGACAATTATGCCAATTATTTCCCGCTTATATGACACAATTCCAGCAAACATTGTACTCCTCTTTTCTAATAGCTACCTATATATATCCCTTTTTGACGTGTACATTAAACAGCCATAAATCTTGAAGCGCAATAGGACCATTTATTGGATTGTCATTATCCATGATACCTATTCGGCACAAATAAACTTTTTCCTTTTCTATGTAGGATTTTGCATATCCTTAGCGAATGAAATAAACAACTCGCAAAAGCTTAATTTCACTCAGAACTTGGCTCAATATTAATTGTCTTTGAAATACTTATTGATTTTAAGGAGGAAAAATTCAAACATGTTAAGCCAGATAACTTTTCGTGAAAGATATCGTAAGCATCCCTTTCTTAACGGCATTGCTTTTGTTGTACTTGTACTTTTTTTAATTAATTTAGCTTGTTTCCCGTCTTGGAATGCCCCAACTTTAGCCGATACAGCAACCGCACCCTTGCGCATAGCCGGAACAAGCCGCTATGATACGGCTATTCAAATTTCTAAAGCCACCTGGTCTACGGCCAATTCCGTTGTTCTGACCCGGGGAGATGATTTCCCGGATGCTTTAGCCGGAGCCGTTTTGGCAAAAAGCTCCCAGCTTAACGGCCCGCTGCTCTTAACGGACTCCAAGCAGCTTCTTCCTGAAGTGTTGGCGGAAATTCAACGCCTCCATGCCCAGCAGGTCTACATCCTGGGAGGGACCGGTGCTGTCTCCACAGCGGTACAAAATTCCCTTGTTCAGAATAACCTGACAGTGCATCGAATTGAAGGAAAGGACCGTTATGAAACCGCTGCCAATATTGCCTTTGCAGCGGTTACTAACCCCGCCCAAGCTTTCTTAGCCTCCGGAAACTCTTTTGCCGATGCTTTAAGTGTCTCATCTTATGCTGCAGCTCAAGGCATCCCCCTGCTGCTGACGGATTTGAACACCCTTCCCGCCGTTACCCTTCAAGCTTTACAAAAGTTAGGGGTTCGTTCAATTACCTTGATCGGAGGGGAGGGAGTAATCTCCTCCTCAGTCCAACAACAGCTGGAAAGCCTTGGCTTTTCCGTCGATCGTATAGCCGGGACGGATCGTTATTTAACAAATACTGCGGTCCTGAATAAACTGAGCTATAATACCGGCACAGTTTATGTGGCTACGGGCAATGATTTCCCGGACGCACTCTCCGGGGCCATCCTTGCCGCTAAAGCGAACAATCCTATCGTGCTGGTTCCCTCCGCCAATCTCAATTCGGATACGCTTGCTTATCTTAACGCCCGGCGTTCGGAGGGCTCTTTATTTACCCTCTTCGGAGGATGGGGAGTGATTAACTATGGGATAGAAGACATCATTCGAACCGGCTCGATTCATCCTCGCATTTCTCTGCAGTATATGCAGGCCTACGCTCCTTCCCCTTTAAGTGGCTACCTCAATCAGCTTGCCCTGTTTCCACCCAGAGCAACTGACTCAGCGGACATCCTGGCCCCTAACTTATTCTCGCTGGACAACCTGGCTGCCGGGCAGACTGTAGCGAGCGGTTCTTTCAGCGGACCGTGGAGCCTGACCGACAAGAGCTATACTCAACTGGTCACTGCCGCTCATGGGAAAGGGCTTAAGCTTCTGCCCCTGATTGGTTCCGCCTGGAATGCCGAGGGTAAGGCCGCTGTTGATTTAACCTTGACCCAGGATGCCGCGCGCGCCGCTCTTGTCAATCAACTGGCCTCCATGGTACAGACCACGGGCGCCGATGGCGTTGTCATTGATTTTGAGTACTTGAGTGCTTCGACGGGTCCCTACTTGACTAAATTCATGCAAGCGCTTTCCGCTCAACTCCATGCTCAGAATAAACTTGTGATCGAAGCGGTACCATCTCGCACGTCGACTACAGACTGGTACCCTATGTTTAATTATCATGACTTGGCTCAATCTGTAGACTATCTCAATATCATGACTTATGACTACAGCACTTCAACGCCCGGGGCCATTGCCCCAATTGCTTGGATGAAGAAAGTTTTGAGCTTTGCTCAGAGTCAAGGCTTAGACATGAGCAAAGTGCTGCTCGGCATTCCTTACTATGGCCGGGACTGGACGAAGGCCGGCGATACCACTTATAGCGCCAAATCTGTAGGACTTACCGACGCGACAAGTATCGCAGCGACCTACAGCGCAGCCCTGCAGCGCGACACTTCCAACGGTGATGCCGTGGGTATCCCCTATTTCACCTATACGGATAAGGCCAATGCCCAACACACGGTCTATTTCGACGACCTCCAAAGTTGGGAAGCTAAATTGGGTCTGCTCGACACCTATGGACTTGGCGGAATCGGTTCCTGGTCTCTCTACTGGGTGTCGAAGGATACCGCCCCTACCCTATTTGCTCTGCTGAAAACGCATTTGCGGTTGCCGTGAGGAACTCAGCTTGGAATATATCCTTGCTAAAGGTCAAGATGCAGTTCAAGATAGTGAAAGGCGAGGAAGTTGATTAGCACGTTCGCACACGCTGCATTGCTATTCGCTTGACGCAATTCCGCTAAAGTGCTTCACTTAGCTAATCAACTTCCTCTGGTCTGGGGTCGGCGGGGGGTGGAACGACGGGGACGCACAGCGATTTCATTCTTCTCGTTTGCCCTGGGTTGCATTTTTTGTCTCCAATTTTCAAGTAAAGGGTTACCCCAAAACTTATACTTCTGATACGTTAAAAAGCAGCCGATTAAGGCTGCTTTCGTTGTTGTAGGCTAAGCATTGTCCTCGATTTCTACTTCCGTAAAGATCTTATTGGGAACCGCTAAGGAATCAATGATATCTTGCTTATCCTCTTGCATATCTAACAGAGCGTGGATAACATCTTTAATGTTCTCCAGGGCTTCCTCATAAGTATCACCTTGAGAGATACAACCCGGAAGTTCTGGGCAGATTACGGTATAGCCGCCATTTAGCTGGGGATAAAGAACCACGGAGAATTTAGCCTTTTGTACCATATATTATTTCCTCCCACCTAAAATCCCGCATTTTTTTATACCTACAAGGAGAAACACTGTAAATACGCCTTGGGGAATTCTGAACGAGGAACCACAGATTACACAGATTAAGAACGATTAGATAGAAACACACAGACAAAGGATAAAGGGGATGGAGAATGTGGAACGGGATTCACAGACCTAGGCCATTATTGGTGCAGCAATGGAGGTACACCGGACACTTGGACCAGGGTTTCTCATCAGGCGGCATTAGCAATTGAGTTGGCTGAAAAAGGGATTCCGTTTCATAAGAAGTTTCGATTGGAATAAATTACAAAAGCAAAGAACTGAATTGTACATACAGTGCGGACTATATTTGTTATAACGAGGTTCTTGTTGAGCTAAAGTCCGTTTCGAAGATGGGAGTCAATGATGAGGCACAAATTATAAATTATCTGAAAGCCACAGGGTTAAAACGAGGCCATTTAATCAACTTTGGCGATCATCAATTGAGTTACAAGCGATTTGTAATTTAGAGCCAAAATGTATTTATTCTGTGTTAATCTGTGTAATCTGTGGTTGATTAACTGAGTACCTACAAAAACACCAAAATGCCTGTAAAATCAGGGTTTATTAATGTCGGTATAATTTTTCACGGGAATCAAGGCTCCCAGTATATTCATAATACCCTATGCTTTGCTATATATTAGGAGGTCAATAAACTGGTTAACTGCGCCTCCAATGCTTGAGGGATAGCCTTAATATCCCCTGAAAGATAGGGTTGGGTCGCTGATTGGGACAAATGACGGGTTATGAGTCCGTTTAGTTCCGGATAGCTGTCCAACGATGTAGCCGGCAGAAGAATCAAGGTTTGATTTTGGTGAGCCGCTAGGGCGGCTCCTGTCAGAGCATTGGGAAAGTCTTCTCCGGTAGCGAAACTTAAACCCTGAATTTCTCCTTCAAAAGCCTCTCCTACTGCCGCCATAGTGTCATAGCGAGTGGCTCCCGCTAAGCGAATAATACCAGAGGAGGGCAAGCTTAGGCTCGCCTGCAGCTTCTGCGCGACGGTTGCAGAAATGACCCCTTCCCCGCCGATGAGATAAATTTGAGTAGGATTTAAGAGCTTCAACTCAGCTGAGGTTTCCTGTGGGACTTGGGACTTCGAGGTGAGCAGGATCGGCATGTTCTTCCGCCCTGCAATCGAGGCTATGCCTAAAGCGTCAGGGAAGTTCTCACCGGTGGCAATGACGACTGCCGGATGCGCCCCCGTACTAGCCTGGGCGATCTGCGCAGCGGTTTCATAGCGATTCGCCCCACTTATGCGAATTTGTTTCCCGGAGTCCCAGCCAAGAGTCTTCAGGTCGGTACTGACTTGAGCACTTAAGGCTCCCTCTCCGCCTAACAAGTAGACCTTTCCGGGGTTTAGTGTTTTGAGGGCAGCTTGGATTCGGCTATCCAGACCCTTGGGAGAGGTTAAAAGCACAGGAGCATCCAGCTGAGCGGCCAAGGGAACCCCAGCCAAAGCATCCGGAAAATCATCGGAACGAGCTAACACAACTGATGTGGCTCCCTGTGGCCAACCGGTTAAAGCTTGTTGAATTGAGATATCCACACGGTCTGCACCCGAGATCCTTATAAGAGACGAAAACTTAGAGGTCGGGTTAGGATTGGGAGTAGGGGTAGGGGTTGGGGTTGGGGTTGGGGTTGGGGTTGGGGTTGGGGTTGGGGTTGGGGTTGGGGTTGGGGTTGGGGTTGGGGTTGGGGTTGGGGTTGGGGTTGGGGTTGGAGTTGGAGTTGGGTTGGGGGTTGTCTGATTCGTTTGTTGTAAGCCTATTCTGGCCCGATCTGTCAGATCGGAATTAAGACTTACTCCTTGTAAAACAGCCGAATAATATTTAGCAGCAGTGGCATTCGAGGAGCTTGTTCCATCCTGAACCAATTGATCGGCTTCTGCTAAGAGGTTGCTATACGTACTCAGGAGACCGGTTTTTGCTCGGTCTGAGATGTCAGCATCCAGACTCGATCCCTGCAGGACAATCCCATAGTCCTGTGCAGCAGACAGGTTAGAAGGGCCTGTTCCATCAAGAGCCAAATTATCTGCTTCATCTAAAAGATTACTTAGAGCAGTATGGAGGCCGGTTCCCGCGCGGTTTGTGATTCCGGCGTCTAAGTTTGGCCCCTGCTGGACAGTCCAGTAGTATTTCGCGGCACTCGCATCCGAGGAGTCAGTCTTGTTCAACAGCAAAGCGTCGGCTTCAGCTAAAAGTTGACTATCGGTGCCGGTAATCTTTGACGAAACGATTGATTTATCCGTGATTGAAGGACTGTCGTAAGCCGTATTGTAAAACCCTAAGGCGTGCACATAATAATCTCCCCGTGGTTTCGAATCAACCTGAAAATTATCCCAGTAATCACCGTTGGCAGCATCCGCACCGGAGCCTCCGCCGGTGGAAATCAAAACAGTCGGATCGGTCAAAAGATCCCCCTCATGCGTCGAAGCCGGTGTACTGTAGCGGCAGGACAAGCTCGGAGGGTCCATCAACGGCAATTGAGATTTGGGGAATGGCGTGGCTCCCGGGGCGAAAGTAATAGCGCTGTTGTATTTCTGCCCCATCAGGCTAAAGATTGAATCCTGATAGGCGGACTTCCCGGTTAGGTTATTCGGGTTGTTTCTGGCCCCCCAGCAGTTATAGCCCCACACGGCAAAATACCAGTTTTCTAATACGTTGCGATCCCCATTGCCGATCTTAGGGTAAGCCCGCCACTTCTGGTTAAGTATTTGGCAACCGACCTCAAGATTATAGTCAATGTCATTTTTGAGTTTGTCTATGGTTACTTGGTCAGTCGGGCTATAGGAAGAGACTTGCATAATGCCAATGCCTATCCCGTCGTACCCGATTAACGGCTTATCCGGTATGGGTTGCCCTGAGTCATCTAATTGATCTTGTTTCCAACCGCTTTCCATCCAGGCAATAGATTTCAAGAGTACGGGAGGAATGTTATATTTATTGGCCATAGCCTCAATCTTACTGCCAATAGTCGTGTAGTAAGCAGTTTGAGCGACTGCCGCCGAAACCGGTCGGACCGGAATCATTTGCATAAAAAAAAGCCCCGTGATAAGTATTGAAATAAGTTTTCTGTGTAGGTGTGAACCCATAGTTTCTTCCCCTTCCTTACTGTTCGATAAGTCATGGACTATTTTCCTTATTCGACAAGAAAGAAGGTTCTTCCTCCTACAACTTTTTAAACATTCCGGATAATAAGAAAAACCGAGGCTGCCTCGGTCTTTTTATAACATGAAATTATCCTCTCTACGAATGCCCTGCCGGTCAATGGGTTCCGTAGGGGCAATTCATGAATTGCCCCTACAAACTTATATTTTCTGATACGTTAAGAAAAATCCTCTCTTTGACGAGGACACAGCCGTCAGAGAGAGGATTTTTAGATTCTTGATTTAGTTTATAGGCCGCCAAAAACTGGTTTCAAATCCACAGTGAGGTCCGGGAAGACAGTTATTGGAACTTTATCTTCTTCAGTGTAATGACATAAGGAGCCCCCTTCCTTCTATATATTACCATAGAAATATCTGCGTTTAAAGCATCTCTGCCTCATTTTCAGAGTCTTGTCCCCGTCTCAAACAAGGATGCTGCGTCAAATATCCCGAGTGAAACTTAACGATGTCTCACAACTTTCTTCTTGAATCCAGCCGTCTTTTTTATAGAAATTGATGGCTCGTTCATTCCAAAGTAAAACTGATAATCCCACTTTTTTAAACCCTTTACTTTTCATGGTTCTACAAAATTGACCGGTAAGCTGATTAGCGACCTCAGTTCCTCTATAGTTTGCGTCAACTCCAATCGCCAACAGCCTGGCCGGGGCAAATGTATTACTTTGACTGATGTTAGTTTCTCTTTTAGAAAAGGGATGTAAGGTCTTTATGGCAGTTAGAATATAACCTAACCTTTTAGCAATATGTTTCCTGACATACTTATCAATTAAATACCTCCGGATAACAATCAAGACTAAGACGATAAAATTCTGACGGTAGAATTGGTAGAAAGGGGCAGTATCTATGGTGCCCAGCAGAAAACCAACCAGTTTTCCGTTACATTTGGCAGCGTAGCCGAAGTTAGTGGCGGAATTAACAAATTGGGCACAAAAGAGCTTAAGAAATTTTGGACCCATGTGCCCAAGGAAGTGATCCGCAAAGGTTTTTTCATATAGTAAGGCAATTTCCGGTAAGTCATCTAAGCTTAGGTGATCAATCTTGATATCCGGCTTAGCCTGCTGCTTTTGTTTCAACAAGGAAACATACACTCCTTAAATCATTTTCATACATCCCCAGAGAATCCCCTACAACTTCAAGACAGAAACCTATTTCACGTCTCAAGGTAACAACGCAGATTGAATTTGCCGCACCGCTTCTTATATAGCATAACTAAATGGCCACAAAAATATCCTTATATTCCTTTTAATTCTAATTTAAAAGCATTCTAGTGACCTTTTCTTTATGTATTAACCGATCATATCAATAAGTTATTATGAAACATTGTCCATTCTGTTAAGATCAGCTTAACAACTCCGGCAAATTAACCAGGAATTATCTGCAAAGCAGAGAGCCCTCTAACGATCCGTTAGAGGGCTCTCTGCTTTACTCAGCTTCAAAGGGCTAGCAAAACTGATTATGTTGACTTTCCTTAATAGGCACCTTTGCCGGAAAAGACCACGAAAATTGTTTTCCATAATATTTTCAGGTCTAACCAGGCGCTCCAAGTGCGAACATATTCCAAGTCATAGGCCATTGTTTCCCCAAGCGTCAACTCACTGCGCCCATTTATTTGGGCTAAGCCTGTGACGCCGGGCAAGAGATTAAGCCGCCGGCGCTGCTCGGGCGTATAGAGTTTTACAAGTTCCGGAACCTCCGGACGGGGTCCGACCAGGCTCATATCCCCGATCAGGATATTAATCAGCTGAGGAAGTTCATCCAAACTTGTTTTTCTGAGGAAACGACCGCTTCTCGTGACCCGGGGATCATCTTTTTCCTGAAAAACGAACTTTTCCAGATCATTGACCTTGGCTAGTTTGTCTTTCATCAAGGCTTCGGCATTCTGAATCATGGTGCGGAACTTATAAATCGTATAAGGCCTTCCCCTCAGACCGATCCGAGTCTGCGTGAAGATCGCCGGGCCGGAAGAATCCAGCCGAATCCAAAGCACAATCAAGAGCCAGAGCGGAGAAAGCAGCACAAGGAGCACCAGGACAACTGAAAGGTCGATCAGTCGCTTAAGCACAAGTTGCCATTTGGAATATTCAAGTCCTTTGCTTTTTGCAGATGCTGCAGATCTCTGACCCATTTGTTTGTCTCCTTTCTGGCCTGCTAAAACATTTTCTGAATAAAGGGGTATGAGATAAATTTGTTGCGGTCTATGGACAGTTTATCCGGATTGAGTTTGATAATATACAAGGTTCTGGCTCTCACTCTGCTAAATCCAGGTCTTCGAGCCAACACAGGATAATTTGCGACCAAGTATAGTGCTGCTCTACAAACTGCCGCCCTTTTCTGCCCATTTCCCGGCGGTTAGGGTTTTCTTTCAATTCGAGAATAGCCCGTGCTAAAGCTTCGCTGTTCTCCGGCTCGACAACCACTCCGCCGCCCGAAGCAAGGACCAATTCGGCAGCCTCCCCTTCCCCGGAATAGATTACCGGGACTGCCGAACCGAGGGCCGGGAACATTTTCGAGGGCCGGGCTCCTTCAAAGAGCTTATTTTTCTTCAAAGGAACAATACTGGCGGAGGACAAGGAGAAATATCCGGGCATTTCTTGAACCGGCCGAAAGTCTACAAAACTCACATTGGATAAGCCCTTTTCCTTCACAAGGGCTTCGAGCATCGGCTTCTCCGTGCCGTCACCCACAAAGAGGAAGCGAATGTCCGACTGTTCCCGGAGTATTTCCGCCGTCTGAATAACGGATTCCAGACCTTGAGCATAGCCCATAGTTCCGGCGTAAATCAGGACAAAGTCCTCTGCTTGGATACCCAGCTTCCTGGCCATCTCTCCGTCGCGTTCCCGCGGTGCAAAGAGATCAAGGTTCACCCCGTTCGGCAAAAAAGTGACTTTTTGCTCAGGTACACCACGCTGAATCAAGGATGAACGAATCCCTTCCGTTTGGCAGGATATCTTCCAGGCCTTACGGTAAAGCAGTTTTTCCAAGCCCTCTGCCGCCCGGATCATCCATTGGCTGTTGACGAGCCCCAGGGCAACAGCTGATTCCGGCCAGAGATCCGAAATGTTCATGATAATGCGGGTTTGGCTGAACCAGCCGCAAACCAAGGCCGTGATACCCAGAAAGAGCGGCGGAGATTCAAAGAAGAGGATATCTTGTTGCCCTGCTTTATTTAAACCCCAAAAGGAGGAAAAGACGAAGGAAAAATAATTAAGCAGGCGCTTCCAAAACCGTCCGCGCTGCACCGGGTAAATCCAGGTCCGCCATACCGGAATCCCATCCACCTCATCCTTCATGCGCCAGCGGCCGCGATATTCCGGCGGAATCACGCCGGTCGGATGATTAGGAAAGGCCGTAACAACGGTAACCACATGTCCGTTACGCTGTAGTCCTTTGGCCAGTTCCTTGAGCCGAACCTGTGCCGCCCCGGACTCCGGCGGGAAGTATTGTGTTAGCATTAATATGCGCAAATAGACCGCCGCTCCTTTATACCCACTCATAACTATCCCTGGGATAGTTATACCACTAAATTCCCGATTCACAAAGAATCGCGCCAACCTAGTTAGCTTAAGAGCGTTTCAAAAATTTCTTAATCGTTTCGCCGCGTTTGGCGTAGACCGTCCGCCCAATGCGAGCCGCGATACTCCGGTTGCGGTAACCATAGAGGTAGGTCCGCTCAGTGCTGCCAAAACTCTTTTTAAACTTAGCAATACTGGGAATGTTGGCCCCTACCATATCATAGAGTTGAATCCCCAGGCTGCGGGCTCGTTTTAAGTATTCCCACTGCAGGAGATTGTTAGGTGCAACTTTATTGTACTCCCGTTCCGAAACCCCGTCCAGGTAATATCCAACCGACTTGTCCCGGGGGAAGATTTGACCGGCAATAATTTTCCCTTCATAGCGAGCGAGTAAGACGAGCAAATCCCCGCTGGGATACAGGTTCTGCCAGAGGGCTGTGAAATAGTCCTTGGTAAAGGGGGGCTCCTTCTCCTGGCGGCGGTAAACGCCGCACGAAAGTTCATAATAGGGCTCCAGCCATTCCTCAAGGTTCTTCGGCTCGATCACTTCCACCCCGGATTTTTCTGCTTTCCGGACGGCGTTTCGGCAACGCACTTCCAACCCATTCCATAGGGAGTCCTCATCCTGGGGAATCTGTAAATCCAAAGAGATGAGTTCTTCCACTGTATACCCATGCTGTTCAAGGATATCTTTTCCCTGCCCATCCGGAAGTCTGATTTCCAGATAGTCGACGCGATTTTCTTTGGCATAGACTTCGAGAGCGGACAGAACTTCGGTCAAACTGACCGAACCTAAGGGACCGCTGTGCGGAGTTGCCGTACCGGACAGTGAACTCCCGGCTAATTTCAGCAGGCTCATCTTCCGCTCCATTAAAGGCAACAGACCCCGGAGTACTCCTTCATTATCGAATAAACCCAGTCGGTTAACCCGTACGCCAAATCCCGCTTCGATGACGTCTTGCCACTCCCAGCGATGAAAGAGAGAACCCTGAGGCATTCCCTTTAGAAATTCTTGCCACATTTCACGCTCAATAGACTGTAATTTTAGACTCACGTCCTTTTCTCACTCCCCACCTCGCCCAATAAACAGAGCATCATCCCCATGCTAAGCCAAATCATAGGATCTTCAAAAAAACGCGCTTCAGCCTGTGAGCTGATAAACACTGCCACGACCCATAAAAAGTACCCAACTCCCGGAATATACCGCTCCGGTCCGTTTCTGTCAAGAGCATCTTGCCGGTTAAAGGCGCGATGCTTCGCGCCCTCACGGCGCAAACCCCGCAGGACTCGTCCTAAGACCAGCCAAACCCACGCCAAGGCCATCAACCCTAGTAAGCCCAACTCTGCTGCAATCGTCAGAATCGTCGTATGGGAAAGAGTCGCTCCGGTAACATAGGGAATCGCTGTCTTATAGCTAAAGTAATGAGTTAAAAACATCTTCTGAAATCCGCCCAATCCAACCCCCAAGATCGGATGGTCGGCAAACATCGCCCAAGCAACTCTCCACAAATAAGCCCGCTGGGCATCTAAAGCCCCTAACCCTTCCCGGAAAGTCAGCAAGCGCTGCCAGACAGTCGGTCGCAGGGCTACAATAACGGCCCCGATGAGCCCCATCAGCCCAATCGGTCGGATCAGGCGTTTATGGGGGATGAGCATAACCATTAAGATCAGGACAATGACTAAGGTAACAATCCCGCTGCGCGATAGAGTGATGGCCAAGGCTCCCAATAAACCTAAAAGCGAGCCGAAATACACGCTTCGTTTCCCGGGAGTGTTGCAGAAATATTGCAGGATTAAGTTGGCGACAATAGCCAAAACAAGGTAGCGGGCAAATATATTGGGGTCCACAAAGGTGGCATTGACACGGGCGATCTCCCCCTCAGCCAAATATCCCCGCCAGATAAAATGGCGGGTCATTCCCTCATAGAGGGTGAGCGGGACTAAGGCGACCCCGACCCAATGGACGACCTGAAAGGGTAGGAGGGCCTGTCTGGGTTCTGCCAGTAAGCAAATTCCCAGATAAAGCATAAATAAAGTCAGCAAGCGCAGAACCTCAACCATTGTTTGTCCCCGGCCAATGGAATAGAGGAAGCTAAAAGCTCCAACCGCGATGTAAATCAACAGAGCACGTGACAAATAATGATTCAGAATTGCTTTTAGTTCCCGTCGTTTCTCCGGTTCAATCCAGAGTTGCCCCAGAGCGGCCCCGATAACTCCAACTGTGCAGAGCCGAGCGAGACTAAGCGCCTGGGAGCCAAGAGGACCCAGCGCGGGAAACCAAGTGATGGAAATGTCTAAAGCGACCGCTCCGGCCAGCAGTGAGGGGAGAGCAGCCGGCTTTTTCCAGCCAAAATAGAACACAATTCCCACACTAAGCAGAAAAAACAGCCATTTGATGAGGATAAGCCCCACGTTAATCCTCTCCTTCAACTTCTAGTCTAATCAGGGTCTGAGCCGGAAAATCAATATAGCCCTCGCCAACCTCATACGGCACGGAAATCGACTTAACTCTCTTAGGTTCGATTTGCAGGCGAATCCGAATCGGCGGGATTCGCGGGACCAGCGGGTCCGATGTGGCTGACAAATCCGCCAGGTCCAACCGGGTCGACTGCGCTACCGGAATTGACTGACCTGCCAATCTTGACGGGGCTAACGGAATTCTCTCCTGATCCGCCAGATCACACGAAATCTGCCAGTGCGTTCCTTTAACCGCAAGCTCTACCCTGCACCGGCGTCTGCCGGTAAACCAGCGCAAGACGTCCCGGGGAAGGGCAATCCAAGCACCGTCCTCCCTCCCCTGAACAATTAGTCGTTCATAGACTTCTCCCCAAAAACGCGGAGCGGTAAAACTCTGATTGTGCCAGAGTAAACTCACCGCCCCGCCAAAGCGCTTGGCAAAATCCAGGATGGGTTGGGCCTTACGAAAGGCGTCCTCTCGATTTAGGTTGAGGTGCTCCTCCCCCATCAGCGCTCCGTCCTGAATATGAAGCGGCAGTTCCCACAGAGTTTGACAGTTTAAAGGATGATAGGGCTGAAGGGTCCCGGCTCGGAAGCCGATGACTTCATTAAATCCAAAGGTAGCATCATATTGAAAGCCACCCTTCCCTAAAGCCTCAAAGGAATCCGGCGACTGAAAGTAGAGCCAGTGCATGCGCACCCCCAGCTCATCCCGTCCGGTTAACCCGGCAACCCGGCCATGCTCAGCCCGAGCGCTTTGCGCATCATGCCAGGCATCAATTCCGTGCACTCCTGCCTCCCAGCCCCCATCTTCCAGGCCGGCAAGCAAGGTTTGATATTTTGCTACATCATAAAACGCTGCTCGATTAGCGGGCGCGCTTTCCTTAGCTTCCCTTAAGTGCTCCGGAAGAATACCGGGTTTTTCCGGAAAAGGCATAAAATAAAGACTCGACCGAACTTCTAGGCGCTTCTCCAGATCAAGAAGCGCCGGCAAGGCCCGCTGCCATACATCTTGACCTAATCCAACCTTCGCGGCCCAGGTCCTGACCATTTCCCAAATCGTTCGGTAAAACTCCGCTGTCTTCACCTTACCGCTGCGCCAGCGTTTCCAGTTCAAGAGTGAACTGCGGTAAAAATATCCCAAAAAAGTGCGGGCGATCGGCATTTCCTTCAGGCTTAAGATGTCGATGTCGTGGGTTAAGGTCATGGCATAAGCATACCCCCAAGGGACGGGCGGGAGCTCTAAATAATTTCTGACTTCGCGGCGAAGAACCTCGCGGATTTCCTCAAGCATCAGATCAAAGCTGGGCTCACCGACGCCCTTTTCCGTATAATCCCGGCCTTCCATCAGTAAGCGAGTCCCCTCTGTCCCTAAACTAAATGAAAACGTCTTTAGTCTAAAGCCCGGATTCTCCCCGCTTACCGGTCCACAGACCAAGAGCAAAGGTTTAGCCTGCTGCTCGGAATAGTTTAATAGGAGTTCCTTTAAGCGAGTGAGGGAGATCCCCTCCACTAAAATCGCATCGACGTTAGAAAGCAACCAACGATTTGGCATTTTCTCGCGGTTCGACATTTCTGCACTGTGTTGTGGCACCGCTTGGCTGGGAGTTGCTTGTTTTCCCGGCGAAGCTTCCTGATCCGCATCAAGGGCGACACGCAAATTGGCGCCTAAAGAAACACCCAAGAGACCCGCAATCTCCCGGTAAACCGGCTCTAACGATTCTGCGACGTAATAAGCGATTTGCCCTGACCCACTGATCTTATCTTGTACTTCGCTCACGGAACCCACCAACGTCAGGCGCGCCGGAAGTCCCTTGCTCAACAATAGGGAGAATGCGCCCGATCCCTTTCTCTAAAAATATAGTAAGTATAGTCAGTCTATGATTCCGCTGCAGAAAGTCTAAAAACACTATAAAATATCAAGTCACTGCAATTACGTGATATTAATAGCATGACAGGAGGTTTCTTCAGCGGAATCAGCCTAAAAGTTTGTGCAGTCAGCGGCTAAGCTAAAACTATTGCGCAGCCGTTCTGGTCTTCTCCTCCATGGCTGCCACAATTTCTTCACTGGCCTGACCGTTTCCATAAAGATTTTCCAGATAAGGGGGCAAAGGATTGTTACGGTAGTGCCTAACAGCTTCAATAATCTGCTCTGTATCGGCACCCGTCAAACTATTCCAACCCGTATGTACGGTTTCTACCCACTCTGTCTCATCTCTTAAGGTCACGCAGGGAACCTGCCAGAGATAGGCTTCTTTCTGCACGCCTCCGGAATCTGTCAGAATAAGTTCCGCCCCTCTTTCCAAAAGGATCATTTCCAGATAACCCACAGGCTCAATGACCTCCACATTCCCGGGGACACTCATTTGACAATCCAGGAGCAGCTTCCTGGTTCGGGGATGAAGAGGGAGGAGAATTTGCCCATCAAGCTGAGCAAAAGCATTCATAATCCCTGCCAACCGCCGCGGATCATCGGTATTTTCGGCCCGGTGGACAGTCGCCAGGAGGTAGGATTTCGGCTTATAGCGCAGGGTGTCCGCCAAACGCTGCTCCTCCGCCCGCCGGGCATGATAGTACAGGGCATCGGCCATGACATCTCCGGTGCGCACCACCCCTTCCGTCAGCCCTTCCAGGCTGAGATTGTTCACAGCCTGGTCCGTCGGACAAAACAACAGAGTTGAGACATGGTCCGTCAACACCCGGTTGACTTCTTCCGGCATCCGGCGGTTATAGCTGCGCAGCCCGGCTTCAACGTGGGCGATGGGAATATGGAGCTTGGCGGCAGCCAGCGCGCCGGCTAAAGTAGAGTTGGTGTCCCCAAATACGAGAACCCAGTCCGGTTTTTCCTTGAGCAACACCTCTTCAACACCGGTTAACATCTCCCCGGTTTGCGCTCCGTGCTGCTTGGAACCCACCCCTAAAAAAAAGTCCGGTTGGGGAATCCCCAATTCCTTGAAAAAAACATCGGACATCTGATAGTCGTAATGCTGCCCCGTATGCACGATTTTTTCCTCATGTCTTTTCCTCAGAGCTTCGGACAAAGGAGCCGCTTTAATAAATTGGGGCCTGGCGCCCAGTACGGTTACTATTTTCATGTTCTTACTCCTTACACTTTCTAACTTAAACTTCCGGCTTTAACCTGACGTTTTACCTGATTTACAATATACCCGCCAAGGCGCTGAAAGTCCCGATCCAGACCGACCAGGATTATGAGGTATAGAATCCCGGCAAGGCCCGCTGAGATAAGCGGATGAAGATGGCGCAAAAAATAGGCTGCAAAGCCCATGGCGAGGGAAGCTAATACGATCACGGGGAGCTGCCTCCAAATCTGAATTTTATAGACATAGAGCCGAACAATCCCATAGTACATGACAAACACGTAAAGTTCGGTGAGGAGGGTTGCCACACTCGCTCCATAAATCCCATAGCGGGGAATCGCATAAAAATTAATAGCTATATTTAATAAAGCGGCACCCCCTTGAATCTTGGCGCGGGTCCATTGCCGATTCGTTGTTGTCAACACATCTCCCAGAGAGAAACTTAAGCATTCCAGAGCAAAAAACCAACTTAAAAGCATCATGATCGGTATAGACTCCTGAAACCGATTATTATACAGCCATGTCAGCAAGGGATTAGCCAAAACAAATAATAAGACGCTGCCGGGTATTCCGACGGCACTCAGGACTTTAAAGATCTTTTCAATCGTTTCCCGGTGTTTATTCTTACTCTCCACGCCGAGCTGGAATAAGATCGGGTAAATCACGCTGGTCACTATCCCGGGAATTAACAAGAGAATAGCAATTAGACGGTAGGAGGCCGAATAAACTCCCACTTCAAAGGAGGAACGCATTAAGGTAAGCATGAACATGTCAATTTGAAAATAAACATAGAGAAATATCACGGCAATCCCATAGGGCAGCCCAATTTTAAGCATTTCTAACAAGCGGGAAAAATTAAATTTCAGGCGTATCTCACGCCGCAGGTGGGCATAGAGCATTAGCGAAATCAGTACCGTCGCCACAAGTTGAGCAGCGGTGATCATCACCACGTTTTGCTTTTCCAGGACAACTAAAATCGTCAAAGCCCCAATCAGAAACGTAGACAGAAACTGGTAGAAGGCAGCATAATACATTTGCTGCTTAGCCTGAAAATAATTATAAACGGTACTGTCTAAAGCGTTTAAGCCACTGGCCAATCCAAAAACAATGACCATACTCCGGACCGACTGGCTTAAACCGCCGGGCATTAAGACGAGCATCAACGCGTAAATGGCCAGCGACGTAAACGTCTTAAATAAGAGGGTATTCCCCAAAAACAGCGGCAAGACACTCTCATCTCGCGAGCCTTCTTGAACCATGTAGTTGCTCAAGCCAAAATCCGCAAATAAGATAAATGTACTGACAAAGGCGAGTGCCTCACTGTATTCTCCATAGGTTCCCGGCCCCAGATAACGAGTGACGGCGATTCCCACAACAGCGGAAACTGCTTTGGAAAGCACACTGGCCACGCTTAAGGCAGCAGCATTCTTCAGAACTAAACGAAGTTCCACCGGGGAACCCCCCTTCTATCGTCGAATAATTTCCTCATAGACCTGCAAAGTCTTGCGGGCATTGTATTCCCAAGTAAATTGGCGCGTGACCAGGTCCCTCCCCCGGCTTCCCATCTCGCCCGCTTGTTCCGGGTTCCGGAAGAGTTCGCGAAGCGCTGCAGCGACAGCCGGGACATCTTTAGGCCGGACAGCCCTGCCGACCCCCTCGCGAGCGAGGATCTCGGAGATTCCTTCTCCGGTTGTGCCGATAATTGGCTTGCCGTGAGCCATCGCTTCCAAATACACAACCCCAAAGGCTTCATTCCAGCTGGGCAGGATAAATATCTCACACTGGGCCATTTCACGCATGGCTTCGGGATGAGCTAAGCTTCCCAGGAACCGGACATGTCTGCTCAGACCCAATTCCTCTGTGAGAGCCTCCAGTCTTTGCCGTTCCGACCCGTCCCCTACAATTCGGTATTCCAGATCAGGAAACTCGCCGATCAGTTCCGGCAGGGCCTTTAGGACTACTGCATGCCCCTTATCCGGGCGCAGAAACCCGACCGTCAGCAGAACCCGCCGCGATCTCCCTTGTCCCCGGTTAAGAGAAGTTGTCTGCCATTTCTGAGCTTGGATCAGGTCTTCAAGATCCACGCCGTTATAGATAACCTTGTATTTTTCCAGCGAATCCGCCCAGGTTTCCAGCCCATAGTGACTTTTGAGCTTATCGCTGACCAGAATGACACCCGCGGCCTCCTTAAGCGCTGCTCGGACACTGTCCGCACAGGCGCGGCTGCGGTTCAAGGTATAGGCAAAATCCTGACCATGAATCGTGACCACGACCGGAATCTTAAACTTCAGACCGAATCTCAGCGCCGCGGCCCCGTCCGGGTGCGCGACATGGGCATGAATAAGATCCACCCCCCGGGTTATTTGGTCGGCAAAGACGCGCTTCATCCCCCAAGCATAGGTCCGGGGGTAGTATTCAAAAAAGAGGGAGTGGGGAAATTCCAAAACCCGCGGGTGAAAGACAGGGAAACCATCCGGCTGCTCCAAGTCAGGAACCGAAGGATACCCGCCCCATTTTCCCCGTCCGGTCATCAAGCCCGGCACCCAGGGTACCGGAGCAACGACGTTCACTTCTACCCCCAGACGCGCCAAAGCCCGCGCCTGCTGCCGGACAAAGATCCCGCCTAAAGGCGAAACTGCGTTGGGGTACATATGGGAAAGCATTAAAACTCGCATCTTAGCAATCCGCTCCTTTAAACCCTTGCTGCCAGGATTCGCTGGTAGAGTTTTAAGAGTTTGTCTTGTTCTTTTTCCCAGGTATATTCCCGATTAAAGGCCTCCCAGCCATTTTGCCCATATTCCAGGGCCTTTACCGGATTTTCCAATAAAGTACCTATGTCCCGGGCCAAACTTTCCGGATCACCCGGTTCGGTCAGTAAACCGCAAGCATTCCTGCTGATAATCTCTTCGATATAGCCAAAACGGGAACCAATCACCGGAATCCCGGCGGCCATGTATTCTAAAAGCTTCACCGGAATCGCCTTTTGATAATTCAAGGTCGGCAGGAGAGGCACGAGGGCAATCGAACTCCGGGCCAATATTTCCGGTACCTGCTCATAAGGGACCTTCCCTCTGAGACGGACCTGGCCACGCTCTAACCAAGGCTTAAGATCGGAAAATTCCGGTCCTAAATCCTCCGTCTCAGCCGGACCGACAAGCTCACAAACTGCTTCCGGATGGTTTCTCCGTACTAAGGTCATAGCCCGCAGGATGACTTCGAGGCCCCGCTCCCGGTTAATTCCTCCCAGGTATAAAATGACCGGAGGTTTGATCTTTTCCGGGCGCGGAAATTCAAACTGCCTTTTGAGCGGATAGTTATGCAGGATTTCCCCTTCCGGGTTCTTCCGGCGAAAAAGCTCCGCCATATGCCCGTTCACCGTAATGATCCCGGCAAAAGAGCGCGCCGCCCACTTTTCGACAAGATCCACAGCCCGCGCAACAGCTTTCCGCAAGGGTTTGGGCAGCCAATAGCGGGTCAGCAGGCTATCCCCATAATATTCATGAACATCGTAAACGACTGATTTGTGATGATAACGGCTCAACCACCAGCCCACCGGAATCAAATCCGGGTCATGAAAATGATAGATGTCCGCCTTCTCCCGCAGGGCGGCCCGGTAGATCGGGTTGAGCCGCCAAATCCGGTCAAGCCGGGTGGACAGCGGCCTGACTGCCTGAATTTGAATTCCTTCCTTGACTTCGGACCTTTCATGGGGAGCCACTATGACTACTTGATAGCCTGCTTCCGCTAAGCTGCGGGCCTCCTTGTGAAAAATACGCTCATCAAAGGGAGAATGTGCTGTGGTTAAAATACAGACTTTCAATCGCTTTCCCCTTCTGTTCTGTAAATCATACCCATAAATACAGCTACTAAAGTCATTAACTGAAGATTGTAGAAGGTTCCTGCGGTAATGTTATATACCAGGATCGCCAGTGTCGAAGCAACAAAAGCGATGCACAACATTGTCTTATCCTCTCGGATCTTTAATTCGAACGTATGGGCATTATGCAATCTTCCCCTGCGCAGGGCAGCCTTGGCCGGTCTCAGGAACAGCCAGAGGTACATTATTAACCCGACAATCCCGTAACGCCGAGTCACTAGGACATATTCATCGTCAACAAGGGTTGTCATATTACTTTTAGCTGTTCCCCAACCCAGAATCGGCGATTGTTCAATATATTTAAGCGCACTGCCCGCCCGCATAAAGTGTCCTTGAGCCGAGGTACTCGTCTCAAGGTTTGTTGCCTCGTTCATCCGGGACGTAAAACTTCTCGGGGAGGTGACAAAGATCATTAACGTCAAAACCAGTAGCAGCCCTACTTTGAGGAGGATCTCCTTTTTCCAGCGGAAATTGACCAGAGCCCAAAGGCTCAAAAATGTCAGCACCGCAGCCGTCGCTAAGAGGGCCGTTCGGGAAATGGTCATAAACGTCAGTTTTATGGTCAAGCCAATCACCACAAACAGAATTCCGGCCTTCAAACGTTCGTTTTTCTGGAAATAAAACCAAGTCACAAACAAGCTCAGCATTAGAACGGAGACGATGCCCATCACATTCGGGTTATCAAAGGTCCCTAAAACACGCGGTGGATTAGCATTGACCAGGTTATCCAAGTGGGACTGGGCAAAGAAAGGGGTTAACCAAGCATTGACATTGGCCAGATTAAGAAATTGACTCCACGACAAGAGCAGAATCAGGCCAAAACCAACGAAAAACGCTCTCTGCAAGGCACCGAACTCACCTTCCTGCAAATCCAAGGAAAGGGTCAAGGTGATAACCAGATAGTATTTCACCAGCGTGACACCTTCCATGACATCCCGAATACCAAAAGGCGTTTCTAAAAAAACCACAGCAAAGATGTTCGAAATAATCATTGACGCTAACAGCAGCAGGAAGACCTTCGTCACCGCCCTCAGACCTTTACTCTGACCCTCTTGATAAGATAACCCAAAATCATAGGTCGGATGAGAACGACGGATCAACCAAGGGATCAGATTCACGACAAAAGCTCCAAAAATAAGAATATCATCCAACCGAACACGCGGCAGACTCTTACTGATCTCTAGCGAGGGCAAGATCATTGCGGATAACATAATGCCGATAATGAGTAGCAACTTATTGGAGTTAGTGCGAGTAACTCCTGTGTTCCAAAACATCGTCTTCCTCCTTATCTCTCTATCCTCTTACTAAAGCCACGATCTGTTGTTGTTGTTCAAAACTTAATTCAGGGTAACACGGTATCGCCAAGGCTTGTTCACAAGCTTTTTCGGCAACAGGGAAATCCCCAACCTTATAGCCAAGAGAACGAAAAGCCTTTTGTAAATGGAGCGGCACGGGATAATAAATCGCACTAGCGACACCACCGGCTGCTAAACGCTCCATCAAGGCCGTTCGCTCATCCGTCCGGAGCACATATAAATGATAGATTGGCAGCGCCCGAGGATCACGACCAGGCAACTGAAGCGGGAGATCAGCCAAAAGTTGATCATAGACCTTAGCCTTTTCGCGGCGACCTTCATTCCAACCGTCCAGATAGCGCAGCTTAACTCTTAAGATTGCCGCTTGCATCTCATCCAGACGGCTGTTGTAACCGATTTCATCGTGATAATATTTAACTTTACACCCGTGGAAACGAAGCATCCGAAGCTGCACAGCCAAGTCACCATCATTAGTGACGATCATCCCGGCATCCCCGTAAGCTCCCAGGTTCTTGGTTGGAAAGAAACTAAAGGCTGAGGCATGTCCAATCGAGCCCGCCTTCTTCCCCTGATACTCTGCTCCTATCGCTTGAGCAGCATCCTCTATGACTTTCAGGTCATGTCGCGCTGCAATTTCCATGACTCTCTCGACATCCAGCATCTGCCCAAAAATATGTACAACGATAATCGCTTTCGTCCGAGAAGTTATTTTCTCCTCCAGCAAAGTCAGGTCCATGTTCAGCGTAAGAGGGTCAATATCGACAAACACCGGTTTGGCCCCGACCTGAGCAATCGTTTCTGCCGACGCAAAAAAAGTAAAGGGCGTAGTAATTACCTCATCTCCCGGCCCAATACCCAAAGCCTTAAGCGTCAATACCAAAGCATCTGTGCCATTGGCAACAGCGACCGCTTCCTTAGTCCCACAAAAGGCCGCAATCTCCTTTTCCAAGGTCTTCATTTCCGGTCCCAAAATAAATACTGAAGAATCCAGCACATTAAGGATAGCCTGATCAATTTCATCTTTTATCGTTAAGTATTGAGCCTTAAGATCTAAAAGCGGAATACGCATAAATGAATCTCCCTTTCGTCTCTAAATAATATAATATAGCATCCAAACACAAAGCGCTTTTGCGTCCCAAACGCAAACAGCCCCCACCCCCGTTCCTCCCCCCGTCCGTTCCAATCCCCCATCGACCCCAAACCCGAGGAAGTTTCTTAGCTAAGAGAAGCACTTTAGCGGAATTGCGTCCATGAGCGCAGACGCTAAGGCGTTAAAAAACGCAACGGTTCACATGCAGTAATACCCTAAGGTTTTGTGTTTTAGCCGCAGCGTCCAGCGAATAGCAATGCAGCGTGTGCGAACGGGCTAAGACACTTCCTCCCACTTCCTCTCTAGAGGAGTTCTTCCTTCGGTACCTCTCGAAGCTCTTTGGCTGGAAAACCCTTGATCACCCGCTTTTCCGTGGTGTCTTTAGTTACTACGGCGCCTGCAGCCACAAAGGTCTCGGGGGCAACGTTTATGCCGGGCAGGATGATAGCTCCTCCGCCAATGCGGGCTCCGCGCTGAATTGTCGGACCCTTGATTGAAGCAAAGCGTTTTTCGGTACGCCCCATAAAATTGTCATTCGTCGTCGTGACCATGGGAGCAATAAACACTCGTTCTTCGATTTCCATATAGGCTGTGATATAAGAACCGGTTTGGATCTTGGTAAAGGCACCAATCTTGGTGTCATTTTCCACCCCCACTCCCGCACCGATCACCACGTTCTGCCCAATCGAGCACCGCTCCCTAACGACGGCTCCGTCCCCTACAAAGGCCTGATCGGCATAGCTTGTCCCGGCATAGAGGACGACTGAGCAGCCAACCGTGAACCCGTTCCCCATCTTGAGGGGAGGCAAATCCGGCTGGGCTTTAACCGTACTTGTAGCAGCAGCTTTAGGTAAGCGTCCGATTGAGGAGTTGCTGCCGATAAAGCCGTCATCGCCAAGCACCGCTTGCGGGTAAATCGTGGTGTGATCCCCGATGCGGGTACGAAGGCCTATTCCACTCCCTGCCCCGAGACTGACGTAGTTCCCGAGTTCGCTTCCGGCCCCGACCTTAGCTCCAGCACCGAGAACACAGCCCACTCCTAAACTAACGTTTTCTCCGATCACCACATCTTCCCCGATCACACAATACAGCCCCACCGTTACGCTTGCAGGTACGATCGCACTTGAGGCGATCATCCGATTTTGAGTCATTATTTTTGCTCCTTTCGTAAACCTTACATTCATTGGCAATCGTTGTTCGTGTCAGAGAAGTTATTCAGGGTTAGCTAATAGCTTTAGAAATCAGGGCCGTCCATTACTACAAGGAGAGTTCCTACCTTTTAAAAAACAAGAACTGTTAATTAAGGTATGAGCGGAAACATAACAGGCTCTTTCGTCTCCTGACACTTGTAAATCGCCAAAATAATCTCCAATGCTTTGCGTCCTTCTTCTCCCGGAATGGCCGGTTCCCGATCTTCCCGAATCGCTTGCATCAGATCCAAAATCAGTTCTCGATGACCGAAGCCGTAAACCGTCGGTGGGTCACCTTCCTGACTGGCAAAGATCTCTTTTTTCTCTTCCTCACTGTCGGGCAATTCCCAGACCTCAATTCGGTTAACGGCGATTCCGCCGACGATAACCGAACCCGTCTCACCGAAGACATTCAAGGTCTCTTCAATGTTTTTAGGATAGATAGTTGAAGCCGCCTCAATAAGACCTATAGCACCACTCTTAAACTTAATAACGGCCGCTCCCATATCTTCCATTTCAATTTTGCGCATAAAAGTCGCCGTGTATCCAAAAACAGACTCTACCGGTCCAAAGGTCCACTGTAAAAGGTCAATGTTATGAATCGACTGATTCATCAGCACTCCGCCGTCTTGGAGCTTTGTCCCGCGCCAAGGCGCTTGTGTGTAATAATTATCGTTCCGGTTCCAGCGAACGGTAGCCTGTCCATGAGTTAATTTGCCCAAACGACCTTCCGCTAAGGCCTTGCGCAGGAGTTTAATCGAGTCGTTAAAACGATTCTGATGAATGACGCCTAATTTGACGCCCGCTTTGCGGCAAGCTGCAATCAAGGCATCTGCCGTCTTTAAAGTCATAGCCATAGGCTTTTCTACTAAGACATGCTTACCGGCTTCGGCCGCTGCAATCCCAATTTCAGCATGCAAGCCACTCGGAGTTGCTATCGTGACGACATCGAAGTCCGCCCTCTTAAGCATCTCCTTATAATCCGTGTAGGGAGATGCTTGGTATTTGTCGGCAAAGGCTTGAGCCAACTCCGGGATATTGTCGCAGACCGCGACCAGTTCTGCCTCGGGAAGCGCCGCGATGGACTCCGCATGTTTCGGGGCGATCCGCCCACAGCCAATAATTGCAAACCGAATCTTGTTCTCTCCACTCATCTAAACAACAACTCTTTTCATTTAATTTTTAAATTACTTTTCTGATAATTTCGCTGCCGGTTGACAAGGTGTAAGGTGGGATGAAAATCCCTATTCATAAGCAGACTTGGCGTGACTTGATCTTGAAGGCTGTCGGAACTAATCCGGTATTGTCGGAACTAATTCGAAATGGTAAAATAATACACTTACTACATATATAGGTTTAAGGGGAATCTGCCGATTCCCCTTAAACCTATAGCTCTATATGCTGCAATAATCGTAAGTAACTTATCTGCGCCTAAATTTTTATAATCTTCTCACGATTTTCTTGAACGTTCTTCGTAGCATGACGAGTATCCACTATAAGTTTGGCCTTCGCCGCCACTCGCTCATAATCCACTGCGCTATGGTCCGTGAGGATCAGCACTGCATCGGCCTGAGCAAGCACCTCGTCGGTCAAAGGTATACTCGCCATCTGGATTGTACTGCCGCCATGCGGCTCTATAACCGGAATGTAGGGATCATGATAGGTGATATCAGCCCCTTGTTTGCGCAAGAGTTCAATAATCTTCAAAGCCGGTGATTCACGCATATCGTCAATATCCTTTTTATAGGCTACGCCCAGGACAAAAATTTTTGAGTCTTTCAAACTTTTGTTTTCAGTATTTAAGGCACGAATTACTCGATTGATAACGTAATAAGAAACTTCAACATTAATTTCCCCGGCAAGTTCAATGAAGCGGGTATGAAAATCATACTCCCGAGCTTTCCAGGTAAGATAGAACGGATCAATCGGGATACAGTGACCGCCCACGCCCGGACCCGGGTAAAAGGTTTGAATGCCGAAAGGTTTCGTTCCGGCTGCTTCAACAACTTCCCAAATATCAATTCCCATGCGGTCACAGAGCATCATCAACTCGTTCACCATGGCAATATTAACGGCCCGGTAGGTGTTTTCAAAGACTTTAGTCAGCTCCGCAGCGGCAGGTGAGGATACCGGAACGACATTGGTTATCGTTTGTATATACAAGGCATAAGCAATCTCCAGGCAAATCGGGGTCATCCCGCCGACAACTTTGGAGGTGTTTTTCGTACTGAAGCGTTTGTTGCCTGGGTCAACACGTTCCGGTGAAAAAGCGAGAAAGAAGTCATGGCCCACTTTAAGTCCCGACTTTTCCAATAAAGGAAGAATGACTTCCTCCGTAGTTCCTGGGTAGGTCGTGCTCTCTAAAGTGATTAACAGCCCCGGATGAAGATATTTTGCAATCTGTTCCGTGGATGCCTTAATATAAGAAATATCCGGATCGCGGGTAATCGTTAAAGGTGTGGGCACACAGATGATCACTACGTCGCAATCAGCCAAGCGGGCAAAATCCGTCGTGGCCGTCAAAATGCCACTTTGTACAACGTCCTTGAGGTCTTCGTCTTTAACATCTCCGATATAGTTGTCAGCAGCCTTCACCCGCTCAACCCGGGCAGGATTAATATCAAACCCAACTACGGGAAAGCCGACTTTGGCTTTCTCAACGGCCAAGGGGAGTCCTACATACCCTAAACCGATAACCCCAATGCGCGCTTCATGTTTTTCAATCTTTTCTTTAAGGGCTTTGGCAACGACATCTTCGCCGGTAATTACTTTCTTTACGGTCATCATTGTCCTAATTTCCTCCTTATTATTTGGCTACTTCCTTGGGTACTTTCATTCGAAAGGTCGGAATGACCGTCTGCAACAACGCTATAACTTCATCGCGAGTTAAGTAACTGCCCCGTTCTCGCACAATATGCGTTAACTCTTCCAAGAGTTTAACATCAATTAAGTTAGGTTTGGCTACAAAAATCCGGCTATGTTTGGTCGAAGTTGTTCCTTCTTCAGTTGTTAACAGTTCCTCATAGAGTTTTTCTCCCGGCCGAATTCCTGTAAATTGTATCTTAATATCGACCTCGGGCTCAAAGCCGGACAGCCGAATTAAGTCTTTGGCCAAATCCAGTATTTTAACAGGCTTTCCCATATCCAAGATAAATATTTCTCCGCCCTGAGCCATGGCCCCCGCTTGAATGACTAACTGAGTCGCTTCCGGGATCGTCATAAAGAAGCGAACCATATCCGGATGGGTAACCGTTACCGGACCGCCTTGAGCAATTTGTCGCTTAAACGTGGGAATGACACTTCCCCGGCTCCCTAAAACATTACCGAATCTCACAGCTACAAACTTGGTTTGCGAACGGAGGTCTAAACTTTGAATCAGCATTTCTACTGTTCGTTTGGTCGCTCCCATCACACTGGTGGGGTTAACAGCCTTATCGGTGGAAATTGAGACAAACGTTTTCACTCTTACTTTATCGGCCGCTTCCGCCAGGTTTTGGGTGCCTAAAACATTGTTTTTGAGGGCTTCTTCGGGGTTTTTTTCCATCAGAGGGACGTGTTTGTGAGCTGCAGCGTGAAAGACAACGCCCGGCTTATATCTATCAAAGACCAAGAATACTTTCTCCCGGTCTTTAATATCCAATATTTCCGTGACATAGTCGATCCCCGGGCGCTCAGCGCGCAATTCTTGCTCAATGTCAAAAATACTGTTTTCGCCATGTCCAAGTAAAACAAGTTTCGCGGGATTAAACTTGGCAATCTGACGACAGATCTCTGAACCTATTGAGCCCCCTGCTCCGGTGATGAACACTGTCTCACCTGTTACATAACCCGCAACTTCTTCTAAATCAACGGAAACGGGGTCGCGCCCTAACAGATCCTCCACTTGTACCTGTCGAATCGGCTTGACACTGATATCTCCGCTAAGGATATCATAAACACCGGGCATAATTTTGAGATCGACCCCGGACTTTTCACAGATTTGCACAATCTCCCGAACGGACTCACCCGAGGCCGAAGGCATGGCAATAATGACTTCATCAATATTATGTCCTTTTACGACGCGAGTAATATCCTTGCGAGTACCTAAAACCGGAATTCCCAGAACATGCAACTTCACTTTGGAACGATCATCATCAATAAAGCCGACCGGACGCCCATCCCGATAATTGCGGTTTTTCAACTCTCGTACTGCTAATACCCCTGCATCACCGGCCCCAACGACCAACACCTGTTTTTGTGAGCCTGGGACATGGCGCTCAAAGGCATTTTCCTGTAAGATCCTCCAAATAAAGCGCGAGCCTCCGATCAAGAAGACCATCACCAGCCACAGCAACATGGCCGAAATATGAGGTATCCTATAGCCGGCCTGAGATAGGCTATAAAAATAGACGACTGCCACCGTTCCGCCTGTTCCGACAGATACTGCATAAACAATGGACAGTAACTCCCCGGTGCTGGCGTACTGCCAAAGCCGATTATACAAGCCGAAAACATAAAAAACTATGATATATACAATCGTCGCAACAATGGCTGTGTGATAATACGTTGGATAATACTCGGGCGGGATACCTCCAACAACTTCGAAACGTAAATAAAAACTGCCGAAAGCTGCTAGGTTGATTAACATAGCATCAATCAGCATTAAAAACAACGTTCGTTTCCGAAATAACACCAACCTCAGCCCCTTTTCGATCAAACCAAAAGTAAACTTTATCGTTCTAAAGTTTACTACAAGTTACCTGGTTTTACAACTAGGTTATGTGAATCGAGCAAAACTTGCAAATCTCGAATTTGTCTGTTTCCAGACACGCCCACATACCCAGTGCCGGCATAAGCCCCGGGCCGCCTATCCGAGCGGTTTATTCCTTTGGGGAATAATTTCTCACGGAGCAAGGGGCAAAGGACAAAGCATAACTATGCGTCCCGGCTTGAGTCGTCAGAACCGCTGCCCTAAACTGCGAATAACTTGCTCCATCCATTTGAGCCGAAACAATCTCTCCCAGTCCCATATCCGCTACATCAAGGGTACCGGCTCCGGATATTGACACAGTGAGCATGTTGCCTTCAAATTTAACCTTCTGAGTATCCCACAAGGGTGCATCTACGAGGCTAAAAACAAGGGGAGGCAAATTATTGAACCAGTTGATTGAGACTCCGGAACTGGGGTGGAGGCTATTATATAAAAGATAGGCCGGAATATACGCCGAGGCAGCCATCGAACTCGCATCTCCATAATCGAATTCATATCCATAAGGGGGTTGAGTTTCCACTATGCCGACATACCCTTGCGGGGAAGTTGTATTATTCCCTCGCTTATGACGCTCCAGGAGCATATTGATCACTTGATTGCACAGTAATCGATAACTGGGATCTCCTGATCTCTGACTAAGCATTTCAAAACCCAAAGGATACTGGAGTGTGGCATACCCAAGTTGGGAATCACTATTTGCTCCTACATAGCCACCTTGGGGAGTGAGCTGATGGGGGACCATATAATTCTTAATCCCAAAGGAGGGCTTAAAGACATGATCGGCATGTTGTTTACATTTATCATAAATACTATATTTGCCAAGGCCTAAGACTTTCTCGGCCGTAAGCATTGTGGCAATAAATAACCCATACATGATTTCAACGGTATTGGAACTTGAACTTCCTATACAGTTATTCAGATACCGAAACCCACCTCGGTCCGAATTGATACTGGGATCCCAAATACCCGCTAAAAGAGCCGGAACATAGGTATCCAGAATATTGTAAATACCGGCATCTCCCGTAATTGTATAAGCCATTAATAATCCGCGGACATAGGCCCCTCCCATGTCATCATAGCGAAATTGACCTTCAGGATATATATTTGAACCAACTATATTTTGATCGATATCCCACACTTCGGGTATTAAATTGGATACTTTATTCCGACAAGCCCAAATACCCTTCAGGATCTCCAGCGCTTTGGTTTTATACTCTGTTTTACGTCCGTCTACCCAATAGGCAACTAAAAGTGCCTCGGCCGCAGAAGTAACGCTGCTGCCCAACTGATTTTCGTAACAGGTTGCGGTAGAATAAAGCTTTTGCCCTGTATGACAATCAACGTTCCACCAAACGAGATTATTCGTTGGATTAATCCCAAAATTAATAATAGCATCAGCTAACTTATGCATTAACGGTAGATAGGAACCATCCGCCTTAGCTAGCAAAGCTACAAGTTGCGCTACCGTTGAATGACTTGAGTCTCCGACAAAGAAGGTAAGATTGCGAGAATCGATAGCCTGATTCGCTAAGTTATAAACCGGGACCAAACCTGTAGAAGGCAAAATAGTGCTTAAAAAATCCGCAGTATCTCTGGCCTTTTGTAAATAGCGCAAATCTCCCGTCGCCATATACATGGTTATGGAATTTAATCCTACAGAAAACCCCGCAGTCGTATTCATACTGTTTGTCGCATAATAATATTTCAAGTAGGGGGTTTTGGACCGGGCTTCTGTGGCATAGTCCAGCCCATCCCCCACCCAAATTGCCACATCAAGTGCCTTTTGGAACGTCAAAATATTGGAAGGTATTTTAGCGCCTTTAAGCATTTGATCCTTGTCAGAAAGACGCGAACTTATGGCTTTCCTCACAGAGGGAAAACTTATTCCGCCGAGCAGGGCTGCTGTCCCCAAGAAACCGGCGCACAAAAACTGACGTCGCGTCCATTTTTGGACGGACTTATTTGTTGAAACAGGAGTCTCTTTACCTAAAGCCAAAAGGAATCACCTCGTAGTCTATATCTAATCGTCTGTGAACTGAAACGATTTGTCAGCGTTGCTTTTATATTAGCATTTCAGGAGAGCATTAGCTAGAACGATCCATTCTTATGTTTCTTACAATGAAAACTTGTACTCTCTCAAATACGAACAAATCAAACAGGGACAATTCATGAGTTGTCCCTAGTTCATTCATTAGTGATGCCGCAACGCGACTTTTTGACCCTTCTTGCTTTATTGCACTGTGCTTTCCCCTGTGATTAACCAATGGGAATCCTGTTGGATCATATTGACCCGCACATGTACGTTCTGTTCATGCTCTTCCCCGACCGGAGCGGCATCTGCCAAGCTATAATCCCTGGCCGTATAGCGGTAATCAACGCGCAGGGTGGCCGTATTGTCATCGGCATTTTCCACATCAACCCGGTCAAAGGTTATTTGACTGACATCCAGGCCCAGACCTTGAACCAAGTATTCTTCTGCCCGCCGAGCATGTTTCTCAAACAATTCGCCAGTGTAAGCCTTGGCAAGTTTAAGCCGAAAAGTGGCCATATCTGCGGACTTCCAAGCTCCGAAGAAGATCCCGATATCCTGTTTATAATCGGTGACGATTTTTTGCTGCAGTGGGCTTAAGGCCGCAGTTGCCTTGCTATCTCCAGCTTGTTCGAGAGAAAGACCCTCATTTTCTTGACTTGCCGGGTTGGCTGTTGAATCCGGATTAACCCCATCTGAAGGAACGTTATTTCCGGTCGAAACATCCGGAGTCGTGTTGAGGATCGGAGCAGCTTGCTCCGGGTTACTTACCGCTCCGGAAACTGTTTGTATCTTGTCTTGGCCACGCAGTCTAGAGATAAAAGAGGTCGGGGAACTCGAATTTGAGAGTAAAGACACACTTAATGTTCCGACTATTACACCAAGACCTAAAGCAAGAGCTCCCAATAAATAATTTGCTTTACGCATACAGACCAAATTCTCCTTTTATCCGTTTTATTGTTATTTTAACCAATAAAAGGATATTTTAGACAAAAGAATAAGACCTGTCTCTTTGAGGCAGGTCTTATTCTTATTATTCAATTGTAACTCGATCTGATGCAGCAACTAGATCCGTTTTTCAACCTTGTCTAGGCAAGATCACAGTTTACTTACCAGTTACCTATTCAATTAAATCACCAAATAATGCCTATAAAATCAACCCTTTAAAATCAATTTCCGGAATTTATCTTAAAACCAGCTTCTCCGTGCCTATTAAGCACTGCTTTCGTCTAATGTGGTTTATTCTAATTTATTTAATACTTTAATACCAAGAGCCAATGTACACCTTGGAAACAATCCGCGTTTATGTTAGCGCTTAAAATACTCTAGCTAAACTGCATTTCATTCCTGTTTTCACAACGTTATCTAAATGCCCTGAATTAAGTCCGCTTGGTTGCAAATGGCGTCGCTCCGTAAATTTTAGAATTTACATCATTGCGCATGAGATGCGCATCGAAATCGTGAATCTCTTGATGGAACTGTTCAATTCGTGCTTTATCCTTGGAATCATAAGCGTCAATTCCTCTGTTCAGCAGCACGTCCAAGTAACCGGTAAGCACTGCAGCTTTAGAAGCATTCGCTTCATTCTTAAACTGCTTGTCCAAAAGCGTTTTATGAAACACAATATACTTTTTGATGTCTTGTTCATTCAACTGCGGACCAGCCGCCGGCCCATAAAGATAACCGTCTACGTATTCGTGGATGTTCCACGCGGCGCCAAAAACTAAGGTTTTAGCATCGTTACTTAAGGCGTTTTCACCGAAGAACATGGCGATAGACGGTGCCAGGTCCAGCAGTTTGGTGTCCGGTTCCCGATATTTGTTCTTGGAACCTGCGTCAAGCTGCGGAGGTGGGTTAATCGTACTGGGCGCTGTACCGGGAATTGTACTGGGTACTGTTGCTGTGGGCGTGGTTTTTTCGGGTGGGGCTGTTCCGTCAGGCAATACTGCACCTTTGCCATCATCGATCGCCTTAGTACCATCAACGGCCGGAGATTGAATGACTACCTGGTCAGTAATGGAGCTTTGTTGCCTAAAAACCTTCCAGACACTAGGGCCATAAACCCCTGCAGCAACGACAGCACCAGCTAGAACTATAGTTCCCGCTAAAGTTGCTATCCTCTTTTTGTCCATTGGTATCAGTGGTCTCATTGGTCTCTTCCCTCCTTAAAATCTTTTATTATTGGTACGTTAGTATTTTACCAATTTTTAGGAGAGAAGCGTGTCACTTTTGCTGTAGCGCTTGGACCATTTTCCGTCTTCTGTTTTTGAGAAATGCCAGGAGATTACTTATGGTCCATATATTTCGCGAAAATCAAGCAGCATTGTCCAAAATAAACTTTAGTCTCAATCCTTAATTTCCGCTTTAAGAACCAACTCTTTTAAGTAATTCATCAGTTCTTCAGAAAGATCTCCCCGGCGCAAGGCATATTCAATGGTCGCTTCCACAAAGCCCAGCTTGTCTCCGACATCGTAGCGCCGACCTTCGAATTCATAAGCAAGAACTTCCTGATAGCGGCCCAGTTCCTTGATCCCATCCGTGAGCTGGATTTCTCCACCCTTGCCCGGTTTGAGAACCCCTAAAATATCAAAAATTTCCGGATTCAAGATATACCGGCCCATTATGGCCAAATGAGTTTCGGGCGCATCTTCCGAACGAGGTTTTTCCACCATATTCTTCGCTCGATAAAGCCGATCTGCAAATTTTTCGCCATCCACGATCCCGTATTTGTACGTATCGGCCAGCGGTACTTCCTGAACCCCAACGATACTCGCCCCATAACGCTCATAATGATTCATCATCTGGCGCAAAGCGGGCACTTCAGAATAGATGACATCATCCCCCAAAAGGACCGCAAAGGGTTCATCACCGATAAATTTACGGGCACTATAGACCGCATGTCCCAGCCCTAAGGCCTCTTTCTGTCGAACATAGTAAATATCCGCCATCCGAGCGACATCCTGGACTAAATCCAACAGCTCATCTTTGGCATTCTTTTCCAAGAACGCCTCTAGTTCCATTGAGCGATCAAAGTGGTCCTCAATGGCCCGCTTATTGCGTCCTGTAACAATTATAATGTCTTCAATTCCGGATTGAATGGCCTCTTCCACAATATATTGAATGGTTGGTTTATCGACAATGGGCAACATCTCTTTCGGTTGAGCCTTGGTTGCCGGCAAAAAACGGGTCCCCAGTCCGGCGGCTGGTATCACGGCTTTACGAATTTTACGCATTTTTCCACTCTCCTTCTAAAAATACAAACTACAGCAATTCTGTTCACCCATTATTTATATTGAAAACAAACCAACTAATTCACTTATTTCTTTACCAATTCGAAAAGTAACCAATATTATTTCAGGAGAATTTAACCATTTTTATCCTATAGCCCTTTCTCTAAGTTCTTATTTGAGTTGTAGTTGGTAAGAAGTACACCCAAGCCAAAACCGCCTTCACCAAGTATCCCCTCCTCACCAGCATGCCACACAAGCCCTCCATGGCCATGTCTGACTTCGAACCTCCTTGTTCGAGTCCTAGGTTATCCGAGCGTCTTTGTTTGAGTCATAGCGGTATTTAAACCTGGAACGTCCTGTTCAAGTCATGTCCGGCGAATGACGCTGACTAAGTATTCTGTAAATTAACTGATCAGAGATTATTTCGACAGACGAATATGATTACCTTCCGTTCTCTAAATATTACTATAAAAGTATGTTGAAAACGAGGGAATAATGCCCTCGTTTTCAACATACAATTTCTGGCTTAACAATATATGCCTTTCGCGTCTGATCTGAGAGCTTTAAATTCCAATAATGCTAAAACAAATAAAACGCAGGAGCGATTAACTCGCCCTTGCGTTTTAACATTGTTACTCACTTACCTATTTCTTAGGTTCGTCGGCGGGTTCCAACTTCTCCAAAATAAGATCAATTAAGCCATATTCTTTTGCTTCTTCAGCCGTCATATAGTAATCGCGTTCTGTGTCTTTCTCAATTTTCTCTAAGGGCTGCCCGGTTCTTTCCGCAAGGATTTTATTCATCTTAGCTTTGGTCCGAAGCAACTGCTTAGCGTGAATTTCAATTTCGGTCGCTTGCCCGGAAAGTCCATGACCTCCGATTAATGGCTGATGAATTAAGACTTCCGAATTGGGCAATGCACCCCGTTTCCCTTTCGCACCGGCCGTGAGGAGAAACGCCCCCATACTGGCCGCCATCCCAATACAAATCGTGCGGACGTCGGAGCGGATGTATTGCATGGTATCATAGATGGCCATCCCGGCTGTGATCGAACCGCCAGGGCTGTTAATATAGAGATTGATATCCTTTTCAGGATCTTCTGCTTCGAGAAAGAGCAATTGAGCTACGACAAGATTGGAAACATCATCATCAATTGCGCCTCCGAGAAAAATAATACGGTCTTTTAAAAGACGCGAGTAAATATCGTAGGAACGCTCCCCACGATTCGTTTGTTCGACAACCATTGGGACGAGATAACCCATTTATAATTCCCCCTATTCGCCTTAATTATTTACTACGGCATTCAACTTAGTATATTCTCACCGGTTAACTTTATTTTAGTACAATGGTCAGTTAAGGTCAAATTATTTATTATAAAAACTTTACTTACTGTACATTCTGATAATTAATCTTCCAAAATGTGCTTAAGGCAAGATACACTACTATAATTGTACTCTTAAGCAATGCCCATTGCAATGTGACAACCAGAGAAGCCAGTTGCCTCGCAATTCGATAGGCAAAGGGAGACGGTTCTGGTTTGAACATAGTGAACATTCAGCTGGAAGGCGAGGAAGTTGCTTAGCACGTTCGCACACGCTCCATTGCTATTCGCTTGACGCTAAGGCTAAAACTCAAAACCTCTGGGCTTTCTGCATGTGAACCCTTGAGTTTCTTGACGCCTTAACGTCTGCACTCATTGACGCAATTCCGCTAAAGTGCTTCACTTAGCTAATCAACTTCCTCTGGGCTTGGGTCGACGGGGGTTGGAACGACGAGTGTGCAAAGGGGAACGTTTCTGATTAACTAAAGAAAACTTGGCTGGCTCCCGAAGACACTGTCCTCGCACGAGTTAACCTTCTGGGAGCCTTAGTTGGCACTTATGCTTCAGAAAGTATGTAACCCAAATTATACTTCCTGATTAGCATAAAAAAGGCCGTTACCCCCTATAATAGAAGATAACGGTCTTTGGCTTTGAACTTGTGTTTTAAATTTTGCCCAAACCCTATAATATATTCTGCAATATTATACTCAGAAAGCAGAATTTTCTCAGTCGTTGAGGAGATTTATAAGGCGTTTTCTCCGATAGCTCCCGTTCTGATCGTATACGCATTTTCCACATTAGACACAAAGATCTTTCCGTCACCGATCTCTCCGGTTCGTGCTACCTTCGTAATAACTTGGATAATCTCTTCCACGTGTTTATCTAGAGCTACAACTTCGATCTTCACCTTTGGAATAAGATGCAAGGTATATTCCACACCCCGATAAACCTGCGTATGACCCTTCTGCTTGCCACAACCGATCACTTGGGTTACTGTCAGTCCATTGACCCCATAGGCGCTTAACGCATCTTTCACATCGTCCAACTTTCCGGGACGAATAACCGCTTCGATTTTCTTCATATTGAACCCTCCAAACGAGATTTACTATAGCTCGAACTGTAGGCTGCTTTGCCCTAAAATGAGAATCATTTCAGGGACTTCGCGACACGACAGGAAGGTCTGATTAGATAAAGTCCGGATAAGCCTCTTCTCCATGTAAAGACAAATCCAAACCATTGGATTCCTGTTCCTCACTGACCCGAAGTTTCGTCACTAAGCTAATCACTTTCAAAATAATAAACGTGGCAACTACCGCAAACGCTACCGTAATCAAAACACTCTCGATTTGGATCCCCAAGAGTGCCGCATTCCCGTAGAACAATCCGTCAGCACCACCCGGATTAATAGCCTTAGTGGCGAAGATCCCGGTTGCCAAAGCTCCCCATGTTCCGCCGATTCCATGGCAGCCAAAGGCGTCTAAGGCATCATCATAGCCAAATTTCGCTTTCATCACGCTGATCGTGAAATAACAAATCATACCGCCGACTAAACCAATAAATATCGAGGAGAGCGGCGTTACAAATCCCGAACCAGGGGTTATGGCCACTAATCCGGCAACTGCGCCGCTGGCTGTACCCAGAATGGTCGATTTTCCTCTATGGAAGCGTTCCACTATGGCCCAGGCTATAGCCGCTGAAGCTGCGGCAGTATTCGTATTCACAAAAGCCATCGCCGCTAAGCCACTGGCACCCAAAGCACTTCCTGCATTAAACCCAAACCAGCCAAACCAAAGGAGTCCTGCTCCCAACACTGTCATCGGAATGTGATGTGGCGCCATTGATTCTTTGCCGAGGCCTTTGCGTTTTCCGAGCAGCAAGGCTGCTACCAGTGCCGAATATCCCGAACTGATATGTACCACATTTCCACCTGCAAAGTCCAACGCTCCCAGAGTTCTTAAAAAACCACCGACCCCCCAAATCCAGTGAGCCAAAGGATCGTAAACTAAGGTTGCCCACAATAGTATAAATGCGACATATGCCGGAAACCGCATCCGTTCAGCGATAGAACCACTTATTAAAGCGGGGGTAATGACTGCAAACATCATCTGAAAAGCCATAAAAACAATCGCCGGAATGGTCGCTGCATAATCCGGATTAGGGTCTACCCCAACTCCCGTGAGGCCCAACCAGTTCAAACTGCCAATTATGCCGTGATAGTCCGGCCCAAAGGCCAAAGTATATCCTACTAAAATCCACTGCAAAGAGATAATACCGATGACAATCCAACTGTGCATGAGAGTACTGAGAACGTTCTTCTTTCGTACCATACCACCATAAAAAAGCGCTAAACCGGGTGTCATCAGAAAAACAAGGGCTGTCGAAACCAAAATAAATGAAGTATCTCCCGTATTCATTACCATTCCTCCTCGTCCAAAACAAAATGGCGCTTCAAGCAATACTCTTTCGAGTATCCTCAAAGCGCCATTGCTTTGCTTTCATCGTTCTAACCCAAGGGTATCGGCTGTGCACACCTTATGTCTGGTATTCTAGCACGAAGAGGAACTTTTTTGCAACACTTTTATTTTATGAATTTTGTATACTCTGCCAAGACAGGCAAGAGGTAAGGGTCATAGACAAAATTTAAGAACAAAAATAAGATGAGCCCTACGACTCCGCCAATCATTGAACCATTGATCCGAATCCATTGGAGGTCGTTGCCCGCCTTCTCCTCAACAAATTGATTGAGATCCTGATCCGTATAGGCAGCAAGGGTCTCCCTAACCATACTACCGATCAGGTCATGTTCATTTTGTATTACCTGGCATAAGGTATCTACAAGAAACAAATTAATTTTCTCCCGAAGTTTCAGGTTATGCTGAATACTTAGCCAGTATTTCTCCACGTAAGGATGAAGCGTGCGATACAGAGCGCTGGGTTCCAACGGTGTAGAAGGAGAGACGGCAACTTGCAGTGCTTCTTCGAGAACAGTTTCTAAAAATTTGTTCAGTAAAACATCGCTTAATACGTCTTCTTTCCAGCGCTCGATTTTAGCACTGAACCGAATATCATCCTCTAATTCGATTGCCTTATTGATAAAAATATCCTTAAGACTTATTCTCAGAGGATCTGAAGGATCTCGCAATTTACGCAGGGTCAGCAGCAGCTCCACTTGAAACGCATCGGCCGCTTCAGTGAGATTTAATCCATCGGACATTTCCACAAACCCCATCAAGGTACGAAATATTGAACCTCCGCTGCTTACTTTTTCTTCTTTGATCTCCTCAAAGTAGCGGAGAATGGTCAGACGTATTTCTCCGTCGGACGCTTTTTCCCACAGCCCTTCGGCCAAACGATCCAGACCTAAGTCGATATAGCCGTTTTCCAAGGCCCACTCTCTTATTACCCGAACTCTTGGGGCTAAGTTCCAAGTCTTCGCAGTGCTACGGATAAACACGGCCAGTTTCTCCGCCAGTTGGACCGGTTCCTGTTTCTCTGCATAACGCCGCAGGTAGGCCAAAATCGTATCCGTCAGGTAAACTGATCCGCCTGCTTTCTCTACGCTCAGAAAGAGCCCTTCAACAAAAGGAATCTCCTCCATCTTCTTACGAATTATATTCATGTTCAGCAGTTCTTTTTGTACGATGGAGGCTATAGCCTCGATCACTTTTTCACGGTTTCGCGGGATCAAGGCGGTATGATAGCCCCAACCCAGCGGCTTTTTGAAAATCGCCGTTACCGCAAACCAATCAGCAATTCCGCCTACTAAGGCTGCTTCCGAGACGAAATATAGCAACTTGATTCCAAAGCTGTTGGGGATGAAATAGTCCAAGAGCACAGCACCTAGGAAAAAGAGGAAAACAGCAGTCAAAGTAATATTTGCCTTTCTGCGATAATTCATGCCAACACCTTCCCAAGCACGTAGATCAACATTCCAGCCAGACCGCCGACGACCGACCCGTTAATCCGGATCATTTGTAAGTCATTACCCGCTTTATCCTCAATTAGTTCAACAAGCTTGTCATCAGTCAGGGGGGCCAACCCTTCATGAACCATGCGCCCGATGACATTATGGTGGAGTCCAATCTGTTTTTCGAGAATGAGCTTGACCCTTTTATCTACTTTCGACCTGAGAGCATGATTGTGTTCCAGGATTTTTATGTATCCATCCCAGTTGTTCCGCAAATCATCACTAAAGTGTTCGATCAACGAAGGTCTCTTTGCCAAGCTTGTCCCTAGAAGAGCCGCATCTCTTTTCTCATCCACGCAGTTATCGAAGCTCTTATTTAGGATGTTCTCGAAACCACGGTTAATACTTTCTTGAAAAGCAGAACTTGTCTTAAGTTCTGACATCAAATGAAGCAAAGACTCCTTTAACCACCGCTCAACGGTACCGTCCCGGAGTGCTGTTTTAAGCTTTCCTTGGAGACCATGGGCCAGAACAGCAGGCGCGGGAAGGAACTTGACGACCATTTTACGAGTGGGATTGTTTTCACCATACCTTGCCAGAGCCGCTTCCAGCATATTCATTAAGGCAACCTTAACCTCAGGTTGCTCCACATATTCATCGATCATCCGGCAAATAACTTTCAAAACTTGATCAATATCTCCCTGGGCTAAAGAGAATTCCATAACCTCGGCCAAAGTTCGTGAGAGATTCAGATTACCCAAGTTTTCCCGGAGAAAGCCACGAATTATTTGCGTGGAATCTTCTTGCTCCAAATGTCTAGCCATATCCTCTGCAAGATTCATCAGTAAGGGGCCGACGGAAAGCTTGACCTCCGGCTTACCTAAGATCCGAATAAGCACACCGGAAAAATCCCAAGCAGATAATTTGCGCCGCAGTATATCTTGTGAAAGCAATTCATTCTGTACCATATCCGCTAAGGCTGCAAAGATTCGTTTCCTATTCTGGGGTATTATCTCAGTGCGAATCACTTTCCCCGGACGAATTCCCAAAGGACGCCGAAAAAGCGCCGTCACCGCAAACCAATCGGCCAGCCCCCCAATCATCCCCGCACTACAGCCACTGGAAATAAGTCCGCCGACAAAACTCCAATGAAACGGATAACTGAGCATGAAACCAATGGTAATGCCAGCCAGAGTAAGATTGGCCGTCTGAGTATTGTTAATTTTCTTCGTCATTGTTTTCCACCCACATCAAATAAAAATAACCGTCCCTGCTTGCACACGCAAAGCGCATTTGCGCCAAAGACGCAAACAGCACCCCAGGACAATCCAGCGTCGTACCAACCCCCGTCGACCCCAGACCCCGAGGAAGTTTCTTAGCTTAGTGAAGCACTTTAGCGGAATTGCGTCCATGAGCGCAGACGATTTTGCGTTAAGAAACTCAACGGTTCACATGCAGAATAGCCCAGAGGTTTTGAGTTTTAGCAACATCGTCAAGCGAATAGCAATGCAGCGTGTGCGAGCGCGCTAAGACACTTCCTCCTCTTCCTCCCTATTTTAGTCTATTTTTCGATCCTACACCAGTGGCGCTTTAACCATTGCGCTTATTTTACTTCCTGTGACCAAGACGGTAAGCACCAAAAACATTGCTCCTGTGATATACGGTAAGCCCTTAACCAATTCGAAAAGGGCTCCGCCGGTCACCGGACCAAAAACCCTTCCCAGGCTGGCAAATGACTGAAAAATCCCCAGAGAAGCTCCCTGTCCACGAGTGCTTTGTTTGCTAACGAGACTGGAACTGGTCGGCGTCATCAAGGAATTGCCCACCATAAAAACAACGGTCGACATAACTAACAAGACAGCGTTCCCTGCCAAAATAATCAAAATTAACCCGCATGAAGAAAGTATCGCTCCCGATTTCACGAGGTTAGCCTCCCCGAACTTACCAACCAAAGGGCCAATCAGCCCACCCTGAACAATCACAGCGAAGATCCCGAGTATAGCAAAGGTAATCCCCATTTCTGCGGGGCCAAAACCTACTTTAGCGGCTGAATATAGAGCAAAGGTGCTCTCAAACATCGACATCGAAAAACTAATCACGAAATTAAAAGCAAACAGTACAAACAAAGGGTCCTTGACAACTCCTAAGGAAAGCCGAGGCCTCCTTCGTCCTGAAACATCTGAACTCGAACGCTTCAAGGATTCCGGCAAAAATGTCCAGGTAAATGGCAAAAGTAGTAAAGCTAAGCCCCCTGCAACGAAGAACGGCAAAGAGAAACTAACTGTACCCAGCCAGCCGCCTAAGGCCGGACCAAAGACCATGCCAAGCCCCATCGCAGCTCCAAGCATCCCCATTCCCTTGGAACGATCAACTCCCGTTGTAATATCGGCCAAGTAGGCCATAGCTGTCGGAAGAGTTGCCGAGGAAACCATGCCTGCCAAAGCACGAAGTCCTATCAAGAGATAAAGGTTATTGATCATTCCGAACATTATAAAGGTCACCCCATACCCGCCAAGTCCTATGAGCAGAACGGGTCGCCGACCAATGCGATCGGATAACCTGCCCCAAATAGGAGCAAATATGAACTGCATAACGGAATAGACCGACATAAAGATTCCTAAAGAAAGTGCTCCTCCACCTAGTTTGCCTACAAAGAACGGCAGAATCGGAATAACAATTCCGAATCCTACCATGACTAAAAATAGAATGATCAGTAAGATCACCATCGGACGTATAAGCTTCTTCTGCATTAAAACGGCTCCTATCTATAAATCTATATCATTTTTCCTCATACCGTCCGGATTAACAAGATACCGAGCTATTATTTGTCGAATCTTCTTCTATAATACATAATTTTTATTCCAATGGGAATCGTAAACATTATCTTTTACTAAAAGGAGAATTCCCATGTGCAACAACACAGCAACCAAAGACCCTTATCATCAGCTGGATAAGTATATTGACGCACTCCCTTATAAAAAAGAAAACCTCATTGGAATTCTTCATCGAGCTCAAGATCTTTACGGTTACCTGCCCGACCAGTTACAGTGGCATATCGCCCAGAAACTTGACATTCCTTCTGCCAAGGTCTATGGAGTTGTGAGTTTCTACTCTTTTTTCACCATGAAACCCAAGGGGAAACACGTGATCAACATCTGCACGGGCACCGCCTGTTTTGTGCGCGGTGCTGAGAAACTGCAGGCAGAAGTTGAAAAACAATTAGGAATTAAAACGGGGCAAACTACGAAAGATGATCTCTTTTCCTTAGATTCTCTGCGCTGTATCGGAGCATGTGGGCTTGCTCCGGTCATGATGATCGATGGAAAGGTCTATGGACGGCTTCACGACCCTGAGGAGATAAGACAAATCCTGGATGAGTACCGTCCGCAGCATTAAGGCTCGGATACATAGGAGGCGCAAGGACGCTATATTAATGTATGAATTCGAAATTTGAATTTCGAACTTCAGTTTTCGAATGTCAAACCCGGAACTTAGATCTTGCACCTCGAACTCGAATCCCAACTTGAACTTTTCCAACCTCGCGCCTCGGGCTTGAATCCCACTCCAAACTTCTAACCTCGCGCCTCGAATATGAACTGCCACCAAAGGAAGGGAATACATATTATGAAGCTCAAAAACACTGAAGCACTTAATGCCCTGAAAACGGAAAACCGTCTTCTGCTTGAAACACGACGTGTAGCTAACCCGGTCACAACGAAGAACGCCCGCGGCTTGGAAAGACACGTTTTGGTCTGTGGAGGGCCTGGTTGCGACTCCTCAGGCAGTCCTAAAATCATTCAATTGCTTAAGGAGGAACTGACTAAACGAGGTTTGTCGCAAAAGGTTAAAATTATCCAACCCGGCTGTTTTGGTTTTTGCGAAAAGGGTCCGTTCCTTAAGATTTACCCTGACGATACAACCTATTGCGAGGTTTCCGCTGAAGATGTGACAACCATTGTCGAAGAACACTTCATTCAAGGCAACCGGGTCGAACGCCTTCTTTTTAAAGACCCGAACAGCAAAAAGCGGTTCCCTTCTGACCTCCCCTTTTATAAGGGCCAACTAAAAATTGCGCTTTGCAACGTCGGCTTGATTGCTCCGGAGGAGATTCTTGAATATATCGCAGTCGACGGCTATCAGGCCTTGGCTAAGGTTCTTGCCACGAATCCAACCTCGATCATAGACGAAATTAAGAAAAGCGGTCTGCGCGGACGAGGCGGCGGCGGATTTCCCACCGGCCTCAAATGGGAATTAACCAGCAAGAGCAAGGCCGAACAGCGCTATATCATTTGCAATGCCGACGAAGGGGATCCGGGTGCTTTTATGGACCGCTCCATCTTAGAAGGAGACCCTCATAGCGTTTTAGAAGGCATGCTTATCGCGGGCTTGGCGATTGGGGCCAGCCACGGGTTTATCTATGTCCGGGCAGAATACCCTGCAGCTATTCACCGTTTAGAGATCGCCATCAGACAGGCGCGAGAATATGGTTTACTTGGCAAAGGAATTTTAGACAGTGATTTTTGCTTTGACATTGAGCTCAAATACGGTGCCGGGGCCTTTGTCTGCGGTGAAGAGACATCTCTGATCCATTCCATTGAAGGGGCTCGCGGGGAACCTTCAGTCAAACCCCCCTACCCTGCCGAAAAGGGGCTCTGGGGTAAACCGACCTGTGTCAACAATGTAGAAACCTTGGCCAATGTCCCCCCTATTCTTCTAAAGGGAGCGGAGTGGTTTGCCGGAGTAGGCACGGAAAAAAGCAAAGGAACGAAAGTGTTTGCTTTAGCCGGCAAGGTCCGAAACGTAGGGCTTGTGGAAGTCCCCATGGGGACGACGCTCCGACAAATTATCTTTAACATGGGCGGGGGAATCAAGCACGATAAAACATTTAAAGCAGCCCAAACCGGAGGACCCTCCGGCGGATGTATTCCAACTCAGTATTTAGATACCCCCATTGATTATGAATCCCTAGCCGGCATTGGCTCCATGATGGGCTCCGGAGGACTCATTGTTTTGGATGAAGACGATTGTATGGTCAGTATCGCCAAGTTCTTTCTCGAATTCACGGTGGACGAATCCTGTGGACGCTGCACCGCCTGCCGGGTCGGCACTAAACGCCTTCACGAAATCCTAACCAAAATTACTGAAGGCAAAGGAACGGAAGACGATTTGGATAAGCTGGAAAGGCTGGGCAAGATCATTAAAGACACTTCCCTATGTGGGCTGGGGCAGACTGCACCTAATCCGATTCTTTCCACCATAAAGTATTTCCGAGCTGAATATCTGGCCCACGTTCGAGACAAAACCTGTCCGGCTAAAGTTTGCAAAAGCTTGCTGAAATATCAGATCACAGAAAAATGCAAAGGGTGTACTCTTTGCGCACAACACTGCCCGGCCAATTGTATCACCGGCACAGCAAAAGAACGCCACGTCATCGACGAAGAACGTTGTCTAAAATGCGGGGCCTGCCTGGAACAGTGCCGAGTCGCCGGTGCCATTATCCACCAATAAGGTACCCCTGTACCCTTCTTATTAGAATGCGTGGGCATAAGTGCAACTAGGCGGCCGCTTTCACAAGCACAGCGCCAGCCAAGTTTGCTTTAAAGGAGGACCTCCCTATGGATATACAACTCACGATTAACGACATACCCCTTAGCGTACCGGAAGGAATGTCCATCTTAGACGCGGCCCGAACTATAAACATTGACATTCCGACCCTGTGCTACCTGAACCTTCATGAAATGAACATGAATAATCACATCGCTTCCTGCCGCGTCTGTGTGGTAGAGGTCGAAGGTCGCCAAAATCTGGCCCCAGCCTGTTCAACCCCCGTATTTTCCGGCATGGTCGTTAAAACAGATACCCTGCGGGCCATCCAGGGCAGACGGACAATGGTTGAACTCCTACTGTCTGATCATCCTAAATCTTGTTTAACCTGTGCCAAAAATCTGGACTGTGACCTCCAAGCTCTCGCTGCCGATTTAGGCGTACGCAATATCTCCTATGAAGGGGAAGAATCTGAGTACGCAATCGATAAATCCAGTTTAGCCATTATCCGGGATCCCAATAAATGTATTCGCTGCCGCCGCTGTGAAACGATGTGCAACGAGGTTCAGACAGTTGGGGTTTTCTCTGCCGTGGGGCGTGGCTTCGAGACAGTGATTAAGACAGCTTTCAATTTACCTCAACACGAGACCTCCTGCACCTTCTGCGGACAATGCGTAGCAGTCTGCCCCACCGGTGCTTTGATGGAATTGGATCAAGTTGACAAGGTTTGGAAAGCCCTTAACGATCCGACACGCTTTGTTGTCGTGCAAACAGCACCCGCCGTGCGGGTCGCGCTTGGAGAAGGCTTCGGTTTAGAACCGGGGACGATCGTCACCGGCAAAATGGTCGCTGCTTTACGTCGACTTGGTTTTGACCGCGTCTTCGATACTGATTTCGCAGCGGATGTGACGATTATGGAAGAAGCTTCGGAACTGGTTCACCGCCTAAAACACGGCGGACGGTTACCGATTCTTACCAGTTGTTGTCCGGCTTGGGTCAAATTCTTTGAACATCAATTTCCGGATTTGTTGGACATCCCTTCGACCTGCAAATCTCCCCACCAAATGTTAGGAGTCTTGACCAAAAGCTATTATGCCAAGACCTATGGGATCGACCCTCAAAAAATTACGGTTGTCTCAATTATGCCTTGTATCGCCAAGAAATACGAGGCAGCCCGTCCGGAACTGGGGCAAGATCCGGTAACCCCGGATGTGGACATCGTCATCACCACCCGTGAACTGGCGCGCATGATCCGCGAAGCCGGTATCCACTTTACTAACCTCAAGGATGGGGAGTTCGATCACCCCTTGGGAGAATCGACCGGCGCTGCTGTGATTTTCGGGACGACAGGCGGGGTCCTCGAAGCTGCCCTGCGCACTGCCTATGAGGTGTTAACCGGCGAAACCTTGGAAAAGGTGGAGTTTGAGGCTCTCCGGGGAATGGACGGAATTAAGGAAGCGGTCATTCCGATCGCTGGGCGGGATTTTCGGGTTGCGGTCACGCACGGTCTGGGACATGCCCGTTATATTCTTGAAAAAATACAAACCGGCGAAGCTCATTATGACGCTATTGAAATCATGGCCTGCCCCGGGGGATGCATTGGCGGCGGTGGACAGCCCTATCACCATGGCAATGTTGAAATTCTCACGGCCCGGGCCAACGCCATTTATCAGGAAGACCGCTCCAAGCCTCTGCGCAAGTCACATGAAAACCCAGCCGTAAAAACATTATATCAAGATTTTATTGGCGAGCCTTATGGGGAGAAGGCCCGTGAATTGTTACATACCAGCTATACAAAGCGCAAGAAAATATAAGTTGATATAAATCTCAAAAACTACCCATTCTTAATTTGGGTAGTTTTTGGTTTGGGCCAATGTACAATTGCAACTAAGGCCTAGGCGCCGGTCAAGTTCTCTTTGGCTTCCTGTATCCTTCGAATATCAGTCGATACCTTTTTTAAGATATTGGAATGTAAACTGATCTTGTTATCTATAAGGTCGATCATTTTATTATGGTCCCGTTCATTTTGATCCATATGAGCTTTTTGGACTTCTGCTATTATTCTTATTTCCGATTTGATGGATTCAATCTCAACAGAATTTTTTGTTACTTTTTCGTTCAGTAAAGCCACTTTTTCATCTAGTGAACCTACTCTTGCATCTAGTGAATCTACTTTTCTATCCAGTAAATCTAACTTTAAAAGGATCACACCGAACATCTCTTTTAGTTCAGTATCCACTAATTTTATCACTCCCTGCTAAAAAATAACAGATGTGGTTATTATACCATAATCCGACTCCCTTGACTTGCGTAATTTATTGACTGCTTTCGACATTTTACAATCAAATTACACTTACTATTATTCCAATCAAGGGTTATGATAACGTCAAAGTGGTAAATAAAAGGCGGAGGACATCATGCAACACGAATTTTCAAGAACAGAAATCCTTATCGGAGACAGCGGTTTGGAAAAGCTTCGCAACAGCACGGTCATGATTTTGGGGATTGGCGGGGTCGGCTCATACACCGTAGAAGCCTTGGCACGTGCAGCTATTGGTCATTTGATCCTAGTCGACCACGATGATATTTGTTTAACAAATATTAACCGCCAATTACACGCCCTCCACTCCACTGTGGGCGAAGCTAAAGTCACAGTCATGAAACGTCGAATTTTAGAGATCAATCCACAAGCCAAGGTCGAAACGATTAGGGAGTTCTATTCAGCCGCTAACGCGGAACAACTACTCAACCGAAAATTAGACTACATCGTCGATGCCATTGATACCGTTTCCAGTAAAGTGAATTTAGTCAAAGAATGTTTACTCCGCAGTATTCCCTTGATCTCCAGCATGGGAACCGGCAATCGCCTTACTGCAGAAAACTATCGGGTAACAGACATCTCCAAGACCAGCGGAGATCCGCTCGCTAAAGCAGTACGCAAGCTGCTGCGCAAAGAAGGTATCACTAACGGAGTTAAAGTTGTATCTACCCCAGATCTTCCGCTTACTCCATGCTCCCCAGAAGACGTTTGTCCAGCTAACGACATCTATCTGAGCGAAGAAGCACTTTATGTTCCAAAAAACCGTCCCCCTGGAAGCATTTCTTTTGTTCCACCCGTTGTTGGTCTCCTGATAGCCGGGGAAGTGATACGGGATCTGCTGCAGACTTGAAGGCATTGCTCTGAAGCTATGCTCATAATGTGAAAGTTATCTTAAGATACTGTGAGCATTCTGTGGGCACAAAGGATTCTTGGTTATCAATGGAGAATGATCTAAAGTAGTATTTTGCTCTATATTTTAGGTTTAGGTTAGGTTAGTTTAGGTTGAGGAGGGACGTTTATATTTCGCATATGAAAGTTTAAAAAGGCTTTGTTTTTGTTATTGAAACGTCTTTAACTTTATAACTTTATTCTTAAATTATAGAAAGGAGCTTTGCGTGATGAATATTAGATTACCTAAACTTTATGTTGTGTCGCTTGCAGTATTAGTCGGATTGGGAACTTGCTCTTTTCTAAATGGAGTTTCTCTTTTAAACCCCATTAATAACCAGATGTCAACCGATTATATTTTGTCCAGGAATTTTTCGCATCGGCATTTTCTCCCTATTCCACAAGGTCAACAACCACAAGGTACATTTTCAAATACAGGTTCGGCAAATATAAGTCTCCCTACAAATACCCAGGAATCAGAAAATTGGGCAGGCTACATTGATACCCCTTCGTCCGATAACGGCTATACCAGCGTATCGGGCAGTTGGACAATCCCCGATATTTCTGCTAGTCAACAATCTTCAGTCGCTGCACAGTGGATTGGTTTAGGCGGAGTATCCTCAACTGACCTTTTGCAAATGGGAACTATTGAACAAATTGAAAACGGCCAACCGGTTGCTGAAATCTTTTGGGAGCAGTTACCCTCCCCCGCTCAAAACGTGATGACTGTTCCAATTGGTTCAACCATTAACGCCAGTATAGCTCCCTCAGCGGACTCAAGTTCTATGTGGAATTTAACCTTTACTGTCAACGGTCAGTCACAAACTCAAACGATTGCTCCCATAACGCTAACGACATCTTACGCACAGGGGATTGGGACATCTGCAGAATGGATTAGCGAAGATCCTTCCAATCAGAATGACCAACTGTATCCCTTAGCAAATATGGGTACCGTGTCCTACCAGTCTGCAACGGTGAATGGTCAGCCCTTGAATTCCACGGGGAACCAGGTTCAACCTGTTGCCCTGGTATCCGGTAATGGAAATGTCTTGATTGCCCCTTCCGAACTGGGAACGGATGGTGAGTCTTTCTCAACGACCGTTACAAGTTCGAACATCAGCACCAGCCCAAGCCAAGGCTACGGTCAAAATAGTAAGCGGAGGTCTCCTTTGAATTGGAGACCAGGAAGACTATCCAATAGCGGAGGATATCAAGAAGATACCTCCGGCTGGAATTGGGGATGGTAGTGATGAGCTTTGACTAACGACCTGATCGTATCAATAAATCGAATTCTGCATTCCGCATCTTCGACGATTTTTCTTCTCAGGGCAAAACTAATTTCCAATTGAACGCCTTTCCCTGTACATCCACGATTGCATATATTTGTAGCCCGTACGCCACGATATTTTTGCTCGCTTTCTCTCACGCTAAAACCATGGTGTTGAAGAGCAAACCTCAATTCAGTTCCCAATGTTGAATCCAAACCACCAATCATCAGGAATTCATCAATCGAATTCTTTAGTCCGTGAATAGTCACCACGGTATGTGCTTCTTGGAGGGCTTGAAGCACTGTTGGTTCATCAAAATTATGGCTGGTAATGTGAAGTCTTCTGTTATCATCCTTTATTATGCCTTCAAAAGAATACCAAGCAAACTCTTCACCGGCGATCCATTTCACAATCTGAGAGGTGTACAGTTCAATTTTTCCACCGTGTGGCGCAATGATTAAGACGGGATGCCAATTGCGACTGACTTGTATCCGATAATCTCGGTGTTCTTGTTCCCGCAACCGTAACTCCTGAAAGTTCGAGTAGAAATCAGACATTATTATCCTCCTTGTAAGAATCTCAAAGCATCGGCAATCAATCTCTACTTCTCCAAGACAGCTGTCCCCCATAGTCGAAAGCTAAATATACTGCCAAACAGTTTTCATTCTGTTTGCTCCGCGGGTATGCCAATAGGTTCATCAGGTGCAACGATTTCGTTAGGTGAGGGCATTGGAACTACGCTTTGCTCATCTGACTGATTAACACTATTTGGATACTTTCTGGCAAGCAGGTTTACCCCAACTGCTAAAACAATCGACAGCCAAACATGCCATGGAATCTTGGTGACTATTGTTTTATATTCCCAAAATGTCTCACGAAATATTGCCACCCAATCATCAAAACTAATGCTCAGCACCCCCAATTATATACCAATTAATCATCTCACAATTTCTTTGCGAAATTAGGGGAAATTTGTCTCATAAAAATAAAAAGGTCCTTGCTTATCAGTAAGGACCTTAGCGTCTAGCGAATTTTGACTCAACACAGGTGATTAATATTTTATCTCCTCCTGTGTTAAGCCTTAAGATCAACTCCACTGGTAAACGCCTTACTTGATGAAGCGTTTTGATTATTTATGGTTTGAGTATTCGCTGGTTGAACTTTCTTATCTTCAGCAAGTTGTTGCTGTTGCAGGATTTTAGCTTCAATGGCCTGAACTGCTTGTTGAAGTTTCTGGATTTGCTGTGCGCTGCCACTTTTCCCTTGCAATTGTGTGATTTGGCTTGTAAGCTTACTCGCTTGAGTTGCTAAGGCTGTAGGGTCAGTTGCGGTAATTGCGGTTGAGACACTTAAGGAACTTTGCGAGCTTAACAAACTTGCCATCTGATTTGCTTGATTACTTACGGCTGATATCTTCATCGCGAACCCTCCCACCTCTTTTGTATATTAACATACTTATTCTATATATCGGAAAGCATTGACTGAAAAAATAGTTCAATCAATAATATCTTTTATCGCCGTTTCGGACCAGACAAAGCGAATATCACTGACGTGGCAAAATCATTATCCTTGGCTTTCTTTCCGTCCATTCCCTCATGGCTGGCTATCAGCGTCGTTTCATTGATGTATGCAGCAAGGTTTTGAACCTTTCCATCCAGTCTAGCCTTTTCTATATTGAATTGTATTCCAAGTAACTCGTTAATAATGTTCTTCAGCTCTCCTGTCTGCACTATCTCACGTTTACTTGAAGCTATGTTGTACTAACCCCTTCCCTCCATTTGTTTTCACAAACTTCTGCGGTACTATGGGTTAGTCGGATTTCCTATAATGCATTTGCTCATCTTGCTCGTTCCCTTGCTTGACTTCGCATACTGATTCTCTCAGACATTATAGGACCTCAGCTGTTCTATTAGCATACTTATCATCAAACTCGCCAAGCCCTTAGACCCCGAAAGAGCTATATAAATCTCACCAATACGATTTATATAGTATTGTCTGCGACCACAAAGACAGCATCGACCTCTTCATTTAGATAATAATTTCGTGGCTCATCAGCTTCACTTTCGTTTCGGCTCGTTTGCTCCCCGCCCTACGTTTAATCCTAATGTTACCATTTCGGCTCCAAGAACTAGGTACAGGCTACTGGTTAGGTATTACCTGATAGGATTTCCCTACTGTATGTTAATAACTTACTAATGGAAATAGAATCACGAACCACCCGTTCAACGGGTGGTTTGACGTTTCGCCCTATAAGGGCATTAAGCACGATGCTTTAAACAAAACCAAAATAAAACTTTAAACCAACATGGATGTCACATACTTTTAAAGAATATGTACTCTCTCCTACGTTTAAGTTTAAGGGTAGATATTCTCGCAGCTAAGCGATTATTACGTAGTGATTTATAGTACATTTGTATCATAGGTAACGGTTCCCCTGTTTCAGTTCTCCCACGCATAGCGTGGGGTTTAATCTTATAATTACTTCCATTTCCAAGATGAAACATCACGCATTTGCGTGCTGCTTCGCAGCTCGCGCCAATGTTTTATTATACCATTTACTTTTGCCACTGTGACAGCTTCGCTGGTACTACCCAAGTAATCGATTATTTGATTGTATAATCCGTTACTCCATTTAACCTTCTTCAATATACAAGTATTAAAGTCCTTGAATATG
>Ga0326727_10002548_pt1 | contig 61648 bp, 56 predicted proteins | sample MB2enrmetagenome_FD_207643 | JGI IMG/M metagenome (GOLD analysis project Ga0326727, IMG submission 207643) | Lab enriched peat soil microbial communities from McLean, Ithaca, NY, United States - MB29MY | ecosystem: Environmental > Terrestrial > Soil > Wetlands > Peat | place: USA: New York...
CCTGGGCGTGCCCCACGACATCGACATTCGCGCCCCCAAGCCCTCGGGCAAACCCGATGTGCATTTGGCCGAGGACGACGAGCAGGATCATACCGACGTGATGAATGCGCTTTTCGCCGCCGCCAACGATCTGCCCGACGACGATCCCTTGCGCGCATTGGCTGCAAAACAGGCCGACGCGCAACCTACCAAACCGGAGCCACTGAACCAGGCTAAGGTATCCGCATCGCCATCAGTTGCTCCGTCTGCCGCCTCGACCCCTCAACCAGCCGCCCCGCCGCATGCGCAAAGCACCGTAGCCATCCCCGATGAGGACAAGCAATTGAAGGTTCCATCTCTGGTTGGCTTCCCGGTGCGCAAGGTGATTGAGTTGGCTGCCAGTGCTGGCCTCGAAGTCCAGATCACCGGCAGCGGCACCGTGCGCGATCAGGCGCCCGCCGCTGGAACCTCTGTCCCCCCGGGGACCCGGATCGTCGTGCGTTGCGCGCGATAAAGTGCCCCCGCTTTTGCCAGGCACGGCCGATAATCCTATGAATTGGGCGAAATCGGGGTAAACTGGAGCGGGAAAACGAAAAGCCTGGATGCACGAGGGGATGCCAGCCTGCAGGAGTATCCGCCATGGGTGAGATGCGCAGCGCATTGACGGCCGGGCCGACGCAGCGGCGAATTCCGCGGAGTTTGAGCCGCAGCCTCTGGCTGGCTTTGCTATTGGCTGTTCAGGGAGGCGCGCAAACCGGACAGGTCTTCAACCCTCAGCAGAACGGCACCCCCTTCAAGCAACCCTCATCCCCCTCAGCCACCGAATTCGATAAGGCGGATCGCATCGAACAGGACGATAGGCTCAGGTACCTCAACCTTCAGAGGCAAAAGTCGATCGTCTCCGACGCCGGCAAGCTGCTCAAGCTGGCCTCCGAACTGAACGACGTGATTGGCGCTACGAATCCCGACACACTCACTCCGGCGCAGATCAAGAAAATCACCGAAATTGAGAAACTGGCGCATAACGTCAAAGCGAAGATGAGCACCCCCGTGACGGGAGCATCCGTTCTCCAGCCGTAGGCAGCTCAAAACCTACGCGGCTTGAGCTGCTGTGGCATGCCTTGCGGAAATCCTGCACGAATCCAGGCCCTTTTCCCGCAGCGCCTTAAAGCCCTTCCGGCCAACGTTGCGTTCCCTCCAGCGATTCTCCCGTTTCCAGCAGGCTCTTGAGACTGGCCAGGATCATCGGCCAACCATTCGACACGGCCTTGATCAGCTTGGAGCCGCTCCGGTCGATCTCGTGTGTCACGGTGAGCTTGACTGTGTCGCCTTTCGGTTCAAGTTCGTAGGTCATGCGCGAAAAGCCTTCCGCCGTCATATCGGGGAACATGTGATTCTTCCACGTCAGTACGAGCCGCTTGTGCGGCTCGATCTCGACGACTTCGCCGCTATCGGTTGAATCGCCATTCGGTTTTGCAATCCGCCATGAAGCTCCCGGCTTCCATTCGGACTCCTGAGTTGTGCCCATCCAGAACTGGCGCGTGAATTCGGGCTCTATCAGGGCCCGCCACAGTTTCTCCGGCGTGGTGCGGATGTACGTCACATACACAAACCGAGATTCAGCCATCGGTATCTCCTTCCAGTTTCGTTTTGAGTTCGGCCAGGGCGCGCAGGCGTCCACGCTCGAACTTGCCGATCCACCTCTCGGCGATCTCGTGGATTGGCATCGGATTCAGGTAGTGCAACTTTTCGCGTCCGCGCCACAGAGTGCCCACCAGCGTCGCCTCCTCAAGCAGCCTCAAATGACGAGTCACCGCCTGGCGTGTCATGTCCATGCGTTCGCAGAGCTGCCCCAGCGTTTGTCCGTTGTCAGCCCGCAGCCGGTCAAGCAACAGCCTTCGCTCGGGAGCCGCCAGCGCCTTGAACACCTTGTCGACATCCGCGCTCACTGTCGCCATAATAGGCAACATCTTTGTTGCATGTCAAGAGATTGCAACCGATTGAATCCGCAAATCGCTGAATTCCCACTTGCCCATGGTGTTGAGTTTTCAAGCGCGCAACACGTTTGCGGCTTTGTTCGCCGCCAGGGAGAGAGTATCCTACGCCTGAATTGCAAAGACAAAGGACACTTGCGGTGAGATGGATTGCGTTGACCTGGATGCTGGCGGGAGTGGTGTCAATTCCAGTCCCTGCGCAGACGGCGCCGGCGCCGCTGGTCACCCAGCCCATTGACGACGCCAAGGTCGTCACGCTTCGCGGCGATGTGCATCCGCTGGCGCAGCCTCGCTACGACGTGGGTCCCGCGGATGAGTCCATGCCCGCCGGACGGCTGTTGTTGCTCCTGAATCGCCCCGCCGATCGCGAAACCGCTCTTGCGGATTACATGCGGGAGGTCCATAACCCCGCGTCCGCCGCCTATCACCAATGGCTCACCCCCATGGAGTTTGGCGCTCGCTTTGGTCCTGCCCCGTCCGACATCCTCGCCCTGTCTGCCTGGTTGCGCGCCAAGGGTCTCCAAGTGGCTGGCGCTTCCCAGGCCAGGACGCTGCTCGAGTTCTCCGGAACCGTAGGCCAGGTCAACAACGCCTTCCATACACGGATTCGTACCTACGCGGTCACCGATGGAGTGCATCGCGCCAATGCCACCGATCCGCGCATTCCAGAAGCACTTGCGGGTCTCGTGCGCGGAATGTCCGCGCTCAACGATTTCCATCCCCGCACCAACCTGCGCCTCGTGGGGCAGGCGCACCTCGATCCGTCTACCGGAAGAGTCTCTCCCGACGACAACCTCAACGGGCCAGACGGACCCTTTTACGGTGTCGGCCCCGAGGACTTTGCTACGCAGTACGACCTTGCCCCCCTGTACGCCGCCGGCATCGATGGGCGCGGGGAAACCATCGGCATCATCAACGATTCCAACATCGATCTCAATCTCGACAGCAATTACCGGCGCCTGTTCAAGTTACCAGGAGGCACGGCGCAAGTTGTGCTGGATGGCGGCGATCCGGGGCTCACTGGGGACAGCTTGGAAGCCTACCTGGACGTGGAAATGGCCGGCGCGGTAGCTCGCGGCGCCACGGTGAACCTCTACCTCGCCTCCTGGGACACGGTGCCAACGGCGCTGAACGACCCTCTGATTCTGGCCGCAACGCGCGCCATTGAAGACAACCAGGCAGACGTGCTGAGCGTCAGTTTCGGTGAATGCGAGGGCGAGATTGGGACCGCCGATAATCAGATTCTGAACGCCCTTTGGGAACAGGCTGCCGCGCAGGGACAGACGGTTCTGGTCTCTGCCGGCGACAGCGGCTCGGCCGCCTGCGACGATCCCGCCCAGCCCCGCTTCGAGGCCGAATACGGATTGGCGGTCAACGGCTTCGCCTCCACTCCATGGAACATCGCCGTAGGCGGCACCGACTTTTACTACGCCGACTGGGCCAGCGGCGCTCCCAGCGCCGCCAAATTGTGGAACGCTACCAACGACGCCAGCAAAGGCTCGCTGAAGGCTCGCTTGCCGGAACAGGTGTGGAACGATGCCTATGGCTTCAATGCGGTGAACCCCGACAATACCAGGAATTATCTCTACAACATCGTCGCCGGCGGCGGGGGCGCCAGCAACTGCATCAACTCCGCCGCATCCGCGCAGGGAAGCGCGCTGCCGTTCGTCTGCAGTCCGGTATCGGGAGGTACCTACGGCTATCCGCAGCCCAGCTGGCAAAGCGCTCCAGGCGTTCCCGCCAATGGCGTTCGCAACCTTCCCGACGTCTCTCTGTTCGCGGCCAACGGCCAGAACCTCTCCGCTTACGCGATCTGCGCCAATCCCGGCGACTGTGTGCCCGGCGTCAATGGCCAGATAACGGTCACTGTCGTGGGGGGAACTTCAGCGTCAACGCCGGCCATGGCGGGGATCATGGCCCTCGTCAACCAGAAGTATGGACGCCAGGGGCAGGCAAATTACACGCTGTATCCGCTGGCGCGCCAGAAGCCCGCCGCCTTCCATGACATCGTGCTGGGCGGTAACAACGTCCCCTGCGTGGATAACTCGGAGATACAGTCCCCGGACTGTGTGCACATCTCCAACAGCAACCCCGGTCTCGCGTTCTCCTTGTCCGGCTATCCGGCAACCAGGGGTTACGATTTAGCCAGCGGCCTCGGCAGCGTCGACGCGAATCTGCTGGTGGCCAACTGGAAGCTGCTTACCTTCGCGGCCACCACCACCTCCTTGCGGCTTGCACCCTCCACCTTAACGCACGGTTCGCCGGCGACCGCCGCAGTGACCGTCGATTCATCGACCGCAGGCGAAACCCCGCAGGGAGGGGTTTCCATCGTTGCCCATGCTTCGCAGCCAACAAGCCGATCGGTCGATCTGCTGACCCTGGACAGCAGCGGGTCGGCCAGCGGCGCCATCGACTCGCTGCCGGGAGGCACATACAAGGTTTGGGCCAGCTATGGCGGAGACGATCTACATGCCGCCAGTCATTCCCCGGCAATATCCGTAACCGTGACGCCCGAGCCGAGCCGCATCGATATCTCCGCGTGGACCACTTTCTCCGGGACCATCCCCAATCCCGGCACAGTGTGTACGCCGGTCGTGGGCCAATATGAGGTCTCAGTGCCCAGCGGTTCTTCAATTAACCTGGGTGAGTTGCTGTGGCTCTCGGTGCAGCCTGCGGGATCGATCTCCGGGGAAACAACAGCCACCGGCTCCGTTACGTTCACTTTCGACGGGAAGGCGTCGGCGGTCCCTTTGAATGTGTCTGGAATCGCCACCTGGATTACGCCGCCATTGAGCGCAGGCCGGCACACAGTAACCGCCAGCTACTCGGGAGATGCAAGCTACGGCGCGTCCGCATCCCCTCCTTTCATTGTCACGGTGGAGAAATTGCAGACAGAGCTCGGCATGAGTCCAGGCGGAGTCTGGCGCACCGGAACCACATATGACCTGTACGCCGGAGACAGCTACATTGTCCCGGTGTACCTCCATGGCGGCTGCGTCCTTCCTACGGGAAACGTTACCGTGACCCTCGGCAGGCAGACACAAACCGTAACTCTGTTGCCCGATGGATTTCCTCCGGGTGAGGACCTGTGGGGCATCGCGACATTCCCGAATGTGCAGGCCGGGACCTACGCGTTGTCGGCCACCTATAGCGGAGACGGCAATTACTCGGCCGTGTCCGACGCAGGAATCTTCACGGTTGTCGTGGAGCCCTCAGCATCGGCGCGGATTTCTACTTCGACCATCGTTACGGATAGCAACTCCGTCCTGACTTATAACGAAGGAAGCGCAGTGTTCTCGGTAACGGTGACTGGTGCAAAAGGTTCCAAAGCATCCCCGACCGGCGCCGTTTACGTGTATGCGAACGGCGAAGGGATCACCTCGATCGATCTCACCGCGTCGGGAGCCGGCACCGCCACGGGGACTTCCATTCCGGTGGGAGCGTACGGAGAAGTGTTCAACCTGGATCTCAATCGGATTACGGCGGTCTACACCGGCGATCGTACATACCGGGAGTCGGTCAGTGCGCCCATTCCGCTCACCGTGGTCACCCCCGCCGTAACACCTGATTTCACCTTTGCCGCGCAACTCAGCCAGATCGCGGTTCAGCCGGGCAGTTCGAGCGCCGTGGGCGTCAATATCGCTCCGTCCTTCGGGTTCAGCGGCGCGGTCGCCTTGAGCTGCGCAACCTCGTCTGTCCTTATCGGTTGCAGCGTTAACCCCGGGTCGGTGATGGTCAACGGACAGGCAACGGCAACGCTCACCATCCACGCCGCGACCCAGAAGACAGCCCTTGCCCCATTCGCCACCAGCGTAGTGGTCACCGGCGCCGCGAACGGCATCGTCCACAATTCGAAAATCACTGTGTTAGTCCCCTGACTCATTCAACGCGTGTGGCCGCATTCCCGAATCGATCCAGGCAATCAGGCAATTTACAATCGAGCACTGGATGCTTTGGCACGATCTCATAGCGGAAGTGGAGGCCGTGGGCGCGGGCGGCGCCTCATCGCAACCCATCACGGGCGTTGAGTACGATTCGCGCCGCGTGCGCCCCGGTTCCGTGTTTGTGGCGATGAAGGGCGGTTCGACCGACGGCAACCGCTATGTCGACAAGGCCATCGCCGCCGGCGCGCTGGGCATCGTCACCGACTCCGCGCAAACCTTCGATCATCTGCTGGTCTTTCAGCCCGGCCTTCCCGTGCTGGAAGTGGAACACGGCCGGCGTGCGCTGGCGCAGGCCTCCGCGGCCTTCTTCGGCCATCCAGAGCGCCAACTCAATGCCACCGGTATCACCGGCACCAATGGCAAGACGACCACGGCCTTCCTCATCGAAGCGCTCTTGAATGCGGCCGCCCGCACAACGGTTCTGGTCGGCACCATCGAATATCATGTGGTCGGCGACGTGCGTCCTTCCGTGCACACCACGCCCGAGTCGCGCGACCTGTTTGAGCTGATGGCTGAAGGCGTGAGCCGCGGCGCAACCGAGCTGGTGACGGAAGTCTCAAGCCACGCATTGGATCAGGGGCGCGCCGCCGGCGTCCTGTTCGACGTAGCCGTTTTCACCAACCTCACGCGCGATCACCTCGACTATCACGGCACTATGGAGAAATACTTCGCTGCCAAGCGCCTGCTCTTCGACGGCACGGTCTACCCAGCTCCACGCGTAGCAGTCATCAATGCGCACGATGCGCATGCGGAAGAGCTTTGCGCCGCAGCGCGCAAGGCCGGCGCCGAGGTCAGCACCTACGGCATCGGCATGGGTGACTGGCGCGCCGCCAACGTGCTCCTAACTCCAGGCGGCGCGGAGTTCGATCTTGGGACGCCGCACGGTTCCGCAAAGGCGACATCGCACCTGGCCGGCGAAGTGAATATCCTCAACCTGTTGGCAGCCCTTACTGCGGCCCATGCGCGCGGCATCGCGTTTGCAGATCTGCTCGAATTCATTCCACGCCTCAAGCCGGTGCCCGGCCGCTTCCAGCCGGTCGATGCGGGCCAGCCCTTCACTGTGATCGTCGACTATGCCCACACCGACGATGCCCTGCGCAACCTGACGGCTCTTGCGCGACAGATGACTGTGCAATCCCAGGGCCGCGTCATTACGCTCTTCGGCTGCGGCGGAGATCGCGACCGCACCAAGCGCCCCCGGATGGGCATGGCTGCGGGCGAGGGCAGCGATTTTGTGGTGACCACCAGCGACAATCCCCGCTCCGAAGATCCGCGTGCCATCCTCGCTGAGATCGAGCCGGGTCTCAAGGCCAGCGGCGTCCGGTATACCATGGAGCCGGATCGCGCCGCGGCCATCCGCCTGGCGCTTGCGGCGGCTCAGCCGGGCGACATTGTTCTCATCGCCGGCAAGGGGCATGAGAAGGAACAGGTTCTCGCCGGGCGTACCATTGCTTTTGACGATGCTGCGATTGCGCTTTCCTCACTCGCCGCGTTGGGTTACGGAGGTAAGCAATGAAGCTCACCCTGGCAGAGGCAGCTATCGGCGCGGGCGCGGTGCTTGAGGCGCCAGCCAGCATCGCGCATGCCGGCGCGCTCATGGCGGGCGGCTACTCCATTGATTCGCGCACCGTCGGTCCCGGCGAGTTGTTCTTCGCGGTACGCGGAGATCGCCTGGATGGGCATGACTTTATTCCGGCGGCGCTGGCGCGTGGGGCCATGGCCGCTGTGGTTTCGCGCGCCCGCGTGGCCACGCTGCCTGATGCGGTGCTGGCTGTCCCGCTGCTCATCACCGAGGACCCGCTGGTTGCCCTGCAGGCGCTGGCTGCGCATGTCCGCCGCCAGTGGGGCAGGCGCGTGGTGGCCGTTACCGGCTCGGCAGGCAAGACCACCACCAAGGAAGCGGCAGCCGCAGCGCTTGGCGCACGCTTCAACGTGCTCAAGTCGCAGGGCAATCTGAACAACGGCTTCGGCCTTCCGCTGCAACTGCTGCGCCTGGAGCCGGAGCACGAGGTCGCGGTGATCGAGATGGGCATGAATCACGCCGGAGAGATCGCCGCCCTCTCGCGCATTGCTTCGCCTGACTGGGGCGTGGTCACCAACGTGGGTACGGCGCACGTTGAAAACTTCTCTGAGGGCCAGGCCGGCATTGCCCGCGCCAAGTTCGAACTGGTGGCCGCGCTCCCCGCCAATGGCGTGGCTTTCCTCAACTGCGACGATCCCTACGTCTCGCAGTTTGGGCGTGGCTTTCAAGGACGCGCAGTTTACTTCGGCGCTGGGCCCTGCGCCGATCCTCAGTTCCTCTCCGTGACCGAAGACCTGGAGGGACTGCACATGCGGTTTCGCGCCGGCGACCGCGAAGGCTCGCTGACGCTGCGATTACTGGGCGCGCACAACGCATCGAATGCGCTGGCCGGCCTCGCGGTCGCCCTCGAGGCGGGCGTCGATCTGGAAGCGGCCGTCGCAGCGCTCGAAACGCTTACCGCGGGCGACAAGCGTGGCCAGGTGATCGAGATCGAGGGAGCTGCCATCTTGAATGACAGCTACAACTCCAACCCCGAAGCGCTGCGCTCCATGATTCGCACCTTGGCCGCGCGTCCCGCCGTCCGGCGCATCCTGGTGGCCGGCGAAATGCTCGAACTGGGCGAGCAGGGCCCTGCGCTGCACGCCGCCTGCGGCCGCACCGCCGCTGAGGCTGGACTCGATCTGGTTGCCGGCGTCCAGGGCAACGCCGTCCATCTCGCGGCGGCCGCCTGCAAGGGCGGAGTCGCGTCTTTGTTTCTGCCCAATGCCGAAGCCGCCGGCCGCTGGCTCCGCCAGAATCTCCAGCCCGGCGACGTGGTGCTGGTCAAAGGCTCGCGCGGCGTACATCTGGAGCGGGCGATTGAGCTTCTCAGGTCCGGCGTCGAGACGGTGGAGCGCCGCTGATGTATTGGTTCATTCGCAATCGTGCCTTCGCGGCTTTGGCGGCAGTGGCGATGCTGAACACGGCGTTGGCCGCGCAGCCCAATCCAGCCTGGACTCACCCATTTCCCGCGCACCACATCGCAGGCAATCTCTATTACGTCGGCAGCGAAGACCTGGCGTCCTACCTGATCGTCACGCCGCAGGGCGACATTCTCATCAACAGCAGTCTCGAAGCGTCAGTCCCCTTGATCCGGAAGAGCGTCGAATCGCTCGGCTTCCGATTCACAGACATCAAGATCCTGCTCATCAGCCACGCCCATTACGATCACTGCGCAGGCAGCGCGCTGGTGAAGAAACTCACTGGCGCCAAGTACTACGCGATGGATGCGGACGTGCCGGTGGTCGAGTCCGGCGGCAGATCCGACTTTCAATATGGAGCCGACTCCACCATGCAATTCCCGCCTGCCAAAGTGGATCGCATCCTGCACGACGGCGACCAGGTCAGGCTAGGGGATGCGGTGCTGACGGCGCACCTGACCCCCGGGCACACCAAAGGCACCACCACCTGGACGTTGGACGAAACCGAGGCCGGCAAGACGCTGCATGTGGTAATTGTCGGCAGCCCCAACGTGAATCCGGGCTATAAACTCGTGGATAACCAGACTTATCCGCGGATAGCTTCCGACTATGCGCATGGCTTCCAGGTTTTAGAGAACCTTCCGTGCGATGTGTTTCTGGGTGCGCACGGCAGTTATTACGACATGAAGGAAAAATTCCAGCGCTGGAAGCAGGGAGACCGCGGCGCCTTCATCGATCCGCAAGGCTACAGGGACTATATTGCCGAGCGCGAGCAGGCGTTCGAGGTCGAGTTGAAGCGCCAGCAGGCGCGCAAACAATAGAGGTTGCATCCACAGCCAGTATGGCCTCGGTCCTTGTAGAATCGTCCTGATATTCCGTCAATCCGGCTTGGGAGGCCCTTTGCTCTACTGGCTGCTGTACGAAAAGCTGTACCCGTTTTTTCATCCGTTCCGGATCTTCCGCTATCTCACTTTTCGCACCGCCTTCGCCTCGCTTACGGCGCTGCTGATCGCGCTGTTTATCGGACCCTGGGTGATCCAGAAGTTGCGCGAATTCCAGATCGGCCAGTACATCCGCGAAGACGGGCCCCAGTCGCACCAGAAGAAGTCGGGAACGCCCACCATGGGCGGCGTCCTTATCTGTATCGCCATTCTGCTGCCCACCGTGCTGTGGTCCGATCCCTCCAACCCATTTGTATGGATCACCGTTTTCTCCACCCTGGCCTTCGGCGCCATCGGCTTCGCCGACGACTATATCAAGGTCGTCCATCGCCGCAACCTGGGCCTGACGGCGCGCGCCAAGCTGCTTTGGCAGGGCCTGGCCGGTGCCTCCATCGCCATTGCCCTGGTGGTGATGGAGCAGTTCAAGCTGTTCTCCACCCGGCTCACAGTACCGTTCATCAAATCCCTGCGCCCCGACATGCAATGGCACTGGATCGGCGCCATCCCGCACATGGGCCTGCTGGTGTTTCTTCCCTTCGTCGTTTTTGTCACGCTGGTCCTGGTGCTCACCTCCAACGCCGTCAACCTGACCGACGGCCTCGATGGGCTCGCCATCGGCTGCACCATCATTGCCGCTGGCGCTCTGGCCGTGCTCACCTATGTCAGTGGCCATGTGGTGTTTGCCGATTACCTTGAATTGCAGCGCATGCCCCTGGTCAGCGAACTGACCGTCTTTTGCGGGGCCATGGTCGGCGCCTCCATCGGTTTCCTCTGGTATAACGCCCATCCGGCTGAGGTCTTCATGGGCGATGTCGGCTCCCTGGCTTTGGGCGGTGCCATCGGCACCGTTGCCGTCATCATCCGCCAGGAATTGCTGCTTCCCTTTATTGGAGGTATCTTCATCCTCGAAGCAGCTTCGGTCATTTTGCAGGTCGGGAGCTACAAACTGCGCAAAAAGCGTATCTTCAAGATGGCACCCCTGCATCATCATTTCGAGCAGTTGGGCTGGAGCGAATCCAAGATCATCGTTCGTTTCTGGATCGGCGCCCTGGTGTTTGCCCTGTTTGCACTCACCACGCTTAAGCTCCGTTAGCCCAGGTGCGCGCGGTTAACATGCGTTTTTTTCGTTTTCGATTCAAGGTCCGGCTAGAAGCAGCAAAGAGACTGAAAGCGAATGGGGGAAACGTAAGTGAAGCGAGTCTACCTATTGAAAAAGCGGTACCCGATTCCGGATTTTATGGTTTGGGTTATCGTTTCGTGGGTGGTTTCATTGCTGGCTTTCACGGCCATGGGCATCGCCATCTCGGCATATTGGGGGCCGCCCGACCTCAACCTCCTGGATGCTTTCCCAGGCCCTGTCGCTATCATCTTTGCGCTCTGGGCTATTTATACATTCGTGGGCGCTAGCACGTTGTGGATCGCCTTGTGGCTCTACTGGGCTCACGAAGAGAAGTCATCCTTTCCTGTTCGCCTGGGATGGTTTCTCGCGCTGCTTTTCGGCGTGTACTACGGCGGGCTGATCTATGCGCTTTATCTTTGGAGAGAGGGCCGCATCATGGTGGCCACTTCACACCGCGCTCTCCGCCGTGCAAAATGAAATTGCCGCGGTTCGCAGGAGCCTGAACATCATGGATTTGAAGGGCAAGAAGGTTCTGGTCGTGGGGCTGGGGAAATCCGGCCTCGCGGCGGCGCTGTTTCTGCGCCGGCGCGGCGCCCAGGTGACCGTCTCCGACGTACGCAGCGCCGAGGCACTGGCCAAGGACATACCCGCCCTGCTTGAAGAAGGCATCATGGTCGAGGCCGGCGGGCACGGACTGCTCACCTTCCGCCGCCAGGACCTTATCGTGGTGAGCCCCGGCGTGCCCCTCGATACCCCCGAACTAGCCCAGGTCAAGGCCTTCGGCCTGCCCGTGATCGGCGAACTGGAACTGGCCGCGCGCTTCCTGAAGGGCCGAACGCTGGCCATCACGGGGTCAAACGGCAAGACCACCACTACCGCCCTGGTCGGCGAGATCCTTGAGGAGGCCGGCCTGCCGACGCTGGTGGGGGGCAACATCGGCGTCCCGGTGGTTGCGCTCATCGACGAAAGCACCGACGACACCTGGTCGGTGCTCGAGGTTTCCAGCTTTCAGCTGGAGAGCACACAGCAGTTTCATCCCAGCATTGCCGTCATTCTGAACATCACGCCCGACCACCTTGACCGTCACGGCAGCTTCGAGAATTATGCCCGCGCCAAGGAGCGCATCTTTGCCGCGCAGGACCAAAACGATTGCGTGGTGCTCAACGCCGACAATGCCCGCGCCGCGGCGGCTGCCGCCCGTTCGGCCGCCGAGGTCCATTGGTTTTCCCTGGAGCATCCGGTGTCCAGGGGAGCCTGGGTCGAGGATGGCTTTATCGTGTATCGCCCGACCGAGACCGCGGCCACTGAGAAAGTGATCGCGCTGAGCGGAATTCCCCTCAAGGGCGAACACAACGTCGAGAATGTGCTGGCCGCGGTGTGTGCATCCCGGCGCGCCGGCGCGCCCGTTGAGGCCATTCGCCGTGCCATCGAGAAATTCCGCGCCGTCGAGCACCGCCTGGAGTACGTGGGCACCCTCAACGGCGTCGAGTTCTATAACGATTCCAAGGCCACCAATGTCGACGCCACCGCCAAGGCCGTCGCCGCCTTCTCCACCGGCATCCATCTAATCCTGGGCGGCAAGGACAAGAATTCCGACTACACCCAGCTTGCCCCTCTGCTGAGGGCGCACGTGCGAGCCATTTACACCATCGGTTCGGCGGCGGCCAAGATCGAGTCGCATTTGCGCGGCGTGGTTCCCATCTACTCCTGCGAGACGCTGGACAAGGCAGTGAGCGCCGCCGCCGCCGCCGCCCGGCCCGGCGAGGTGGTTCTGCTGGCTCCGGCCTGCTCCAGCTTTGACCAGTTCGAGAACTACGAACACCGCGGCCGCGTCTTCAAGGAACTCGTCAATGAATGGCGGGGATGGAAGGTATGGCAAAACGCGTAGGCGTGGATAAATGGATCTTCTTCACCACGCTGCTGCTCATCGTGTGCGGCCTGGTGATGGTCTTTTCCGCCTCCGCCGTGGTGGCCCAGGAGCGGTATAACTCCCCCTACACGTTTGTCGGCAAACAGGCTGGCTGGGCGCTGCTGGGCGTGCTCACCATGCTGGTCCTGATGAGCGTGGACTACCGTCGCTACAAGTCGCCGCGCTTCATCTATCCCGCCCTGTGCGTAACCACCATCCTGCTGGTGCTGGTCTTCTTCTTTCACGACTCGCACAATACGCATCGCTGGATCCGCTTCGGCGGCTTCTTTACCTTTCAGCCGTCCGAGATCGCCAAACCCGCGCTGGTTCTGTTCCTGGCCTGGTTTCTGCATACTCGGCTAAATGAGATGGACGACTGGAAGCGCACTTTGCTGCGCGCCGCAGTGATGCCTTTGGCGTTTATCGTTCTGGTCGTGTTGCAGCCCGATCTGGGCACGGCGCTGGTGCTGGCCGCGGTAACCGCAATGATGCTCATGCTGGCGGGCATGAAGTGGAAATACCTGTTTCTGAGCCTCTGCCCGGCGGTTCCCGCGCTGGCGGCCCTGCTCATCATGGTTCCGTGGCGCCTGAAACGCATGCTGGTCTTTCTGTGCCCGGAGTGCGATCCGCAGGGCGCCGGCTTTCACATCAACCAGTCGCTGATCGCCGTGGGCACCGGCGGCCTGACCGGCCGCGGCTACATGGAGGGCGTGCAGAAGCTCTTCTACCTGCCCGAAGCGCACACCGACTTCATCTTCGCCAACATCGCCGAAGAACTGGGCTTCATCGGCTCCATGGCCCTGCTCCTTCTCTTCGTGGTGCTGGGCATACGCGGCCTGCGCGTGGCCTTGCGCTCGCGCGATCCATTTGCCCGCCTGGCCGCTTTCGGCATCACCACCACCATCCTGCTCCAGGCCTTCTTCAACATCAGCGTGGTGCTGTCGCTGCTGCCCACCAAGGGAATTCCGCTGCCCTTCATCTCCTCCGGCGGCACATCGCTCTTCTGCACCCTTGCCAGCATCGGCATCCTGCTCAACCTCACCCGCGAAACCAGCTGACAAAGCCGACGTGAAGGGGAAGCCATTGGCCCAATTGCGCGTACTTATCGCCGGCGGTGGCACAGGCGGCCATATCATCCCCGCGCTGGCGGTTGCGCGGGAGCTGGTCGCGCAGCGCTCGGCCGAGATTCTCTTCGTCGGCACCGCGCGCGGCATGGAAACCCGCATGGTCCCCGCGGCCGGATTCCCCCTGCGCCTCATCGATGTCGGACCCCTCAAGAATGTCTCTCTGCTCACGCGTCTGCGCACGCTCTCCGATCTGCCGCGCAGCATCTTCGCCTGCAGGCGCATCATCCGTGAATTCATGCCCCATGTCGTGTTTGGCGTGGGCGGCTATGCCTCCGGTCCCGCCATGGCCGCGGCGCTCTGGCTCAAAGTGCCGGCCATGGCCTTCGAGCCCAACGCCATGCCGGGCCTCGCCAACCGCCTGGTCGGCAAACGTGTGCAGGCCGCCGCAGTCAACTTTCCCGCCGCGCTCAAATGGTTTCGCAACGCCGAAGTCACTGGCATTCCGGTCCGGCCGGAGTTCTTTACCATCCAACCGCCCGCCAGCAAGACACCCCTCCTGCTTGTATTTGGAGGCTCGCAGGGCGCGCGGCTCTTCAACACCACGCTGCCCCAGATCGTTCCCGCGCTGCTCGATGGGGTTCCGGGGCTGACGATCCTTCACCAGAGCGGAGCCCGCCACGCCGAAACCACCGAGGCCGCCTACCTCAAAAGCGGGGCCGATCCGGCGCGCTGGCAGGTGCACCCTTTCCTCGACGACATGCCGGCCTGCTTTGCCCTGGCGCATCTGGTCATGGCGCGCAGCGGGGCATCGACGGTGGCCGAGCTGGCCGCCGCCGGCAAGCCTGCCCTGCTGGTGCCCTTTGCCGCCGCCGCCGACGACCACCAGAAGCGCAATGCAGAATCCATGGTGGATGCCGGCGCTGCCGTCATGCTGAGTGAAGGAGATCTGGCCGTTCCCGGCAATCTCCTCGAGCCGCTCATCGCGCTGCTGACTGCGCCGGCGAGGCTGGCGGCGATGGCAGCCGCGGCCCGGACCCAGGCTCATCCCGATGCCGCCGAGCGCATCGCTGCCCGCCTCGTAGCCCTGGCGCAGAAGTAGGTGATCGAGGCAGGTGGAGCTTGTGGTTTCCCACTTTTTCGACAGAAAAAAGTCGCAAAGATGGGGCATGGATCGGGTGCGGCGCCGCGGGCCATTGAGTGATCGCACGCGGAAAGCACCCGGCTTTCTCGCGCAAACAAAAGGGCCCGCCTGCCGAAGCAGACGGGCCTTTCATTCGAATCTACCGCCGAAACTTACCGGTGTCCGCCGCCACCATGTCCACCGCCGCCACCTGCATGGCCGCCGCCACCGAATCCGCCAGCATGTCCACCTCCGGCAAATCCGCCACCGACGTGCCCGCCGCCAGCTCCAGCGCGAGGAGCGCCACCGCCGTAGGCTCTAGGTGCACCCGCCGGTCCGCGATAGCCGCCGCCGTAACCCGGCCGGCCGGCAATTGCGCCGCCGTAAGGAGCGCGACCCGCATAGCCGCCCCGGTAGCCGTACCCGCTGCGGTATCCACGACCGTCACGGCCCCAGCCCCCGCGACCCCAGCCGCCACGGCCCCAACCGCGATAGCCCCAGCCATACCACGGGCCGACGCCGATGAAATAACCGCCGTAGAACCACTCAGGCCCGTAATAGCCGTAAGGGGCGCAGGCGTAAGGGTAATACGCATAATAGCCCCACTCGCACTCCGGAGGGCCGTATGCATAGGGAGCCGCAACCACCTCAGGGCCAATTCCCACTCCCGCCACCACCTGGGCCTTCGCCGTTGGCGCGAATGCCAGGGCCAAAACCATCGTAAACAGAACCAGGCGCATTTTCCGCATGACTTCCTCCCCTTGTGCTGCCCCGTCCTGCCAATCCGGACCTGGGATTCGGAGTCGACCTCCGTCCTCAGCACCTTGCCGGTCTCGGGACTCCATCCCAACCGGCTTCTGTCCATTAGAACAACGACCCACCGAATAAGTTGCGGTCTTCTCCAGAAGAATCCTGCAGTGCGGAACAACTAGCAAGATAATTCCATCGAAACCATCCGGCCCAGACCCAAGACGCCGTCTGGAAGACCAACTGCGCTAAGGCGTTAAGAGCCACAAAAAAAGGCCCCTCCAATTTGGAGGGGCCGCGGAATGCAGGTATCAGGCAGAGCGCTACCTGCGGAAGCGATCGAAATGGCGATCCCGGTCGAACCGGCGGTCGAAATCCCGTCCGTGCTCGATGCGCGCAAAATGCTCGCGCTCGCGGAAGCCGATATAGTTCCAGCGTCCGGGAACCCAGTATCCATTGGCCTGGTAGCCGGCCACCCACACGTAGCCCGCTCCGGGGCAGGGCGGAACATAAGCTACGGGTCCGCGCGCGTAAATTCCAAACTCGGCAGCCTGGGCCGTCACCGTTCCCATGCCCAATCCGCCAGCCACCACAGCTGCTCCAAGCATCCAGTTCCGTATGCTGCCCATAACGCCTCCGCCTCTGCCAGCCCTGGTAGGCTGGCCCGGCTTCTCTCCACCAGAGGCTTGTCTCTTGCTGCCTCAGTGGAGCGCCGGTTATGTCTTGATTCAACAGCGGCTGCCGGCAAAGGTTGCAGCCGGCTGGCGAAAATAAACTTCCGCAACTTTAGGTGAAAAAGGGGTTGATGGCAGATTCTTTAGGGCCAGCCTGGCTGGCCTCCGCGCCGGTGTTACAGTTGAGATTCGTCCCAGATGTTTGCCACCTCCCAGCACGCGCATTTCATCGGTATCGGCGGAATCGGCATGAGCGGCATCGCCGAAATCCTCCTCAACCTGGGCATGAAAGTTTCGGGGTCCGACCTGCGCCGCAGCCCAGTGACCGACCGCCTCTGCCAGCTTGGCGCAGCCATCTACGAGGGCCACGACGCCACCAACGTCGCAGGGGCAACGGTGGTGGTCACCAGCTCGGCCGTCCATGCGGATAACCCTGAAGTGCTGGAAGCGCGGGCGCGCAAGATCCCCGTCATTCAGAGAGCCGAGATGCTGGCCGAGCTGATGCGCCTCAAGTACGGCATCGCAATTGCAGGCATGCACGGCAAAACCACGACTACCTCCATGGTCGCCAGCGTTCTGGCTGCCGGCGGCCTCGACCCCACCGTCGTTGTCGGCGGCCGCGTAGACGCGCTGGGCTCTAACGCCCGCCTCGGCACCACCCAGTACCTGGTAGCCGAAGCCGACGAGAGCGACCGGTCCTTTCTCAAGCTTTCGCCTATCCTGGCCGTGGTCACCAACCTCGACCGAGAGCACATGGACTGCTACAAAGACATGACCGATGTGGAGCGCGCCTTTCTGGCTTTCATGGACAAAGTGCCCTTCTATGGAGCGGTGACCGCATGCATCGACAATCCGCTCCTGGCGGCGATCCTGCCGTGTGCCCACCGCCTCGTGTTTACCTACGGTGTCGCCGAGGAAGCCGACTTCCGGCTGGAGTTTCTCAAGGCAGAAAAGGGAACCTTCTCGCGATTTGTTGTTCACACCGCGGGCGTGCCGCTTGGCCCGTTCGAATTGCACGTACCCGGACGCCACAACGTGCTCAACGCCACCGCTGCCGTGGCCATCGGCCGCCAGCTTCAGATAGCGCCGGAGAAGATCGCGGTGGGACTGAAAGGATTTCGTGGCGTCGACCGCCGCTTCCAGCAGCGCGGCCAGGCGCGCGGCATTACCGTGGTGGACGATTATGGCCACCACCCCACCGAGATTCGCGCCACCCTGGCGGCGGCCCGCGAATGCGGCCACCAGCGCATCCTGGTCGTCTTCCAGCCCCACCGGTACTCGCGTACGCTCGATCTCCTGGACGAGTTCGCCGGCGCATTTAACGACGCCGACTCGGTCATCGTGCTGCCCATCTACGCCGCCAGCGAGGAACCCATCCCCGGCGTAACGGCGGAGCGCCTCGCCGCCAGGATCGAAGGCCCGCGCGTGCAATTCGCCGGAGACTTTGCCACCGCCGTCCGCCTCGCCGTTGCCGAAGCGCGCGAAGGCGACCTGATCCTGACCCTGGGCGCCGGCAACGTCAGCCAGTTAGCCCCGCAGATCCTGGCAGCGCTGGAGGAGCCTGCGCGACCTGCGGTCCCCGCTCCCTAGTCCGAGTCTCTCGTCCCTGGCCGTTACGCCATCACCGGCAGTGTAGGCATTGCGCCTTCTTGCTTGGCTTCCGCGACCACCGCATCCAGATGGTCCAGCACCTCGGGCACGGTCATGGTGTAGACCTCGCGGCGCGAGTCGCAGCCTTCCTCGATCAGCAGCTTCAGGTAGCGGCCGGCGATCTGCGCGGCCAACTGGTCGGTAATCACCTTGCCGGTGCGCTTCTTCTGCTCCACCCACGCGGTCAGAGGCAGGGCGATCCACATCGGCCGGCCGTTGACGTCGTAGCGCACGTCCACCGCGTCGGCGTGGCGCGTGGCGATGGCCACCAGCGTGCCCTTCCAGCGGCAGTGCAGATCTTCGCCGCTCCAGCGGTCGGTTACATGGAAGTCTTCGTACATGACCCTAGCCTATCGTCCCGGCTGCGGAACAGCAAGCGCAACTGAAGCAACCGAGTTCAAATCGGAGAATCCCGCAATTCAGTGCGGCCGAATCAAAGAAACATTGGGTTGCTCCTGGTGGACGCTGCTCTAACCGCGCTGATAGACTGATAGGGTTGCAGTCGCAGTGCCTCCTGCCGTACGGACCCGCCTGCAAGTCGAATCAAAGGACAAGAAGAGAACCCGTGGATACTCAAACCCGTCACGCCCTGAAGAAGGACAAATTTGCCCAGGCCACCGCCAGCAGCGTCAGCTGGGTTAGCGGCCACCGCACCGGCGTTGTCCGTTGGGCCGTCAGCCTGGGCATCGTTCTGGTCGCGGGCGTGGTCGCTCTCGTTCTCTGGAACCAGCAGACAACAGCGGCCGACACCGCTCTGGGTGCTGCCCTGGACACCTACGTCGCACCCCTGGCGCAGCCCGGCGCTCCGGCGGAAAAGGGAACCTACGCCACCGCCAGCGACCGCTCCAAGGCCGCCAACCAGCAGTTTCTGGCCGTGGCCAAGCAGTACAGCTGGCTGCCCGTGGCCGCCAAGGCGCACTACTTCGCCGGCGTGACCTACCAGGATCTGGGCCAAAACGCCCCTGCCGAGTCGGAGTTGAAGACCGCCGCCGACGCCTCCGACCGCAATGTCGCCAATCTGGCCAAGCTGGCTCTTGCCGGCCTCTACCACCGGACCGGACGCGACCAGCAGGCCATCGATCTCTATAACGCTCTGGCCGCCAAGCCGTCCGACACGGTTTCAGCGGGAGTGGCCCAGCTTGACCTGGCCGACCTCTATGCCGCCACCGGCAAGCAGGACCAGGCGCGCGCGCTGTGGGCTAAGGTGAGGGACGCCGACAAGGATGGCGCCGCCGGCTCCATCGCCGCGCGCAAGCTCACGGCCAAGTAAGCAGGCTGGCCGGCCAGCGGACCGGCGGCGCGGCTGGGACTCCGCGGACCGGCGCTGCCGCGGGGCGCAACCTTCGCGGCCTGAGCATTTTCGTATGCGCCTGCGTCTGGTGAACTATGAGCACCACCCAGGCAGTTTTCGCAGGTTGGATGGAGATCGCAAACAGCGCTGTGAACGATCAAGCCCGCCAGCACGCGGAAGAGACAACGCTCGCGGCCCTGGTGAGCCAGTACTCCGGCACGCTTTACCGCGTCGCCTTCTCGGTTCTGCGCAATGCCGCCGACGCCGAAGATGCCGTGCAGGAGGCGTTTATGCGCGTCCTGCGGCACCGCGACACGCTGGGCGAAGTGCGCGACCAGCGCGTGTGGCTGGTGCGCATTGTGTGGAACATTGTGCTCGATCGCAAGCGCCGCGCCAAGACCCGTCCGGAGACCGACGATGTGACGGAACTGACCCGCGTGCTGCCTGCCGCCGGGCTCAGCGCGGAGGAACGCGCCGCCGCCGCCCAGCACCATGCGCACGTATTGGCCTGCGTCGAAAAGCTCCCCGCCAAAGAGCGCGAAGTTCTCATGCTTTCGGCTTTTGAGGAACTCTCCAGCGTGGAGATCGCCTCGGTTCTGGCCATCACCGAGTCCAGTGTCCGCTCGCGCCTGTTCCGAGCGCGCAACCTGATGGCCGGCCTGCTCAATCACTCAAGGAGTGTGCGATGAATCCTCCCAACCGCTTTTCCCACGATTCCGTTCCGGGCGCTGCCGAGGAGACTCTGCGGCTGATCGCCAGTCTGCCCGCCCCCGAGGGCCTGGAGGAGCGTGTTCATTCCGCGCTGCGCGCCGCGCCCCGTACGGCACGCATCCTGCATTGGCCGGTCGCGTTGACTTCGAGTAGCGCCTGGATGCGGAGTTCCGCGATGCGCAGCGCCGCCGCGGCAGCCATTGTGTGTGTCGTAGCTGGCGGTGGGTGGAGCATTTATTCCCGGGTCCAGCCGCCCAAAGTGATTGCCATGCCCGCCCACGTCGCTGCCCCTGGCGGCTTCTCGAATGCAGGCGCCATGCGCACTCCGCAGACCCTCAACGGGCCGGTCGTGAAGCATCCGGTCCCCAAGCCGGCGCACGCCAAAACCACGGCGCGCACCGCGCCCACGCCGCTCCATCGCGGGCAACCTGTTGCCGCACAGGCGCCCAAGCCGCCTGCGCCCCCGGCTAATTAGGAAGTCCCAGGGACGCTAACCGTCCCTGGGAGTCGACTTCTACGTCTTCTTCGCGAACAAGTGGACCAACATGCCCACCAGCGCCAGGGCGACCGCGCCCCACAATGCTGGAATCCACCCGGTCACATGGAATCCCGTCACCACGTGCGACGCCAGCAGAATCATCAAAGCGTTGATCACCAGCAAAAACAACCCCAGGGTGACGATGGTGATGGGGAAGGTGATGATTTTCAGCAACAGGCCCAGGGTCGCATTCAGCAGGCCGATGACCAGCGCCGCGACTACCGCCGCCGTTATACTCGCGACATGGAAACCCGGCACAATATGGGAAATCAACACCAGGACAACCGCGCAGAAGAGCCAATGAATCAAAAGCTTGATCATTCTGTATTCCTCCTTTGTACCGCCGCTTGAGCCGCCGGCAGCGAGCAGCCATTGACGGCCTGCTCTGCACTTGGATGCACCCGTCGCTCAAACGGCAACCTGCCCAGTTATGATTCTGTACGGCGCCGGTCCGGTCAGGCTGATCAAAGTAGAACAACCTTTTCCGGGTGTGCGGGTCCAAGAAGATGCGCTCACGCCCTGTCTTCCATCTCGCTCAACCTGTCTTTAAGAAGAACGACATGCGTGCATTTCTGCTCTCGCGGGCCGCCGCTCTCATCCTGTTATTGCAGCTTTGGGCGCCGGTGCAAGCGCAGCAGGCGCCGAATCCTCCGCTGCCCGACATCCGCGAGCTGATGAAAGAGGTGCAGGAACACCAGAAGCAGCTCGAAAAAGTGCGCGAAAACTACACCTACACCTCCTTGCAGACCATCCAGGACATGGACGCGAATGGACAGGTGAAGAAGACCGAAACCCGCGAGGGCGAAGACTTTTTCGTCAACGGCCACGTGATTGAGCGCACCGTCAAGAAGGACGGTAAGCCGCTCAGCGACGAGGACCAGAAGAAAGAGACCGAGCGCGTCACCAAGCTGGTCGAGAAGGCCGAAAAGACGCCGCCCGATAAGCCTCTTGAAGAGGGGTCGATCAGCGTGAGCCGGGTGCTGGAGATCATGGACGTGCGCAATCCGCGCCGCGAAATCTATCGCGGCCGGCCAACAATCATCTTCGATTTTGTCGGCCGCAAGGACGCCAAAACCCACGGCCTGGCCGAGGACGCGTCAAAGAAGCTCCAGGGCACGGTGTGGATCGATGAAGGCGATCGCCAGATTGCTCATCTTGAAGTGGCGTTCAACGACAACTTTCACGTCGCCGGCGGCCTGGTGGCCAACGTCGAAAAGGGCTCCAACTTTCATTTCGACCAGGCGCTCGTGAATGGCGAACTCTGGCTGCCCACTGGCGGCGAGGGCACTGTGCAGGCGCGTGTGCTGCTGGTGAAGAGCTATCGTCAGCACTTTATCGAGCGCGTCTACGACTACAAGCGCTTCCATGTGGAAGCCGAGCAGGCCAAGGATGCGAAGGCCCTCACCGAGTCGAAACCATAGGCGCGGCTCACCGACGAAAAAGTTCGCCGCGCCTTGTCAACCCAAAGCAGCAGTCTCTTAGGCTCCGGGAGGAGGTGGCGGAGGCTGCTCGCCGTCGGGCCCGCGATGCTGCTCCATCCTCTGCTGCCGCTGTTTCTGCCACGCGGCAAACTTGGCCTTCTGATCGTCGTTCAGCAGCGCCGCGATCTTGGCATCGGTGGCCTGATGGATCTGTTCCATCTGCTCCCGGCTGGGGCGCGGTGGTTCGCTGTTTGGGTCGCTTCCGGCGGCAGGCTGGCGAAGCGCTTCCATCTGCTGTCTCTGTGCCTCGAGCAGGGTCTTCACCTGCGCCTGTTGTGTTGCGTTGAGCGTCAGCGCCTGGGTCAGGTCCCTCAACTGGCGCTCCATGCCGGGACCGCGATGATGCATTCCGCCGTGCGGTTCATCGGGAGGCGGCCCCGATTGCCCATCCGCCTGCGCCCATAGTGCACAGCTACCCGCCATCATCACGCCCGCCATCAGCAGCGTCCGGCGTACTCTCGAAATCCCGTATGCAAATTCAAACTTCATTGATGCTCCTCTTCAGGTTGTGGGTGAGATGCGGAGACACCATGGCCGCGCAACGCGTGTTGGGCAACGGTTTGCGACCGTGTGGAACCTGTCTGCGACCGAATCTGGTTTTCCGCTGTGGAGCAGCATCGCCGGCGAAGCGCTCAATCAACTAGACGTGTTCCTGCCGGCCTTCGTTGACGTGAGGGTGTAATTTGTTTTCCGCGCGGCCAGTCCGGCGAGACACTCCCATATCCGTTACAGTGGAGGCATGTTCGCGCGCAAGCTTTCCATCCAGCGGATCGATTCCTCCGGCGCGCATCATCCGTGCCCCATTCGCTGGATCGATAATTTCGCCATGCGCAACTTCACCAACGACGCCATCTTCGACGACACGCTGCCTGCCGGCGATGGACTGCTCGAGGCTGGCACGCGTGTGCCTCTCGAACGCCTCCAGCCTGCTATGGAAGACTGGTTTCGCCGCAAGGGCTACCTCAAGCCGGACGAGCGACTGGAGATTGTGGAGATCGAAGATCCATGCTGATCCCGCCTGATAGTGTGGATGGGGAGAAACTCTTGAAGAGAATCGATCGCGCTGTTTTCGCAGGCTTCCTCGCCGTGGTTTTGTTCTTGCCCGGCGTGCTCCGTATCTCCGCGCAGGTTTCCGCTCCCGCCGATCCCTCAGGCGACGACTCTGCGAATCCCGGTCCTCTGGCCACCGATCTCTCGCCTGCGCTCAAGCCGGGCGATGTTCGCAAGGCGATGGGCAAGGTGGCTGACTGGCAACTGCGCACCGGCGAGAGCCGCTTCAGCACCGATTGGACCTTTGCCGCGCTGTATGACGGTCTGCTTGCCGCGTCGCGCACCACCGGCGACCCGCGCTATCACGATGCGGTGCTGCGGTTTGCTGAGCGTACAGGCTGGAAGCTGGGACCGCGCTTCAGTCATGCCGACGACGAAGCCGTTGCGCAGTCTTACCTTGAACTCTACTTCGAGCATCCCGCGCCAGAGCGCATCGCCGCCATCCAGTCAGAGGCCGGCAAGCTGCTCGCGCGCCCCGACGATCCTCATTCCGATCTCTGGTGGTGGTGCGATGCCTTGTTCATGGCCCCGCCTGCGCTGGCCCGCCTGGCCAAAGCCACCGGCGACACCCGCTATCTGGACTATATGAATCGCCAATGGTGGATCACCTCCGGCCACCTTTACGATCCCGCCCTGCATCTCTATTCGCGCGACGCCAGCTATCTCGATAAGCATGAGAAAAACGGCGCCAAGCTCTTCTGGTCGCGCGGCAACGGATGGGTACTTGGCGGGCTGGCCCGTGTCCTGCCTTACATCCCGGAGAATTACCCGTCGCGCGCCCGGTATGTTGCGCAGTTCCGTGAAATGGCGCGGGCCGTCGCGGCCATTCAGGGCCCGGATGGCCTGTGGCGCAGCGGCCTGCTCGATGCCGGCGATTATCCCTATCCCGAGGTGTCGGGCTCAGCCTTCTTCACATTTGCGATTGCCTGGGGCATCAACGAAGGGCTGCTGGACAGGAAGACCTACGAGCCGGTGGTCGCCAAGGCCTGGAAAGGCCTGCTCACGCATATCTATGCCGACGGACGGCTTGGCTCGATCCAGAAGATCGGCGGCGCACCCGGCAGCCTGAACCCCGGCGGCAGTTATGTTTATGGTGTGGGAGCCTTCCTGCTGGCCGGGTCGGAAGTGGAGAAGATGGCGCGCAGCCACCACTAAACGGGCTTTGCTCATCGTCGCAATCTACGCGGCTGCCTCACTTGCCGCTCCCGGGCCGCTCCAGAGCTGGAACTCGGCCGCGCGGCGAGCCTCCAGGCCGCCAATCTCTTTAATTCCTGCATGGTCCCAGCGCAGCAATTGCTCCCGCGCTGCGTCAAACCGGCCTGCATTCAGCTCCCGCAGCAGTGTGGAACCAGCCAGCTTGCCTGCGCCCAGATTGTAGCAAAAGTCCACCAGCGCATCGAACTGGCCCTGCGTCATCAGCACCTTTACCAGGCGATGGACGGCGAGTTCGGCAGTGCGCACGTCGGCGGCCAGCAGCCTCTCGGCCTGCGCCTCATCGATGCCGGCAGGGAATGAGTCCGCCGCCTGCAGCCGGTGCCCGTACCCGATGGTCGGAAAGCCCGCGACATCGAGATAAACATGGCCGCGAAACCCTTCATACTTCTTCATCATCTCAAGCCCAGCCGCACTCAGTTCCATCCGTCCCCCTTTTGAACCTTTCAATAATTCGAACCTAGCAGAAGCAGAGAATTAATCGGCAAATTGGGCTGAGGTTTCGCGAGGAAGATACCTGCGGTTTTGCGCGCATGATTAACTTAGGCAGCGTCGCCGGGAACTTGCCGGTTTTCATAAGGATTTTCAAAAGCTGCACCATTGCCAGTGCAGTTATCAGATTGTGAGACGAAGATGGCAAGTTACAGAAAATGAATAGCTTCCAGGATAAATCCACAGCTCCAGCGGGCTTCCAGCCAAAATAACTGTTGCTTTTCCTATCAACCATTAGGTAAAAAGATGCCCACTTAGTAAAATGGTGAGATGCTGATTCGACGAAAATCAAGCAACATGAACACCAACGCCTCGCTGCGGATCTACCTGGTGGCGGGCATGACTTCTGTTGTCTTGGCCGGCGGAGTGGCTTCTTTCCTCTTCGTGCGAACCGTGCAGGCTGATGTTCCCCTTGCCAGGCCATTGTCCACTCTGCCGCCGCGGCCTCCGGTCGAGAGCATTTCACCCGCGTTCCTGGCTCCGCCGGAAACCGCGAGTACTCTTGAGGCTAGGATGTTGCACGGAATTGCCTCCTGGTATGGAGCAGCCTTCCACGGCCGCCGCACTGCCAGTGGCGAGCGCTTCGATATGAACGCCATGACTGCCTGCCATCCGACCCTGCCGTTCGGCTCCCTGGTGCGGGTAAAGAACCTCAGAAACCAGCGGTCGGTCGTAGTCCGCATTACCGATCGCGGGTATCTCTTCGAAGGCCGTGTGATCGACCTCTCCTTTGCCGCTGCCGAAAAGCTGGACATCACCAAGACCGGTCTGGCTCCGGTCGCCCTGGAGGTCATCTCGCGCGGCGACCTTCACGCCGCGAAATAAGTCTCGCCCGGCAGGGCGCAAACAAAACGGCCAGCCTTGCGGCTGGCCGTTCCCCTAGATGTTCAAGCCCTTCGTCAGCCGATTCGCGGACATTTCAAAGGCGGACGAACGGCCTCACTCCTCCGGCCGCACATATGGTTTTTGCAGGTATTGGCGCGCCTCGTTCACCGCGCCCTGCGTATTGTCGTTGGTCTGCACTGCCAGCCGGTACTCGGTCACCGCGCGATCCCGCTGCCCGGTGATGTCGAAGATCTTGCCCAGCGCAATGTGGCTCCAGACCTCGGTCCAGCGAGGCTCGCCGTCGCCCCGGAGCGCGTCGCGGTAGGAATTCACGGCGGCCTGGTAGTTGCGCTGCGAAAACAACACCTCGGCGATGCGGTAGCAGGCCAGCGAACTCTGCGAGTTGGCGTCCAGTGCCTTCTGGTACTCGGCCAGCGCGCCCACCAGGTCACCCTGCGCCACCAGTTGCTGCCCCTTCAGGATGGCAATCCTCACCTGCAGATCGGGCGTGGACTTGAGCACCCATCCGCCCGGATCGATGCTGATCCGCCGCGGCCGGCCAAAGGTGTCCACCACGTATTGCGAGTCGGTGCCCACCACGTCCACTTTCTGAATCTCCGTTTTGCCATCGGTCTCGATACGCAGCTCTACCGGCATCCGGAAGAGGTCGAGATCCTGGCTGATCGAGCCGATGGTGCGGAACCCCTTGTTGTTGCCCAGCCGGAAGACCTCGTACTTGTTGGTGAACTGCGGCGCGCCCGTGCCCTCAACCCATTGCGCAAAGAACGCCGTCAATTGCTGTTGGCTCTGCGCCTCGGCCACCTTCTCGAAATCCTGCCAGCGCATGCCGTTGTCGGTGTACTGGCTCAGGGCTCCCTTAAGCGTGGCCAGGAAGGCCTTGTCTCCAATCTCCCAGCGAAGCATGTGGAAGATCATGGCGCCTTTTTCCAGGGTCATCGACTGGAATTCCGGCGAGAACGGGTCCTTGCGGTTGGAGGTCGAAAGCGGAACAGTGTCGTAGGCCAATGCGCCGGCGGAAACATCCTGCAGGGCCGCCCGCATCGCGTTCTTGCCGCTCTCGTCTTCCAGGTACATCAGCTCCCCGTAGCGCGACATGCCATTGGTGACCCAGGCATCGCTGAGTGTCTTCGGGCTCACCTCCGAACCCCACCACTGGTGGGCCATGGTGTTGGCCAGCAGACGCACGCCGGTCTTGTCGCTCACCCGCGAACCCAGGATCGCCGCCAGCTCAGGCGCCCACGCGGCCGGCAGCGTATCGTCGGGAATCTCCACCACGTTCAGGCGAGTGGTCTCCGCCTGCCCAAAGCTGTCTGAAAAGAACTCGTACTCCTTGGCCGCCGTCTGCGCTAGCTCATTGGCCGCCGCCTGGTGCGCCGGGGTCAGGTAGACCTTAACGTTTCCTGGCCCTACGGAAACCGGCGCCACATAACGTCCCGCGATCACCGTGCCCGGAAACCCCGGTTTGGTCCAGTTGAAATCGAACTGGTCGCCCGGCTTGCCATTGGCCAGCGTCACCGCATGTGAGGGTCCGGTGCTCCCGCTGGCGAAGACCCGCATCCCCTGTGGCACGCGGATGTGAATCTCGGCCGTGAACCGGTCGACCAAATAGCCGGTGGTGGGAAACCAGCGTGCCGGATAGAGCAGATACGTAATCGGTTCCTGGATCGCGGCCAGCTTCAGCCCCTCCACCGGGCCGTCTTCGGCGCCGGTGATGATGCCGTCGTATTCAAAGGTCCAATGCTCCGGCACACCGCTGACAATTGGAGTTGACGGCGTTACGCGGACGGTCCCGTCGGCGCTCCGCTCACCGGTGAGCACCTTCCCGGTCAGATCCGAGATTTTGCTGATTTTCAGCGCCGGATGAAAGCCAAAATTCACCATTTCCGCGTTGGCGGGCGCGGTGAATGTCACCTGCGTCTTGGCTGTCAGGTGATGAGTGGCGGTGTCGATCTCGGCATCGATCACGTAGCCGGTAATGTCCAGCGCCGGCCGGTCAACCCTCTGGGCGGTCAGTGGCGCCGCGGCCACTAATGTGCAAGCCAGGCCGCCAACCCCAAGCAATCTCCGCAACATCTCAACCTTCCCACGCATTGCAGTCATTTTCGCCGCCATCGGAATTCTTCCAAGATCCAATCTTCTAAAAAGTCCGCAAGGGCCCGTTGTCCGACTTCGAATCGCCCGCCAAGGCGCGGCGCCCCAGGTCGCGTTTTTCAGAGCTGGGAAGCCAAAGATACAATTCCCTTCCAATTCAGGATCGCACGGTCTCCACGGTTTCCGCCGGTGTAGACGTTTGCAGGAGATCAAGGGTTACCGCCGCCACCCGGCCAATGGCGCCTCCCGGCTGTACCCCCCCAGCCGTTGGCCCCGGTTGAAGCAAGTCCCGAATCGCGCCCAGCTCCATCATCATGGACTGCCGCGCAGGCCCGTCGGGTAGCAGGCGCTCGAGGTGCTGGACGATATTTCCCGCCGTGAAGTCATGCTGGATCAGTTCCGGAACCACGCGTTTGCCGGCGATCAGGTTGGCCATGGCCACGTAGGGCACCGTCACCACCCTTTTGGCGATGGCGAAGGTCACGGGCGACACCCGGTAAACCACCACAAACGGGTTCCCAATCAGCGCCGCCTCCACCGTCGCCGTTCCGCTGGCTACCACCGACGCCCGCGCATGCAGCAGCACTGCGGGAGCATCCCGCACCAGCCGTACGGGCAGCCCGCCCCCGTGAATTTCGACCAGGCCGCGCGCCTCGTGCTCCTGGGCAGCATTCAGGGTTCCGGCCAGCGGCACCAGGAACTGATAGTTGTCAGGCGATGTCTTTTCCACCAGGCCCCACGCCGCCTCCAGCATCTCCGGCAGGTTGGCGCGAATTTCCCTGGACCGGCTGCCGGGCAACAGGCCAACCCAGGTGCGCGTCGGATCAAGGCCGTTGGCCTCGGCAAACTGGTAGCGGCCGATGGCCGGCGGCGGCAGCTCCGCCAGCGGATGGCCGACAAACTCCGCCTTCACGCCGCGTTCGCGGTAAAACGGCTCTTCGAACGGAAAGATCACCAGCATGCGGTCGACGTATTTTTGCACCAGCCGGATGCGGTTCTTCTTCCACGCCCACAACTGTGGGCTGACGAAGAAGATCACCGGGATCCCGAGCCGGTGGAGCTCCTTGGCCAGCTTGAAGTGAATATCTGGGAAATCGATCAGGACCGCTACGCCCGGCCGGCGCGCGCGAATGGCCCGCTTCAGCTTGCGGAACTCGCCATAGATGCGCGGCAGGTGACGGACGACCTCGGTAATCCCCATCACCGCCACATCTTCAGAGCGCACCACGCGCTCCAGCCCGGCGGCCTCCATCAGCGGTCCGCCCATGCCGAAGAAGGAAGCCGTCCGCCCGTCGGCCGCGAGCCTCGTCTTCAGCGCCTCCACCAGCAGGGCGCCATAGTGCTCGCCGCTCGCCTCGCCTGCCGAAATGAAGATCGTGGAGGGCATGGATGTGCTCGCGCTGCTCGTTCTTCGCTGCCCCAATCATAGCGGTTGCTGCGCTTGACATGCCCAACGTCGTGGCACATTGATGGAATTACGCCGCATCCTGCGCGGATCGCCGGAATGGAAGATAAAGCAGCAGAAACACAACGAACGCCACTCCTTCAGCAGCCAAGAGGTACCAGGGCCATGGCCCAAGAAAATTGAGCAGCGATGCATTCTGCGGCTTGGCGCGAAGGTACATATAGTCTGTCTTGAAAATGTAGTCGAATGTGCCGACGCATACGGCAAAGATGTTCACGGCCAGCATCGCCCTGCCCACCGAACCGGGCCGCGGCCGAGCCAGTTTCGACCACACCAGATAGAGAGCGCCGGTAACAATCAGGCCATGGTCGACAAAGAACTGAATCGTCCAGAAGGAAGGAAACGGCCCCGATATGTTAGGTGTCAGCAGCGCCATCGTTGCTCCGGCCAATGCGCCGTAGTAGGCCAGATCCACAACTGTCCGATTGAGCGTGATGAGCGCAACGATGATAAGGCACAGCGAGGCATCGCAGAGTTCCAGGGGAAGATGATCGGGAAACGTAAGCTGTCCGTGCCAGGCCAGATACCCGTAATACAGGGCCGCGTCCAACAGGATCAGGACGGCCAGGCCAACGCGCAAACGCCTGGATCCGGGCAAAAGCCGTCGCTGGACTACCGCCAGGATGGCTGCGAGCATGAGGACGGCGCAGAGGATAAACAAGTGCGTCGGCCCGAAAAGTCGGAAGTTGTTCGCCATCCTAGGTCTCCGCCTTAACAGGATTTGCGGGGTGGCTCAACGTCGCGCCTTTGAGACCCGGCAACCACGAATCTCAATGCGGGTAGCGTTGCTCGCCGGCTTCCAGGCTGACCGGCAGCCGGTTCTGTTCCGGCGGTAGCGGGCAGGTGGCGTAGGGCGTGTAAGCGCAGGGCGGGTTGTAGAGCTGGTTGAAGTCCAGCGTTAGTTGGCCTGGTTGGTCAAGCCCATGATCTGGCAGGCCGGTATGCAGAAACCGCCCTCCCTCGTAGGTGGTTGACTGGCTGGTTGCGTCCCGCAGGATGAAGAACAGCTTGTCTTGCTCCCCCCCTTCGATCACCGGCTCCAGGCGCAAAGTTCTCCCGTCCAGCTTGAACTCGGCAAGGCCGGGTGCGGGCAGGTTGAGCGTGGTGCCGAGGACGGTAGGAATCCTCTCGATCCGCGGCGGCGAAAACGGAATCCAGCGGGCGGTCACCCGGTAGCGCGGGTCGGGCTCGAACCAGTGCAATCCACGAAAGCCGGTGCGGGTTGGCGAACTGGCGTCCTTGATGCGCAAAACATAGCGGTCGCCACGGTCAAGAACAACCATTGTCAGCCCGCGCCAGCTGAGGGTCGAGGGCTTTCCGCCCTCGACGGCCAGTGGGCCTTCACGCGCCGGGCTCCCGTCGACTTCGAACTCCGGCGGAAAACCCTCCCGCGGAGCCAGCAACTGCACAATCTTCCCGCCCGGCGGCGTCCCGATGACAGTAAGCAGCCCGAGGTGGTCGGGAGCCTTGGCGTGCACCTGGATCTGATTGTCCGCGGCGGCGCCAAAGGAGTTGATGCCGGGTTTGAGCCATTCCAGGCCCACCAGGGTGAGCCAGCCATCCGGAGCAGCCAACTCGCGCTCCCGCTGCGCGCGCCAGGCGAGCTGATCCTGCCGCCAATCTGTTGGGTCGCCTGCTGAGGCCGTTGCAGCGCCATCCTGCGCCGCAGCCGGGCGAAACTGCGACAAGACCAGGCCCGTAATCAGGATCGCCAGTGTCCACGCGGCCAGGCCTGCTGATCGCCTATTCATCTATCAGGACTCCTCTTCCCGATCAGGCAACGGATACTTCATGGCCTCGGATGCCGGGGCCGCAAGCAGGACAGACTGGTTGCGCGTTTCCCCGCCGGCTGGCATGACCGTACCGGCGACTTCGCGGTCCAACGCTGAAGCCTGATCCTATTATGACTCTCTCACCAGCGCTGTTGGACAGTTTCCGCCCGGATTCGGTAGAGAGCGTGGGAAAAGGACATGACCATAGTCATGCCTTTGCCCGTGCGTCTAACCCTTATGGTCTGCTCGCCGGTCGCTGTTTTTGCGCAACAAGAACCCCGCCCTCAGGCTCTGCGCAGCCAGAAGCCGCTTCAGCCTCCGCGCCGCGAGACCCCTGTCCGTTCGCTGTCTTCCGACCAAGCCCCGGAGACCGGTCGAATCCGGATACCAGATCCAGCCTTTGGAGGAATCCTCATTCGGTGCATTGCATTCATTCCGTTTCGGCGTGGAACCGTGGCGCAATGGGTTCTGCCCGCCTTGACAGTGCTCCTCGCACTGCCTAAGATTAAAGAGGAGAACTCTATTCATTTTTTGTGACATAAGTGCCGAAACTTCAAGCGTTTAGGCAGCATCTATTGGTATGAAGCCCGGTCACGCCTGATGGTGGCCTGCCGGGTTTCGGCCTCGTAAGAGGGGAGCAGGGAAGATGCAGGATGCGCGCGTCAGCCCGCGAGAGCGGCTGGTGCTTACGGCCATCATCGAGCTGTACATTGCCACCGGCGAACCCGTGGCTTCGCAGGCGGTTGCGCAGTTTTTCGCCAACAAGGAGGGCCTCAGCTCGGCCACGGTGCGTAACGTGATGGCCACGCTGGGAGAGGCCGGCCTGCTGGAGCAGCCGCACACCTCGGCCGGCCGCGTGCCCACCGCGGCGGCCTTCCGCTACTATGTCGAGCAGATTACCCAGCCGGGGCGCATGGCCGGAGGCGCGCAGCCTGCGAACCTGGGCGGAGTATCCTCCGCGGTGCCGCAACTGAGCGAGGCCCGGCGCGGACAGATCGAGGAAGGCTTTGCCGGCGTTTCCAGCAGCCACGAGTATCTTGAGCGCACCTCGCACGTGCTGGCGCTCATCTCCAGCGGCCTGGGCGTGGCCTTGGCCAGCTCCACCGAGGCGCAGATTCTGGAGCATATTCACTTTTCCCGCCTTGCGCATGGTCGCGTGCTGGCGGTTCTGGTGACCCAGGCCGGCGCGGTGCTGGATCGCGTGCTGCTGCTCGGCCGCGAATTGACGCATCTGGAACTGGAGACAGCGGCGCGCTATCTGAACGAGAACTTCCACGGCTGGCCCATTGAGCGCATTCGTACCGAGGTGGCGCGGCGCGTGGAGGTGGAGCGCCAGGCCTACCACCTGCATCTGGCCGCGGTGGAGGAGCTTTGCCGCAAGGGCGCGCTGGCTGGCGGTGAAGCGGGGCCCCCGATCTTTGTGGAAGGCATGGCCAACCTGATCGCCGCCGAGTTGGACCGCGAACGGCTGCGCCAGATGCTGCTGGCTTTGGAGGCCAAGCAGCGGCTGGTGGAATTGTTAACCGCCTATGTGGACGGACGCCAGCAGGAGGTCCGGGTGGTAGTGGGGCTGGACCAGGCATCGCCGGCCATGCAGGACCTGGTCCTGATCGGCGCACCCGCGCGGCTGGGCGGCGCCAGTCTGGGAACAGTCGCCGTAATCGCGCCCACCCGCATCCAATATCAGGAGATGATTCAGGCAGTGCGCTATATTGCAAAGCTCTCAGATCGTATTTTGGAAGTTCCCGCCGATTGAGCATTTTCACAGGAGGGGTCGAGCGAGGCCAAAGAAGCAGAGCCGGTGAGGCAGCCGGGAGCGCGGCTCTCAAAAACGGCAAGTGGATCGCGGTTTCTGTGAAAGGGGCTCCATTTAATTTGCGGCAGGCCGGCTCTCGCCGCTGAGCGGGAACCCGGCGCACGCCGCGGAAATGAATTTGGATCTATCTCATGGTTGTTTTTCGGAGAAAACGCAGAGTTATGCCAGAACAGGAAATCGAGTTGAAAACGGTTGAGCCGCAGGAGGGCGACACGGCAGTTGCGACACAGGAGCCGGCGCCCGGTCCCGTTGAATCGCCTGCTCCAGTCGAGATTCAGGAGCCGGTAAGCCGCGCGGAGTTCGATGCCCTCAAAGCGGAGCGCGACCAGCTTGTCGATCGCCTTGCCCGTCTCCAGGCCGAGTTTGAAAATGCCCGCAAGCGCAACGAGCGCGAGCGGCAGGACTTTCGCGAATATGCGACTGGCGCCGTGGCCGAGCAATTCCTGCCCGTGCTGGACAACTTCGCGCTGGCCCTCAAGTCCACCGCTTCGGCCGAGCAGTTGCGCTCCGGCGTCGAGCTGATCGTGAAACAGATGGAAGAGATTTTGCGCCAGATGCAGATCAGCCCGGTTCCCACCGTGGGCGAGGCCTTTGACCCGCGCCTGCACGAGGCGATCGGCACCGTGGAGCGCGACGACCTGCCTGACCAGCATGTTGCCGAAGAGGTTCGCCGCGGCTACCGTCAGCGCGAGCGCCTGCTGCGTCCGGCCATGGTGCGCGTGGTGTCAAACCCCAAACAGACCAGCGACTGATTTCGAGCCCCAATGAGTTCTAATACGAATGAGTGCTAATACCAGAGTGAGCAAAGCCGACTACTACGAGGTACTGGGTGTCTCTCGCGAGGCCAGCGACCAGGAGCTGAAGAGCGCCTACCGCAGGCTGGCGCTCAAATACCATCCTGACCGCAATCCCGGCGATCACGCCGCCGAGGAGAAGTTCAAACAAGCCAGCGAGGCCTACCAGGTGCTCTGCGACGCCGACAAGCGCGCCGCATACGACCGCTACGGCCACGCCGGGTTGGGCTCGTCGGGCTTTGGTTCCAGTCCCTTTGGCGGGAGCGTGGACCTGGGCGACATCTTCGGAGACCTGTTCGGCGAGATGTTTAACGTGGGCGGCTCGCAGCGCAGCAGTACCCGCCAGCAGCGGGGCGACGATCTGCGCTTCGACCTGACCATCGACTTTGAAAGCGCCATCTTCGGCGCCGAGACCGAGGTAAAGATCCGCCGCCTTGAGACCTGCCAGGTCTGCCAGGGCCGCGGCAGTGCCTCCGGACGCGGTCCTACCGTCTGCACGCAGTGCCAGGGCCGGGGACAGATTCGCTATCAGCAGGGCTTCTTCTCCGTGGCCCGCACCTGCAACGCCTGCCGCGGCGCGGGCACCATTATCGCCGACCCCTGTCAGGCCTGCCACGGCGAGACCCGCGTCACCAAGGAGCTCAAGCTCACCGTCAAGGTGCCGCCGGGCGTCGAGGATGGCACCCGCATCCGCTATTCCGCCGAAGGCGATGCGGGCCGCTCCGCCGGTCCTCGCGGCGACCTCTACATCGTGCTATCCATCCGCCCGCATGACTTTTTTGAGCGCGATGGCCACGACCTGCATTGCGTGGTGCCCATCAGCTTTCCCCAGGCCGCCCTGGGTGCGGAGATCACCGTTCCCGCCATCGACGGCGATGTGACCGTCAAGATTCCCGAGGGCACGCAGAGCGGCAAGGAGATCCGCGTCCGCGGCCGCGGCGTTCCCTTCCTCAACGACCACGGGCGCGGCGACCTGGTCGTCCAGGTCCTGGTTCAGGTCCCCAGGAAGCTATCCCGCCAGCAGCGCGAACAGGTCCGCCAGTTAGCCGAGTCTCTGGCCGTCGATAACAAGCCGACTTCCCGCAGCCTGCTGAGCAAGATGAAAGACCTTTTCAACTGAGAACTTAGTCGAACGACGTGAGGAATTCATCCAACGAGAGAAGTCCACGTCTTTCCACTTCTCAAACTTGATTCGCCCAACTCTTTTAGCACCGAGTGCTTCAGAAAGCGCGATTCGTCGCGCTGCAGGAAGTCGTTGCGGTAGTGGGTGCCGCGGCTTTCGGTGCGGCCATGGCCGAGCCCAGGATGGCGCGGGCCACGCGGCTGAGGGCCAGCGCCTCGGCAAGCCATCCACCAGCATTGCCTGGACGGCGCGGTCCCGCTTTCGATTCCAATTGGAGCGGGAATTTAATTTGACAGGTTTTCAGGCTCCGGAGTAGCTTCTTGATACGCGCTACCCCTTTCTCGGCCCCGCGAAGCCTCTCGCCTGCGAGAGGCTTTCGCACGTCTGGGTGTGATACTTCAAATCTGTCCGCAATACTAAAGCGCGCTCATTCACAATTCAGAAGCCGCGCCGTGTACCATAGCGGAGCGCCATGCAATTCTCCGATCTTGCCTTGTCGAAACGCTTGGAACGCGCCGAAGGCTATGCCTGCGCGCAATACGCCGCCGCGCGCCGGCTCCTTTTTCCCGACAGCGGCGCGGAATGGATGGAATGCGGAGGTGCCTATGCGGTCTTCGATGGCGTTGATTCGCCCTGCACACAGACCTTCGGGCTCGGCCTGTTCGAGGAACTGACCGCAGCCACGCTCGATGCGCTCGAGCGCTTTTTTCGCGATCGAGGCGCGCCGGTGTTCCATGAGGTCAGCCCGTTCGCCGGCCCCGCCGCACTCGACCTGCTGTGCGCCCGCAACTACCGGCCGATCGAGCTCACCAGCATTCTGTACCGCCCGGTTGAGCAGCCCGTCGCGCGCGATCCGGGACCGGTGACCGTTCGCGTTACCGGAAGGGAAGACGCGGAGTTGTGGAACCGGGTCAGTGCCCGGGGATGGACGCACGAGCATCCGGAGTTGGTAAACTTTGTCGGGCAACTGGGCGCCATCTCATCCGCGCGCACCGGCAGCGTGTGCTTTCTGGCAGAGATCGACGGCGAACCCGGCGCGGCCGGTGTCCTCTGCATGCATGAGGGCGTGGCGCTCTTCGGCGGTGCGGCCACCGTGCCGGAGATGCGGCGGCGCGGGTTGCAGGCGGCGCTGCTGCACGCACGCATGCGCTACGCCTTTGAACACGGATGCGACCTGGCCATGATGGGCGCGCTTCCCGGCAGCAACTCGCAGCGCAACGCCGAGCGCCAGGGCTTCCGCATCGCCTACACGCGGACGAAGTGGAGATTGGCAGCCTGAACCGGACTGGCGGCTCCTTCAGTGCTCAGGGAGGACTTCATCCGCCTCTACGTCGATTTCGATCGCCACGTCCGGCGTCTGCAGCGTGCCGAGTTCGTCGAGATTGTCACGCGCCCCGATGCCGTATTCCACGCGCTTGGTCGCCGCAGTGCCATGGAACACCACGCGCGCCGGCTCGCCGGCCTTGGTGTCGGCAAACGCCCCGTTGAAGGTGAATGTCAATGGCACACGGCGGGTCACTCCGTGAAGGGTCAGATCGCCATCCATGATCCAGGAGGTTGCAGACGCACGGCGAATGCCGCGGCCGCGGTATGTCATGGTGGGGAATTTCTTCACATCGAAGTACTCGGGACTGCGCAGGTCCTCGTCACGCTCGGCGACCTGCGTGCTGACCGTGGAGACGTCAATTGTTATGTCCACACTGCAGGCGGCCGGATCCTGCGCCGCGGCGATAGTTCCCGTTACCTTGTCAAACCGGCCACGCACCAGGCCGACCACATGGTGCCGGGCGCCGAAGAAGGCAAAGCTATGTCTCGGATCGACGTTGTAGGTTCCCGGAGGGGGCAGGGGTGGGGCTGTCGCCCTTTTCTGAGCGGGTTGAGCGGCCGAAGTGGCCTGTGCAGCGGCATGGGTCCAGGGCGCCGCGGCCACGATCAGCAGGAGCGCGCTAAATTCGAAACGATTGATTAGTATCTTGAGGATCCTACGTCTTACCCCAGTGTTGCCCATGTATTTCGCCTCCGATTCGTTTGTGATCCGCGATGCAGCCTCACCATACCGGGGCGAACACCTGGAAGTCCTGAGCCTTCTCTGAAACACTCTGAATACTCCTGAAACGAGGCCGAATTGAGCGGGTCGCGGCCAGCATAACGCCGCGTACCTGTGAACCATTGCAAACCAAGCAGGTTTGCTTTCAAAGTCTTGGCAATTGGCCGAGCTACTTTTCTAATTTTGAACAGAGGGGGATAATCGATTCTGCATGGCAAGCCCAACCACGACACTGCTGCGCATCGGCGACTGGTGCGTCAATCCGGCGGCCGGACAGATCTCGCGCAACGGGGAAACTGCCCGGCTTGAGATGCGGACCATGCGATTGCTGCTGTGTCTCGTCGAGCACGCCGGCGAGGTCGTCAGCATCGAGGCGTTGCTGAACGAGGTTTGGCCTGGAGTCAATGTCAGTCCGGACTCCGTTTACCAGGCCGTGGCATCGCTCCGTCGTCTGCTGGGCGACGATCCAAAGCAGCCGCTCTACATTGCGACGGTGCCGCGGCTGGGCTATCGGATGGTCGCGGCGGTTGGTCCGTGGCTCGATCCGTCAAGCGGTACTCCACCCGTCGCGATGCTGAATTCCGCGACGCATTCGGGCGACGTCGTTCCCGCTCCAGCCCCACATCCTGCGACCGCCGGCGGCGCGCCGCTTCCTGGCATTGGACGCAAAGCCTGGCCGGCGTGGGCCGCAGGCGCTGCGCTTTGCCTCCTGCTCGTGGCTGCCGCCATCTTCTACGGCCGCCCCGCGAGCAATCCGCCGTCAGACCCGCCCGCCGTCGCCCTTCAGCCGCAGCGATCCATTGCCGTGCTGCCCTTTCTCGACCTTACCGAAGGGATGCACGAGGAGGAGTTCGCAGATGGCATGACCGAGGAACTGATTGACAAACTTAGCAAGATTCCGGGCCTGCGCGTGCCGGGCGCCACGTCCTCGTTCTTTTTCAAAGGCAAGCAAATGCCTGTCGCCGATATGGCCAAAAGCCTGGGTGTCGCCTATGTCCTCGATGGCAGCGTGCGCAAGTCTGGTACGCGGCTGAGAGTGGCCGCGCGCTTAGTTCGTGCGGACAATGGATATGTTATCTGGACTGAAACCTACGACCGGCCATTCAACGACATCCTCATGGTGCAGGACGACATCGCCGGCGAGGTAACGAAGGCGCTGAAGGCATCTACGGAATTCAAGACGCAATAAGCAGATTGCCCTTCGACCGCTTCACATCGGCGGCTCATCGTTGAAGATTCTGACCTCGATCTTGCCGCCTTCAGTAAGCCGCGCGCGAAACATGCCGGCCGTGTTGAAGCTCAGGGCTAGCTGGCCATCGGGCGTGAGCGCGATGACCCCGCCATCGCCGTGCAAGTCCTCCAGCTCTTTGTGAATCACCTGGTCGGCGGCCTGCTGCAACGGCATACCACGGAAATACACCAGGTTACAAATCTCGCGCGCCACGCCGAGGCGAATAAAGTACTCGCCGGCCCCCGTGGCCGAAACCGCGCAGGACGCGTTCGAGGCATACGTGCCCGCGCCGATGATGGGCGAATCGCCCACGCGGCCCGGCATCTTGGCCTGCATGCCGCCCGTCGTGGTGCCCGCAGCGATGTTGCCCTTCCGGTCCAGCGCCACCGCGCCGGTGGTGCCGTACCGGTGCGAATCCGAAGACTCTTCAAGCTGGGCCACGGGCACCACCGGCCCGGGAGGCGGCGCGCCGGCAGGCCGCGGCGGCACCGGCCGGCCCTCCTTCTGCAACTGCTTCACCAGCGACTGCCAGCGGCTCTCGGTGAAGAAGAAACTGGGGTCCACCTGCTCCAGGCCCACACGCGCGGCAAAGGCGTCCGCGCCCGCGCCCACCAGCATCACGTGCGGCGACTTCTCCATCACCGCGCGCGCCAGGCTGATGGGATGCCGCGTGCGCGTGACCCCGGCCACCGCGCCGGCCATCAGGTTGGAGCCATCCATAATGGAGGCGTCCATTTCGTTTTTGCCTTCGGAGGTGAAGACCGAACCCCGGCCCGCGTTGAAGAGCGGATCGTCTTCCAGAATCTTCAAGGCGGCCTCGACGGCATCCAGCGCCGACCCACCCTGGTCCAGCACCTTTGCGCCGGCCTCCGTCGCCTGCGTGAGCCCCGCGCGATAGGCCGCTTCGGTCTTGGCGTCCATGTGGGACCGTTCGATGGCGCCTGCGCCGCCATGCACCTGGATCGCCCAGTGGTGCGCCGCTGGCTGCTGCGCAATTGCCAGCGCGGCGAGCGCGGCGAACGCAAGCATTGCAACCAAAACGCAACGAATCTTCCTCATGTTGAACCCCTCCCCAGGAAACTTCGCACACTACACTACATCTTCTTCGGAATCGTCAGCGCCGCGCCTTCGCCCACCTTATAGGTCTCCGCGAAGTTGCGCTGGTCGATGCCCAGCGAGAGCCGCCCGCGCGAGTCGATGTAGAACAACTCTTTGCCAACCGGCACATCGCTGAAGGTCTTCACAAACGGGAAGACGTAATGCTTGCCAGCCAACTCGATGGGGACTTGATCGCCCAGCTTGTAGCCTAATTGCGCGAAGGTCTCCGCGGGCACGTTGAGCACCAGGTTGCCGAAGGGGCCATCGGTGCCGATCACTTCTCCATGCAGACCCTTGTCGTCGACGGTCGCGCTCTTTAGATCAAGCCGCACCAGCTTGGTTACATCCAGAGCGGGTCCGGCCTGCGTCCAGTCGTCGCCGCGGGCCGCGTGCGCGCCTGCCGGCGAAAAAATGTCGCGCCCATGAAAAGTCGACGAGATGCCGGAGCCAATCATCCATGCCGTGTTCGTGATCTCATGCGCTTCCACAATGCCATCGCGATCCTGCACCAGCGTGAGCAGCCCGTTGTCGGGCAGAACAAACAACTGGCCCACGCGCGACTTGGCAATGATTGCCTTGCGCGCCGAACCAACCGTTGGATCGATGACCACGACAAACACCGCGTCCTTGGGAAAGTAAGGCGCCGACCCGGCCAGGAACCGCGCACCCAAGGCGATGTTGTAGGGCTCCGACTGGTGCGTAATGTCGATGATGCGCACGCCCGGCGCAACCCCCTCCATCACTGCCTTGCAGATGCCCACGGCATCGTCCTTCACGTCGAAGTCGGTCATGAAGCCGATGACTTTCAGCGGTGCTGGCGCGGGCGGGTGCGAGCAGGCTGTGAACGCCAGCGCCGCCGCTGCGATGGCTGTCCAAATGAGAAGTCTTCCGGTTTTTCGCACGTGTATCTCCTCGTTATTCTCCCTATGGTATAACTCGACGGCGGCGGGCACGGCTTCGTGGCCGCCCACCCATTCGACAGAAAGAAGTCGAATGGATGGGGCACGGAGATTTGCACTCGGGTAATATCGCAATCAATGACGAACCGCTTCCGATGCTTTGTTGCTTTCGTTTTCTCGATCGCTTTGGCCTGCGCGTGCTCTGCCAAACCCAGGCCCATCCCCGTCAAGGTCGTCGTCGTCGCCATGTTTGAGGTAGGCGCCGACACCGGCGACACGCCCGGCGAACTCCAATACTGGGTCGAGCGCGATCGCCTCGATCAAATCTATCCGCTCCCCGCCGGGTACCATGCCGTGCGCATAAATGGCGACGGCGAGATGGCCGTGCTGACCGGGCAGGGAACCGCGCACGCCGCCGCGACCATCATGGCGCTCGGCCTCGATCCGCGCTTCGACCTGAGCCACGCATATTGGATCGTCGCCGGCATAGCAGGCGCGAGCCCTGACCGCGTCTCGCTGGGCTCCGCTGTCTGGGCGCGCTACGTGGTCGATGGCGACCTCGGCTACGAGATCGATTCCCGCGAGATGCCGCCCGACTGGACCACCGGCTATGTGCCGCTGCGCAAGGCGCGGCCCTTCGAGACGCCCGCCGCTCCGCTCGACGGCCAGGTCTACGCGCTCAATGCCGGCCTGGCTCGGTGGGCCTTCAACCTGACGCGCGCCACGCCGCTGGCCGACTCCGATACCCTGCGCGAGATTCGAAGCCATTTCGACGGCGCCATGGCTCAGAGCCCGCCCTTCGTCACCATGGGCGACGAAATCTCCTCCTCAACGTATTGGCATGGCAGGCTCTACGACGCCTGGGCCGCAGAATGGGTGCGCTACTTTACCGGCGGCCAGGGTGAGTTCGCCACGACGGCCATGGAAGATACAGGCACATTGCAGTCGCTGCGATACCTGGATAATGCCGGGCGCATCGATTGGCAGCGCATCCTGGTGCTGCGCACGGTGAGCAACTTCGATCAGCCGCCGCGCGGAATGTCAGCGGCCGAGAGCCTGGCCAACCAGCGCACCAGTAAGTTCGGCGCGTATCTGCCCTCACTCGAGGCCGCCTATACCGTTGGCCATGTGGTGGTGAGAGAACTGCTCGGCCAATGGCCACAATACCGGCAAACCCCGCCGGGTGAGCGTCTTCCGCCGAAGCCCTGAAGTCTACGAGAGTATCTTAAAAAACCGGCTGGGACTAACTTTAGTCATCTTGCCAGCCATGTAAATCGGCCCGGATGATCGACTCTACCCGTGGACGGATAAATTCGCGCCAGAGGTCTGGCAACCGCAGGATCCAAACCGATCCGCCATCCACCCACCTAGGGACCCGGATTTCCTCAAGCCCCATGGTACGATGGCCGCAACCCGCAGTTCGCGCTTGACAGTCAATCTTGGCGTTGTACACAATGACTCCCCGTCCCCTGAACGCAGACAACCGGATATTTCGCCAAAAGGAGAACTTGTGATTCGCAAAACAGCTCTTTCCCTGCTCACAATCGTCGCGATTCTGTCCGCCGGCACCTTGGAAGGCCGGGCGGCTTCGCGATCCCTGATGACGCGCCATACGCGTGAGGTGGTCCTCAACGGGCGAGCCCAGTCGATCGGCCGCGTACCCGCAGCCCAGACCATGCAACTCGACATCGTTCTGCCGGTTCGCGACCAGGCTGGCCTGGATGCCTTCCTCCGTGACGTCAACGATCCAACCAGCTTCTCCTACCGGCGCTTCCTCACCCCGGCCGAGTTTACCGCGAAGTTCGGGCCCACCCAGCAGGATTACGAAACCGTCGTCAGTTTCGCGAAGGCGAATGGCTTTGAAGTCGTTGGCGGCTCGCGCGATGGCATGGAAGTTCAGGTCAAGGGCCCCGTTTCGGCGATCGAGTCGGCTTTCCATGTGACCATGCGGACCTATCAGCATCCCACCGAGGACCGGACCTTTTACGCGCCCGACCGTGAGCCCAGCGTCGATCTTCCCTTCCAGCTCTGGCACATCTCCGGTTTGGACAATTACTCCATCCCGCATCCGATGCTCGTCAAGAAGAGCGATTACGCCAAGGCACATGGCATCCCCGAGGACAAGGTCGTATCCCATGCCACCACCGGCTCCGGCCCATCGGCTTCGTTCCTCGGCAGCGACATGCGCGCGGCCTACTACGGCGGAACGGCTTTGACCGGCGCCGGCCAGAATTTGGGCCTGTTTGAGTATCTGGGCACTGACCTGACCGATCTGACTACCTATTTCACCAATGTCAAACAGACCAACAATGTGCCCATCACGCTGCTCTCCACCGATGGAACCAGCACCTCTTGTGTCTATTCGCGCGCAGGCGGGGATTGCGATGACACCGAGCAGACCCTCGACATGACCCAGGCCATCGGCATGGCGCCTGGGCTGGCGAGCCTGGTGATGTATATCGGGTCTACCGATACCGCCATCATCAGCGCCATGACCACCCATAACCCGCTGCCGACCACCATCGGCTGCTCCTGGGGCTGGACGCCGGCGGACCCCTCCACGCTCGATCCGTACTTCGAAAAGATGGCGTCTCAAGGCCAGAATTTCTTTGCGGCATCAGGTGACAGCTCCACCTGGTCGTCAAGCAACGAGGCTTGGCCTGCGGACGATGCGAATGTTGTCTCCGTCGGCGGCACAGACCTGGTCACCGCCAGCGCGGCCGGCCCATGGAAGTCGGAAACCGCCTGGGTCGATAGCGGCGGCGGTATCTCACCCGACAGCATTGCGATCCCCTCCTGGCAAGCGGCCGCGGGCGTCATCAACTCCAGCAACAAGGGCTCGACCACCCTGCGAAACGGCCCCGACGTCTCGGCCAACGCAAACTTCACTTTCTACACCTGCGCCGACCAGGAAGCCTGCCTGGCCAACGAGTACGGCGGCACCAGTTTTGCTGCCCCGATGTGGGCAGCCTACATCGCTCTTGCCAACCAGCAGGCGGTTGCCAATGGCGACTCGCTCCTGGGCTTCATCAACCCCACAATTTACGCGCAAAATGAATCCGGCGGCACGCTCACTTCCGCTTACGCTTCCGACTTCCACGACATCACCAGCGGCACCTCCGGCAGCTATTCGGCCGTGACCGGCTATGATCTGGTCACCGGCTGGGGCAGCCCCAACGGCGCTGCCCTGATCAACGCCCTCGTGCCCGCGGCGACCAGTCCAAACTTCTCGCTCTCTGCCTCGCCCGCGTCCGTCTCCATCGTGCAGGGCAACAGCGGATCGTCCACCATCACTTCCACCGTTGTCGACGGTTTCGATTCGGCAGTCACCCTGTCTTACAGCACCTTGCCCTCCGGAGTCACCGCGGCCTTCAGTCCCACATCCATTACTGGAACTGGCACGTCCACGCTGACATTCACCGTGGCCTCAACCACGACGACCGGCACCTACCCGATCACCATCACAGGCATGGGCGGCGGCATCACGCAAACCACCACGGTTTCGCTGACCGTCACCGGCGTTTCCCCTGCCTTTACGCTGAGCGCGTCGCCCGCTTCAATCACAGTGGCCCGTGGCAGCTCGGGCACGTCGACGATCACCACCACCGTTTCCGGTGGCTTCAACTCGGCCATCAGCCTGTCCGCGTCGGGAGAAGGCAGTCAGAATTCGGTGACCTTCACCCCCACTTCCATCGCGGCGCCCGGCTCGGGCACTTCAACGATGAAGGTCACGGTGGGTAGCCGGGCTTCGACCGGTAACCACACCATCACCATCACGGCCACGGGCGGCGGCATCACGCACACCACCACCGTTACGTTGGATGTCATCAGATAGGGTCGTCAACAGGTGTCGGCACTTATCGCCGGCGTGACAATACAAGAAGGCCCGGACTTCTTAGTCCGGGCCTTCTTTGTCGACGAACTTCGGGCAAGGGCGGGGCCGGCAGTCACCCTCACCTCTGTTGGCTCGAAGCTTCCGGGAAATCCGATTGGTCTTGGCGGGCACGACGGGCGGGGCATGCCTGAAAGGGGGATTGGTGGAGCTGAGCGGGATCGAACCGCTGGCCTCCTCGTTGCGAACGAGGCGCTCTCCCAGCTGAGCTACAGCCCCACGGGACGGGAGACGACTTCTCTATCATAACAATCTTCGGGGATTCACGAAAGATGACCCGGTCCCATCCAGCCCCGACAAAAACGGAGGGCACGCCCGGCAAGGTCAGGCTTCGGTCAGCAGCTTCCTGAGTCTGGCCAGCGCACGCAAAAACACCTTGTTGTCTTCCAGCACGCGACTCAGCACCAGCGCCCCCTCAATATCGATCACCGCCTTCTCTGCGCGGAGGGCCGCCTGGTCATGGGCAAATCCGCTCTTCTCCGCGATGGCCGCGAACGCCGAGAGCCAATCCTTAAGCGCAACCCGCAGAGCCGCTTGTAACTCCGGTGCGCCGCCTCGGAGCGAAAGCGTGTCCAGCACGCAGGGTTTGCTTCCATCTCCGTAAAACTCCCGGAGGCGCTTCGCCACGATCCGCACACGCTGTTCCGGACTCCCTGTGACCGCCAGCGGTTGCAGCACGTTTTCTCCGAACCACTGGCCTACGCGCTTCACGGCTGCCAGGACGATTTCATCCTTGCCGCCGGGGTACCGGTAGTAAAGGCTGGCCTTTTCCAGTCCAGTAGCTTCGGCAAGCCGGTTCAGGCTGGTCCCTTCGTAGCCGTAAGCGCGGAAGGTCTCGATCGCCTTGTCGGCCAGTTCCGCGTCGTTCAACTTGGCATTTGCCATCGAAACTCTCTTTTTCGATCTCATTTTACCGTACGTCCGGTACAAGCAATCGAGTCGGCTCTGCGGAATCTCTGAATCGTTTACCGATCGTTCGGTATCATATCGAATGTCGACACCAGCCCAAACGTCGACCAAGGAGAATCCAATTGAAGATCCACCGGTTCACACTCTTCGCGTTGCACGCTCTGCTGATCTCAGCATTTGCATTCGCCGAAACGCCTAAACACGCCGCGCAAACCCCAGGCCGGGTCGCCTATCGAACCGCAACAGTCGATGGCCTCAACATTTTTTACCGCGAAGCCGGTTCCGCCGATGCCCCTGCGATCGTCCTGCTGCATGGCTTTCCGGCATCTTCGCACATGTACCGGAACCTGATTCCGCAACTGGCCACGCGCTACCATGTCATCGCGCCGGACTATCCCGGCTTTGGCTACAGCGATGCCCCCGTCCCAGACCAATTCGACTACACCTTCGATCACCTGGCCGTCATCGTTGACCACTTCCTCGAGCAAAGAGGAATTGCGAAGTACTCTATCTACATCCAGGACTACGGCTCCCCAATCGGCTTCCGTCTAGCCACTGCCCATCCTGAGCGAATTCAGACCATTATCACGCAGAACGGAAACGCTTATGAGGAGGGGCTTTCTCCTTTCTGGGGCGAGTTTCTGAAGCCCTTCTGGAATAATCGCAATGCCGCCACCGAAGACAAGGTACGCGGACTTCTCGCGCTCTCTACCACCAAATACCAGTACCTTCAAGGCACGCGCAGCCCAGAGGACATCAGTCCCGACGCATACACCCTGGATCAATCCTTGCTCGACCGCCCTGGCAACGCGGCCATTCAACTGGCGTTGTTTTACGATTACCGCACCAACCTGCCGCTCTATCCCAAGTGGCACCGGTATCTGCGCGAAAAGCAACCGCCCGTGTTGGCTGTGTGGGGCAAGAACGATCCCATCTTCCTTTCGGCTGGAGCCGAAGCCTTCTTGCGCGACGACACAAAAACCGAGTTGCATCTTCTCGACACGGGTCATTTCGCGCTCGAGGAGGATGGCGATCAGATCGCCCCGTTGATTCTCGACTTCCTCGGTCGCCACGTTCGGTGAGCCAGGTTCAAAGATCGGGCGACCGCCCTCCGGCGGACGCCCGCGCGGCTCCAATGACCGCACCAGACAGGAGCTTTCCTTGCCCCACACCTTCGCCAAAACGATGTTCTCGGAACCTGCCAGGCGGCTGCAGGAGCGCTACGGCTCTCGCGCGCAATACGACCGAATGGCACGCTCCGGCGCAGGCGAACAGAAACTGGGCCGCGATGAGATCGACTTTATCGCCGCGCGCGACAGCTTCTATCTTTCCAGCGTCACCCCGGAAGGCTGGCCATATGTGCAGCATCGCGGCGGACCCGCAGGATTCTTGCGCGTGCTTGACGAGAAGGCGCTCGCCTTTGCCGACTACTCCGGGAACAAACAGTACATCACCGCCGGCAACCTCGCGGTGAACGACCGCTTTGCTCTCTTTCTAATGGATTATCCCAACCGGACGCGCTTGAAGATCATCGGGCATACGCGGATTCTTGAACCAGGTGAAGATCCCGCAATTGAGGCAAAGGTCCGGGAGGAAGGGGCTGCTCCAGTGGAGCGGATCTTCCTGCTCAGAGTTGTGGGATTCGACTGGAACTGCTCTCAATACATCACGCCGCGGTATAGCCGCGAGGAGTTGCGAGAGTTCTTCCCGAATCTGGTTGACCCGGTTTCGCCCTGACCCGTTCTCAGGAACTCAAAGCTGGTTCATGTTCTGCAGGAACTCGGCGTTGTTGCGCACCTTTTCCAGGCGGCTGATCAACAGCTCCATTGCTTCCACCGGCGAAAGCGGGTTCAGCACCCTGCGCGTCACAAAGATGCGCTGCAGATCTTCCTTGGGGATGAGCAGCTCCTCCTTGCGGGTGCCGGAGCGCTGGATGTCGATGGCCGGGAAGACGCGCTTGTCCACCAGCTTGCGGTCCAGGATGATTTCCATGTTGCCGGTGCCCTTGAATTCCTCGAAGATGACCTCATCCATGCGCGAGCCGGTATCCACCAGCGCCGTGGCTATGATGGTCAGCGAGCCGCCTTCCTCGATGTTGCGCGCGGCGCCGAAAAAGCGCTTCGGCCGCTGCAGGGCATTCGAGTCCACGCCGCCCGACAGCACCTTGCCCGAGGGCGGCACGATGGTGTTGTAAGCGCGCGCCAGGCGCGTGATCGAATCCAGCAGAATCACGACGTCGCGCTTGTGCTCGACCAGCCGCTTGGCCTTCTCGATCACCATCTCGGCAACCTGCACATGGCGGGCAGCCGGCTCGTCAAAGGTCGAACTGATCACCTCGCCCTTTACCGAGCGCTGCATGTCGGTCACTTCCTCGGGCCGCTCGTCGATCAGCAGCACGATCAGCACCACCTCGGGATGATTCGACGTAATGGAGTTGGCGATCGACTGCAGCAGCATGGTCTTGCCGGTGCGCGGCGGCGCCACGATCAGGCCGCGCTGGCCCTTGCCCACCGGAGTCAGCAGGTCCATCACCCGGCCGCTGATCGCCTCCCGCACCGTCTCCATCTTGATGCGTTCCTGGGGATAGAGCGGGGTCAGGTTGTCGAAGAGGATCTTGTTGCGCGTCTCCTCGGGCGACTCAAAATTGATGGCCTCGATCTTCACCAGCGCGAAGTACTTCTCCCCTTCGTGGGGCGGGCGGACGTTGCCGCTGATCGAGTCGCCGGTCTTCAGATCGAACTTGCGAATCTGCGAGGGCGAGACGTAGATGTCGTCCGGTCCGGGCAGATAGTTGTAGTCGGGGGAGCGCAGGAAGCCGTAGCCGTCGGGCAGGATTTCCAGCACGCCCTCGGCGAAGATGTGGCCTTCCTTTTCGCTCTGTGCCTGCAGAATCTTGAAGATCAGGTCCTGCTTGCGAAGGCCGCTGGCGCCCGGGATCTCCAGGGTGCGCGCGATGCGGCTCAGTTCTGTGATGTTCTTTTCTTTTAGCTCAGCAATGGTCATGTTCACCTGCAATAAGGCGGGATGGGAGTGGAGGGATCCAAGAGGGGGGAGATCTCCAGGAGAAAACCAGGCGGGAATGCGATGTGCAGCCGGCGGGAGTCTGGCTTGAAGACATCTCCCGCACTCAAGTGGAATATCGAAACACCGGGAAACGGCGGCTATCTGGCATGAAAAGCCGCTTTGAATCCCTTGTCTGACTCAACTATACCTTTCGGGAAACGGGATCAGGCGGCGCGACGACGCTCGATCTGCTGGGGCGCGGGCGCCTCAACGGGCGCCGTTGACCCAGGATTGGTGGTTTGGAAGCGGACCAGCACTTCATTGGTCGTATCCTGCAGCCGCGTATTCGGCTTGTGGAGCTTCCGGGTTGCCTTGCTAGCCAGTTGGCAAAGCTGGTAGCGGTTGGACACATGAGAAAGTGCCCCAAAAACAAGATCAGAACGCATGACGAATTCTCCTTCTATGTTGTCTGCCCGGCCGGTGCTCCTTGGCGCCGCCGGTGCAGCGGGCAGCCGGGCGGTGTGACGGCTGCCTCCATTGTGTTCACAGGTTTAGACGCACGACCCGTGCGTCCAGTTCAAGAAATCTTGACGCACTTGCGCACGAAGTGGTACAGGCTTTCTGCCCCTCGTGGAGCCAGACTGCGACCTTGGGAATCCACACGCCCAGCATTCCCATTCCGGCAGCCGTTCAAAACGCACCGGGGCATCAACGGATGAGCCTTCGCTCAATATGATGCGGAAAATGAACAGATGGGCGCGAAAAATCGCGGCTGTGCAATCTGCCCTTGTGGATGGCACTCCTGAATGTATACTGAGATGCCCTCCGGGTCAACAGTTTTTTTCTATTATTTTCGGACCCTCCGAGGTGTCCCGGAGGGTCCGCTCTGAATCGCTTAATTATCCTATCATCAATAGTTTAGACGCCTGCGCTGGAGCGTGCCGAGCGACCGGCAGGGGCGACTTCCCGGCAATCCACAGGCTGCGGCCGGCGGTGCAGCGCCGGGAAGAATCAATCTGGTTACCCGCAATGCCGCCGGCTCGCCCCACACCCGGCCGTCCGGGTCGCACAGAATCGGATCCCCGTTCTCGTCCATTCCCGACGCCCGGTTGAACAGCCGGCGTCCGCCTTTCGGCGAGGCCAATGCCGCATCCAACTGGAAGACCCCCATAATCATCGTGACGATGAAGCCGCTTGCAACTAAAAATGTGTCCCAGCCCGGATTCAGAACCAGGTCCTGCATGCTCGCCCTCCGCTGATGCATCGCGAGCGGAGGCAAGTCTGGCAGACCTTCATTGGACCCGACGCGCCGCTCCGGCATGAGAGCCTTCTCATGCTCTGCTGCGGTTATCGGCACTCGATTGGGGGTTCCTTAGAATCCGAAGTAACTAGCGGAGGGAAAGTGCGGGACGGGAAGGGCGGTTCACTTGCTTAGCCGCGGCTTGCGCCACGGCCGGCCATCGGGATCGCAGAGGATCGGTGCGCCGTCCTCGTCGACGCCGCACAGCGGACGGGCCTGAGGGGTATCCAGCTGTTTGCGCGATGTGAACAGTTCGTCCAGGCGGAACATGCCTACAAAAAGGAGCAGAACGAAGGGAACAGCCACCAGGAGTGTCTCCCAGCCCGGCTTCAGAATGAACTCATGCATCACCAGCCTCCACAAGACTCAACGACGTGCATGAGTATCTTGATGCTAAGTCTAATCCTGTTTCAGTCACGCAAACGGGAATTCCAAAAGTCCGAAGTAACTCAATATATGACTAAGTAGTCAATGGTTTGAAATGGAAAGCGCGAAGCTGCATCCAGCCACGGAATGTTACTTTACGATTAGCTTCTTCAGACGGTATGGCAGGACTCTAATCCGGGCATAGGCGAATCAGGGTCAGTTCCCTTTCGACACGCCTCTGAGAAACTTCAAATCTGTGTCAGGACGCGGATTCACAGGCAACGGAGGCACTCAGCCGTGTGTCAGGGCGCGGCTTCATTCTTGCCGTAAGCGCTTGCAGAATCAGCGCTGGCCTTGTCCCGTGAGGTGCGCCGTGTGGCCAGTTTGCCTGAAATCAGGTCCTTTTCGCAGCATGCTCCGCCGCGCCATAATCCGCTGCGCAGGCGAAACCGGCTTCCCCTTTTGAGTCCCGCATTCAGGCAGATTTGTTCGCGTTTCTAACTTCTGTCCCAGGCCCTCCGCCGCATATTCAGAGTAACTTTGCCCTCCTGGCGATCGAGACAGACTGCCATTTCATGACCGCTGTTCCGGCCCGCGAGTGCGACTTCCGTGGTATAGCGGCCCTGGAGGTGTTATAGCCGTTTTAAGTCTTCAAACTGTAACTGAGGGAAACTTAGCATACGAATTTAATCCCGCTTTCCAAGCGGACTGAGTCATTTTAACTTATGCCCAGTAACTCCTATCCAACGTCCGGTACTGGATGGCCTCGGCCAGGTGCGGCACGGCCAGGTGCTCGGCGCCTTCAAGATCGGCGATGGTGCGGGCTACCTTCAGGATGCGATCGTGGGCGCGGGCGGTCAGGCCCTGCTGCTGCATGGCCCGCTCCAGCAGGCGCTCGGCGTCCGCGCCCAGTTCGCAGTGGACGCGAATCTGGCGGGTCGTCATCTGCGCGTTTGCGTAGATCTTGTCCCCGGCCTTGCGGAAGCGCTTTCGCTGGCGTTCGCGGGCAGCCAGCACCCGGGCGCGAATCTCCGCCGAGCCCTCGGCAGCCGCCCCGCCGCGCAACTCCTTGTATTGCACCGCGGGAACCTCGATGTGGATGTCGATGCGGTCCAGCAGCGGCCCGGAAATCTTGGCGATGTACCGCTGGATCATGGGCGGTGTGCACATGCACTGATGAGACTTGTCATTAAAGTACCCGCAGGGACAGGGATTCATGGCCGCCGCCAGCATGAAGCGCGCCGGAAAGCTCAGCGACATGGAAGCGCGGGCGATGGTCACCGTGTGGTCTTCGAGCGGCTGGCGTAGCACCTCCAGCACGTTGCGCGGGAACTCCGGCAGCTCATCCAGAAACAGCAGGCCGTTGTGCGCCAGCGACACCTCGCCCGGCCGCGGTATGATCCCGCCGCCGATCAGGCCGGCATCGGAGATAGTATGGTGCGGCGAGCGGAACGGCCGCTGCGTGACCAGGCCGGCCGCCGCGTCCAGCACACCGGCGACAGAGTGAATCTTGGTGGTTTCAAGAGCCTCTTCGAACGTGAGCGGAGCCAGGATCGACGGCAGGCGCTTGGCCAGCATGGTCTTGCCCGAGCCGGGTGGGCCGATCATGAGAATATTGTAGCTGCCTGCCGCGGCCACTTCAAGCGCGCGCTTGGCCGTCTGCTGTCCGCGCACATCGCTGAAATCCACGCTAAAGTGCTGCAGTTCCCCGAGCAGCGCTTCCGTGGCCACGCGGAAGGGTTCCCGCTGGATCGTGCCCACGACCTGGCTGTTGAGCAGCTCCAGCACGTCCAGCAGCGAGGAAACCGGGTAAACGTTCACTCCCTCCACCACGGCAGCTTCAGCTGCATTGGCGGAGGGCAAGATCAGGTTGGCAATGCCTTTTTCGCGCGCCAGGATGGCCACCGGCAACATGCCCGGAATGGGGCGTACGCTGCCATCCAGGCCCAGTTCGCCCACCAGCAGGAAACGGCTCAGCTCATCCACGCGCAGCGCGCCGTAAGCACCGAGAATGCCCAGTGCGATGGGCAGGTCGAAGCCCGAGCCTTCCTTCTTTAGATCGGCCGGCGCCAGGTTGATGGTGATGAACGTGGGTGGAATCAGGTAGCCGGAGTTCTTGATGGCCGCGCGCACCCGGTCGCGGCTCTCGCGCACCGCGGCGTCGGGCAGTCCAACGGTGTGGAAGACATCCTTCTCCGCGATCACGCCGCTGTAGTCCACCTCGACATCGATGAGGTTGGCGTCGATTCCATAGACCGCGGCACTCAGCACTTTGAAGAGCATGAGGAAAAGTTCCACCGAACAGCGCAGAGGGCAGAGAACAGGAACAGGGAACGGGCAGCAGGAAACAGGGAACAGCAGTCCGGAGTCACCGCTATGCATTTGCGGCTGACCCGAGTGTTTCACATTCCGCTCTCCCATTGCGAAGGCAAAAAAGAACTTTTGAACTATGGTCGTCCTCGCCAGCAACCAGCAACTATTCCCTGTTCCCTGATCCCTGCTCCCCGTCTCACGCTACAATCTCATCCGTGACCACCAGTCTCTTCGACCTCTACAAAATCGGTGTCGGCCCTTCAAGCTCTCACACCATGGGCCCCATGCGCGCTGCCTGGCGCTTTGCGCGGGGACTCGCGGAGCGCGGCCTGCTCGACCGCTCAGACCCGGTTGCTCGCGTACAGATCGAGCTCTACGGTTCGCTTGCGCTCACTGGCCTGGGCCACGCCACCGATCGCGCGGTTCTGCTCGGCTTGTCGGGCAACGAGCCGGCCACCATCGATCCGGCGGTCATCGACGCCACGGTTGCGGGCATTCGTGAGGCACGGCGCATCGAACTTGCCGGGATGCGCTCGATCGCGTTTGACGAGGAGCGCGACCTCATCTTCCATCGCTCAATCATGTATCCGCCTGGAGCGCATACTCAGCATCCGAACGGAATCCGGTTCAAGGCGTACGACGCGTCGGGCGCGCTGCTCGACGAGCGCACCTTCTTTTCCATCGGCGGCGGGTTCATCCATGAGGACGGACCGGCGGCGGAGACTCAATCCGCCGAAGAACGCCACGCCGCGATTCCGTTTCCTTTCCACAGTGCGGCGGAGATGCTTCAGGTGGCGGAGGCTCACGAGCTATCGATCAGCCAGTTGATGCTGGAGAACGAATGCGCCCTGGCCCCGCGGGAAGACGGCCGCGCGCCAGTTGAAGTGGTGCGGGAGGGCATTGACCGCATCTGGAAAACGATGCGCGGCTGCGTGCACCGAGGCATCGCCACCGAGGGCATTCTCCCCGGCGGCTTGAATGTGCGGCGGCGCGCGCATCGCCTGGCCGCCCGCCTCATCGAGAAGAGTGCGGATGGAATGTCCGGCGATCCGCTGGCGCCGCTGGACTGGGTGACGGTATATGCCATGGCGGTGAATGAAGAGAATGCCGCGGGCGGGCGCGTAGTGACGGCGCCGACCAACGGGGCAGCAGGCGTGATTCCCGCCGTGGCGCACTACTACGAGCGCTTCGCCCCCGGCGCCGACCGCGAAGGCCTGCTGCGCTTCTTCCTCACCTCGGCGGCCATCGGCATCCTCTATAAGGAGAACGCCTCTATCAGCGGTGCGGAGGTCGGATGCCAGGGCGAGGTGGGCGTGGCCTGCTCAATGGCCGCGGGCGGATTGACAGCTGCCCTGGGTGGAACCAATGGTCAGGTGGAGCACGCCGCCGAGATCGCCATGGAGCACAATCTGGGCATGACCTGCGATCCAATCGGCGGTCTGGTGCAGATCCCCTGCATCGAGCGGAACGCCATGGGCGCGGTCAAGGCTGTGCACGCCTCGCGCATTGCGATGAATGAGTCCGAAGAACACAAGGTCTCCCTCGACCAGATCATCCGCACCATGTACCTCACGGGCCTCGACATGCAATCGCGCTACAAGGAGACCAGCCTGGCCGGACTGGCCTTGAACATCATCGAGTGCTGAATTCGCCGGAGAGGAACCCGATCATGCATGTCCGTACGATTTCTTGCATTGTGCTGGGCAGTTCAATGCTGCTTGTGCCTCTTGCCGCCGGAGCCCTCAATCGCGGGCCTTCCACTCCCGAGGAGCGGCAGCGCGCCCTCGAATACATTCGGCACTTCGAGGCCGACCCGCTCAATCCAGACCTGCGAAACGAACGCGAGTGGGTGATCCGCTGGACCATTGAGATTCCCGATGTGCGAATCAACCTCTGCCCGAACCTCGTGAAGCTGCCCAAGGGTGAAAGGAAGGACAGCGTTACCCTGTTCACCGCAATGACGTTCGCTGAGACTGCCTTCACCCTCCAGCATCCCGATAAGCAGGACGATCTCCCGGCGCAGTACCAGGCCGGCGTCGAGGGAGTGCTGCGCATCTACGAGATCCTGGTGAAAGCGAATTCCAAAGACCGGGAGAGCTTTCTCGACGAGCTGATCCGAAAGCGGGAAGCCGGTACGCTGGCGCAGTTTGTACAGGAACGCGCACCGGGGGCATGTAAGAGCGGCAACTGAAAACCGCTTTTGTCGCGAGCCGGCTGTGCGCCGTCGTTGTTCCTTGCCGATCCATCGTCTACCATCCCTGCATGAGGACACTCGAACGTGGATCCAAACCAGCCCGATAGCCCGCAGCACGATCCGAACGCGCCGCCGGCGCTTGCCGCGGAACCTCCGCAATCGACCTCGAGCGCGCCGGTATGGCACACCCTGCTTCTGGTCGCGGGCATCCTCGCCATCTCAGCGCATGGAGCCGCGCGGTTCTCCGCTCCGCACGCTTCTATCAACCGGCTCGCAACCTATGGCTTCACGGCTGCGATGGAACTGGCGTTGCTTGGCTGGGTGGTCGTGGGATTGCGGCTCAAGAAGGTCCCGCTGCGTTCGTTGTTGGGCGCGAACCAGGTCGATGCGCGCTCTATCGCACTGGACCTTGGCATCGCGCTGGTGTTCTGGATTGGCTCGCTGATCGTGCTCTCGACGCTGGCGCTGACCTGGATCGGAATTCAAGCCGCGGTGACGCATCGGCCGCTGGCCGGGTCCGCCGGACATCCGCTCGCGCAGGATCCCTCGCAACAGCAGGCGCTGCATGCGCTGGTGCAGCTGGCGCCATCGAATGCAGTGGAGATCGCCGCATGGGCGCTGCTTTGCCTGCTGGTCGGCTTCGTGGAGGAGACCGTGTTTCGCGGCTACCTTCAGCGCCAATTCACTGCGTGGGCGCGCGGCGCGGCGGCTGCGGGCGTTGCGCTGTCGGCCCTGGCCTTCGGCGCGGCGCATGCTTATCAGGGCGCGCGCAACATGTGTCTGCTGGCCGTCTTCGGCGCGCTCTTCAGCCTGCTCGCGCTCTTTCGGCGCAGCCTGCGCGCCTGTATTTTCGCTCATAGCTGGCACGATCTCATCGCCGGTTTGACGATCGCACTGCTCAAGGCGCACCACTTTATTTAGGCAAGCGAGGGCAACTTCGATTCCACTTGAAAAAATTGTTGCTGCTTTTTCCACCACCACTACGTTTTTTTCTTGACACTTGCGAAACATAAATCTATACATTCTTCAACTGCAATTAGTTCTTGCAGACTCGATGCAACCCATCGAAAAGGGAGAATAGGCAAATGGCAACCAAGAAAGCAGCCAAGAAGGCACCCGCGAAGAAGGCCGCAAAGAAGGCAGCAAAGAAGAAGTAGTAGCGGACCATCCAACCAAAAAGGCAACACTCGAGGGGGACGCTTCCAGCGTCCCCCTCGGTGTTTCTGGGACTACACTAGTCAACAGAACCCGCAATGAAGGCCGCATGACACGCCGACGCTGGATTGCCGAGCATTGGGATGAAGCCACCGCGACCCTCACCGGCGCGCAGGCCGGGCACATGGCCCGCGTGCTGCGCGCTCAGCCGGGGATGGAGGCCGATGTGGTCGCGGGCGGCCATGTCTTTCACGCCGAGGTCGCGGCGGTTGCCTCGCACGAGATCCGCTTCAACCTCATTGCCGAGGTTCAGGCCGATCCCGCGTTGCCGCTGACTTTGGTAATGGCGGTCTTCAAGTTCGATCGCATGGAGTGGGCCATCGAGAAGGCAACCGAACTGGGCGTGGCCGCCATCGCGCCGGTCATCGCGCGGCGCACTGAGAAGCACCTGGCCCATGCCGCGGAGAAGCGCGCGGAGCGCTGGCGGCGGATTGCGAACGAAGCCTCGCAGCAGGCGCGCCGCTCCGATGTGCCGCTGATCCACGTTCCCGCGCCGCTGGCCGAGCGGGTGCAGGCTGCCTCAAATTCCCCTCGCATCGTGCTTGCCGAGCAGGAGCGCACCACCACGCTGCGCTTTGCTATGGAGGAGGCAGTCACCGCTGCGCAGGCCGAGATGCCCGCGCTGGAGATCGCCATCGGCCCTGAAGGCGGATGGGCGCCGGAGGAAGAAGCGCTCTTCGACGCCTGCGGCTGGCGCGCCGTCTCGCTGGGTCCGCGCATCCTGCGCGCGGAAACAGCCGCCATCGCCGCGCTGGCGGTGGTCGCCTCGTATCTTGAATGAGTTCAATTCTGGCGAACAGGTGGCGATTGATCGTAGCGTGAGCCGCTCAGGCTTCTCCGATCGACATCCCAAGGGTAGGAAGCCACGAACCCAAAACATCGTGTGGCAGGCCATTAACCCTACAACGACACCCCGCGCTTCCACGGAATGAAATCGTTCTGCCCCAGCAGTTCCGCCTTGGTGAAGCGCCGGCCGCTGGCCACGTCGAGAGCTAGCTCGAGCAACCTCTCGGCGCACTCCGCAATCGCGGTCTCGCCGGTCACGATGCCGCCCGCATTGAAGTCGATGATGTCGGGCATCCGCTCAGCGAGCCTGCTGCTCGAAGAGATCTTCACCACCGGCGCGATCGGATTGCCCGTCGGCGTGCCCAGCCCGGTCGTGAACAGCACCAGGTTTGCGCCCGCGCCCACCTGCGCCGTCACGCTCTCCACATCGTTGCCCGGCGTGCAGTGCAGGTTGAGTCCCGGCGTGGTCGCGTACTGTGGATAATCGAGCACGCCGCGAACCGGCGACACGCCGCCCTTGCGAGCCGCCCCGGCACTCTTGATCGCGTCGGTGGTCAGCCCGTCCGCTATGTTGCCTGGCGACGGATTCATCTCGAATCCGGAATGTACCGCCTTGGCGCGCGCGGCGTAAGCCTGCATCAGATCGCGGAATCGATGTGCCAGCTCGTCCGTCGCGCAGCGGTTGATCAGTTCCTGCTCCACGCCATGCAGCTCGGGAAACTCCGAGAGCAGCGTCTTGCCGCCCGCGCCCACCACCAGATCGGAGACGTAGCCCACGGTTGGATTGGCCGAGATGCCGCTGAATCCATCCGAACCTCCGCACTCCAGTCCAACAGTCAGCGCGGAGAGTGGCGCCGGCATGCGCACCACGCGGTTCGCCTCCGTCAGCGCGGCAAAGGTCTGATCCAGCGCCTGGCCCATCAGCGCCGCATCGTTGCCGGACTTCTGCTGATCGAAGACCAGCACCGGCTTGCTCAGCGCGGGATCGAGCGCGCGCAGCTCCTCCATCAACATGCTGGCCTGCGCATTCTGGCAGCCCAGGCTCAGCACCGTCGCTCCGGCCACGTTGGGATGATGAATGTACCCGGCCAGGAGCCCGCACAGCGCCTGCGCATCCTGCTTCGTCCCTCCGCAACCGCCTGTGTGCGTGAGAAAGCGGATGCCGTCGAGATTGGGAAAGATGCGCTCGGCATGAGGATGCACCGCAGCGTCGGCCTTGGTATGGCCGTTGGACTGTTGTTGAACCAGCCGCCGCACGTGCTGGCGATAGCTGTTCTGGCTGCTGTAGCCGAGCTCCTCTTCGAGCGCTTCCTTCATGCGGTCCACGTTGCGGTTCTCGCAGAACACCAGCGGCAGCACGATCCAGTAGTTGCGCGTGCCCACCTGCCCGTCCGGGCGGTGATAGCCCATGAAGGAGCGCTGCAGCCACGCCCTGGCATCGGGCGGGGCAAACGTCACCGGCTGCCGGACAGCAGAATAGTCCGCGGCGCGATGCCGGATGTTGCGCGTGCTAAGCAGTCCGCCGCGCGCAATCGCCTCCACCACTTCGCCCACCACCATGCCATACAGAAACACCTCGTCGCCCGGCTTGAGATCGACCAGTGCCAGTTTGTGCTTGGCGGGAATTGCCTGAGTGATGGGGCACGAGGCAGGGTTGGATGCTGGGCCATAACGAACCACGGCGCCCGGCTCCAGATTGGTCAGCGCCACCAGGACATTGTCGCGCGGGTCGAGTTGCAGCACATTCTCCGGCATGGGGATTGGGTTTCCTTCGATTTGCGCCTTCTGTGCGGCCATTCTTCAACTAGCTAAAGACGATCCGTGCCCCATCCTTGCGTCCGCCGCGGCGGATTTCTGTAGCAACGGTAGGAGACCACAAATCTCGACCGTTCACCGTTCGAACCAAGAATACAACTCGAGCAGCGGACGGGGATATGGTCCGCACGATCCTCATCGAAATCGGATCGCATCTTTACAGATGCGCATAGTGCAGCAACACCCCCGCCAGGACCGCGCCGGTCAGGTCGCCGACGATGGGAATGGGTGCATACTTCCAGTTCGAGCCGCCTTTGCCAGGGATAGGCAAGAGCCAATGCACCAGCCGCGGGCCCAGGTCGCGCGCGGGATTGATGGCATAGCCCGTAGTGCCGCCCAGCGAGAGGCCGATGCCCCACACCAGGCTGGCCACCAGCCACTGCCCCACGCCGTTCGCCGGGCCATCCTTGGCTACGCCGTGCGAGTAGATGGCGCCGGCCACCACCACCAGCACCGCGGTGCCGATTGCCTCGCTCAATAGATTGAACAGCGGGCTGCGCACCGCCGCGTTGGTGCAGAAGACGCCCAGCTTGGCCGCCGGATCGGGTGTGAGCCCCCAGTGCGGCGCATAGTGCAGCGCCATCAGTGCCGCCCCGCACATCGCCCCCAGCAACTGCGCCGACCACAGGCTGAGCACCGGCGCATAGTTGCTATTCGAAATCGCGACAGCCAGCGTAATGGCGGGATTCAGGTTCGCGCCGGGACTGCCAAAGGCCTGCGCCACCAGAACGCCGCACAGCACTGCCAGCCCCCAGCCCGTGGCGATCACCAACCAGCCGGCATCCGCTGCATAGGACTTGCGTAGCGTAACGCCCGCATTGACGCCGTTGCCCAGCAGCACCAGCACCAGCGTGCCCAGAAACTCACCAAACCAGGGAGAATGCATCGTCTTTCCTTCCGTTCCCGCATGCGATCCGCACAGCCACGGCAACAGCCCATGCGCGCGCAGATGATTTGCTGAACCCAAGCATTCTCGCCTGTCAGCCCCATCTTCGCCAAGGTCCTGCGCGGACGGCCAACGTTTGCCGACTTCGCAAGCACGACAGTCCCTGCACCCGAATCAGCACATGCCTATTGAGCGATCCCTGATCCCTGATCCCTGTTCCCTGTTCCCTCGTGCTTGTTCCCCGCCAGCCACGACACCACGCCGCACACCCCCAGGATCGCGCCCATGATGGCAAGCGAGAGGGTAATCGGGACTTCGATCCAGTGCGCGAACAGCATCTTCAGCGCCACAAACCCCAGCAGCACGGCGAGCCCATAGTGCAGATAGCGAAAACGGTCCAGCAGCGAGGCCAGGGCGAAGTAGAGCGAGCGCAGCCCCAGAATCGCCGCGATGTTCGACGTATAGACCACAAACGGATTGTGCGAGATGGCCAGCACCGCGGGAATGGAGTCCATGGCAAACAGCACGTCCGTCACTTCGACGGCCAGGATCACCGGCAGAAGCGACCCCTTGGCCGGCTGCAGGCGGCGAATCCACTCCGGCACCGCTGCATTGGCCGAGCTGCCCCGCACCAGGCGCACCGCCGCATAGAGCAGGAGCAGCCCGAAGACCCACGTAATCCAGTCGAAGCGTTTGAGCAGCGTGATGCCCGCCATGATGAACAGCGCGCGCAGCACGACTGCTCCGCCAACGCCCCACAACAACGCATTGTGCTGCCGCTGCTGGCTGATCTGGAATCCCTGAAAGATCACCAGGAAGACAAAGAGATTATCCACGCTGAGCGAGGTTTCAATAGCGTAGCCGGCCACAAACTCGAGCGCCGCCTGGTGGCCCTGCGCCACCGCGATCCAACCGGCAAAGCCCGCCGCGGCCAGGGCCAGGATCGCCGTCCACAGCCAGGCGATGGTCTGGGGGTGCTTCGCTGCGCGCCGGTGCCCGGGCAGCAGCGAGTCGGCCAGCAGCAGCAGCGCCACCGCCGCGTGAAACCCCAGCCACCACACCCACGATGCGCCCGCAATCATTTCTGGATGCTACAGCAAGGCCCGGTAAGGGAAACAGGGAACAGGAGCAGGGAGCCGTGGCCAGGCGTCAGGGAGCGGTATTACAACGTTTAGAGTGGTTGACCGGATGAACAAGAAAAAGATTGCGGGTCATGCGAACGCGGGTATATTCTCGCGTGGCACGTCAGGTGCCGACCAAATTCCCCTTGAGGAGACTTGAACAATATGGCAAGCAATCGCGGAGTGGTGTACATGGGCCCCGGAATCGTTGAGATTCACAGTATCGACTTCCCCAGATTGGCGCTCGGGAACCGCAAATGCGAGCACGGCGTCATTCTCAAGATCGTTTCCACCAACATCTGCGGCAGCGACCAGCACATGGTCCGCGGCCGCACCACGGCGCCCAAAGGCCTGGTCCTGGGCCACGAGATTACCGGCGAAGTGATTGAAGCCGGCCGCGACGTCGAGTTTATCAAGGTGGGCGACCTGGTTTCCGTTCCCTTCAACATCGCCTGCGGCCGCTGTCGCAACTGCAAGGAGCGCGCGACCGGCGTTTGCCTTAACGTGAATCCGGCTCGTCCCGGCGCTGCTTACGGCTACGTGGACATGGGCGGCTGGGTCGGAGGCCAGGCCGACTACGTCATGGTTCCCTATGCGGACTTCAACCTGCTCAAGTTCCCTGACAAAGCGCAGGCCATGGCCAAGATTCGCGACTTGACCTGTCTCTCCGACATTCTGCCCACCGGCTACCACGGCGCAGTCAGCGCGGGCGTCGGTCCGGGGATGACGGTCTATGTCGCCGGGGCAGGGCCGGTGGGCCTGGCTTGTGCAGCAGCAGCTCAGTTGCTGGGCGCGGCGGTGGTGATTGTCGGCGATTTGATTCCGGAGCGGCTGGCGCAGGCGCGCAGCTTTGGCTGCGAAACCGTCGATGTTTCCAAGGACGCGTCCATCGGCGACCAGATCGCGCAAATCCTGAAGGTGCCCGAGGTCGACTGCGGTGTCGATTGCGTCGGATTTGAGGCGCGCGGCCATGGCGCATCCGCGCAGAAGGAAATCCCGGCCACCGTCCTCAATTCGCTGATGGAGATTACCCGCGCCGGCGGGGCTCTCGGCATTCCCGGCCTCTACGTCACTGACGATCCCGGCGCGGCGGATGCGAGCGCCAAAACGGGCAACCTGAGCATTCGCATCGGCCTGGGTTGGGCGCGATCGCATGTCTTCACCACCGGCCAATGTCCGGTGATGAAGTACAACCGGCAACTGATGATGGCCATCCTGCACGACAAGATCAAAATCGCCAAAGCGGTCAACGTCACCGTCGTCACCCTGGACGATGCCGTGCAGGGCTACAAGGACTTCGACAAGGGGGCCGCGAAGAAGTTTGTCCTCGATCCGCACGGCGTGATCGCGGCGTAAGAGGTTCGAACTGGGTGCCCCATCCTCGCTGCTTAGCTGTCTTTGCGGCGAGGGTGGGATAGCACGATGCCCGAATCACGGCAAGCGTGAGTTGGCTTGAACTGAGGTCGGCCTTTCACTCAGCCGCCCGGTCTTGTTCAACTCGCTGTAAAAGCCCAGATCCTTGTCGGCCAGCAACTTGGTGACATAGACAATCTGCCCATAGTGCAATCCAAAGTGCTCGACGACCTGGTACACAGCCTCGAGTCCCGTGACGTGATAACCCTGAATCTCATACGGTGCAACCAGGTCGGCGGGCGTGAGCTGTGCCAGCACTGCTTGCGCCTCCTCCATCGTCGCGCCCAGCCGATCGAGCAACGCGGAAGCCGAAATCCCTTCCCGTTCGCTGAACTCCGCAGGCCGGTCGCG
>Ga0326727_10002549_pt1 | contig 61646 bp, 59 predicted proteins | sample MB2enrmetagenome_FD_207643 | JGI IMG/M metagenome (GOLD analysis project Ga0326727, IMG submission 207643) | Lab enriched peat soil microbial communities from McLean, Ithaca, NY, United States - MB29MY | ecosystem: Environmental > Terrestrial > Soil > Wetlands > Peat | place: USA: New York...
AGATGGCAGACCAGCCCGGTCTCGCCCAGGCGGCGTTCCAGCTTTTTCACCTTGTGGTGCTCGAAATAGTCCACGGCTATGCGGAAATCCTTGTTCATGACGGAGTATTTTTATGAGAAACGTCATATCAAGTCAAGACAGGTTTGTTCCACCGCATATGACAAAGCGCATAAAACATGCTCAAAGGCCATATGGCATTCTGGGATGATTTTAAGGCCGGCCTCGAGCAGGCCATTGCCGACGAATACCGCTACCCCAGCCGGCTGGCCGCGGCGGCCGAGGTGGAGCAGGGTTCGCTGTCGCGCTTTCTCACGGGCAAGAGCGGGCTTGGGGCCGAGACCCTGGGCCGGCTGGCGGACAAGCTCGGGGCCAGGATCGTTTTCCCCGGCCAGGGCGGGCCCACCACCCGGGACGTGTGCTGGGTGGACGCCAAGGTTGTTTCGGTGGAGAACGGGGTCAGGCCGGTGGCGGAAAACTATGTGGCCGTGCCCCTGGTGGGCGAGGCCGGGGCCGGGCCGGGCATGATAGGCCAGGAACAGCTCAAGAGCTGGGTATTATTGTATCGTCACCACCATTCAGTACAATTCAGATCCAACCTCCTGGCCGTGGAGCTGGGCGAGGGCCAGGATTCCATGGTGCCCACCCTGCACCCCAAGGACATCGTGCTGGTGGATAGAGACGAGTTCAAACCCCTGGACAACGGCCGGGGCATCTACCTGGTGCGCGAGCCGCAGTGGGACGGCGGGGCCAAGGTCAAGCGGGTCAAGGTGCAGCGCCGCGACAGCCAGGCCATGCTCATCTTCTACTCGGACAACGCCGAGACCAACCCCCCGGAACTCTACGACCTGGAGGCCGACTACGGCGGGGACATCCGCCGGGCCATCATCGGCCGAGCCGTTTGGGCCTGGAGCGATCTGACCCGCAAATAAGCGTTTTGGTTTTCCGCGACCCGCAATTTTTCATACTCCATTGTATGATATTTATCATTCAATCCTTGACTGCTTTTGATTAATCACATATGTATGAGCCGCGTCGCGCGCCAAGGCGGCAAGCGCGGGGAGGTCGGTACCAAAAGGACCGGGCTTCGGCCCCTGGAGCCAATAAAGCGGCCCCAGGCAGGGTGCGGGAAGGCCGCAAACCAGCGGCCGCCGGGCGCGACGCGGGAGGCTCATATGCGGGCGGGCGAACACGCCATATTGGAGCGCGGAGACTGCGGCTGGCACACGGTGGCCAGCTTCAAGGCCTACGGCCCGGACACGGTGGCCGACGAGGCCAGGGAGTATTTGGCCGAGGCCCAGGGCTTCGACGGAGCCCCGGTGTACGGGAAGCACTGGCTCATGGTGGCGGTGCTGCCCGAGGAGGAACTGGGGGGTTAGGCGCGAGGCTCCGCGAAAGACTCAAGATTCAGCTCGTAAAAGCGGCCCGTACGCCGCAATAGGTTCAACCCCAAGAGCTTGTTGAGGTCCCGGCGAGCGGTTTGCTCGCTGACCTTCGCATAAAGGGCTTTAAAGACTGCATCGGAATATAGGGAGGCTAGGCATATCGGCTTTGTCGTTTCCCGCATTATCTGAAGAAGGTTTAATTGCCGTTCATTGATTCGCTTTTCGTTTCTCAGGATAAAGAAATAAGCAGGCAAGGCAATTTTCAAGGCCATGCCTCCCACTTTTGATTTTAATTCACGCACTGCTGAATCCAAATTTTTACAGAAAAATTTAATAAACGGGTTCACGTCAAATGTTCTGCTCTTTTCGCTGTCTCTAAAGGCAATGAAATATCCGTGTATATTTTTGTAATAATAGTTTGAGAGCATTTTAGGCAAAAACCGCAGCCCGCTTGCCGAGAGCATCATGGCCTCCACCAGCCTGGCCGTGCGGCCGTTGCCGTCCTGGAATGGGTGTATCAGGGCCAAATGATAATGAATAATTTGCTAACACAGTTGCAGAATTTTGCAGTGTGTTGCCACGGGTTGAAAAACCAGATATTCCAGCTATTAGTGAGGTGGCCATGGTTGACCCGAGTTGCGTTCCAGGTTAGCATTTTGTTAACTAAAATCGCATCCATGTTAGCAATAGGTTAGCAAAAATGGGCAGAGAAAAAACCAAGTTTACTGGCGTCTACAGACGTGTTTCCGAAACCCGCCGTCACAATGGCAAGTCGGACATCTGCTTCGACATTAACTTCCGCGACTCCACGGGCCGCCTTATCTGGGAGAAGATCGGCTGGGCCAGCGAAGGGTACACCGCTCAAATGGCCACCGACATTCGAGGAGAACGCGTTCGTGCTGATCGCCATACCGGTGTCTTGCCTCAGCGCAAGAAGAAGACCTCCATGACCCTGGCTGACGCCTGGGTCATCTTCAAGGAGAAATGGCTGCCCAACCTGGCCCATCCACGTGATGAGGAAAGCCGGTACACCTGCCACATCGCCCCGCGTTTCGCCTCTTCTCCCCTGGACCGTATCACCCCATTGGCTCTGGAATCCTTCAAGCAGGAATTGCTGGGCAAAGGTTTGGCCCCGGCCAGCACCAGGCTCATCTTGGGAGACATCCGGCGCATCTATCGCAAGCTCATCGCCTGGAACCTCTATTCGGGAAGCGTTCCAACTGACGGCCTCAAGATGCCTCGTGTCGACAACGCACGCATCCGTTACCTGACGCCAGACGAAGCAGAACGGCTGCTGGACGCACTGAAGAAACGTAGCTTGAATTGGTGGCGCATGGCCATGATCAGCATGCATTCCGGCATGCGGATCGGAGAGATTCTGGCTTTGCGTGGGAGTGACATCGACCTTTCGGCCAAGGTCGTCCATGTTCGGGATGCAAAGGCGGGCACGCGCATGGCGCATATGACTGATGCTGTGGCTCCAGTCTTTGAAGAGGTTCTGCCCAGATCCCCGAATGACCTGCTTTTTTGCTCTGGGGAAGGCAAACCTTTGCGTGTCACCGACACCAGCAACACCTTCGCCAAAGTGGTCAAAGCGCTCGGCTTCAACGACGGCCTCACGGATCGTCGGCAGAAAGTAGTGTTCCACAGCCTGCGGCACACCTTCTGTAGCTGGCTGGCTATTCGCGGTGTTCCACTCTACGTCATAGGCGAATTGGTTGGGCACTCCAGTCTGGAGATGACAAAACGGTATTCCCACCTTTGCCCTGACACGCGGCGACAGGCTATAAGCCACGTGGAGGCCATGGCCCAAAGCGGGAAGGCCGCTATGGCTGCTCATTCGTCTTGACTCGCCTGTCCTCAAGATAGGCCTGTAACGACTTCCGCGAGTAGAGGATGCGCCCACCGTCTTTGATGTAGCTCGGCCCGCCGCCACGGCATCGCTTCGTCTTCAGAGTCGCGGCGGAAAGTGAGAACAGTTTCGCCGCTTCGTCTTCTGTCAGAAACTCTTTTCTCTTCAAGGTTTCGATCTCCGCCGCCGGAGCCAGGAGCCTGGAGAGAGTCATCTCCAGGGCTGTGGTGAGCTGATCTTGCTCAAGTTTCATGCCTGCCCCTCCCTGACAATATGCGGGCGAGTCTTCGGGTCAAGTTATTCATTCAAAACCTAGGCACACAAAACCTTGCGTCAGATAAAAACTGTTTTGCCAGAATTTCTTTTTTATTATTACACATACAGAAAGAAATTCTGATGCTTTGTCAGAAATAAAGCCACAAACGGTGGGCTCAAAAATGGATCAAAAATTTTAGTAGGCGCGGACCGCCGCCGAAAATGCCTTTATGGATTCATGCAAAGATAGGGCTGCCGCGCAGAGAGCATCATGTGACGGCTCTGGAGACGACGTTAATCCAGCTACCTTTGCCTCGCAAATCGCGTACATCAGAACGAGTAATTTCTCCGCTTTGGTCTCGAAATCCTGAACGTTGTCCTTCACAAATATCTCCTCTGAATTGGAAGAAGCCGATCAGAAGCGCTCCTCAGACCACACACCATACACCATGAACCGGCCTTTATAGTGGTTGGCTCTTGGTGTTTCCCTTGGCGACGGCATGAAAGTTTACCAAATTTTCTCCGAGAACTTCCACCATTCGTCGGGCGTTGGAATGAGCACGTTTTGCGGCTTCCCCGGATTGGACGACGCTTTGCCTCGTTTGGAGGGACATGCCTGCCGTCGACCTGGGACTCGCCTATGGCCAGACTCGCTTCGCGAACTGGCCCTTACGCCAGCCCCTAGTGACTGCCCATTATCGACAAGCTCTACAACGGATCATTCCATCTTTTCGGATAATTGTTCATAATTGCCTCCGACTGAATTTGCTGTCGGAAATCACTTCGCCTCATACCTGTAAATTATTAGTACGTAAAGAAAGAATTTCTGATTTATTCCGCTCGCGAAGTCAAACCCGACGAGACATTTCTGGTCTGCTCTTCAAAATGCTGGGGACATAGTCTACCGTGGCCTGGACTGGGCCATCCTGTTCAAGACCGCTTGCGACTCGCTGCCCAGGTGACAAAACTTTGTAGCATAAGTGAGCAGAGGGCGAGACACTGATAAGATATAGAATTGAGACGATGATGTCGTCTTTAACTGATAGAAATAGGCTGTAGGCGTTTCAGACAAAGATCAGGCCCATGATAGGCATGAAATTCCAAACTGATCAATGCCAGGGTGCTCATGTTCTTGCTCACGTTCGTATCTATAATCATGCTTATGTTCATGGTTGCCCTCTATGATCCACCACACCCAACACACTTTGCCTAGTCTTGTGCTTTTCCGGTGATGTACACGGCCAGGGCGAAACAGACCAAACCCAACCCGGCCAGGAGCACAAGCCTGTACAAGTCCACGGGCATACCGAGGCTGGCCTGGCGTATGACGTGCGAAGCCTGGGTCAGGGGCAGGATGTTCAGCAGTGTCGAGGCCCAGCCCGGCAGGCTGTTCACGGAAAAAAACGTGCCCCCCAGGAAGGCCATGGGGGTGATGATAAAGTTGGTGAGCATGGCCTGATCCGCATGTGAGCGCACCACCATGGCCAGGGCCACGGCCAGGCTGGCGAAGCAGAAAGCGTTGAGGGCGCAGCCCAGCCAGAATAGCGCACCGACCTGAAAAGCCACCCCGAACAGCCAGCCAATGACGACGATCACCAGCGCAGCCGACAGCCCTCTGGTGATTCCGGTCAACACCTCGCCCAGGACATAGCCGGTCGAGCCAACAGGGGAGGCCTGGAACTCGTCGAACATGCGGAAGTAGAAGCGAGCGGTGTTAATCTCGCTGGCCATGGCGTAGGCCTGCATCATGGAGGTCATGGCCGCCAGCCCAGGCAGGAGAAAGGAGGTGTAGGATATGCCCTCCAGTTGCACGGAGCGCCCGATGGCCTGGCTGAAAGTGACGAAGTACAGGACCGGGGATACCGCCATGCCGGCCAGCAAGCGCAAGCCCCGGCGGCGCATTATGAGCATTTCCCGGTAATAGACGGCCAAGGCTCCCTGGATCATGCCCCAACTCCAGGGTGACGGGTCTGTGCTTGGCCGTGCCCTTGACGCCCGTGAGTCTTGGCGGAAACGGGGCTGGCGGGCGGTATGCCGGATTTTCCGGTCTCCGGCTGGCTCATGGCGTTCAGGTAGGCGTCCTCCAGGGAGGTGCGGCGCACGGTCACGTCCCCGGACTGCGAGGCAGCCTGGCGTATGGCGCTCTCCCGTTCCTGGAAGAAGGATGCGGAGGTTTTCCCGGACAGGTCCACGGCCGCCCAGGCCCCCACGGCGTCAATGAGGTTGCGCGGGGTGTCCATGACGGTGATCTCCCCACCTTTGAGGAAGGCCACCCGGTCGGCCAGGTCCTCTGCCTCCTCGATATAGTGCGTGGTCAGGAACAGGGCCACTCCCGAGGCCTGAAGATCCTTGAGCAAGGCCCAGATGGAGCGGCGTATGTCCGCGTCCAGGCCCACGGTGGGTTCGTCCAGGAACAGGGCGGATGGGCCGTGCATCAGGGCGCGGGCTATCATGACCCGACGTTTCAGCCCCCCGGACAAGGTTTTCACCGGACAACAGACCCGGTCCGCGATGCCCATGCGGGCCAGCAATTCCCCGGACCTTTCCCGGCGTGCGGTGCGGTCCATGCCGAAAAGCCGGCCATGGATGTCCAGATTCTGGGCCACGGTCAGTTCCAAATCCAGACTGATGGTCTGGGCAACGACGCCAACCTGGCGTCTTGCGGCAGGGTCGCGCAACAGGTCCCGGCCGTTTACGAAAGCCTGGCCCAAGCATGGCCGGGTCAGCCCGGTCATGATGCGTATGGTGGTGGTCTTGCCCGCGCCGTTTGGCCCCAGGTATGCGAACAGCTCTCCCGGACTTACGGTGAAGCTTACTCCCTTAAGGGCTGGTTTGCCGGCGTATGATTTCTTGAGGTCTATGGCTGTGATCATCTGGATTGCGAATCCTTTGTTTGCGCATGGCTTGCTGCGATTTGGGTGCCCTATGCGCACTTGGGTTGTATCTCAAACGGCGTTCGCCTTACCCCCATCCTCACCTATGCCGATTCCTTTGCTGTCTGCTTTTGTGTATAGCTTTCAGCTTTCGGCAAGTTGGAACCTGACCTTTAGCTTGGCCCGGCTGGGAACCGCCCGGCCGTCCAGGGTGGCCGGCAGATAAGTGGAGGACTTCACCGCCTCCAAGGCCTCGTCGTCGAAGCCGGAACCGGCCTTCTCCACGATCTCGACGGATTTCAAACGACCGGATTCGTCTATGGTCAACAACATGACCACCACTCCTTCCTTGCCGAACCTCCTGGCCTGTACGGGATACTTGGCTACGACCCGTCTGGCGAAGCGCGGACCGTTTCCGGTTCCGAACTCGCCCTCGTACTGTCCGGAGCCTTTGCCATGCCCCCCTTGTCCCTGAGTAGCTATCCCCGCACCTTTCACCTCCTGCCCGGCTCCGCCCTGGGCGGCAACCTGGGAGTTCGACGCCTGGGAAACCGGCTCTTGCCCTGAATCGACCTCCACAGGCCGAGTCTTTTCCCGGCTCACGCTCGGCTTTGCTTTGGGTTTGATCAAGGTTGCCCGGCCGGCTTCCGGCGCGGGCCTGCTGGCGGTCTGTTCCGCAGCCTGCGGCACGGCCTGGGCCGGATTTTCCGTTTTCCCCGCCGGGCCGCCATCCGGAAGGCCTTCCCCTCCCGGGCTTCCCAACAGCACTTCCTGGAATATCAGCACCCGCTCCACGGTTGGAGACACGGACATCGCCCCGAAGACTACCACCAAGAGAATGAGGCAGGCATGCATGCCGACCGATGATACCAGGGCGCAACTCCATCTCCTCCCTGAGGAAACTGGGCTATGCACAAGGAATTCGAGTCCTATACTAGGACATTCACGGCTTGGCCCTCCGGGGTTTGAATCCAGGCTCGGGACCGAGTATGTTACCTGCTGCGACATCTCGCCCAGTCAATCAACGGATCGGTCATTCAGTAGAATCTCGGCCAGCGCGTTCACCGTGGCCGCCGCCAGGGCTGAGCCTCCCTTACGTCCTTCGATAGATATGTAAGGGATTGCGCTCTGGCGCATGAGCAAATCTTTGGACTGAGCGGCGTTGACGAAACCCACGGGCATGCCCACAATCAGTTTGACGGCCCCGGGATCAGACTCGATCAGTTCCAGAAGCCGCAAAAGCGCCGTGGGGGCGTTCCCAATGGCGAATATGAGCGGTCCCGGCAGGCGAAGAGCCCGATCCATGCCGAGTTTGGCCCTGGTGCAACCAAGCCGCGCGGCGTCTTCAACCACGCCCTGGTCCGTCATGAAGCAGCGCGCTCCGAATCCCAGAGCTCCACGCCGCCAGGCCGAGATGCCCTCAAGGGCCATGCGGGTGTCCGTCGCCACCGTGGCTCCGGCCCGCAGGGCCTCAAGACCCGCCTCCACCGCGCGTGGATGGAAGCGGATATGTTCCAGAAGTTCGTAATCCGCGCTGGTGTGCAGAAGCCTGCGCGCCACCTGCCACTGCGCCCCGGAGAATGGGCGAGGCTCGGCGATTTCCGAGTCGATAATGGCGAAACTTTCCCGTTCGATGCCCTTGGGATCGTCGATCTGGCTGATTAGCGTCATGGCCTGCATCCTTATCTTAGTTATCCAGTTGGTTTGAGTCGGCGCATGGCATCGGCCAAATGGTCTAGCCAGATTCGCGCGAACGGAGCATGGGCTGCGGTGCCGCTGATGGTCACGGAGACTTCGAAACCCAATTGGCCAAGCCGCGATTTCCACGATTCAACGCCCGACCCGGCCAAATCCTTATGCACGTGATGACCGGCCACGCTCATGAAGGGTACGATGCGCACCCTCCTGGCTCCCTGCTCCCGCAGGGAAACGATGGATTCCTCCAGGCCCGGCCGCCCGGTTAGCAGACTGACGGTGGTCCAGGGACGAAGGCGTCTTGCCAGGCGTTCAAGATCCAGGTACCGGGCTTGTGCTGGATGAAGCGTGCCATGGCCCACCAGGAGCACGGCTTCGTCCTGGACCAGGTCCCCGGGAAGGTAGCTGGCCAGAGCCTGACAGGCCGCTTCCACGTCTTGCGCCGTATTGAGCAACGAGGCTCCCATTTGCACGTCAATAAAGCCCTTGCGCGAATGGATGAACGAAAGGGCCTGGGCGCGCAGGAATTCGTACTCCATGCCTGGCACCGTGTGCAAAGACTGCACAACGGCCAAGGACGCACCCATGTCGCGTAGGTCGGATAGGGCCTGGGCCGGGCAAGGAGCGGCAAGCCTTTTGCGCTTGAGATGACGTCTGACCGTGAGCGAGGTGTAGGCCAACGCCACAGTCGCCTCGGGATAGACGGTCCGTACAGCCTCCACCAGGGTCTCCAGACCGGCCCGAGCTCCATCCGTGGTGGCTCCGAAAGCCGCCAGAACGATGCCCACACGGCCGTGATTCTCATGCATTTTCAAGCCCATCCTCCGACTCCTGATTGAAGGGCCTAAGTTGTCCTTGAATATACAGTGGACGTTTTGCTTAAGCCCGGCAGGTCCTCTGGATTTCGCGCCACGTCTTGCAGGGGCTGGCGGCGTATCCTGTGAGGCAGGACAAAACGCGCCGCTTCCTCCACATCCATTGTTTCGGCCTCCAAGCCGCCACGCCAGGCCGCCAGGGTCTTGGCCGCCTTGAGTATGCCCACGTCGGCCCGGTGGCCGTCCACGCCCACGTCCAGGACATAACGGGCGATGACGAACAGCAGATCCTTCGGGGCCGTCACTTGGGGATAGAGGGCCATGGCCCTGGCGATCTTCTCCGCCAGTTCCGTGGACATGGGCCGGTAATGGTCGCAAAATCCCTGGGGGTCCTCATCAAAGGCCAGGCGGCGCTCCATGATCTCCACCCGGCGGTCCGCCTGGCGTTCGCCCTCCACACTGACGCACAGGCCGAAGCGGTCGAGCAGTTGGGGCCTGAGTTCGCCTTCCTCCGGGTTCATGGTGCCCACCAGGGTGAACCGGGCCGGGTGTGAGAAGGATATGCCCTCACGCTCCACATAGTTAACGCCCATGGCCGCCGAATCCAGGAGCAGGTCCACGACGTGGTCCTCCAGGAGATTTACCTCGTCCACATAAAGGATGCCCCGGTGAGCCCCGGCCAGTATCCCAGGCTCGTAGCGGATGTCCCCATGACGCAGGGCTCGCTCCATATCGAGCGATCCCACCACCCGGTCCTCTGTGGCCCCTATCGGCAGCTCCACCACCCGGACCTTGCGCCTGTGCGTTTCCGGAACCCGCCCGGCCAGCACGCCCTGCTTGCAGGTTTCGCGGGAACATCCCCGGCAAGCCTCGCCGATCTCCTCCAGGGCCAGTTGGAACGGGCAGTCGCGCACCGTTTCGATGAGCGGCAGTATGTCGGCCAGCCCGCGCACGGCCGTGGACTTGGCCGAGCCCTTCTCCCCCCTGATGAGGATGCCGGAAATGGAAGGGTTGACGATGGTCAGGACCAGGCCGGTCTTCATGCGCTCCTGGCCGACCACGGCCGCGAAAGGATAGGTTGGCTTGGCAATGCTCATTGATTATAATCCTTTGAGAATGTTGACAATATTGTCGGCGCGCAGTTCATCTAGGCTAAAGCTCTGCCCGCCCAGGGCCACGGCCAGGGGTTCAGCCATGCGGAAGCGGACCGCTCCCGGTTCCTCGGTGTCGATGACGATCCAGCGGATGCGCCTGTCCTGGCCCAAGCGGCCGGCCATACCCAGGGCCTCGGCCATGGGATCGCTCCCCGGCTTGATCGCCCTGGTGGCCTTGCCGTCGGTTATGAGCACGGCCAGGGGGCGCAGCGACGGCTCGCGGCGCAACTCGTTCTGGAGGAGTTCAAAGGCCGACAGCAGGGCCGAACCCAGGGGGGTGCGCCCGCCCACGGGCAGTTCGGCCAGCAGCCTGGAGGCCGTCTCGACCGATGATGTCGGCGGCAAGGCCAGGCTGGCCTTGTCGCGGCGAAAGGTCAGCATGGCCACCCGGTCGCGCTTGCGGTAGGCGTCGAGCAGCAGCGAGAGCACGGCCCCCTTTGAGGCCGCCATCCGGCCGCGCGCCCCCATGGAGCCGCTGGCGTCCACCAGAAAGACGATCAAGCCCCCCACGCGCTTGCGCCGGATGTTTCGCCGCCAATCCTGGGACCGAACATCCACGGCCAGGCCGCCATCCCCGCCAGGCCGTTTTCGCCGGATGGCCGCCGCGCGCAAGGTGGCCCCCAGGTTCAGATCCTGGCAGTTAGCGCCGGCCCTAAACCCCACTACGCGGCCATGCACTTCTTCGGTGCGGGTGTTCAACCGCCTGCCGGAACCCTTGCGAACCACGCGGTCCTTATCCGGGCTGAGATGTTTGACGTTGAACACCGCCCCCGCCTCTTGCACCCGATCCTCGTCCGGGTTCTCGGCCGACTCACGGCCCGAAGGAATATCGGCCTTCCCGTCGTCCCGGGATGGCTGGTCCCCGGGCTCCTGGTTTCGAGGTCCACGGGGCTGGGGCGCTTGGCCCTGTTGATCCTCGGGTCGGTTGGATTCACCGTCTCCCCTGTCTTCGTCCTTGCTGTCCCGGCCTGGGTCTTCATTTTCCATGCGGTCGTGGTTTCGCTCTCCGCGCTCCGGGGGAACAGCTTCGCGCCTGCGGTGCGCCAACACCATCTCGGCCACGGCCAGCACGTCCCGGTTCCCGGCCAGAGTGCGCCCATCCAGAGCGCAATGAGCCAGGGCGGCCCGGGCCAGGGTCAGTTCGGCCCGATGACCGGCCGCCCGGCTCTCGGCGGCCAGTTCCACTATGAAGTCCTGAGCGCCTGGTCCGAGACGGACCTGGCGGACAAGACGACCGGCCCGCTCCAAGCGGCCGGACAGCTCTATCTGGGCGGCCCGGAACTGTTCGGCAAACGCTTCCGGAGATTTTTCGAAACGCTCTCGGCGCTCCATGATCTCCACGCGAGTTGCGGGGTCGCTCTCGGCAGCGACATCCACGCACAGTCCGAAACGGTCCAACAGTTGGGGACGCAGCGCCCCTTCCTCGGGGTTCATGGTGCCCACCAGGCAGAAACTGGCCTGATGGCGAAAAGACAGCCCCTCGCGTTCAAGGAGGTTTTCTCCGGAAGCGGCCGAGTCCAGCACTACATCCACAAGATGATCGCCAAGCAGATTGACCTCGTCCACGTAAAGTATGCCCCTGTTGGCCTTGGCCAGAAGCCCAGGGAGGGGAACGAGCCTACCGAAGTTCAGGGCCTGGGCTAGGTCCAGGCTGCCGCAGACCATGTCCGGCGTGGCCCCAAGGGGCAGGGTGACCATGCGCACGGGCCGGCTGACCACCTCCAGTTCACAGGCGTTTTCCCGGCAACGGGGACACCACAGCCCGGGTCTGGCGGGATCGCAAGCGTATTCGCAACCGGCGAAACAGGTTATTACCGGCAGGACGGCGGCCAAGGCCCGCACCGCCGTGGACTTGCCGGCCCCCTTCTCCCCTCGTAGGAGCACCCCACCGATTTCCGGGCATACGGCTGAAAGCAGCAGGGCCAGCTTGAGCTGTTTCTGACCGACCAAAGCCGAAAAAGGGTAGATGCGCGATCGGGAAAGTCTTTGCCCACGCAGCCGGTTATCGCTCATGACCGCCCCAGGTCCGAGGCTTCCTCGATGTCGCCCTCGACATCCAGGAACACTTCTCGCAGCCGGTCGCGCATGTCTTCGGAGGCGTTCCACATGCCGCGTTCGATGGTTTCCAGGAGTTTGTCCGTGATGTTTCGCAGGGCCTGGGGATTGACCCGTTTGAGCCAGTCCCGCATGGCCGGGTCCAGGGCGTAGGCCTGGGCCAGGCGGTTGTACATCCAGTCCTCCATCACTGCGGCGGTGGCGTCCCAACCGATGACCACGTCCATGACCTTGGAAATGTCTCCGGCCCCTTTGTAACCATGTCGTTTCAGGCCTTCGAGCCACTTGGGGTTGAGCAGACGGGCGCGCAGCACGTGCTTGGCCTCCTCTCCGGTGCTGCGCATGACCACCTGCCTGGGGTCGGAACTGTCGCCGGAGTACGAGGCCGGGTCCGTCCCGCGCACTTCTCCGGCAGCTGCTATGAGCCCCCCGAAGTAATTGTAGAAATCCACGCAGCTCATCATGTCGTATTCCCGGGAGTCCTCGTTTTTCACCGTGGCCTCCATGCGGGAGAGCACCCTCCTGAAGGCCTCCGGGTCCGGCTCTCCGGCCAGGCCCTTGCCGTAGGGATGGGCGCTGTAGCGGATGTAGATTTCCGCTAGGTCTTTGCGGGTTTTCCAGGCCTTGGATTCCACCAACTCGGCCACCCCGGCCCCGTAGGTCCCCGGCGGACAGCCGAAAATGCGCTGCGTGGCCTGCCTCCAGGCCTGTTCGGCGGATAGCCCCCCGGACTCCAGTTTTTCGATGTCGTCAACAACATGCCCGCGCACGAAATTATCCTGGGCGGGTTCGCGTAGGGCGGCCACCATAGCCACGGCCTCGTCCAGCAATTCCACCAGATTTGGGAATGCGTCCCGAAAAAACCCGGAGATGCGCGGGGATACGTCGATACGCGGTCGGCCAAGGGCTTCCCGGGGGATGATCTCCAGTCCGGTCACCAGGCCGTCCTGACGCCACACCGGGCGCACCCCCAGGAGATAAAGGATCTCCGCCATGTCATCGCCCTTGGAGCGCATGGTGGAGCCGCCCCAGACTATAATGCCCACCGTGGCCGGGTATTTCCCCGTATCCTTGAGATGGCGCGTGAGCAGGGCCTCGGCCAGGGCCTTGCCCACCTCCCAGGCGGCCGGAGAGGGGATGGTCCGGGGGTCAAGGGAGTAAAAATTCCGTCCCGTGGGCAGGATGTCGGCCTGGCCGCGCGAGGGAGCCCCGGACGGCCCGGGCCTGACGAACCGTCCGGAAAGGGCGGCGAGCACGGCGTCCTGTTCCCGCACGGCCAGCCCCACGTGGGGCGCGAGAGTGGCGGCCACATAGGTCAAAACCTCCTCCACCCGGGGATGCTCATGGCCCATCCGCCGGCGCGCCGCCTCGGCCACGCCCGCCGGATCGAAACCAGTGTCGGCCAGATCCCGGATCAAGGCTTCGGCCTGGGCATGAGCCCTGGCGATCACCTGCCCGGAACGCTCTCCACCTTCTCCTCCGACGAGCTTTCCCCTATCGGCCAGCAGGGCCTGGGGATCGAACCCCCAGGCGGACAGAATCTCATCGCGCAGGGAGGGAACCTCACTGTTGGGCAGCCTGGTCATCTGGGCCAACAGGGTGACCAGCCTTTCGCCTTCCGGAGGCTGGCCCAGCACGTGCAGACCGTCGGCGATCATGGTGTCCGCCAGAACCGAAAGATAGGCGTGCAGGCGCTCCACGAAGCCCTCCACGTCCGCCAGGGCCTGGTCCCTGGTTATGGACAGGTCGTGATGCAGGTCGGCGCGCTCCACGGCCTCCCACAATTGTCCGGCCAGCAGGGGCAGTTTGCCCGGGTCCTGGCGGGAGGCCTCGGCGTATCCGGCCAGGACGGTCTCCACCCCGGTCAAATGTTCGTAAAGGTCGGCGTTGGCGAAACAGGGGGTCAAGTGGTCCACAATGCAGCAGTAGGACCGCCTTTTTGCCTGGGTGCCCTCGCTGGGGTCGTTTATTATGTACGGATAAATGTTCGGCAGGTCCTGGATGGCCAAATCCGGATAGCAGGACCGGGAAAGCCCCAGGGACTTGCCCGGCAGCCATTCCAGGGAGCCATGCTTGCCCACGTGGATCACGGCGTCGGCCTGGAACACGTCGCGGATGTAGCGGTAGTGCGCCAGGTAGTGGTGCGGCGGGGGCAGCAATAAATCATGGTACAGGGCCTCTATCTTTTCCAGCCTGCCCCGGGGAGGCTGCACGGACACGAATACGTTGCCGTCGTGAAAGCCCGGGAAGTACAGGTGGTCCCGGTAGACGAAAAGCTCTCCGGGGGCTTCCCCCCAGCTTTCGGCCATGTTTTTCCGCACATCTTCCGGCAAGGCCTCGTTCCAGGCCTGGAAGCGCTCCCGGCCGGCCGAGGCCCGGGCGCGCAGAGGCAGTTCCTCGGGCACGAGCCAGCGCCGATCGCAGGTCAGGCCGGCCCGGACCTCCCCGGCCAATTCGTCTCCGCTTTCGAAGAGCCGGTCCACGCGGTATCCTTCGTCTTTCATTCGGGCCAGGAGCAGGCGAACGCTCTCGAAACTGTCCAGTCCCACCGCGCAGCCGATGCGGTCGTCGCGGGGGGGGTAGTTGTGGAATATGAAGGCCACCCGCTTCTCGGAATTGTCCTTGCGCCTGAGCGCGGCCCACTTGAGGGCCAGGGAGACAAGGGCCTCCACCCTGTCCAGGATGGGAACCAGGCGCGGGACCAGACCGCCGGTGAGCGGATCGATGGTGTCCTCCTCCCTGGTGGCTCCGGGCAAAGTGATGAGCATGCCGTCGAATTCCGGCTGGGCAGCCTGGAAGGTCACGTCCATGGTGGAAAGCCCCTGGAGGCTTTGGCTCCAGACCTCATATGGGTTGGTGCTGGTAAGAACCTGTAGGCAGGGCACGTCCAGGCCGGGCAGCACCTCCTTGTAGGCCGGCTCGACCAAGGACATGGACATGGACATGGCGTTTATCAGCACATCCACGCGCGGCTTTCCCTCCTTGAGGAAAAAATCCCGGGCCACCGCGTCGACACCCCGGTTGCCCAGGGACTCATCCTTGAAACGCATGCTGAATACGGGCAGGACATTGGCTCCCCGGGCCTCCACCGCCCGGATGACGGCGTCCGTCAGGCCAAGATTGCCGTTTTGCCAGTAGGTGTGGAAAAACCACAGGCCCACGGTGGGCTTGGCCGGGTCGCATCCGACCCGCAGGTATTCCTCCACGCCGCGAAAAACCCCGAGGTCTGGATGATAGACACCCTCCAGGCCGGCGGACCAGGGGGCCGGGACCTCCCCGGCCGGGCGGCCGAGCAGGGACATCAGGCGCAGCAGAGCTCCCTGGAGATTGTGAGGACCGCCCAACTGGAAATATCGGCACAACTCCGCCCAGGTCCCGTCGTCCATTCCGTCCGCATGGTCCCTGGCCGCCAGCAGGGCCTCCTCGTCGCCTCCGGCGGGCTGCACGTGCAGACGCGGGACGCGCCCTCCTTCCACCCGGATGGCGTCGAACCGGGAAACCAGGGGGTCGAAGGCCGGACACGAATCCTTGCCCCCGTGCAGCACCAGGATCACCGCGTCCGCCTTGGCGGCCATATCCACGAAACCCTCAACCTGGGTGTTGTCGAAGAGCTGGGTCTTGGTTCTGGCCGTGACTTGCAGGGGGACGTCGCGGGAGCGAAGGCTTTCCACCGCCCGGCTTAGGGAGGCGAGGTCGTGGCCCGTGGCGCTGTAGTAGCAGACTTTCAGGCTATGCATTTCGCTTCTTGCTCCAGTATGTTCCGGGCCAGAGCCCTATAGAGATGACAAACCGTCCGATCGGCCTCGGAGGCGTTGACCTTCAGCCGCGAAGGGCACTCGCCCGGACAGCGTCCCTCAAGGGGGCATCCCCCGCAGTGGCCGTTCAGGCGCACGCCCCGGTAGGCGTTTCGAAGGGTATCCCAATCCACGGCATCCAACTTGCCAGCGGCCAGGGAGGCATCGCCCACGGACTGGGAACAGGGATAGAGCCGGCCGCTGGGGTGCACGGCCAGACTTTGTCCCAAACCGGCATGACAGAAACTGGCGGCTGGCGAACACCCGCGCAGGGCCTTGGCCACGGCCTGGTATTCGCGCCAGACCAGGGGCGCGTGACGTCTGGCGTTCACCCGGTCGAACAATTCAACAAGGCCTAGCACCGCACGGTTTAGACTGTCGGCGGTGATTGTTTCGGATGGCAATTCGGCTCCGCGTCCCTTGCGGACCAGCAGGTCCAGACCCAGCCCCCTGGCGTTGGGATAGGCCGCCAGACACAGGGCCAACTCGCCCAGATGACCCACGTTGGCCTGGCTGAGCACGGCTGTCGCCCGAAAATCCACTCTAGCCCGGGCCAGAAGGTCAAGCCCCCGGAAGGTAGCCCCGGCCCCACCCCTCAAGGATTCCTGGATCTCCGGCGGTCCGTCCAGGCTCACGCCCACACTCGCGGAATACTTGGAAAACAGGGCGACAAGGGTCTTGTCGAGCAAGGTGGCGTTGGTCTGCACGGCCAGGGTGGCCGCATATCCCCGCTCGCGCACGGTCCTGGCCGCGTATTCCAGCAGTTCCGGCTCCAGGGTCGGTTCCCCGCCGGCAAGCTGCACATGAAAAGATCTTCCCGAACTTGCAGCCAGTTCCAAGGCGGCGCTGATCACCTCGCGCCCCATGACCGCAGGCGGTTCATCCGGGCGGTAACAATAGGCACAGCGCAGGTTGCAAGCTGTGGTCAGCCACAGGACCAGATAACGCACCACCCCGGGATGGCCGTTTCCATTAGCCATCGAAGAACTCCCCTGGGGAGCGCATGCAGGCCAGAAGGACCTCCAGACTGGGAAACGAACCGCTGCGGCCCCGGATGCGCCAGGGCAGGCCCGGTTCGGCCGGGGCCTCCACCACGGTCCGGGCCGGTCCCTGGTCCCGCACGTTGAAGCCGCAACGGGTCAGAGCCTTCTCGGTCCACACCTTGCAAAGCCCCTCCCCGGATACGGTAACGCCGTTTTTCCCGGGCCTGTCCAGGCGAAAAGACCCCGAAAGGCTGTCGAACTCGGCGAGAGGGGTCTTGAATATCCGTTCCACGGAGCCATCCAGCACCATGTCCTCGGGAGCGCCCTGAGTGAGCGATCCGCCCGGAGCGAGCAGCCAGAGCCTGTCCGCGCAACGTAGGGCCAGGTCCAGATCGTGGGTGGATAGAAGCACGGCCCGGCCAGATTCATGGGCCAGGTCCCGCAGCAGACTCATGAGTTCCACCCGCCTGGGCAGATCAAGGAAGGCCGTGGGTTCGTCCAGGAGCATTATTCGGGGTTCCTGAGCCAAGGCCCGGGCGATCATGACCTTCTGGCGTTCTCCGTCGCTCAGTTCGCGCATGGGCCGCCTGGCCAGGCTGGCGACTCCAACGTCGGCCATGGCCCGCGCCACGGCTTTTTTGTCGTCCAGTCCCAGGCGTCCGGTCCAGTCGGTATATGGGTAACGGCCCATGGCCACCAGATCGGCCACGGACATCATGCCCACGGCCGGTCGCTGGGTGAAAACCATGCTCAGGCGTTTGGCCGTCTCCCTGGGACTCAAACAAGACATAAGGACCCCTTCGAGGCGGACCTCGCCGGTCAGGGGCGGCAGCAGGCCGCACAAGGTGCGCAACAGAGTGGACTTCCCGGACCCGTTGGGTCCAAGCAGGCAGATGAAGTCTCCCGGGTTGAGATCGACCTCGATGCCCTTGGCCACATGCCGGTCCGGATGTCTGGGCCGCTCGTAACCCACGTCGAGTTTACTGGCCTGCATGAGGGGATATGGATTCATACGCCCGCCTCCATGACCTGGCGCCGCTTCATGATGACCCAGACCACCACGGGCGCGCCGATAAGGGCCGTGACCGAATTGAGCGGCAGAAGGCTTTTGGCCCCGGGCAACTGGGCCAGCATATCGGCGCTCAAAGCCAGGACGGCCCCAATGAGGATCACGGCCGGAGTCAGGAACCTGTGATCCGAGGTTCTCAGGAGCATGCGCCCCAGGTGCGGCACGGCTATGCCCAGGAAACTGACCGGCCCGCAGTAGGCCGTGACCACTCCGGCCAGGAGGGAGGCCCCAAATATGATAAGGAACCTGGCCCGGCGCACGTCGACACCCAGGCTGCTGGCGTAGTCCTCACCCAGGAGCATGGCGTTCAAGACCTTGGTCATGGCCGCGCACAGCCCCAACCCGCACAGTATCGCCGGAGCGAAAACTCCCAGTTGCCTCCAGGTCACCTGGCCGAAGGAGCCGAAGGTCCAGGCCACGTAGGCCTGCAATTGATGCTCCAAGGCGAACTGGACCAGGATATTCACCACGGCGGAGCTAAGGTAGCCTATCATTATGCCGATGATGAGCAGGGTCAGGCTGTTTTCCACCCGCCTGGCCACCGCCAGGACCACGGCCATGGCCCCAAGGGCTCCCAGTGTGGCCGCCAGGATCATGGAGGCGTTGCCCAGGAACCCGGCCTTTTCCGCCAGGGCCGTCCAGCCAAGGCCGCCAGCGCTCAAGACCACCACGGCCACTCCCAGGTGGGCTCCGGAGCTTATGCCCAGGACGTAAGGATCGGCCAGGGGATTGCGAAACAAGGTCTGCATTTTGAGCCCGGCCATGCCCAGGGCCGATCCGGCCAGGACCGCCGTCAGAGCCCGGGGCAGGCGGTAGAGCAGCACTATACGCCGCCAAGACGCGTCCACGTCCACCGATCCGGTCAAGATGGAAACCACGTCCCCCAAGGGTATGTGTACCGAACCCAGAGCCAATTCCAGGGCGAACACCAGGAACAAAACCATTGGCAGACAAATCCACAAGATTCGCCGCTGTTTCCCATGGTGGTGAATCCCCGCATGGGCCGAAACAGTCACGCTTACGTCTCCGATCATCTGGCTACCTCGTCCGCCCGCGCCGGAAGCCGGTGGAACCAGACGTTTTCCCGTCCGGGCAGCAGCTCCGGATGGATTACGCCCATGATGTCGGCCAGCAGTTCGTCCGGCCTGGAGGAGGACTCCTCCCAGAACTGGTTTTCGCCGTTGCGGTCCACCCGCAGGTCGTTGTTGAACACCAGACCCTGCTGGAAGCAGGGCCACATGGTGAGGCGTTCGTCTCTCGCGGCCAGTTCCTCCAAGGACCGCACCGCCCCCACCTGCACCCAAATTTCGGCCTGGGCGGCCTTATCCACGACCGCCTCCAGGCCAAGTGGAATGCTGCCCCGGGAATCGTCCTCTTTCCAGAGATAATCCCCCCCGGCATCGGCCAGCAGCCCGGCCATGAAGCTGGCTCCGCCCGGGACATGGAACAGTCCCCGGTAGGGCGTGCCGGACAACACCTTGGGCCGACGATCAAGATTGCGGGCCTTGACGGCAATGTCCCGGTAACGGGCCACCATGTCCGCGAACAGGGCCTCGGCCCGATCCTCCTTGTCGAATAAGGCGGCCAGGAACTTTATCCATTCCGCCCGGCCCAGGGCCGAGGACTCCATGAAGCTGCCCTCCACCAGGGTGGGGAACCCGGCCTCCCTGAGTTTGTCGTGCACGTCGGTCTCGGGATTGCCGCCGGCCTGGACCAACACGGCCTCCGGCCGGCAGAGTTCCAGGCGCTCCATGTTCATGGCGATCATGGAACCGCCTCCGGCGGACACGTCGGACACCAATCCCTGGGCGATCCTGGCCGCGACGGCCGGGGTGTGCACCCGGGCCAGGCCGGTGAAGCCGACCAGGGGCTCCTCCCCTAGTAGGGCCAGCATGGGCACAAAAGAGATGGAGGTCATAACTATGCGCCGCACCGGGACCTCCAGCACCGTCACCCCTGGCCCGTGTGGCGCGTCCTCTGGGGGCTTGGTTCCCCTGGGCACGAGCACACAGGTGAAACTGACCCGGGCGTCGCGCCAGGGGGAAAGCACCCGCAGCACCTTGCAACCCTGGGTGTATTCCAGGGTGAAACATTTGGCGTAAAGCAGTCGGGCCTGACCCGCCACCGCCGCTCCGGCCACGGACAGTCCCAGGACCACGGCCAGGGGCGCGGCAACCATGCGCAACACAACAAAAGCGCGAGGAGCGATTATTGGCACGGCTTTCTTCCTTGCCCCTAGAATCTGCATCATCAGCTCGGCCATGCCCAGGGCCGATCCGGCCAGGATCGCGGCAGAGCCCGAGGCAGGCGATAGAGCAGCACTATGCGCCGCCAGGACGCATCCGCGTCCGCCGATCCGGACAGTATGTAAACCACATCCCCCAAGGGTATGCGCACCGAACCCAGGCCCAGTCCCAGGGCGAACACCAGGAACAAAGAGATGGCCAGCCATATCCACAGGAAGAGCCGCAGTCTCTGGTGGTGGCTATCAACCGCATGCACGGAGGCCGTAATGCTTGTCTCTGCGTTCATCTGGCCCCCGCGTCGGCCCTTGCCGGCAGCCGGCGGAACCAGATGCTTTCCCTCCCCGGCAATAGTTCCGGGTGGATCACGCCCATGATGTCGGCCAGCAGTTCGTCCGGCCTGGAGGCGGACTCCTCCCAAAACCGATCGAAGCCGTTGATGTCCAGGCGCATGTCGTTGTTGAACACCTTCCCTTGCTGGAAGCAGGGCAGCGCCGTGAAGCGCTCGTCCAACGCGGCCAGTTCCTCCAGGGACCGGACCGTCCACGGTTGCAGCCAAATCTCGGCCTGGGAGGCCCGGGCCGTGACCGCCTCCAGGCCAAGGGGCAAGCTGCCCCGGGAATCGTCATCGCTCCAGAGATAATCACCACCGGCGTCGGCGGTGAGCCCGGCCATGTAGCTAATCCCGGCCGGGACATAGAAAACCCCCCGATAGGGCGTGCCAATCAACACCTTGGGCCGGTGCGCCAGTCCACGGGCCTTGGCGGCCACGCCCTGGTAGCGGGAGGCCATGCCTGCGAACAGGGCCTCGGCCTGATCCTCCTTGTCGAACAAGGCGGCCAGGTACTTGATCCACTCCGCCCGGCCCAGGGCCGAGGACTCCATGAAGCTGGCCTCCACCAAGGTGGGGAACCCGGCCTCCATGAGCTTGTCGTGCATGTCGGACTGGGGATTGCCGTTAGCGTGGACCACCACGGCCTCTGGTTGGCTTAGCTCCAGGCGTTCCAGGTTGATGGCCCCGAGAGAAACGCCGCCGGCGGACACCTCGGTCACCTGCCCCCGGTCGATCCTGGCCGCTATGGCTGGAGTATGCACTCGGGGCAGGCCGGTGAAGCCGACCAGGGCCTTCTCCTCCCCCAGCAGGGCCAGCATGGGCACTAAGGTGATGGAGTTCAGGACCATGCGCCGCACCGGAATCTCCAGCACCGTCACTCCCTGTCCCTTGGGCGCGTCGGCCGGGGGCTTGGTTCCCCTGGGCACGAGCACACAGGTGAAGCTGACCCGGGCGTCGCGCCAGGGGGAAAGCACCCGCAGCACCTTGCAACCATGCAGGTATTCCAGGGTGAAGCACTGGGCGTAAACAAGCCGCGCCTGGCCGGCCCAAGCCGCACTGGACAAGCACAGGCCCAAGGCCAGGGCCGCGGCCCAGATACACAATGCCGCGTGGGAGCGAGTTACGTTTATGCGCACGGCCTTGTTCCTTGCGCCTAGAACTTGAACTTGACTTCCAACAGGCCTGTGGTTGGCTGCCCGGCGTAATAGCGAAAGTAGCGCTGGTTGAAGAGGTTCGTGACACTAAAGATGACGTCCATGTTCTTGGTGGCCGAATAGGTCAGCTTGGAGTCCCATACCCAGCACGAACTGTAGGAGCCGTAGGAGTTGAACACGTTGTCGTTCTGATAGCCGGAATAGATTTGCCCGGCGTAGTTGCCCATGAAGCTCAGCTTGAACATGCGCCACTTGAAGTCCACTCCGAGGTTGGCCTCATAGGCCGGTATGGTGGGCAGTTTGTGGCCCACGTACTGCGGGTAGAGATTGAACTTGGTTATTTTCGAGTCGTTCAAGGTCAGATTGCCCCACAGGTTCACCCAGTCCCAGGGCTTGATCGAGCCTTGAAGCTCCAGGCCGTTGACGGCCACCTGTCCCACGTTCTGCTGCTGCGTCACCGAGGAACTGCCGCCTACCGACACCGTGTCGATATAGTTGTTGAAATCGGTGTGAAAGGCGGTGGCTCCCAGCTTGATCTTCTTGTCCCAGAGGTACTGGTTCCCTCCCAACTCGTAGGTCCACATGGTTTCCGGCTTCAAGTTGGAATTGGGAAGCGTGGTGATGCCGAACGAGGTCAAAGCCCGTAGCTGCTCATATAGATTTGGGGCACGGAAGCCCCTGGATATCTGGCCCTTCAGGGTGGTGTCGTCCCAGGGCGACCAGACCAGGGCCACCCGTGGGGACAGCGAGGAATCCTGATGGGGGTTTATGGATTGGATGGCCCCCTCGTTGCCCGAGGCTCCGTCGTAGGAAGTCCAGAAGTCGAAGCGCAGGCCCGTGTAGAGAGTCAAGTAGGGCAGGAGCTTCCACTCGTCCTCCACGAAGGCCGCCCAGGTGTTGGCCTGGCCCCTGGTACGGTCAATGGTGTTTGTCGTGGTGCTGATATCCTCGTAATTGGTCATGTTCTTGTCGTAGAGGTCAATCCGGTCGTTGCGGAAGGTTCCCCCCAAGGTCAGGTTGTTTGTTTCGAATATCGGGTAGGTGCCCTGGAGGTCGAAATACCAGGAGGAGCGGACATTGAACGTATACATGCCCGGGGCCGCGTCGTAGCCCAGCAGCGAGGTCGACGTGGGCGATGTGTTCCATTGGTAGTTCTGGAAGTAGGCGGCTTTGGCCTTGAAATTCAGCTTTTCAAACATCTCGTCGTAGGACAAACGGTACTGGTAGTCGTGGAACTGGCCCGGCCCGGTGACGAAATTACCGGGCACGATGGCCCCGGCGGTGTACCCGGGCAGGGCCTGGGGCGTGCCGTTCAGGGCTCCGCCCACATAGCTGTTGGGCCTGCCGTAGTCGTAGGACTGCGTGCCGAACAGGACGTCGAAGCGCAGCCGGCCGGTGTCGGTCAGGTCCCAGGCGGCCAGGCCGTTGGCCACGATACGTTGTCCCATGGTGTTGCCGGAATCGCCCACCACCCAGGAGGCCGTACCCGTGGAGGATTGCGTGGGATAGCCGCCGACCAGGTTGCCGGAACCCTTGGTGGTGGCCGACTTGACCACCATGTTGCCCGGGTAGCCGGTGTTGTATTCGCTCTCGAACCCGCCGAACACGCTCACCTTGTCGCCCAGCCTGGTCCCGGCGTTCACTCCCGTGCGGTAGTCGTAGTACTGGGTCTTGGTGTCCGGGGTATTGCTCCAGCCCGTGCCGATGCCGGCCCGGGCCATGGCCTCGGTTTTCATGGGCACGCGCAGGATGATGTTTATCACCCCGCCCATGGCGTTGCCGCCGTACAGGGCCGAGCCAGGCCCCCGGATGACCTCGATTCGCTCTATGGAATCCGTGGGGATGTCTCCCCAGATGGTGGTGTTGGAATAGCCGTCCTGGAACGGGATGCCGTCCACCAGGACCAGGGTGCGCTTCTGCCCGGCCAGGCCGCGCATGCTCACCGAGGCCGAGACGTCCTGGATGCCCCGGGTTCTGGAGGTGTAAATCCCGGCCTCGTTCTTGAGGGCGTCGTCCACGGTGCGGATGTTCTTCTTCTCCATGTCCTGGCGGGTGATGACCGTGACCGAGGCCGGGGCCTTGTCCGCCTCCACCTCGGTGCGAGTGGCCGTTACCACCATGTCTTCCATCTTGTGTTCGGCTTTATGCGCCGCCTTGCCTACTTCGTTGGCTGGTTTATCGTCCTGGGCCAGGGCCGGACCGCATAGCCAAAAGGCCAGGGCAACGATCAGTATGGTGCGGGACAAGCCCGCCGCCAAAAACCTCTGGGAAAATGTGCTTGATGGGAAACGGACGAAAGAAACGTGACTGCGCATGGCGTCATCCTCCTCGGGATTATTCGAGGCGACCTTGGAGGAAACGACGCAAGCTAAAAAATGAAAAACCGGCCCGCTGGAATGCGCGCCGGCTTTGCGGGCCTACGTTACCTCGCAAGGCCGACATCGACGTGCAGGCAGGTCTTCTGGCTCCCGGATCAACCTACTCCCCGCGCCTTCCCACCTAATGAAAGGCAGTGGCATGGTCGGGTTTCGTCCCCGGTTACAGCGGCGGGACCGCTCCGGATTCGCACCGGATTCCCTATTGAGCCCTGTTGGGCACCTGTACCGGGCGTACCTATGTCACAAAGACTTGACGTGTCAACAACTTGATATTCATAAAGTCTGTCAGATGCCTGATTCGCCAAGGACGGGTTGTTCACGACAAAACTGGGTCATCAGTTGATTGTTACGCTCGGAAAGACCTTACTACACAGTTGCTTCTCCATGACGAGTGCCGGAGCCAGTACAAATATATGGTTTACTGCTGGTTGAGGTCGCTTTCGATGTTTCCGCACCCAAGCCAGTCCTTTCAGCAATCTCCTAGATTTATTCATATCTTTCTGGAGTCGACAGGCTTTCATTCAAAATCTAATCAACAAGAATATCAAGACATTTTTTACCATAACCAGAGATAATTTCTTGGCACATAGTCAAACCAACAAAAGAAATTCTGACATATTATCCGCAAGAATGCTCGCCTAAAGGCGGGCTCGATAACGCTTAAAGGATTTCAGGGCACAGACCATCGTCCAAAAGAAGCCTTCATGGATTTCTGCAAGGAGAGTGCAGGTACGCAGAGAACAGTGTGGAACAGCTACGGAGATGAAATGAAACCAGTCACATTCGCCCACAAATCACGCACACCAAGATGAGTATATCAGGTCATGAAATCCTGAATCAGCACTGTCTTTGATAAACATTTCCTTTGAATTGGAAGAAGTCAGTCACAAGCCCACTCCCGACATGAGCCAACTGCCTCATGGCACCTGCTTCTTGGCGTTTTCTTTAGCGACGGCAAGAAGGTACGTCAGATCTTCTCCGAGAACTTCCGCCATGCGTTGGGCGTCGGAAATGAGCACGCCCTGCGGTTTACCAGTATTGGACGCTTTGCCTCGTATGGCAGCCCACTTGCCCGCCGCCGATTTGGGGCTCGCCTCCGGCCAGACCCGTTTGGCGAAGTCGCCCTTGCGCCAGCCTCTAGTGTCCACCCGTTTATCGACAAGCTCTACAAAGGACCGTTCCATCATTTCGGAAAAATTTTCCATAGCTGCCTCCGACGGGGACTATCGTCGGAAATTACTTCGCCGTCTACCTGTAAATTCTTGTTGAGTAAAGAAAGAAATTCTGGCATAAATCAGCCCGCGAGGACACCCTAATGAAAGACATTTTCGACCTGCTCTTCAGAAAACTGGGATCACAGTCCGCCGTGGCCAAGGCCCTGGGCTACACATGCAGACAGTATCTGAACATCCGGCGCAAGGTGGAGCGAGGGGAGGAACTGCACCCACGCGTGGAAACCTTCATCCTGGTGAGGGCGCAAATGCTCGAAAGAGATTCTGTCGCATTCCTCCCAAATCTCCTGCCTACCGCATGCACATTCGCACCGGCTAGTATCGAAAGGTTGACCCATGGCATCTAAAAAAAAGCGCATCGCCCGCAATATGGGGCGAATCGAATTCATCGCCAGCCGCGACGTGATCGTCTCCATGAGCGAGCAAGGGTTCGACAACAAGAAGATTCACACCGCTCTTGCTAAAAAGAAGAGGCTAACCATGTCGTATGCCACTTTTTGCTACCAAATGGCGCGATTCCGCAAAGCCGAGAACGAGCGGCAAGGCCATGCAGTGGATCACGTCGATTCTTCCGAAATGGCAAATGCAACTTTCACTCACCCTGGATCGCGCCAACTTAGCTTTTCGGTGAACAAGACCCCGTCAACCAGCGAAATGATATGAGGCAAAACATGGCAACTATCCATTTCATACTTCAAGGCAAAGGCGGGTCCGGTAAATCACTGGCCGCATCGCTGCTCGCCCAATACCTGAGAGCCAAGGGTGTTCCTACCCATTGCTTCGACACGGACCCGATAAACGCCACCTTTGCGGGATACACGGACCTGGATGTCGTGGCCTTGGACATCATGAACGGCGACGACATCGATCCTCGCAGTTTCGACCAGCTCATGGATGGGATTATCGCGTTGACGCCAGAGAATCACCCTGACGCTCATGTGGTAGTGGACAACGGGGCGTCTTCCTTCGTGCCCCTCGGCTCTTACCTGCTCGAAAACCAAGCCATCGACCTTCTTGAAGAGCATGGGCACACCGTGATGCTCCATACCTTGGTCACCGGCGGCCAAGCCATCCTGGATACTCTTTCCGGCCTTAAGTCCCTGGTGACACATTTTACGGACACGCCCATCGTGGTCTGGCTCAATCGCTATTTCGGGGACATCACCATCGACGGCAAAGCCTTCGAGGAATTCAAGGTCTACGCGGAATGCTCTGCCAGCTTCCACGCCGTCATCGCCATTCCTCACCGCAAACAGGCGACTTTCGGCAGAGATATGGAAGAACTGTTTGCCAGACGCCAAACCTTCAGTGCAGCCATCAATTCCGACCTCCATGTTATGGTCAAACAGCGTGTCACCAGCTTCTGGCGTGATGTCATGGCCGAAATGGACAGGGCGCGGCTTTGTTAAAGACGGCTTTGCAGCAAGCAACTCCTGGGGCTGCGCTGCAAATAGGCGGCAGTAAGGAATCGGCTCCGCCTTTGCTGCCGGATGGTATCGGTCTCGATCTCGAAACCGTCCGCACCATGTTGGCTTTAAAACATGGCACCGTTGTCGCAATAGACGATCCAGTGATGATGCTGGTTACGCTGAACAATTCTTTTCTCAACGAATATGAAAAGCTGTTGGTGCGGCATAACGACGCCCTAACGGCCTATCTGGAATCTGCGGCCGGGAAGCACCTAGAAGCGACTCGACAGGCCTCGGAGGCAATTGCTCAGGGTCTGTCGGCAACCTCCGTCGAAGCCATCCAGGACATTCTCCAAAAGCACAAAGAAGTGCTTGTCGCCTTCCAGAACAACATGTGTTGGTTGGCGGCCATCGTCGCCACCTCAGCGGCGATCAACGTGGCCGTCTTCGTTTACAGGAGACTGATGTGAGCGATGATCGGCTGAACCGAAGCCTGGAGGTGGCCATGGGGTCAATCGCCATGGACGCCCTTCGTTCGCCGGACATCCTGGAGATCATGCTGAATCCGTGCGGCTCGTTATGGCTGGAACGGTTCGGTGAACCCATGTTCGAGGCAGGCAGCATCGCGCCAGAACTTGGACGGCGTATCGTCTCGCTTGTTGCCTCCGCCCTGGGCACTATCATCACTCGCGAAAGCCCTAGGGTCGAGGGCGAGTTTCCACTGGACGGAAGCCGGTTCGAGGGCACGGACAGCCCCATCGTGCCTGGTCCATCATTCGTTATCCGCAAGAAGCCCAACCGGATTTTCACCCTGGAGTCCTATGTTGAAAACAACATTCTTGCTCAAAACTCCATGCTGTTTCTGCACGAATCAATCCGGCGTAAGTGCAACATCCTGGTAGTCGGCGGAACTGGCTCCGGGAAGACGACTTTCGTTAATGGAATGATAGAGGCCCTGTCTCGCATTTGTCCTCACGATAGGCTCGTAACCATTGAGGACACCTACGAGTTGCAAGTGTCGAGCAAAAACCAGGTCATGTTCAGAACCTCAGATCACGTGGACATGCAGGAGCTAACCAGAATCACCATGCGGTATCGTCCGGACAGAATCATCGTCGGCGAAGTCCGCGACGGAGCGGCTCTCGACCTGCTGAAGGCTTGGAACACCGGTCACCCCGGCGGCATCGGAACCCTCCATGCGGACAGTGCGGAAGACGCCCTGGGCAGGCTGGAAGATCTGGTCGCCGAAAGACTTGTGTCTCCAATGCATCGACTGATCAGCCAGGCCATCAACGTTGTGGTGTTCATCGAGAAGACCCCCGATGGAAGAAGAGTATCGGAAGTGGCGATGGTCCATGGATATGACAGGATAAAAGCATCTTATTCCATGGAGTATATCCCCAACAATAAGAGACGTCCTCTGCAAGATGCCCCATGGTATCAAGCATACATTTCACAAGGAGAGCCTGCGTGATGCGTCGTAAGGTTTTGCTTGCTGTCGTTGTTTTTGCTGTATTGTTTGCAATATGCCCAGAAGCCATGGCAACTGGCGGTATTACAGAGTTTTCATCGCCTCTTGAAAAGGTTGTTGGAACGATTACTGGTCCAGCTGGGCGTTGGATTTCCATTGTGGCCATGGCCATCGTAGGTCTAATCTACATCTTCAACAAAGAAGACATCAGCGGTGGATTCAAGCTTCTGCTGAGTGTGGTCTTCGGAATCTGCTTCATCGCTTTTGCAACATCCATTGTGGACAGTTTGTTCTCTTTCAGCGGAGCTGTGCTCTGATGCGCACGCTTCCCATCCGCCAATCTCTTCACCGGCATGCTCACGTACTTGGCGCTGAGCGCGAGTTGGTACTGCTTACCGGCCTGCTATCACTGCTGGTTGGTGTCGGCGGCATGACCTGGATCGCTGGAATCGCGGCCATTTTGTTCTACATCCTAGGATTGATCGTCGCTAGAAGGATGGCAAAAAACGATCCACTCATGAGTAAGGTATGGATACGCCATATCAAGATGCAACTTTTCTACACGTCCAAATCCGGAATCTGGAGGAAAGCCTGATGCTGAACCTTCGCAGCTTCCGTTCACAGGCTCGGGGTTTGTCTGATCTCCTTCCCTACGCGGCGCTTTTCGCGCCGGGCATCGTTTTGTGCAAGGACGGAACGTTCCTTGCCGGATTTACGGTCCAAGGGCAGGACACGGCCTCCAGCACTTCGGATGAGCTAGCCTTCGTGTCCTCACAGTTCAACAACGCCGTCAAGCTGCTGGGCTCCGGCTGGGTGCTGCATGTTGACGCCGTGCGTAGCCGTTACCATGCCTACTCGAACCCGGAAGATAGTCATTTCCCCGATCCTGTTTCCCAGATCATGGATGATGAACGCCGGGCATTTTTCAGCGGCGATGTTTGTTATCGGACGAAAATCGTCTTGGTTCTGGGCTTCAGACCGAACCTTGGCGCGGAGAAGATGAATTCCATGACCAAGACGGGCGGGGGCAGCGCCACAGCCCTCGACCGCAGCCTGAACATCTTTCAAAATGCCCTTTTAGAGTTTGAAGACGCTCTTTCCGCTGTGCTCCTGCTGGAACGTCTCAACGACTACACCGAAGAAGATGAGGACAGCGGTCTGGTGCGCTACAGCGCGCTGCTCTCGCACCTACAGCTCTGCCTAACCGGAATTGAGCAGCCCGTGCGCGTGCCCATTACTCCCATGTATCTGGACGCCCTGCTCGGTTCCGAGGATCTTGTCGGCGGACTGACACCAAAGATCGGCAGGCAGAATATCGCGGTCGTCGGCATCGACGGCCTGCCCCAAGAGAGCTGGCCAGCCATGCTGTCCGTGCTCGACGGGTTACAGCTCCAGTACCGTTTCTCCACTCGTTTCATCTGTTTGGATCAGCTGGATGCCCAGAAGGAGATCAACTCCTACAGAAAAGGCTGGCAGCAAAACGTATTCCGCTTCCTTGATCAATTCTTCAACAATCCCAACGCACGGGTCAACCGCGACGCCACGTTGATGGTCGAGGACGCGGAAGACGCTCTCGCGGAAGTGCAAGGTGGCTATGTTGGGGCCGGATATCTCACGTCTTGCATTGTGCTGCTCCATGAAGACAGAACCACCTTGCAGGAATGGGCGCGGGAACTGCGCCGCGCGTTCCTTACCCTGGGGTTCGGCTGCCGTATCGAAACCATCAACGCGGTGAACGCCTGGATGGGCACGCATCCGGGCAACTGGTTCGCCAACATCCGCCGTCCGCTCATCAACACCATCAACCTGGCCGATTTGTTGCCCCTGTCCAGCGTGTGGGCGGGTGAAAAGAACTGCCCCTGCCCGTTCTATCCAGCCTCGTCTCCTGCACTCATGGTCTGCACGACCGATGGGTCGACGCCGTTCTGGTTCAACCTACACGTGCGCGATGTTGGGCACACCCTGATCTTTGGCCCCATCGGCGCAGGCAAGTCCACCCTGCTGGCGCTGATCGCGGCGCAGTTCCTCCGGTATGATCGCGCGCAGATTTTCGCGTTCGACAAGGGCATGAGCATGTTCGCCTTGTGCGCCGCCGTCGGGGGCACACACCATGAGGTAGGCAGCAGCTCCAAGCTGTCCTTTGCTCCTCTCCAACATGTGAACGATCCCATCGAACAGGCCTGGGCGGAAGAGTGGGTGGCCATGCTTCTGGAGTTGCAAGGAACCCCTGCCAGTCCCCGAAACCAGAACGATATTCATGAGGCCATGAACCTACTACGCATCAACCCGGCCAATATGCGTAGCCTCTCCGACTTCCAGAACCTGGTGCAGGATAACCGGATCAAGGAAAGCCTCCAGCACTACACGCGCAATGGCGCGATGGGGCATCTACTCGATGCAGAGACGGACTCCCTAGGCCTCGATCCCTTCATGGTCTTCGAGATCGAAGAGCTGATGCATCTGGGTGAAAAGAACCTGATACCCGTGCTGCTCTACCTCTTCCATCGTATCGAGCGCGCCCTGGTGGGGCAGCCTGTCCTGCTTGCCCTTGACGAGGCTTGGATCATGCTCGGGCATCCGGTTTTCCGGGCCAAAATCCGGGAATGGCTCAAGGTGTTGCGAAAGGCCAACTGCGCTGTGGTGCTGGCCACGCAAAGCCTTTCCGATGCCAGAAATTCGGGGATCATGGATGTGCTCGCCGAGTCCTGCCAGACTAAAGTCTTTTTGCCCAACATCACTGCTCGGCAGGAAATTCAACACGAGATGTACCAGCACATGGGGCTCAACAGCCGACAGATCGAGATCATCGCATCGGCCACGCCGAAACGGGACTACTACGTTGTGACGCCGCATGGCAGGCGGCTCATCCAATTGGCGTTGCAACAAAAGACTTTGGCCTTTGTTGGTGTCAGCGACAAGGAAAGCGTCGAACGGATCAAGGAGCTGCAATCGATACATGGTCAAGCATGGCAAAATATATGGCTCCGTTACCGCACCGTAGGAAATATTCAATGAAATGCATTATTATTATGATATCATTAATACTGTTGACGACTTATGCCAGGGCACAATCTGGTGTTGTATGGTGTACAAATTGTAGCGACGCATTCACACAAGCTCTTGATCGTATTACAAACATAGATCAGCTCACGCAGTTGTATCAGCAGGTCGATCAGGCGATGCAGCAGACGCAACAACAAATCACCATGGTACAGCAAGGGATAGACCGCTACGCCAACATGGTCAGAAATACCACCAGCCTTCCCGGACAAATGCGCAGCAAACTGCAAGGAACATTCGGCCAGCTTTCGTATCTTACGCAGCAGCTCAATGTCCAGCGCGGCGATGCTTCAGTCTTGAGCCAGATTTTCAGCGCAACCTATGCCGGTACCAAGACCATCCGCAGTCTTGCTCAGGCTCCCAAGGAAGAGGCCAGAACAGCTGCGGATACATACCGTCAAATGCGAGAGAAATGGGGAGATGCGGTGGACCGGTCGCAGCAAGCAGAGTTTCAGGAGTCCGGCAGCCAAATCAGCGACATCGAGCAAAAGTCCTCTGAACTGGACAGCCAGTTGGGTGACCTTTTGTTGACCCCGGACGGACAGATGAAAGCCCTGGAGGCTGGCAACCAGATAGCGGCGATGCAGCTCCAGGAATCCCAACGTCTCCGTATGCTCCTTGCCGTGTCTGCTCAGGCTTCCGTCCAAAAACAAATGAAGGATGAGAAGATTGAACAGATGCAGGCAGAAGCATGGAAAGACGCTTTATCCGCAGATAATATTAAACAATACACCCCTCGTAATGACCCGTTTTAAAATGGATCTTTACGTGGCTTGTACGCTTTCAAGTTGTCCGTGTTGTAAATTTCTTGGCGGGTTTTCTTTTGTGCAGCATTTTCATCGGCTTCACATTTAAGCTTTTCAACTTCCAGGCGTGTTTTCTCAGCTTCTAGTTTTGACTTATCAAAATCGCAACCATGTAACGCAGAAAATAACACAATGAGCAAAGTGACTAGGCAAATACTTTTGCGCATTTCGGCTTTCTCCATCTTGGCGTTCCTACTTGTTGTGCTACTTACCATACATGATGCCTGTGCAGCTGGTGTGGCACCAGATGTTATAGAAAGGATTATAGATGTATTTTTTGAAAAATCAGGTGCGTGGAGCAATATTTTGCAAAAATATGCATTCGACTTGTTCAGACTGTGCCTGACGTTAAGCATCGTCACGCTTGGCGTTAAAGCCGCAGTAAATAAAAACCAAATCCATGAAATTATTTGTCAATTTGTCATGACGCTACTGTTTTGCAGCCTTATTGCAGCTGTCATCGCGCACTATCAAGAGTGGTCTTGGAACATAATCAACGGATTCAAAAATATTGCTGGTAAAATTGGATCAGCTGATTTGAATTCCAAAGGTCCACTCAAGATTGGATACGATATGGCGGTGACCATCTTGGATAAAATAAGTGTCCTCAGTCCTGGGGAGGCTCTTGGGTTTATAATTTGTAGCATCATAGTGATGATAGCTTTTGCGCTTATGACTGCACAGATAGTGTTTGTGAAGTGCGAGGCAATGATTGCCATGAACGCCAGCGTAATCCTCCTTGGACTTGGTGGTGCAACATTTTTCAAAGATTATGCAATAAATGTCATGCGCTACGTTCTTTCTGTAGCCTTCAAGCTTTTCGTACTGCAACTCCTGATGGGAATGGGGCTGCAATTTATACAAGAGCTTTCGTTGGCTAACGCAAAATTTGAAGACATCATGGTTGTTATTGGCGTGTCTGTTGTCCTGCTCGCCCTGGTCAAAAGCATCCCTGATGTATGTTCAGGGATCATAAATGGATCACACGTCAGCAGTGGTGCGGCATTGGGCCAAGCGGTGATGGCCACCGCTGTCGGCTCGGCTGCTGGGGCTGCTATGGCGCTGGGCGGACCACTTTCCGTCGCTCGCGCCCTTGAGGCCGTACGCAAAGCATCCCAGGTTGCGAACGCGGCCGGGGCAACGGGCATGGGCAAGATCGGCCACATGGCCGGTACGCTCAAGTCGGCGCATCAGGAGGCCCGAGCGGATGCTGGTAAGCTTTCGCATGGGGAGCGGATGGTGGGCAGTGTGAACAAGCGACTTCAGGAGATGAAGATGCGCGACCTGGGCCTGAGTGATAGCGGCCTTGACGCTGGAGGGCGTGCTCGCTCCGGTGGCAAGAATGATGGAGGGGACAATGGACAAGCATAGCCAGGACAGGATGCAGATAGTCCATATATGGAGAATGACAGAATGTTTTTGAAACAAAAATCCAACGCAGAACCGGCCGGCCGGGCAGCCCTTGAAGAGAAGTCCTTCTATGTGAGAGGCCGGGAAGAATGGCTTGAACGCTACGGCAGCTACATCCAGCGATCCCGGCAATGGCGTCTGACGGCTCTTGTCTGCCTCGGAATCACTGCGATGTCGGTCACGGGCAACGTGATTCAGACCACACAGTTCAAGGTCGTGCCCTACGTCGTCGAGGTTGACCAACTCGGGCGAATTGCGGCCGTGGAACGGGCTTCCGTGGCCTCCCCCACCCCCACGCGTGTCGTCCAAGCCGAACTGGCCAACTTCGTCACCAACTGGCGCACGGTAACCGCTGATTTGGACTTGCAGAAGCGCTTCTTGGACCGCCTGTCATACAGCGTTACCGGCGCGGCCAAGGGACAGATGCGGCAGTGGTACGAAGCCAACAACCCGTATGAGCGCGCCAAAGACAAGCTGGTGCAGATCAACATCAAGAGCCTTCCATCCCAGGTCAGCGCAGATTCTTGGCGGGTGGAGTGGACTGAAACCGTGCGTAACCATAGCGGCGTCCAGATGTCCTCGGAGGGTTACCAGGCCACCCTGTCCATCCAGATACAGCCGCCTACCACGGACGCGCAAATCCTCAAAAACCCTGGGGGCGTTTGCGTGACGGGCATGTCCAGCTCCAGCGTGATGGAACCCGTGTTAACTCCCCGCAAATAGGATGTAACATGATGAAGAGACTATTCATGGCGATTTTTGTGGCCATCCTGATGGGGCAACCCCTTTTTGCGGCCGACACCAAGGCACGTCCAGAGGGGGCTGACAAGGGCTGGGTTCCTGAGGACTTCAAAATGGAGGCCTCTGTTAGCCAGCTGCCAGCAGGCAAAGGCAAGCCTTTCGAACCGGTTCCCGCGCCGGACTATATCAGCCCCTCCACGAACATTCCGTTGAATGCAAAAGAACGCCAAACTGTGAAGATGGCTCAGGATTGGGAGAACTCGGGCGCGGCTCCCATCCAGGCTAACGGGAAGGTCATGTTCGTGTACGGGGCCTCCTCTCCCTCGGTCATCGGTGCGCCGCTCCAGATTTGCGATGTGGAGCTGCAATCTGGCGAATCCGTAAACGAGGTGGTGGTTGGCGACTCGGCGCGCTGGATGCTGGAGGTGGCCAAGTCTGGGAACACCACACACATCCTGATCAAGCCGATGGATGCCGGTCTGGTCACCAGCGCGGTCATCACCACAGACCGGCGGGCTTATCACCTTAAGCTGATGAGCCAGCGCACAGGCCATACGCCCCATGTAGGCTTCCTTTATCCTGAGGATAACGCTGCCCGGCTTCGCGACAAGGACGCCAAGGAAACCAAAGAGAAGCAATGGAAAACGGCTGACGTTGATGGTGAGCAAACGGACCTGAGCAAGCTCAACTTCAGCTATGATGTGAAGGGCGATGCCCCGTGGAAGCCGATCCAGGTATTCGACGATGGCCGCCAGATGTTCATCAAGCTTCCACCTTCGGTCCAGTCCGGGGACGCTCCGGTGCTTCTCGTCCGCAACGGCGGCCAGGACATGCTGGCGAATTTCCGCATGAAAAATATGGCCATGATTGTTGATGGCGTATTCCAGGAAGCGTTCCTGATTTCCGGTGTGGGCAGCAAACAGCAGCGCATCACCATCCGTAAGAAGTGAGGCTGGTGATGCGAAATCCATTTCTTCTTCTGTTTTTTATCGCGCTGCTTCCAGGCTGTGCCATGCAAGCCCACCTGGCGGAAACCGGCGGGATGGCGACTTACGACGGCGTGAGCGCGGCATATCCCGGCGATGCGCAATTCCTGGCCACCACGGCCGCGCTGGAGTTGGCGCGCCGGTATCCTCCGGCCAAGACATCCCTGGCCCTGGTGAAAACGAAAACTTCCTTCAGTCAGCATCTGGAATCGGCTTTACGCGAGCAGGGGTTCTCAATCACAGGCCCGGACTCTTCGTCCGGAGTCCGGGTCGGCTACACTCTGGATGTACTCCGGGATAAAGCCCCGCCCACCTGCTACCTCCAGGTTCGGACTTCCGACGGGAGCTCTTTCGGCACAGTGCGCGAACTGACGAACATGGCCAGCCTGGAGACAAAGGGAGAAGCTCCGGGAAAGGAATCCATTTCAGCATCCTCTTCCGTGGAGTCTTTCTCCCTATCGGATGAGCCTGCCGCGACTGCTCCCGTCACGCTTGCGTCCCCTCCCGCGTCCGCCTCTGAGGCCGCGTCGGTCGCGCCCACAGCCCCGGAGTTGGCTGCGTCACCCAGTTCCGATGCCGGTGTCCCGCTCCGCACCAAAGGCACGGCAGCCAGAATCGCCAAGCGCAACAGGATCGCGGCAGCTGAGTTCTGCCGTTTGAACAACGTGAAGCCGGACACGGTTTTGCAGGTTGGGCGGCGCGTGTATCTTCATGCGCCTGCTCCCATGCCTGTCACCGCTTCTGCTCCCCAAGCAACCCTTCCGGTTGGGGCTGGAGATCGTCAGCCAAAGTCGTTGGCTGTCCAGACTGCATCCTCGGTTCCCATTCCCGTCCCTTCGGCGGCTTTTGCCAAACCATATGAGCCTGCCCCAGCTCCGGAGACCGTTCCGGCCAGGCCTTCTGATCCCGCACCAATCCCTCCCGCTACGGCCGCACCAGTTCCAGCATCACCTGTTCAAGAGGCGCTTGCCGAATATGCTCCTTCGGTAGGGCTTGGTGAAGACTTCTCCTCAGCTGTCTCCACGCCAAGTTGGAATATAGAGCCAGGAAGCCTGCACGTGCAGCTTGAAACATGGGCGCTGCGTGCCCACTACCAACTGATTTGGAAAGCTATGCATGATTTTGAAATGGAGGCCAGAGCAAAATTTAATGGTGAATTTGTGGGAGCAATACAGCAACTGTTCGCTGGTTTGCATCGTAGTGGTCACGCACTGCGCGTCACGGTCTACCAAGGGAACAATGTAATTGAAGTAGCGGAGGATTAGGATGCCGAGATGGGTGTTGTTGCTGTTGATTTTGGTCCTCGCTGCCTGTGGTTGCGCCAAGAAAACTGCCCAGACGGATTCCATCGAGCGTCAGGGAGAAAAATTCCGCGAACAATCACGCTCACGGACCGTGGATGTGGTTGATGAGCCCTATATGGGCGCAAAGGCCACAATGTTGCGGTCCATGGCCAGCCCGACTCTGAGCAAGCAGATCACGCTCCGGCGCAAGGGTACGCTGGCCAGTATCGCGGCGACCATCAGCGATCTGGCCTCGCTGCCGGTCCATGTCGCCTCGGAACAGGAGGAGTTGGGAAAGAAGAGCGCCCCGGCCGTTTCTCCCGAGCCGGGCCATACGCCCGCGCATGCACCTGCGACGGGGGTGAATATGGAGTTGGAAGCGCTCCTGGCCATGCCAGGAGGTTCTGGCAGCGGAGCGATTGGAATTGGCGACGGCAGGCAACTATCCGTCTCCTATGAGGGGACACTACGCGGCCTTCTGGATCATATTACCATGCTCTCCGGATATGGATGGGATTACGACGCAAAGAGCAACATGGTGGTCTTTGCCCGGATGATGGTTCGTACCTTCACCATCCTAGGCGCGCCTGGGAAAGTCTCCTACGAGAACAAGCTGACAAACAAATCCAAAGATACCGCTCCGTCAGGTGTTGGTGGGTCACGCGTGAACCAGACCGTGGCCACTGCGGACACATCCTCCCAAACTGCTCAGGCCAACACTACCAGTTGGAGCTTCGATATCTGGGCGGACACGGAGAAATCCGTAAAGGCCTTGCTGACTCCAAAGGGCTCGGTGGTGAGCAACCCAGCTGCCGGTACGATCACAGTTCGCGATACCCCCGAAACTCTCAGGCACGTGACCGCCTACGTTGACGAGCTGAACAACCGTCTCTCCCGGCAGGTTGCCCTGACGATTCAGGTCTGGTCATTGAACATCACCGACAACACCGAGGCAGGGATCAATCTTCAATCCCTCTTCCAAAACAACGACGTGTCCGTGGTAGTGGGCAACCTGGCAAGCACCGGAGATCTCAACACGGCTGCGGCAACCATTGTAACGGGCAAACTAAAAGATTCATCTGCCATGCTCAAGGCCTTGCGGCAGTGGGGCAAAGCGGCACAAGTCACATCCGCAGGAGGGTTAGTCATGAGCAATCAGCCTGTACCGGCCATGGCCATCGAACGGCATGCCTATTTGGCTGGAATGGGCAAATCCCAGACCGATTATAGTCAAACGACGGAAGTGACACCTGGCGAAGTGACTACCGGTTTTTCCATGACGGTGATTCCGCATATTTTGGACCAACGGCGTGTCATACTTCAGTACAATATAAACCTATCGTCTCTTGATGAGATGAAAGAATTCAAAACATCTGACGTGACCATTGAATTGCCGCAGGTTTCTACGCAGGCATTTTCTCAGAGAACAACCATGAAAATGGGGCAAACATTGGTTTTGTCCGGATTTGAAAAGGAGTCGCGTGATACAAATACTTCAGTGGGACTATTTACCAGCTCACGAAAAGCGCAATACGGGAAAACTCTGCTGGTCATCACCATCGAAGTTGAATCCGCAGAGGTTTAACGGTGCGTCGTGTCGTGATTAATAAATGCCAGTGGGCCGTTGGAATTCAATGGACCATGAGTAGCACCAAGCTGTCCACCATGGAGTTGCGACGAAATGCAAAAAAGCTTGACCCCACTCTGGACCTGGTAGCCTACCGCCAGCGTCAGCACGGCTTCGCCGCCAGCGATGGCAACATGCCGGACTGGGTGCGCGTCCGCGCCTTGGCCGCCTCGATTCGAGTGGCGTCTCCGTCGTTTCTGGGGCTGTTTTGCCTTGAGGATCAAGACAGCGAATTCTGGTGGGTTTTCGCCATGTCGCAGTCCCTCATCGTAGGCATGGGCGATCAGGTCTTTGCCACGCAAGTCGAAGCGAGTGCGTATATCCAGTCCTTGCGGGGGCTTTTGGACAATGAGTTCGCTGAGACTGTCACATGCGAGGCTGTCGAGGATAGCCTCCGTTGGCTGTCACCGCTCATCACTTCAGGGCCTCTGACTCGTTTCCGCAGGCGCAGCGGCTACCTGAACCCTTTGCAACCGTCGCCGGGTCAGCGCCGGACACTTGTAGTGGCTGGTGGTCTGGTGGCTTTGCTGCTGGTCGGTGGATATGGACTCAAATCCTTTTTGGACCACCAAGAGTGGAAACGGGCCGTGGAAGCGGCGCGTGCGGCCATGCTCAACAAAGAGGAACACCGCCGGGAACTCATGGTCCATCCAGAGCGGTATTTCGCGCAGGGCTGGGCCACCGCGCCTGATGTGAAAGAAAGTATCCAGAACAGTCTTGAAGTAATGCTTTCACTGCCCACAATCGCCAGCGGCTGGGCGCTGGAGAGCGCGACCTGCGACGGACATGTAGTGAAGGTATCCTGGGCGCACAAACCCGGCGCGGATTATGTGCACCTGCCCCCTGCATCGCGCGTTGAATCACCCCAGAAGGCCGTCTCCCGGCTACCCATTCCTGCGCCGGCTGGCACCCAGAGACCAGTTGCCCTATTGCTTTCTCGCGAAGAGTCCACGCAGCGAATCTACCAGTGCACGCAATTGATGGGTGGGCGCTTGAAGCTTGTGTTTAATGCGCCGGAAAAGCGTGTCATCGATAAAGTTGAGATCGTTGCGCCCTGGATTCGTGGGCAATGGGAATTGAGCGATGTGCCTGCCGCACTGGTCTTGGATGCTTCGATACCTGATGCACTTACCACAATACCGGGCATGACGCTCGAAAGCATTACCATGGAGAAGAACAACTGGACGTTCAAGGGGGCTGTATATGCTACTTCAAAATAATACAAAAAAACGATTGTGGATGTTTGCTGGCGGCTTGGTAGTGCTGGCTTTGATTTCTGCCGGAATTTTGGCGTATAGCATCTGGCAGACCCCGTCCACACCAGTATCTTCTTCCAACCAGCCGTCTCCAAAACCTCCCATAAATGAGCCCGCCCTGTCCGAATCGGCACAAGGTACGCAGCCAGCATCTCTTTCCGTGTCTTCATCAACAAAGGCGGCAAGTCCATCCGAGGCACCGGCCCCTGCGGAGGCCAAGTCGAGCGAGAATTTGATCCCCGTGGCGGGGAATCTTGGGAAAGTGACCGCTTTGAGGGCTGATCTGGAGGAGATCCGACTGAAGGTGGCCATCGCGCAGGAAGCGGAAAAGCTGCACCCCAAACCCACTCCAACACCGCAACCCCAGTTGTCCATCCCACTTTCTGAAGTGCCCAGACCTGCACCGGTGAAGCACAAAGAATCATCCCCAGTTGTGGTGTCCGTGCAGGGCGTTGATGGCAATGCCACCGCCACTATCCGCTCTGGGTCTGGCGTACTTGAGACGGTCCGTCCCGGTGACCGTTATAACGGCGGTGTAGTGAGCGCCGTCAACCGCAGTGGCGTCTCCGTCCGACGCGGAAGCTCAACAACAACTTTAATATTTGAATAAGTGGGACCTCATATGGAATCCATAAGCTTTCTTGATGATGTCCCAAAAATTCTGAGGGGCCGTGTGGCCCTCGTAGATGGCACGCTGCACATGTCTGCCGAGTTGAAGGGGAATTTGGAGATGGTGTCCTTCGTCGGCAGCCTACGCCGTCGTGGGATACTTACGTATGAATGGCATCGGCCTGAAGAGTTTGACAATCTCTACTCCAGTCTGGCGTCTCGTAGCGGACAAGGAGAGAATGAGGTTCAGCAGTATGCCATCGATCTGATCGCCAAGGCTTACCAGAACGATGCCTCGGACATCCACCTTGTGGATCATGGGCGCTACACAATGATCCGCTTCCGCTGCCTGGGGATGTTGACGGATCATACTCAGTTGGAAGCGGATTTCGGGCGAAAGTTGATCGCGTGCATCTATCAAAAGCTGAGCCAGTCCGGCGATGCCTGCTTTTCCCCATCGGAACGCCAGGACGGACGAATCGCCAAACATGATTACCTGCCGCCGAACGTCCATTCGGTGCGTGTGCATTGCGAGCCGATCGAGTGTGCCCAGGCAGAGAATGGCGTTGGCACGTCCATGTCCCTGCGGCTGTTGTACGATGCGACATCGGCCAAGGGCGCGTTGAGCGAGCGAATGAGCGTGCTTGGCTTTACCAATGAGCAGTCCGAGACAGCTCAGTTTTTGACTAGGCGCACAGGCCTGACCATCATTTCCGGTCCGACCGGACATGGAAAATCCACTTTCCTGAAGCACGTTATGGAATCCATGACGGAGAGAAGCCCGGAGAAGGCCTATTTTTCCATTGAAGACCCGCCGGAGTATCCGCTCAAGGGCGTACGGCAAGTGCTGATCAGTTCCAACTCCAAGGCCGCGCGTGCGGAGGCATATCGAGATGCGATCGCGGGGGCTATGCGCTCCGACCCCGACATCCTGATGATCGGCGAGATCAGGTACACCGAGGCCGCCATCGCGGCAATCGACGCAGCGCTCACCGGGCATTCTGTGTGGGCTACCATCCATGCGAACAATGGGTTCGGAATCATCGCGCGGATGGTCAGCACACTGGCCACGCATTTTCGCAATCCTCTGGAACAACTCTGCGATCACAACGTACTGGCTGGCTTGGAGTACCAGCGTCTGCTGCCCATGCTGTGCCCCCATTGCAAGCTCAGGCTGTTGGATTTGAAGCCTGAAGAGCGGGAACAGTACATCCCGCCCGATGTTTCAGCGCGCTTGAGGCGAGTGTTGGATGACCAGGAAGGCGTTTGCGTCCGAGGAGAAGGGTGCGAGCATTGCAGGAAACGCGGACAGATCGGCCAGACGGTAGCAGCCGAAATTATCGCCACAGACCAGGAAATGCTCGGCTATCTGAGCGCCGGGAACATGCCTCGCGCTCATGAGTATTGGACCAAGGAAAAGGAAGGGCGAAGCTACGTCGATCATGCCGTCGATCTGATCAAGACCGGCTTGGTGGACCCCTACGTTGCGGAAGAACGGCTCGGCGTGCCCCTCAACTTCAACCAGGTGTTTGTCGAGGGGATACGTTGATGTTGGAACATCTCACCGTACTTCTGGCCCGTATGTCTTTCAGCAGCGTGGTGCGTCAGCGGACGTGGAAAAAGCTCGCCGCACAAACTCGCCATGGCATGAGTTTGGATCAGAGCCTGCGACAGATGCAGAACCGCGCCATGCTGCACCGGTCGGCATCGGCGTTGGTATACACCCGCGTACTGGAGTACCTGGGGCTGGGGCACAATCTCGGAGCCTCCCTGACGGGCTTTGCCAGCTCAGAAGAGGCCCTGCTCATCTCCAGTGGGCAACGCTCAGGCAAACTTCCTGAAGGCCTGGAACTGGCGGCAAACCTGCTGGCAGCACGTCAAACAATTATTCGTTCCGTGGCAGGGGCGTTGGCCTATCCGGTATTTTTGCTGGGCATGTGCGTGGTGCTGCTTTTTACATTGTCCATCGTGGTCATGCCGAAGTTCGCCATGCTTTCGAACCCCGCCTCGTGGAAAGGAGCGGCGGCGCTCCTCTACAGGGTGACCTCGTTTGTGGCCTCGCCCATGGGAGGAATCGCTCTGTTGCTGCTTATCAGCAGCGTGGCCACAGGTTTGCTGACCCTCCCCGTCTGGACAGGTAGGCTTCGCCTTCATGTGGAGAATATTCCCCCCTGGTCGATCTACCGTCTGACCGTTGGGGCCGTTTGGCTCTTCACGCTCTCCACCCTGATGCACTCCGGGATGCAGCTCTCCCATATCATGGGAAACATGCTCAACTCAGACAGTGTGTCTCCCTATCTACGTGAACGCATACTGGCCATGTCCGAAGAAAGCGGCACGGGAAAGAATTTAGGCGATGCCCTGCACGACTGCGGAATGAACTTCCCTGATGCGGAGTTGATAGACGACCTGCGTGTGTATTCCGCACTGCCAGGATTTCATCATCGCATGCATGAGCTTGCGATAGAATGGATGCACGATGGCGTCGAGCTTGTGCAGCGCCAAGCTCGGTTTATCAACATGTTGGGGATACTCACGCTCACGATGATGGTCTGTACTTTGGCGTTAGCCATCGGTTCACTTCAATCGCAACTGCTACCAGCCGGAGGACTCTAAAATGACGCTGCTTGAAACCCTTGGAGCCATCCTTGTGGGACTCATCATCCTGTCCGGTGCCGCGCTGGGCCTGAACGCGGCCTTCTCATCCTCTAAGCTGGGAGAAACGGAACAGAACCTCATCACCATGCGGATGCAGATTCAGCATATGTTCTCAGGTAGCGCGGATTACACCGGACTGGATAATGCCCTGGCCATCAAAGCGGGCCTAGTGCCAAAGCCTTTCATAAAAGGTGATGCCCTTAAAAATGCTTTCGGCGGGGATATCACGCTGACGCCTGTAATTGGCTCCGCAGCGTTCTCCATAAAGCTCACCAATATCCCGCAGGATGAATGCACCAAGTTGGCAAGATTTCAGACGGATGCATGGCTCAGCATTGATGTGAACGGAAACACAATCGACCGTATCAACGCCACTGTGGCGGATATAGTGAACAACTGCGCAGACACCAATATTATTACGTTTACAGCGAGATAAGTATGCCATTGTCAGTATTGTCCTTTTCAGACCTGATTCTTTTGCCGGACTGGTCCGCAAAACTCAAGGGTTGCCCAGACATGAAACAGCGGTTCATCCTCATTCCGGAGGATTGCGAGAATGAGGTCCAGGGGTTGCCAAACCGGTTGATCGATGCCGCGCTTTCCAAGCTCAAGATGGACCCTGCCGTCAGTGTTGGCATGCGTGAGCTGCGCAACCGAATAGCTGATCACGGGCTGAGGGCCACATGAAAGCCTTGGCCGTCCTCGCGGTGCTGATCGGCGTCATGGCCATGATGCGGTTCGCCAACCTAGATTCCGTTTATGACCAACGGGCGCAGGCGATTGCCCTGAACTATGCGATTTTCCGCAATGAGGTGTACTTGTATGTTTTCAAAGGGCACAAGGCACCCGGCGACATTGCCTCCACCGCCTTGAGCCTGCCTGCCGAATGGGTGAGGCTGCGGCCCTGGAAGGCCCGCATTGAGGCTGGCTGCCTCTACGTCTGGGGGCCTGCTTCGTCCGAAGAGATCGAGACCGCGCGCGACATTTTTTGGACAAGCTTAACCGTCGGGCGCGCTGACAGCGGCCACTTGGAACCTGACCATGGAGGAACCACACCCATTCCGGCCTTCGTCCCCGAAGGGAACCTCGTCAGCGCCGTGAGCGTGGAGTAAACCATGAAACTCATAGAAGTCATCGGAGCGTTGGTTATCCTGCTCATTATGCTCCCGGCCTTGGCCAACCTATGGGTGCTGGGCTCCAACGAAATCGAGAAACGGCAGGCCGCCGACCAACTGGTGACGGTGACCAAAGCGGCAGCCGCCTATGTGCGAAAGCACCAGTCCACCCTTTTAACGCAAACCACGGCCACCAGCGGGCCAGTGATCGATACCTCCCCGCTGGTGGCGGAAGGCTTTCTGCAGAATGGTTTCCAAGGCCACAACGTCTGGGACCAAGTCTATCAGTTGTACTTCCGCCAGCCCACCCTGAACACACTTCAGGCCGTGGTGTTGACCACGGGCGGACGTGGCCAAGACGCCACCGACGTGAAGTTCGGTACGGTGATCGTCCCCTCGGCGGCCGCCATGGCGGGCGGTTCCGGCGGGTTCATCCCCACGGGAGATGTTCCTGGCGAGTCCACAGGGACGCTTCGCGGAGCCTTCGGTGGGTGGACTCTTGACCTTACCAGTGTGGGGATCGCCGCTCCGGGGGCTGCCCACCTTGGAGCTTTGGCCAGCTTCGACACCAGCAGCCTTGGCCAGGATTTTCTGTACCGGTTTGCCGTGCCTGGGCACCCGGAACTCAACGCCATGCAGACCGAACTGGATATGACGGACCACGCCATTCGCGGTGTACATGAGGTCCAGTTCACCTCCCGGACCATGACCAGCGAAAGCTGTGTTGACCCCGACGTGGACGGCAGGGTGTTCCTCGACAAAGACCAGGGGTTGTACCTCTGCCGCGATGGCCAGATGCAGGTGCTGGCGGACACAGGCAACTCCACCTTGTTCAAGAATGCCGTGCTGGCCAGCAACGGCGATGTCATCGAAAAGCCCGTATGTCCGCCAGGGACCAATACCATTCCGCAAATCTTCGTGGCCCCTTCCATCGCCACCGCCGGTGCGGAGGCTCCGCCCATGACGGCGCTCCAGGCCTGGGCCGTCAGCCTGAATGCCTCACAGTGGCAGGTGTACCTGCGGCTTTTGACCACGGACGATACTCTGGGCTGGGTCAATCCCGTTTCGGATTATGGACGCATCATGGTCTGCACCACCTGCGCCAAAGGAAGTTGATCATGATGAACGACCCCAATGAATACGTCGAAACGGCCAGGATGAGTAAACTTCCTCTGTATATCCTCATTGGCATCATGGCCATTCTTGCGGGGATTCTGGTGTATTCGGTGAATTTTTCAGACAAAGCAAAGAAGGAGGAGAAACCCAAATCTACGGTGGGCGCACGTGATGACAAACCGCTTGTGAATGATACCGGCGGTATGGGTTTGGCAACGCCGCCAGCGCCTTCCCCCGTGGAGCCCAAAAACATCGATCAACCGCAAATCGTGGTGGTCACAAGCAACGATCCGCCGGAGTTGCGCCGCGAGCATGAGGAGCTGCGTAGGCAGAAACATCAAGCGGCCATGAACGCGCTGTCGTCGCCCCTTGTCATCCGTAAAGGCAAAGAAGACACCGCTGGTAAGCCTGCCGCCGCCCAAGTCGCCGTCGCCACCAAGGAAGGCGAAACACGCACCGTGAATGCCGCAGACCGGCAGCCGAGCGTAGTTCGGGAAGGCGAATACAACCCTGCTTCGGACAAGGACAAAGAAACCTTTTTCGACCGGGCGAAAGTCTCGGACCGGCAATGGTTGTCCTCCAGCACTCGAATGGCGGGGCAGCCGTTTGAAATCAAAACGGGGTCCATCATCCCCGCAGTCATGATCGGTGGCATCAACTCGGACCTTCCAGGCCAGATCATCGCCCAAGTGAGTCAGAACGTTTTCGACACGGCCGATGGCCACCACCTGCTCATCCCCCAGGGATCGAAGCTCTACGGGGTCTATGATTCCAGGATAATCTATGGCCAATCCCGCGTTCTGGTAGCCTGGAACAGGATCATTTTCCCTGATGGTTCGGCCATCACCCTGGAGTCCATGTCGGGTACGGATGGCGCGGGCTTCAGCGGGTTCAATGACGAGACGAACAACCATTATTTCCGCATCTTCGGGAACGCGTTGCTCATGTCACTCATCACGGGTGGAACTGCATGGGCCGTGGATACCGTGACACCAAAAAACGGTACTTCAAGTAACACTTCACCTTCTCTCCAGCAGCAAATGGCATCTGCACTGGTCGCGCAGCTTGGACAAGCCACGGCACAGACGGTCTCTAAAGGCGTGAGCATCAAACCCACGTTGGAAATTAGGCCAGGGTACAGATTCAACATCGTCGTCACCAAAGATTTAGCATTCAGGGAACCATATCGTGACCGTTAGCCAGGATCAGTACGGCCTTGGCGGATCGAAGAATCGGAAGAAGGCCTTACGCTGGAGCTATCTGGTGTTCGTGTTGTGCTTGACCATAGCAAGTTTTAGCCTGGCCACGCAGCAGGTGGCCGCATACTTCGCCTATCAGCCTGCTCTCGGCCAGCCATGGGGGTACGCCATGGGAACAGCCTGGTTCGCTCCATGGAAAATTTTGTCCTGGCACCATCTTAGCAGCGAACATGAAGCCGTCCGGCGAGCCGTGTCCCATGGCCAAATGCTATTCGTCATTCCGCAACTCCTCATCCTGAGCGTGGCCTTGCTTGGAGCGCTCAAACCCAAAGCGCGTAGCGATCTGCACGGTTCGGCCCACTGGGCGACGGATAATGAAATCCAGAAAATGGGTCTGCTGGGTGGACAAGGAATTTATGTCGGCGGATGGGTCAAACGCCTTTCCGGGTTTAAAGCTGCCAGGCAATGGCTCCGTGGTCGGCCCCCGAAATCACACCGCTATCTGCGGCACAATGGCCCAGAGCATGTACTGCTCTACGCGCCTACCAGATCAGGAAAGGGCGTTGGCGTCATTCTGCCCACGCTTTTGTCTTTCACCGACTCGGTACTCGTGCTCGACATCAAAGGCGAGAACTGGGCGCTCACGGCTGGTTGGCGGCAATCTCAGGGACAAAAGGTGCTGCGCTTCGACCCGTCCGATGCCAGCGGGCGCTCGGCCTGTTTCAACCCGCTGGAGGAGGTCCGGCTGGACATGCTGTCAGCGATTCCAGACGTGCAGAACATCGCCACGATGATCGTGGACCCCGATGGCAAAGGCCTCCAGGACCACTGGAGCAAGGCCGGCTTCGCCTTCATCGCCGGGACGCTGCTGCACTGCCTGGTCATGGTGCGCCACCGGAAGAAACGGGCAGCCACCTTGCACGACCTTGGCAACATGCTCGCCGATGAAAAACGCACTATTGCCGAATTGTTGCAGGAAATGCTGAAAACAGATCACGCGATGCTCGTGAAGGAATGTTTTCCTTCCGGAGCGACCGGCGGAGATCAAATCCACACGTTCATAGCCAGCTCAGCACGAGAGATGCTCAACAAGGCCGCAAACGAGTCCAGCGGGGTCGTGTCAACCGCCCTGGTCAACCTGGCGCTTTATCGTGACCCCGTGGTGGCCATGAACACGTCCCGCTCTGACTTCCGCATCCACGACCTAATGAACCATGCCGAACCGGTCAGCCTCTACCTGGTGATGAGCCCGGCGGACATCAGCCGATTGCGCCCACTGATCAGACTCATTCTGAACCTAGCCATCTCCCGCATCTGCGAACGCATGGACTTTGCGGCCGGAACGCAAACGAAGCCCAACCGTCGTCTCCTACTGCTTCTGGATGAGTTCACGTCCATCGGAAAGATGGAAATCGTCGAGAAATCGATCGCCTACGCTGCCGGGTACGGCATTGGCTACTTGCTAGTCATCCAGGACGTTGCGCAACTCAACGGTGTCTACGGCAAGGAAAACGCGCTCCGGGGCAACTGCCATATACGCGTGGCCTATGCCCCAAACACCTTGGATACGGCCAAGGAACTTTCCGAGATGACGGGCAAGACAACCGTCATCAATCAAAAAACTTCCATATCGGGTTCTCGCAGTGGGCATCTAAAAAATGCCTCGGTCAGCATCTCCGAAACAGCCAGACCGCTGCTGACGCCCGATGAATGTATGCGCCTACCTGGACTCCAGAAGGATGAACAAGGCCGGGCCATCAGGGCAGGCGACATACTGATCTTCGTGGCCGGACGTTCCGCCATCTATGGTCGGCAAATTCTATACTTCCTGGACCCCGTGTTTTCCAAGCGGGGAAAGATGGAGGCCCCGGCCAAATCCGACTCCCTCTACCCGGCAAAATTCCCGGAGGCATTCGCTATGGTGCCGGGCGCGGGTCAGACAGGGAAGATTGAGGAGGGCCGCACCTATGCGGACTTCTTGAACGGACAAGGGGCATCAACATGAAATATGCCCCTTGGATACTCCTCCCGCTGCTGGTTGGTGGCTGGGTGCTGCTATTCCTATTCCACCAGGGCTACCGGTTCAACGCTACGCCCTCCATGCCCAGAGGCATCTACCAGCTTGTCCGCGACAGCCCTGTCATTGATCGCGGCGATTTGGTCAGTGTGTGCTTGGAGGTTGAACCGTTCGCCGCTTTGGCTCTGGAACGAGGGTACTTGCGGTCCGGCTCCTATCCATGCGGCCTCGAACCCCTTCTTAAGATCATAGCCGGAATGCCAGGCGACAGCCTGGACATCAATCCTAACGGCATTCTGGTCAACGACCAGTTACAACCCGAAAGCCATGTCGTGTCCCTGGACAGCCGTAACCGGCCCATGCCTGTTGCCCTGAGCCTCACCCCAGGGGTGATTCCAGACGGCATGGCTTTGGTCCTTTCCGATGGGCGTCCTGGCGGTTTCGATGGCCGTTATTTTGGTTTGGTCCCCCTTACTTCACTTCAGAAAGTAAGACCGATTCGAATCTTCGACCCTGTAGGAGACTGAGCATGGACAAAGACTATCTCGCTGCGGCGGCCAGAGCGGTAGACATTCAGGCCACGGAAAATCCGACTCTAGGCATACCGGTCGATCACGATGTAGCCGAATTCATGGGAGCCTTTGGGGAGTCGGCTGTCTGTCCTGATGACCTGGACGACATATTCTTCAACGATGAGGTGAATTAGCCATGGCCGGTGACAAGCCCCACCGCAAGCCGGTCCATGAGGAATTCGCCGAACAGATCATTGCGGATATCAAGAAGGGAGTTGCCCCCTGGCAGAAACCCTGGAGGCCCGGCGAACTCCATCCGCCTCTGAATCCTGTGTCCGGCACGGTGTACAGCGGCATCAACAGGGTGATGCTCTCCCGGCGAGGTTTTGAAGACCCGCGCTGGATGACGTTGAGGCAGGCCAACACCAAAGATTGTCGCGTCCGCAAAGGTGAGAAGTCACAAACCATCGTTTATTGGCAGTTCTCCAAGGAAGAACCCGCGCTTGATGATAATGGCAAGCCGGTCACCGACGCTGAAGGCAACCAAGTCAAGAACAAGGTTGAACTGGTCCGGCCTGTTGTGCGCTTCTCCTCGGTTTTCCATGTAAGCCAACTGGACGGCGACATCCCCCCCCTGGATACAGCCATTCTCACCCCGGTCTGGAACCCGAACGAAAAGGCCGAAGCCATCCTTCAGAACTCCGGGGCGGTCATCAAACATAATCAGCGCAACAGGGCGTTCTACAGCCTACGTACCGACGAAATATGTCTGCCACCCCAAGACCACTTCGGCACTGCGGACGGCTACTACACTACGGCCCTTCATGAACTTGGACATTGGACAGGCCATGCCTCGCGCCTAGCCCGCGACTTCGGACCATTCGGCTCCGAAACCTATGCGCGGGAGGAGCTGCGAGCGGAGATCGCCTCATGGATGGTGGCACAGGATATGGGCATCGGCCACGATCCGGGGCAGCACCTAGCCTACGTGGACTCGTGGGTCGCCTCGTTGGAAAAAGACCCTTATGAAATCGTCCGGGCCTGCCGGGACGCCGAGAAAATCAAACACTACGTGCTCGCTATGGAACAAAAACAGGAACTCAGCCAGGCAGTTAAGTCAGCCCCAGCAGCCAGCAAGACGCTGGAAGATGATTCCCAGGAAGCCGCAAAGGAACCGGCCGCAAAGAAAGTTTTTCTGGCCGTGCCTTTCCGGGAAAAAGAGCGGGCCAAAGCCGCCGGAGCCAAATGGGACTCCGAAGCCAAGCTTTGGTTCGCCCCTGAAGGTTCGGATATGGCCAAGCTCAGAATCTGGTTGCCTGACAAGACATCGAAGGCCTCTCCAGCGATGCCCCCCCTGGATGAGTTCGCATTGACGTTGCGGGACGCTGGGCTTGATCTCAAGGGACAGCAACCCATCATGGACGGCAATATCCACCGTGTCCCTGTGCAGGGGGGCAAGCCTCAAGCGCTCGATGGTGCTTACCAGGGGTATCTCGATGGCCGCCCCGCAGGGTGGTACCAGAACTTCCTGACCGGGGAGAAAGTCAACTGGAAAGCCACCGGCCACACGCTGACCGAAGAACAAAAAATCGCCCTGCGACTAGAAGCGGAACAGCGGAGTCAGCAGCGGGAGCGGGAGCGTCTTGAACAACAGGATGCCGTGGCCCGGCAGTGCGGTCAGGACTTTGCGGCGCTCCCCCCAATCCGGCCCATGGCTGCCATCAGCAACCCGTATTTGCTCCGCAAAGGCGTGGCACCCCTTGGGGATATCAAGGAGTCTTCGGATGCGTTGCTCTTGCTGGTCCCCCTCTTCAATGCGGCTGGTGAACTACGGAACGTCCAGGAGATATCGTGGGATGGCGGCAAGCGTTTCCAGGCTGGTGGCGAGAAAAAAGGCTGCTTCTGCCTGATCGATCCCGCGAACACACTCGAACAAGGTGAAATACTGCTTGCAGAGGGCTACGCCACCGGGGTCAGTCTGAACATGGCCACTGAAAAACCGGTGGCTGTGGCGTTTGACGCAGGCAATCTGGAACCCGTGGCCCTGGCGCTCCGCGAAAAGTACCCCTTGGCCAAGATCGCAATCTGCGCAGACAACGACCATGCACGGGAACAAGGCAACATCGGCTTGGAAAAAGCCAAGCAAGCCGCGTTGGCCGTCGATGGCTGTGTGATTTTGCCTCAGTTCAACCGTCAGGAGTTGGATAGCGATCTGACGGACTTCAACGACCTGCATAATTCGCGCGGCCTCAAAGAAGTGACGGCGCAAGTGGCCATGGGCCTGTCTCAGGAGAAGTCCTGCGAACTGGAGCGGCAATGAACACCAGTGTGGCGACTTTGCTTTTAGGAATCGGCCTGCTGTTCCTTTCTTTCGGAGATTTAGCGCTGGCCAGCCTCCCCCAAGACGAACTGGAAAGCCTGTTCGATGCACCTTGTGACCGCTATGGCGTTCCCAAAACTCTGGCCTTGGCCATTGCCAGCCAAGAAAGCGGTATGCGGCCGTGGGCCATGAATATTGCCGGCAGATCAATCTTACACGCCACAAAGGAAGAGGCCATTTCCATCAGCCAGGCGGCATTGCGGACCGGGTTGTCTTTCGACATTGGAGTGATGCAGATCAACGCATGGTGGATCAGACGGTACAACCTTCCATTGGAAGTGGTGCTGGACCCTCGCGGCAATGTCCAGTTGGGGGTCTGGATACTGGCTCAGGAGATCAAGCGACATGGCCTGAACTGGCGGGCCGTGGCTTCCTACCATACCCAGCTGGAACGAAATCCTGAACGCGGCCGGGCCTATGCTGCTATCGTGCTGCGCCGCCTTGGCGTCACGGCTCCGAAGCTGGTTCCGGTTGCCCAGCCCCCTGCTGCGGCACCGATGCTGGTGAAACGGTTCCGCTATATGGTCAGCAACGAAAGGGTAGTCGTGAGGCAGCCATGAAGCTCTTGACAGTCGAGTCATTAGGGAAACGGATGAGCTTCCTGCGGATGGCCTGCATTCTGTTGGCCTTGGCATTTCCTTGGCCGGGGCTCGCAGCCGATGCCACCAGTTTTGATCCCACTACGGTCGCCATCACAAGCCAGGGGACCATCCCCGTGGGGACGGTGGTTGCTTGGCCAACTGCATCTAACCCGGCGGATATGGGCAGGTGGCTGGAATGCAACGGCCAGACCGTCCCGGCAGGAAGCCAATACGACCGTTTGCGGACAATACTGGGCGGGCAGTCGATTCCCAATTACAACGCCCAGTTCCTGCGCGGGACAACCGTGGCTGGCGAAGTGGGGCAGAAGGTTCAGGATTCGATCCGCGCCCATGCCCACGACATCGATCCGCATCAGCACACGGTCAGCGGGTCCGCTGCCGGGCAAGGATACAGCGGGTCAATCCCAGGGGAATCCTACCACTATGATGTGGCCAGTGTCGGTGGAACATGGTGGCCAGCCATTGGCGCGCCATCATTTGTCGATACTGTGATGAGCATTAATCACTCGACGGAATGGGACACGACATCTGGATCAAGCTACTCCGGCACTACATCAGGAGGCAGCATCACCGGATTTACGAATTTTGCGGGCGGTCAACCCACGCATGAAACGGGCGGAGCTGAAACAGCGCCGGTTCATACTAAAGTGCGGTATCTGATACGCGCGATCCAGTGATTCCCGTGTTGCGAATGACCTTTTGAGAGCCTTTCAAGGCTCTTTTTCGTCTTTGAGACTACTGTGCAATTACCGTTAGTGGCTCACGACCTTCTTTGGTGTACCCATCCAGCACGATCACCACGTATACACAGCCTAAGTCTACGATTCTAACCTTGGTCAGGTCGATGCCCCATGCTAGTCAGGTCTTGAAGGACAGACTTGTGACCAGTCGGCTTGCACTTGGCTTTGAGCAGCTGGCTGCCTCGCACGATACCCGGCATAGCGGAAAAACAATGGAGAACGGCTGAGATTTTCAGTCAGGCCGACACAAGCTTGAATCATGAGAGAAGACCGGATCAGTCGCGGGTCTTGATGGTCAGGTTAGGTGCGGCCGTGCGTAGCCGGGACAAGAGATGAGGCGGGAAAACCGCCGGGCCATTGGCTGCGAGTCTCGGGGAGGCGCAGCCTTCGGGCCGGAAGGCCTGGATGATCCACTGCCCGGCGTTTTCCCTGGACAGTTCCCCGGCCAGTTCGGACAACGACGCCTCGTCAAGGAGATCCGGATGCCAAGTGGTGCGAGTCTCGAAGGCCACGCTGTCTTGCCTGAGCAGACCGAGGCTGGCGAAGGCCGCTTCGCCTCCACCTACGCCGGTGATGCGGGAATAGGCCGCGCGCGAGGCCTTGATGTCGAGCCCCACCCAGTCGCAAAACGGAAGAACGGCAGCCAAAGCATCGGGGAACATGCCCGTGGTGTGCAGGCCCACCTTGAAGCCGAGCGTCCTGACCGTTTCCATTGTTGCGGCCAACTTCCGCTGCAAGGTCGGCTCGCCGCCAGAAAAGACGACCGCGTCCAAAAGCCCGCGCCTGCCCTTGAGCCAATCCAGGACCGAGGCGCCATCGCGCCCGCCCAGGTCCGTGGTCTCCCGTAGCGACGCATTGTGGCAGTACGGACAGCCCCACGGGCAACCCTGGCAGTAGATGACCGCCGCCAGGGAATCGGGATAATCTAGGGTACTGAACGGTGTGACCCCGCCAATGATCAGTCCTGCCATTCTCCGCCTTTCTTCCTGCCGCTGCCCGTCATTGTCCGTAAGAGCGCCACTGGAAGTACACCTTTCCCTGCCGACCTTCAAAGGCGCGTCAAGGCCATGGACGTGATTATATTCCCTTGGGTTCGGCGAAACAGACGCGTTCCTCGTATTCGCCCTGCTTGCCGATGTTGAAGGCCGATTTTGGTCGGTAGTAACCCATGACGCGTGTCCAAATCTCGCAAGCCTTGATGGTGCCTTCGGCGGCGCAGCGCGGGCAGGTTTCGTGCTCACCCTGCAAGTAGCCGTGTACATCGCAGATGGAAAAGGTCGGGGTCACCGTGATGTAGGGCAAGGTGAAGCGGGTGAGCGCCTTTCGCACCAGATTCTTGCAAGCGGTGGCGCTGGAGATGCGTTCGCCCATGTACAGATGAAGCACCGTGCCGCCGGTGTACTTGCGCTGGAACGTCTCCTGGAGGGTTAAAGCTTCGAAGGGGTCGTCGGTGAAGCCCACGGGCAATTGGGATGAGTTGGTGTAGTATGGCTTTTCCGGGGTGCCGGCCTGAAGGATTCCGGGGTAGCGTTTGCGGTCCTCCTTGGCGAATCGGTAGGTAGTGCCCTCGGCTGGGGTGGCCTCCAGATTGTAGAGATGACCTGTTTCTTCCTGGAATTTGGTCATGCGCGAACGCACATGATCGAGCAGGCGCACGGCCAGGTCAAATCCATTTGGTGTGGTGATATTTTCGGCGTCGGACGTGAAGTTGCGGATGAGTTCGTTAACGCCGTTGATGCCGATGGTGGAGAAATGGTTGCGCAGTGTGCCCAGGTAGCGCCTGGTGTAAGGGAAAAGCCCCGCGTCCATGCGCGCCTGGATCTCCTTGCGTTTGATTTCCAGGCTGGCACGGGCGATTCCGAGCAGCGCGTCCAGCCGCTTGAACATCCCGGCCTCGTCACCGCGATGCAGATAGCCCAACCGGGCACAGTTGATGGTGACCACGCCCACGGACCCGGTCTGCTCGGCGCTGCCGAACAGCCCATTGCCGCGCTTCAGCAGCTCCCGCAAATCGAGCTGAAGCCGGCAGCACATGGAACGCACCATGCCCGGCTCCAGGTCCGAGTTGATGAAATTCTGGAAATAAGGGAGCCCATACTTGGCGGTCATCTCGAAGAGGATGTCCACATTGGGGGAATCCCAGGGAAAGTCCTTGGTGATGTTGTAAGTAGGGATAGGAAAGGTGAACACCCGGCCCTTGGCGTCCCCGGCGGTCATGACTTCGATATAGGCCCGGTTGATCATGTCCATTTCAGCTTGCAGGTCGCCATAGGTGAAGATCATTTCCTCACCGCCGATGACCGGGTGCTGGCTGGTCAGGTCGTCGGGGCAGGTCCAGTCGAAGGTCAGGTTGGTGAACGGTGTCTGGGTTCCCCAGCGCGATGGCACGTTAAGGTTGTAGACCATCTCCTGAATGCATTGGCGCACCTGGGGGTATTCCAACCTGTCCTTGCGAAGAAATGGGGCCATGTAGGTGTCGAACGAACTGAAAGCCTGGGCTCCGGCCCATTCGTTTTGCAGCGTACCAAGGAAATTGACGATCTGGCCCACGGCGCTGGAAAGATGCCTAGGGGGGGCGGCCTCCACCTTGTCGGGCACGCCGTTCAGGCCCTCGGTCAGAAGCGTGCGCAACGACCAGCCGGCGCAGTAGCCCGCCAGCATGTCCAGATCGTGGATATGGAGGTCGGCCTCCCGGTGGGCCGCCCCCACTTCCGGCGGATAGACGTGGTTGAGCCAATAGTTGGCCACCACCTTGCCCGATACGTTGAGAATGAGCCCGCCCAGAGAATACCCCTGGTTGGCGTTGGCGGATACCCTCCAGTCCTGCCGGTCGAGGTATTCATTGACCGAGGCGGCCACATCCACCACGGTATTCTTGTCCCGACGCAGTCTGGCGCGCTGTTCGCGGTAGACGCTGTAGGCCCGCATGGTGCGGAAGTGGTTGGCCGAGATGAGCGCCTGCTCCACCACGTCCTGGATGTGCTCGATGTCTGGAATCTGACCGGCAAAGCGGTGGGAGAGCACCTTTATGGTCTGGGCTGTCAGGAGACGTGCCTCTGCGTCATCGAATTCACCGGTGGCCGCGCCAGCCCGGCGTATGGCCGAAAAAATCTTTTCCGAGTCGAATAAGACCACGGAGCCGTCGCGTTTTTTGATGCGCGAGGGCACTGCGGCGGTGATCAGGATGGCCCGATTGTCAACTGGCGCGTCGGAGGCCTGGTCGTTTTTCAGGGTGTCGAGGGCCAGGTTCCCACTTTCTATCGGCTCCAGCATGTGTCGTTCTCCCAGGGCGTCACCCGGGGCGGACGCCATTGGCAGTGGAAGAGCCGGAGGAAGGGGATGGCCGGTAACACGTCCGTCGCGTCGGATGGCCGGGTCGCCCTCCCACGAGGCTCCCGTGAAAATCGTTCGCGAACCGGTTTCACGAACGTGCGTTGGCAGGTCTTCGGACTAGCGAACCTTTCGACTGGACGGCCGAACTTCTACTGCCCGCCGCTTCCCAGACCCTTGGGTCCAGTGCTGAAGGCGGGGGTCGTTTTCGCTCACCGCTGCGGGGCAGTCCCGGATTCCCACCGGGTTCCCTCTTCGGTCCGTTCCATGGAGGACGGACACCAACGCAGGCAAAAGTATAGGGAAGGACGGCCAATAAAGTCAACTTCAGGCAAAGCAAGCGGACTGTGAAAGTCACTCGCATTTCCTGACCGGGGTGTGCGTTAGCGTCCCGTCATGGAAGGGATGTCCGCAAGTCATGGCTTCCCGAAAGAAGTCCGGCTACCGCCACGATCCGAAGCAGCTGATCCAGGACCAACTGTTCGTCCAGGGGCTGCTTTACGGCGGCCATGGTGCCGGGGTCAACCAGCAGGGCCATGCCCTTAACGCCGGGGGCGGCCCTAAAAGAACTAAGCACGGCCTCCGTAGCGGAGTGCCTGCCGCAGGCGTAGAACTCCACCGCCGCCTGAACAAGCCGCTGGGCCTCGGGCGGTACGGATATGTCCCGCAGCAGGCTGGCGGCAAGATTTTTGCGATTCATGTAGACGACGAAATCGAATTCCATGGGGCCTCCCACAGGGTCCGCCGCATGGGCGGACCCTGCCCGGATTGAACGTCTGGTGTGGCCGACGGCGTCCACCGGTCCAAGGCATAAAGGAGGATTCACACGTTCGGACCGTGCCTACAACGCGAGTCTCCTGACCAGCAGCGCCGCTTCCACCATGTTTTCAAGCGACTTCAGCACCTCGGGCCAGTCCCTGGTCTTTAAGCCGCAGTCGGGGTTGACCCACAGCTTGTCGCGGTCGATGACCTTCAAGGCTTTCTCCAGAAGTTCCACCATCTCCTGGACCGAGGGAACTCTGGGGCTGTGGATGTCCCATATCCCGGGGCCGATTCCGCTGGGATAGCGGAAGACCGCGAAGGCCTCCAAAAGCACCATGTCGCTGCGGCTGGCCTCGATGCTGATCACGTCCGCGTCCATGGCCGCTATCCACTCTACAATTTCGTTGAACTCGGCGTAGCACATGTGGGTGTGTATCTGCGTCTCGTCGCGCACGCCCGAGGAGGCCAGCCGGAAGCACTCCACCGCCCAGGACAGATACGGTTCGCGGGCCTCGCGGGCCAGGGGCAGGCCCTCGCGCAAGGCGGGTTCGTCGATCTGGATTATCCCGATGCCGGCCGCCTCCAGGTCCGCGACTTCGTCGCGTATGGCCAGGGCTATCTGCCTGCACGCCTCGGACCGGGGCAGGTCGTCACGCACGAAGCTCCAGCACAAGATGGTGACCGGCCCGGTGAGCATGCCCTTCACCGGCCTGGTGGTCATGGACTGGGCCAGTTGGGTCCATCCCACTGTCATGGGGCCGGGGCGGAGGATGTCCCCGTAGATCACCGGCGGCTTTACGCAACGGGTCCCATAGCTCTGCACCCAGCCCGCGCTGGTGAAGCAGAAACCGTCCATCTGTTCACCGAAATACTCGACCATGTCGTTTCGTTCCGGTTCTCCGTGGACCAGAACGTCCAGCCCGATGCGTTCCTGCGTCCCGATACAGTCACCTATGTAGTCGCGCATGGCAGATTTGTATCCGGCTTCATCAAGCGCACCGGATTTGAAACGGGCGCGCGCTGAACGGATATCCTGGGTCTGGGGAAAGGAACCTATGGTGGTCGTGGGCAGTTCAGGGAACATGAAGCGCTGGCGCTGCACCTTCGCCCTTACGGGAAAAGGCGATGCGCGGTTTTGCATCGCGTTTGTGACCCCCGCAGCACGCTCGCGAACCACTGGGTTCACGGTCTTGGGGCTTTGCAGCCGGCCCTGCCTGGTGGCCGCGCACTCCGCCAACTCCGCACCTACATCGCGTCCCATCAGGGCGTCCGCGATCAGACGTACCTCCGCGCATTTCTGTTTGGCAAAGGCCATCCAGCTCTTGATCTCAGGGTCGAGGCCGCGTTCAACGTCCAGGTCCACGGGCACGTGCAGAAGTGAGCATGACGGCGCGATCATCAGGCGTTCCATTCCCAGCCTCTTGGCGGCCTGCCCGGCCAGGTTCATGGCCCACTGCATATCCGTGCGCCATATGTTGCGTCCGTCCACCAGGCCGAGCGAAAGGGAGCACCCCCGGGGCAGAGCCTTGCACACCGCGTTGAACTGGTGCTGGTCACTGGTCAGATCTACATGCAGGCAGTCTACTGGAAGTCTGGTCAGTATATTGGCCACCGGACCGATGCCGCCGAAATAGGTGGCCAGCATCAGGTGCGATCCGCCCGCCGCCGCCCGCAAAAGCCCGTACACCGATGGAAACCGCGCCAGCACCGGCTCAGGCAGGCCGCAGGCCAGCACAGGTTCGTCAAGTTCAATCCAGGCGCATTCGCGCGACACGGCCTCGATCACCTCCGTGTAAGCCCTGACCGCGCCATCAAGGAGCGTCCACTTGTCGAAGCCCTGGGAAACGGCCTTGCCCAGATGCACAAATGTGAAGGGACCGGGAATGACCACCTTGGCCGCGAAGCCCTCCGCGCGGGCTAGAGCGGCCTGTTCCAACAGGGAGCGAGGGTTGGCGGAGAAGGTTTGGCCGGGCGCGAACTCGGGGACTATGTAGTGGTAGTTGGTATTGAACCACTTGGTCATCTCCATGGCCGGGGTCCCCTGCCCGCCCCTGGCCATCAGGAAATAGGCCTCCAGCGGAGGCATGCTGGATTTGAAACGCTCCGGCACACAGCCGAGCATGACGGCGGCGTCCAGTACGTGGTCGTAGAGGGAGAAATCGCCGACCGGCACCAAGTCTATGCCTTGATCACGCTGCAATCTCCAGTGTTCCGACCGCAGCGCCGCGCAATGGGTCAGCAGGCTTTTGCTGTCAATTTCTCCCCGCCAATGGGATTCAACGGCCTTTTTCAGTTCGCGGTCGCGCCCGATGCGCGGGAAGCCTAACGTGTGGGTCAGCATGAAGCGTCCTCCTTGTGTTGGCATCAAGGAGCGCCAGTCAGGCCTGTGTTTCCGGAATGGAAAGGAAAAACCCGCCATCGAAAATCGGCGGGCCGGAAGGCTACACGCTTCCGCGACAGCACATAGGGTGGCGGAAAGCGCATCCATCCCGGACCTTGAACGCGAGGCCCGATTGAGCGCCGGCATCGGGGCGTCTTCCGGCTTACGGGCGATGGTTTGCAAGACCTTCCGGTTTATCGCCGGACAAGACGTCCTTCCCAGGTCAGCCCCAGTGGACGCCTTGATCGTGTTCCCGATCACGGCAGCGCGTCTGCGACGGATTCACACCGTCTTCCGTATCCCGAATGGCAGATGCTTAGAACGAATTAACAACCACCGCTTATCTTTGTCAACCAACGCGGTGTTTTCTAACAATACCGTTGAGTTATTGCCGCCTTGTCGGAAAATGTGGATAATTCAACATCTAAGGACGGGATTTTAATCATGGGAAAATCCATCAGGAAGGATAACTACTAAAATCAGCATTAACGTCAAGTGAATACTCCACCGCCTAAAGGCGGTGGCTTCGATTAACAGCTAAAGCTGGCGACATCGGCTACGCCGATTCATCATCGTCGCCATCAACCTTAAAATTGTCGTCACTTTGAAGGTCCTGATTGTCGATGTATTGTTTGATTATGTCGTCCGTTACGTTGCCACTGCTGCAACAGAAATATCCTCGTGCCCAAAAATGCCTGCCCCAATAGGTTTTACGCAGATGAGGATACTCGTTAAGCAGCTTGAACGATGTCCTTCCTTTCAGCTTTTGCACCAAACGGCTAATCGTTACGTGAGGTGGGATAGATACGAACAGGTGCACATGGTCCGTGGAAACATGTCCTTGGATGATATCCACACCTTCATTTTGGCATATTTCTCGGATCATATCCCGAACTCGGTAGGCGACGGCTCCTTCCAGCACCTTTTCCGATATTTTGTAATCCAAACTAAGTGCAAATGGATCGAAAATACCGTGTGTGCTCCATGTTTATATTCAACCATAGCGACAAGGTATCAAAAACGGCTAAAGCTGCCACCTAAAGGTGGGGGTTTTGCCCCTCCCAAACGGTGACAATAAAATTTGATTGGCGGCCAGAGGGGAGATAGGGGAGGATGAGAGCGGAAATTCAAGCGCGCCATTGGGAGGCCAGCCATGGCCGGAGAAATCCGGACGACGAAAAAGGTATTCGTAATAGGGATCGGAGCGGGTAATCCTGATTACGTCACGATCCAGGCCGTCAACGCACTCAATCAAGTCGATGTCTTTTTCATCCTCGACAAAGGCCAGGGAAAAAGTGATTTGATTCGTATACGCAAAGAGATTTGCGAACGTTATATCCAGGTCCCGGCGTACAGATGGGTCGAAGTACCTGATCCGGTACGCGACACGTTGACCGAGTCCTACAAGGCTGATGTGGAATCCTGGCGTAAGAAAAGAGCCGCAATCTATCGGTCACTGATCGTAGATGAAATGAAGGATGGTGAATGCGGGGCATTCCTTGTCTGGGGTGATCCATCATTATACGACGGCACGCTAGAGATTTTGGCGCGTATCCTTGCCGAAGGACCGAAAGTGTTCGAGTACGAAGTCATCCCCGGCATCAGCAGCATGCAGGCGCTGGCTGCGCGGCACAGGATCGCCCTAAATCGGATCGGCGAAGCAATACACATCACCACCGGCCGCAAGTTAACCGAGGGCTTCCCGAACAATGTGGACAACGTAGTTGTTTTTCTCGACGCCGACATGAATCTGCGATCCGTCCCTGAAGACCTTGATATTTATTGGGGGGCCTATCTGGGCACTGATGACGAGGTACTCGTCTCCGGAAAATTGAAAGAGCTCCTGACGGATATCGAACAGATCAGGAAGGCCAGAAAGGCCGAAAAGGGATGGATAATGGATACCTACCTCCTGAGGCGCGCCACGCCTGGAGAGAAGCCATAATAATAGCCGTCCCCTTTCCGGTTGGTGGGGTCACGGGATGCCACGGAACGCCGCAGCCTTCCGGGCTACATCGTTAATCAAGACGGGTGTTTAAACAATCTCGAGGTAGCGGATGTCCAGGAAAAATCCCATGGGTTCGGATGTGGTTGAAGGATTCGCATGCAAACCTGAAACAATTGACCCCGACAGACCGATTTTGTTTGCTGCCGCTCACATCTTCATCTGTGACGGCGAGAGGTGCAGAAGTTGCTATCCTTTTGACGTGACCGGGAAGCTTAGGGAATTGATCAAAAAAATGGACCATCACAAGGGTGATGACCGGATAAAGGTAACCAGAACGGGATGTAACGGTGCATGTAGGTACAGGGCTTTTGCGTACGCATACCAAAACGGAAATGCTAGAAGTTACACCATCGCCACATGTTTTTCCGCTTGGAAAAATGTGCATGGATGGACGACTGACCAATGGAAGGAATTGATCTCTTCGCTGCTGGAGGGCAGAACACCAGAATCATTGCGCGAATTTGCAGTTGAAGACAAAGTTTACTACTGAGACTGAAAATCAAGTGCTCTTTTAAGGGACTGATGGAAAAGATGTAGGCAGCCATGCACTACTCTCCGCGCCCGGCGCATTCACGTATTATGTACAAAGGCCTATGCACTGCTTCGATGCGGATGTGCCCGATGTAGAACGACATCATGCCAGGCCGCAGAGCACTATGCCGATAGCGTTCGTCCAAGCCTCTTAGGGCTGCTGAAAATCCAATTGCCTGTTCGGTGGACAGGGACAAACCGCCGCGACCGAGGGCGTGCATTGACACGCTAGACCTTCGCCAGCGGGAGTGTCCCAAAAACTGTGTAAACGCCCCTGTTTGATGTTTCAGCAGAGATAGTCTTTGAGCCTTTCCTGGAAGAAGATCGAGAGCTGGGCCATGATCTCCGGCCAGTTCCTGGTGCGCATCGT